>Ga0187851_10000097_pt1 | contig 85256 bp, 99 predicted proteins | sample June2016WEW_6_10_FD_132997 | JGI IMG/M metagenome (GOLD analysis project Ga0187851, IMG submission 132997) | Peatland microbial communities from SPRUCE experiment site at the Marcell Experimental Forest, Minnesota, USA - June2016WEW_6_10 | ecosystem: Environmental > Terrestrial > Soil >... | reverse complement strand
CAAAAAAACTAACACCACATAGCGAACGCTAACATCCAAAAAACCGGAAAATAAAGGAAAAAAGAAGAAAAAACCCCAGAAAATATAAAAAATCAAACAAATAACTAAAATTACCCAAAAAATTAACCAACAAAATTAAAAAAAAAATGAAGTAAATAGAAAATCTCTATATATTTCTTGTAAAATATGGGAATTTAAAAATAAATTTTAAAAAAAAATCAATTAATGTTTTAATGATGCTAAAATAACTCATAATTGAATAAAATATTATTCTAATTTTTAATAATAAAATTTATCATTTTACTTCATAAACTGACGCATCATTTGTCCTAAAGGACCGCCCATTTTTCTCTTTCCAAATCCTTTAATAGCTTTCTTGGTCATATTATAATATTTCATAAGCTCTTTGACATCTTCATTTCTAACACCAGATCCTCTAGATATTCTTTTTACACGTGATTGTTTTAAGACTTCGGGGTGAGTTAGTTCATAATCTGTCATGGAATCCATAATTATCTTATACTTTGCTAGCTTTTCCTCTGTTACTTGAGAAGCGTTTTTTGGTAGTTTACCTCCCATACCTGGTAACATATTCATTACTTGTTGCATGGGACCCATTTTATTCATCATTTCAAATTGAGAATACATATCCTTCAATGTGAATTTACCACTCATCATAGCATCCATGGATTCTACATTAACGTCTTCCTCTGCTATTTCTTCTGCCTTTTCTAGGAGAGTTTTAATATCTCCCATACCTAGAAGTCTTGATATAAATCTTTCAGGATCAAAAGCTTCAAAATCATCCAATTTCTCTCCGGTACCAATGAATTTTATAGGTGCTCCAATTTCTGCTACTGCAGATAGAGCTCCACCACCTTTAGCAGAACCATCTAGCTTGGTTATGATTATAGATCCAATATTGGTGGTTTTACTGAAGGCAAGAGCTTGTTCTCTGGCTTGTTGTCCGATAGTACCATCTATGACTAGTATAACTTCTTCTGGATTCACCACTCCCGAAATCTGTTTCATTTCGTCTAAGAGTTCTTGTTCTTCTTTATGGCGGCCTGCAGTATCTATAATTATAACATCTTGTTTTTTAAATTCATTTAAACCTTTTCTCGCTAAGTCCAGAGCGTCAGTATTTTTAGGATCACCATATATAGACAAGTTCATATCTTCAGTTAACTGTTTTAACTGCTCATATGCAGCAGGTCTCCATGTGTCAGTAACCACGATTGCGGGATTAAAACCTTTTTTCTGAAGATATTTTGCCAGTTTGGCAATAGTAGTAGTTTTACCGCTTCCTTGAAGCCCTACGAAAAGTATTTTATAAGGTTTTGTAGTGATTTCAACAGTGGCTGGTTTTTCTCCTACAAGCTTCACTAATTCTTCATAAACAATTCTTACAACGTGTTCTTTAGGGGTTGTGCCTTTAGGTGGTTCTTCATTTAATGATCGGTCTTCTATAGTCTTGGAAAGTTTGAGTACTAATTTAATATTAACATCAGCCTGTATAAAGGCTCTTTGTATGTCTTTTATGACTTCTTTGACAACTTCTTCATCTATTATTGTCATTCCCGCCAATTTTTTCATTGTTTTGGTTAGGTTTTTACCTAGATTGCCCAACATTGTCTGTCACCGGTTTTTATAAAAATTTTTTTATGAAATGATAGTTTTGATATAAGGAAAAAATAATATAAAATTTTATTTAAAATATTTTTATATTAATGAGGTTATTTTTGTTAATTATTTGATAATAACTTAATTGAAATAGTATAACTAATTTATATATATTTTATATAATATATATAATAAATTTAGTTTATGTACATTAATTATTTTACAGTCATAAAAAACAATTAAAAAGCTTAAATCTATATTAAATTTGAGAAAATCAAATTTTTTGGAACATTTAATATTTTGATGTGATATAATGCTTGAAAATCTTAAAAAAAGTTTATTGAAGGCTCCAATTGTAAAAAAAAAGGAATATAATTATTTTGTGCATCCTATAACTGATGGTATTCCTCTAGTGGAACCTAATCTTATTGAAGAGGTTGTAGAAGTTATTTATAAATATATGAATCATGATGTGGATAAAATAGTATGTATTGAGGCTATGGGAATCCCTATAGCCACTGCATTATCATTAAAGACGGGTATACCCTTTGTAGTGGTGAGAAAACGCACTTATGGATTGGAAGGAGAAGTAAATGTTCACCAAATAACAGGTTATAGTGATGGTAAGCTTTATATAAATGGAATAAAGAGAGGAGAACGAGTGATTCTTGTGGATGATGTAGTTAGCACAGGAGGTACTCTGACTGCTGTTATAAATGCTCTTAAAAGTATTGGGGCTGAAATTATAGATGTAATAGTAGTTATAGAGAAAGGAGAAGGTAAAAGTATCGTGGAAAGAAAAGCGAGAATAAAAATTAAATCATTACTTAAAGTAAATGTAAAGGATAATAAGGTGGTAATAGAAGGAGAAATTTAATTTTTATACTAATGTACATCATTTAAAAATTTTATAGGAAATAATTGTTAAATTAATTTATAAAAATCAAAAAATTAATAGAAATAGTTGCATTTCTATTATTAAATAAAAACAATTCCAACTTGTCATGTCAAACTATCAACTCAAAGTAGATAATATCTTTGAAGAAATAAAGATTATAGATGCACATTCTGTGGGATTACAGTTTCCAGAAGGTCTTAAAATCTATGCCACATCTGTTGCCAAGCGAATAGAAAATGAAACCGGTGCAGATGTTATAATATCTGGTGATATCAGTTTTGGTGCTTGTGATGTTTCAGATACAAGTATGAAAGGTATGGTTGATTTATTGGTTCATTTTGGACATACACCTCTACAATTGGAGTATGATGTGCCTATACTTTTTGTTGAAGCTCAATTCCAACTGAACGTCATACCAGCAATTAAAGAGTCCTTAAATCTATTGAAAAACTATAAAACCATTGGTTTAGTAACCAATACTCAACATCTTCATATTCTAGAAGAAACAGCAAATTTTCTGGAAAAAGAAGGTAAAACAGTAATAATGAAACAAGGTCAAGGAACCAGAAAAGCCCAAGTACTAGGATGTAATTTTTCAGCTGTGGAAGACCTTCCAGTTGACGTGTATTTATATGTGGGAAGTGGAAACTTCCATCCTCTCGGAATTAAACTTTCCACCCATAAACCTGTTATAATCGCCGATCCTTACCGAAATGAGGCTAGAAATATTGATCAATTTGCAGATAGAATCCTAAGAATAAGATTCGCTAGGATTACTAAAGCTAAGGAAGCAAAAAGATTCGGAATCATTGTTTCTTCCAAGAAAGGTCAGCTGCGTTTAGAACTTGCAAAAAATTTAAAAAGCATGATTCATAAAGAAGGAAAAGAAGCATATATTATACTGATGGATCATATTTCTCCTGAACTTTTAGTACCGTTTATGGATTTAGACGCATTTATAGTGACAGCATGCCCTAGAATAGCCATAGACGATGCTAATATGTATAAAAAACCATTATTAACTCCAGAAGAACTTTTGATTATACTTGATAAGAAGAAATGGGAAGATTACAAAATAGATGAAATTAGAATATGCTAAGAAATTAATAAAAAGGTTGTTTAAATTGAATTCATAATGTTCATTATAATAAATAAAAAATAATTAATGAATCATATAATAACTTAATTAGAATTAGATATTAAAAAAAAAAATTCACATCAATTTAAAGATTTCTAAAATAAAACTTTTTTTAAAGTTGAGGTGCAATGAATGAAAACTAAATCTGGAGACTTTGTCCTTCCAGGGGATCCTCTGGGAGTTACAGAAGAATTTGTCCCAGCTGACTGGACTTATGAAGATGATGGAAAAATAAGATCTTTAGTAGCCGGAACAGTTCACATAGACAATAAAAATAAAAAAATATCCATAATACCAAAAACCAACTCCCCATCACTTTTGAAAATTGGAGTAATGGTATTTGGACAAATATCTGAAGTCAGAGGTCAGAGAGCTTTGATGAAAATTGAGGGCGCTAAGGGCAGCACTAGAAGCCTCACCACTTCATTTTCTGGAGGTATACACATTTCACAAGCAGATAGGGGATATGTATCTAAATTAACCGATGAATTCAGAATTGGAGATCTGGTAGAAGCAAAAGTAACTAAGATTATAGGATTGGATAACGTGGATTTAACCACTGCTGAAAATGAACTTGGTGTTATAAAAGCCATGTGTACCAGTTGCCGATATTTCATGAAGAAAGTAAGTAAAAACGAAGTATTATGTCCAAATTGCGGAAGAAAAGAGAGAAGAAAACTTTCTTCAAACTATGAGGGATGAATAAAAATGAAGATCATAAAAGACACTAAAAATGAATTGGAAATAGAAATTACAGGAGAGTCTCACACACTCTGCAATACACTAAGAAAAACCTTAATGGAAGATGATGATGTAGAAGCTGCAGCATATGTGGTGGATCATCCAATCATTGGAGAACCTAAATTATATCTTAAGGCTAAAAATCCACGAAAATCACTTAAGAAGGCAGCAGAAACATTGAAGTCAAGATGTTATGAATTCAAAGATATAATGGAATCTCTTGAATCTTCTGAAAAAATAGAAAAAAAATGAAATGAATCAAAATATTAATAAAAAATTCAGGAGTATAAAGAAGGAAATTAGGATTCTAGGAGTGGATGATGCTCCATTCACACCACACACTACTCAACCAGTCATGTTAATTGCCACAGTTTTCCGAGCTGGACATTGGCTTGATGGTGTAATTAGAACATTTATCACGGGAGATGGTCGAAATTCCACTCATCAAATTATCATTATGGTAAATAACACCCGACATAAAGATCAGCTAGGTGTAATGATGTTAGATGGCATTACTTTTGGTGGTTTTAACATTGCTAACATTAGAAAGATCTTTGAAGCCACAAAAATACCAGTTATTGTGGTAATGAGAAAGTATCCTAATTTAGCAAAGATAGAAAAAGCGTTGAAACGATTTCCCGACTGGAAAGAGCGATGGAATGATGTTTTGGATGCTGGGAAAATATATAAAATTAAAAATGAAAATAAAGACAATTTATACATCCAGATATGTGGCATAGACTTAGAGGATGCTGAAAAAATAATAAAGCTATCATCCACTCGCAGTGATATACCAGAGCCTTTAAGAGCAGCACATATCATAGCAGCAGGAGTAATCACTGGGGAATCTAAGGGTAATGCTTAATTAAATTAAAATTTAACTGTGATTTATAACTTTAAATTATTTAATTATTTTAAATAAATATTTTTGATTAATTAAATAATAAAAATTTTTTTTTAGTGAATATGATTTAAGTTGATGGACGTGATTCAACATTAAACACCCTTTTTTAACAGTAGATGCAGTCATAATATGCGATAATGATTCAATAATACTTATTAAACGGAAAAATTCACCTTATAAAGGATTATGGGCTTTACCTGGGGGATTTGTAGAATACGGTGAAACAGTTGAATCAGCAGTTTTACGGGAGGTAAAGGAAGAGACTGGTCTTAAAATTGATTTAAATAAAATTTCTGGTGTTTATTCAGATCCAGATAGGGATCCTCGAGGACATATAATTACAATATGTTTCACAGCACAGAAAACAGGAGGGAATTTAAAGGCTGACACTGATGCACTAGAAGTAGATTGTTTAAAATTAGGTGATATATTTAAACTTAATCTAGCTTTTGACCATAAAAAAATTATTATTGATGCTTTAACCATTTGAACTTAATTTAAATATTTAGATAATAAATGTTAAAATGAATTTACCCAAAGTTAATATTTAATTAAATATTAAACTAACTAAAATCTACTAAAAAAATATACTTCAAAATAAAGTTAATTAAAAAAAAATATTCAAATTTTGTAGATTCACCAAGTTAATATTAAGGAGGATTTAAATGGAATTTTGCCCCAAATGTGGAACTGTCATGTTCCCCGAGGATAAACGTTTTCATTGTAAAAAATGCGGATACGAAAGGGGAATAACTAAAGAATTAATAAGTAAATATGAAGTTTCTGAAGAGGTAAATGCAAAGGAGAGCATAATATTTACTGATGATAAAATAAGAACTCTACCAACTACACGTGCTATTTGCTCTAAATGTAAAAATAAGGAAGCATTCTGGTGGTTACAACAAACTAGAAGGGCAGATGAATCAGAAACTAGATTTTTAAGGTGCACTGCTTGTGGTTTTACTTGGAGAGAATACGATTAGACTAATGTAAATATTTCTGAAAAAGTAGTTCTTTAGGAGAATAACATTAGAATGAAAGATTCAAAAACAACCCAAAACACCCGTAAAAAGGATTATAAAAAAAAGATGGAATTTTGGAGTCAATCTTTATTTCAAGATTTGAAAAGAATTTTCACTCAGGAAAACCCTGAAGAAAATAATGATACGAATTCTTATGAGAAATCAGACCAATTAAAGAATCAAGGATCTGAAAAACTAGATACAAATTCACTAATTATAAGTTCATCTTCTATTACTCCACAAGAAAAAGTTCAATATCGAAATTCTGAAGGATCAAATGATGTTTCTTTTATGCATAATTTAAAAAATTATTATACAGTTAAATTCCTGAAAGAGAAAAAGAATGTAATAATACGGGCCATAGCACTTGTTTTTGGAATTTTATTTATAATATATGGTGTGACTTTCTCATTAACCGGTTCATCAGTACAGGTTGCATCTAATGTCCTATTTGGAGACAGGGCTATGTTTTCTGCACTTCTAGTTTTAATTGGATCTCTCATAATAGTAACAGTTTTTGCTCGTGAATTACGAGAATTAACTTTTCTTAAAACAATATATAGGGAATTAGAAACTTTTGAAGGAAATACCCAGAGAAATAAAGATGACAGTCTAACTGAAGAAGATGAAGGGAATGATAACGATTAATAAGTCGAATAAGTTAATAATTAGTTGAATATTAAAAAGAAATAAAATAGATAAAAAGGAGGATAAAATGTTTAAAGCAGTTTTAAGTGATTCTAACATTTTAAAAACTAGTTTCGACGCTATTTCTTCCATTGTGGATGAAGTTCAAATGCAGGCAGATACTGAGGGCTTGAAACTCGATGCATTGGACAGATCTCACATCACTTTTGTACATCTAGAACTTAAATCAAGTGTTTTTGATATGTACTCATGCGACGAACCCCTTAAAATCAATGTAGATACTGAAGAGTTAATGAAAGTACTTAAAAGAGGGAAATCAGATGATATGTTGGAACTTGCTGTAGATGAGGGTAATTTGATCATTAACTTCGAAGGTGAAGCTAGACGTACTTTTAAAATACGTCTTATTGATATAGAGTATGAACCTCCCACCCCACCTCAACTAGAATACCCCACAGAATTTGAAATATCTTTTGCTCTACTTAAAAACTCCATTCAAGATATTGACATAGTTTCTGATAAAATATCCCTCATAGTAGATGAAAATAAATTCATAGCATCTGCAGAAGGAGAGTTTGGAGATGCCACTATAGAATATTTGCATGGTGAGAAAATAGATGATAATGCTAAATCAGTATTTTCACTTGAAAAGATAAAAGAAATGTTGAAAGCGGATAAATTTTCAGAAGCAGTGGTTTTAAGATTGGGAAATGATATGCCCCTTAATCTCTCCTTAAAGATGGCCTCGGATGAAGGTGAATTAAGCTTCCTTTTAGCTCCAAGGATAGAAAGCGAGGAATAGGATTGGATGAATTCTTCCAGAAATTAAGAGAAATCCAAAAAAAAGAGCGTAATCTAAGTGGTTTAGCTCCGGTTGGGGAAAACTTTTACTCAGATGTCTTTAAATATTTTAATAGGCTTATGAGGAAGATAGATAATAATCCTTTCTCTTTTGAGTCTTATCTATTACGAGATGCACAGAGAATCATCGCTGAGATATGTGAAAGACGGGAGCATAAGATCAGCAACAGCGCTGTCATGAATGTGCAACGTTCATACCAGTTATTCAAAGAATTGAAGCCCACATCAACTTCACCTATGAAGGTTCCTCGAAACTGTACTCCCGAGGAAGAAAAATTATATCAGGCTTTAGTAACATCATTAGTGACTCATCGTGAAAATATGAGAGATTCTTTAAAGTTTTATTCAGCTCAGAGTCCCATAAACAAGAAATTTGATAATCCTGCTGAAACAGTAAAAAAACCTATAGTGAATTCATCAGCAGAATTATCACATATTAAAGCGGATGATAAATTAAATTCTGATGTAGAAGAGAGTACTTTAGGAAATATTTATAAAAAATTTGGTAACGAACCAAGTCAAAAGCCCTCTTCAGAATATTTAGACCCTTCAAAAAGTATTGAGGGTTTAAAAAGTTCTCATGATTATAATATTGATAAAAATAATGTAAAAGAAAATACTAGACTAAAAAATATTAATAATCAAAAAGCTCCAGCTGAAGTTTTAATGATTTTAGAAGAACTCCCAACCATTATGGGAGTTGATAAAAAGATATACGGCCCATTTTCTCCACAAGATATTATTACCATGCCACAGCCTAACGCTCAGATTCTTATAAAAAACAGGAAGGGGAAATTCATACAAAAGTTATAAATAAACATGAATTTTATAAGTATTTTAATATAGACTTAGAGTTAATTATAATATAGAGTTTACATTAAATTAAATATCAAAAAATTTCAAGCCTAATTATGCTTATTTTATTTTAGAGGTGATTATAGATGAAGATTCCTAAAGAAAGAAGAACTTATTGTCCTAGTTGTAAAAAACACAGGCTTCATGAAGTATTTGAATCAAAAAGAAGAAAAGCCAGCGAATTAAAATGGGGGCAACGTCAATTTAGGCGTGTTACTAGTGGTTACCGAGGTTATCCTAGACCATTACCATCTGGAAATAAACCAGTAAAAAAACTTGATTTACGATACAAATGTAAAGAATGTGGTAAATCTCATATGAAACGTTCATCATTTAGAGCTGGAAAAGTAGAGTTTGTAATGAAATAATGGAAATTTAAAAAGAGGTTTTATTAGATGACAAATTTTAACAATCCAAAAAGCAATTTTTTAAAAGTCAAATGCATAGACTGTGGCAACCAACAAATTATTTTTGATCATGCCGCTTCCAATGTACAATGTATAATTTGCGGCAAAACTCTGGTAAAACCAAGAGGCGGAAAATCTGAAATTGTTGCCCAAATAATCGAAGTCTTAGATTAATTAAATTTTTTTAAACATTTTAGGTGTTCTATATGGTAAGAATGAGGAAAGAATGGCCAGATGAAGGAGATCTGGTAGTAGGTACAGTACAGAAAGTTCTAAATTATGGAGCATTCGCTGTATTAGAAGAGTATCCTGGAAAAGAAGCTTTCATCCACATATCAGAGGTTTCCTCTGGTTGGGTAAAAAATATTCGGGATCATGTGCGAGAGAACCAGAAAATCGTGGCCAAAGTACTGAGAGTAAATCCTCATAAAGGTCATGTAGATGTTTCCATGAAAAGGATTAGGGAAGATCAAAGGACCCGAAAAATCCAACAATGGAAAATAGAGCAAAAAGCTGAAAAACTACTTGAATTTTCAGCTAAAAGTATAGGTAAGGATCTAGATACAGCATATGAGGAAGTCGGTTATTATTTGATGGATGAATTTGGTGATCTTTACGGGGCTTTCGAAGTTGCTGCTGAAGAAGGTGTAGAAGTTCTTTTAAATAGGGAAATAGATGAGAAGTGGGCGGAAGCTATAACTGATATTGCAAAGAAGAATATATCCCCTCCTGAAGTTCAGATAACGGGTTATGTTGATTTAAAATCTTACGTAGCTGATGGGGTAGACGTAATAAAAGATGCTCTAGTATCTGTTAAGGATGAACATATTCGTGTACAGTGTGTAGGTGCTCCCCGATATAGAATGACAGTTAAATCATCTAACTATATTGAAGCAGAGACTATACTTAAAGATGCAGCTCAACTAGCCATAGATGCTGTGATAGAGGCTGGTGGCGAAGGTGAATTCTATCGTGAATTAGAATGAAAATGAAAATGAATAAATGCCGATCATGTGGTGGATACACATTACAGAATAAATGTCCCTACTGTGAAGGAGATTTAGGTGTAGTTTATCCCCCTAAATACTCTCCAACAGATAAGTACGGAAAATACAGAAGATTATTAAAAAAGCAAATGCTGAAAACCAAATAAAAAAAGGAGCTGGTTTAGATGAAAGATACCTTTATTAAATTATTGAAGGATGTAGATCTCAACGAACCAATCTTGATAGAGGCTCTTCCAGGTATAGGGCATGTAGGTAAATTAGTGGCAGAGCATATTATTCATGAACTTCATGCAGAGAAATTTGCAGAATTATATTCACCATCATTCCCTCCACAGGTATTTGTAGATGAAAATGGGCTAATTGAACCAATGAAAAATGAGTTCTATTATCTTAAATCAGCAGGAGCAGATCAGAGAGATTATATAATACTGGTGGGAAATACTCAAGGTTTAAGTCCAGAAGGTCAGTATGATATTTGTGGTGCTATAATTGATTTTTTAGATAAACGTGGAGTTAAGAGTATCTACACTCTCGGTGGACTTGGAACTGGTCAACATGTTGAGAAAACGAGGGTTTTAGGAGCAGCAACAAGCAAAGAGCTTACTAAAATGTTGGAAGGATATGAAGTAAAACTTAGATCAGCAGACGGTGGAATAATCGGTGCATCAGGTCTTCTTCTAGGCTTAGGCATGTCTCGGGGAATGGATGGGGTGTGTCTTATGGGAGAAACTCCAGGATATTTCATAGATGCAGATGCATCCAAGGCGGTTCTGAAAACATTAATTAACATACTCAAATTAGAAGTTGATGTTGCAAAATTAGAAGAACGAGCAGAAGAAACACGTAAAATGATATCTAAAGCCCAGCAAATGGAACAAGAGATGTCAGATAGAATGCACGTTACACCTGGAGATGAAGATCTGCGATACATTGGTTAAAAAAAAATTTCTCTTTCAAAATAAATTTGAAACTTAAAAATTTGATAATTTTAACCTGCCTACTTTTTGATTATTTTTATATTTTTTTTAAATTTTCAAGTAAATAAATAATCATAAAAAAAATCTAATTAATATAAATACATTTAATCGATGTGTATTAAAATGATAATCAACGCTGATCTACATATTCACGGCCGATATTCTATGGCAACTTCGAAGAATATGATTCCTGACGTTATTGCTCCACAGGCGAAACTGAAAGGATTAGATTTAGTGGGAACTGGAGATGTGTTGAATTCTAAGTGGATTCAAATCCTTGATGAAACTATTGAAGAAACAGAAAACGGTATATTCTCCATCAAAAATGAAAGAAGAAAAGAAAATACCCGCTCCACATGTAAATTTATTTTAACCGTGGAAGTGGAAGATATAAAAAGAGTGCACCATTTAATGATTCTACCCTCTTTTGAAGCAGCATATGAAGTTAAGGAAGCATTACGTGGGAATTTAGATTCTGATGGCAGACCTAAAGTTCGTATGGGTGCTTTGGATATAATGGACATAGCACACGAACAGGACTGTCTTTTTGGACCTTCTCATGCATTTACACCCTGGACTAGTTTGTATAAAGAATATGATAGTATATATGATTGTTATTTTGAAAAACCTGATTTTCTGGAATTAGGACTTTCAGCAGATAGTGGAATGGCAGATCATATAAAAGAGCTTCAAAACATTCCTTTCCTATCCAATTCTGACGCACACTCTCCATGGCCACATAGATTAGGAAGAGAGTTCAACGAGTTAAATGTTAAAGAATTAACATTTAAAGAAATTAAAAATTGTATTATAAAAAATAAAATAAAAGCAAATTACGGTTTTGATCCTCAATTAGGTAAATATCATAAAACAGCCTGTACCAAATGTTATAAAGTATTTAACATTACTGAAGCATTAAAAAATAAAATGAGATGCACATGTGGGGGGACAATTAAAAAAGGTGTAGATTATAGAATATATGAACTATCATCTTGGAATAAACCTCATCATCCACCTAACAGACCACCATACATTCATATACTTCCATTAGCTGAAATAATAAGCTTGGTATATAATAAAGGAGTTACCACGGTTTATGTACAGAAAATTTGGAAGGAACTGGTGCAGAAATTCGGAAATGAAATATCAGTCCTTATATATACTCCTTTGGATGAGCTTAAGAATAATTATCCTGAACTTATATCAGTTATAGAAGCATTTCGTAACAAAACTTTACAAATACAGTCCGGTGGAGGGGGAAGATATGGTAAGATTCTATTGGTCAATGATAATGACGAGGACTCAAAGAATGATACCACCGATAATACACTAGATAATTATTTTGGATAAATATTTTATGTTATTCAGTCACGTTCAACTAATACAAAACGATTATCATCTAGATCAGCAAAAATTGCTTGCATTACACCCCACTCCTGAATTTTAGGTTCCTCAATGAATTTAACTCCCTTAACATTTAAATCTTTATATGTCGACTTCATATCATCTGTGGTAAAAACTATGTTAGTGAATCCGCCTACAGAAACACCTAACTCTCCGGGGTAAGGTTTAGCAATAGTTATGGCAGTTTCAGCACCCGATGGCTTAACCTCCAGCCAAAGATAACCATTATCCATTTTTAATATCAGCTTGCATTCCAAAACCAAGCTTTTCCAAGTAGAAATCCAAGGCTTTATCCTGGTCTTTTACCCATAAAGCCTACTAATCTCATTTTTTTTATCATTTGTAACCATCTTCCATTTCATTTAATTTTAGAATTATATATTTATTTTCGGAAAGTTAAAAATCTATTCATAAAGAAAATAATCAGTTAAAAAAATATTAAGGAGTGATTCATTGAATATTAAAGCTACTATAGGAATATGCAGTCAAAACATCAAGGATAAAGACAAATTGGTTGTTATACCTAAGGATCCGGATGAGTTTAAGAATAATGAATTAGTTCTAATAATATCAGCTCAAGATTTCATCAAATTTTCTGAAGAGTCAAATGGAGTAATAAAGTTTATTAATAGTATTAAGGATATGGAAATAAATAAGAAATAGATATTTATAGTCTAATGTAAAATTATTCCTAATAGTTGATAAAAGAAATACAAAAAATTTATCATATAAATATTTAATATTAATAAAATAAAAGTGCAGGTGAATGATAATGGCATTTATTAGTATGCCCTACGCTGACGTAATTTTTATAGTACTTATAAGTGGATTTATTGTAATTACTATAATGATGGAAATATTGAGCAAAAATTTTTCGTGGCATAAAGAATTAGACTAAAAAAATAATATATTTTAACATTTAAATATTCCTACTTTGTTTTTTTTTGAATTAAATTATTTTATATTTTTTGTAGCGGACCCGCCGGGATTTGAACCCGGGACCCTCAGATTAGGAGTCTGATGCCCTATCCTGGCTAGGCTACGGGCCCTCTCAAATTTTTATAAAATGTCTTATTAAAAAAAAGTATATTTAGCGGACCCGCCGGGATTTGAACCCGGGATCTTCGGATTAGAAGTCCGACGCCCTATCCAACTAGGCTACGGGCCCGCAAGATTTTATAATTTAACAACAATTTTTTTATATATTTTTTTTTACAGATAAGCAGGTGATTCCTGTCCGCCTTGCTCTCCTTGGACAGTATTTGCCAATTCTTTTAGACGAGCTTCAATTTCTTCAGCTTCTTTTAAAAGTGGTTCTGCATTAATGTTTATATTTAACATCTTATTTAAAACATCCACTACACTGGCAGCTGCCCGAGGATCTGGATATTGGTTTAATACTTCAGCGAAAAGACACGATGCTGAAATATTCTTAATAGTACTTCTAGTTAAAAGAGTACCCGAGAGGCCATTTATATTACCAAATGGAAGTATAGGTATTTCTTTATCACCAAGCTTTTTAAGAGCTTCTTCAGAATTTGCAGCTCCAGCTATTCCGCCTGTTTTTTCTCTTACAACTATACTATTAAAAGTTATAATTTCTTTACTTTTATTTTTATCTGCCCAATCTACGATAGCATTAGCCATATCATAAGCTACTGCTGGTGGTATTATGAAATCGGATAAGAACAAAACAATCCCATCTGCACTATATACTCGGAATGGATGAATTGCCATACCTTTATATAATACTGCTAGTGGGGGGAAATACTTGGAGTCTATATATCCAATTTGTTTCATGTTAAGTTCTTCCACCAGTAACCAGCCCAAAATGTTACCAATCAAACCTAGTTCTGGTGATCCCTCGAGAATCACCGCATCCTTCACGTCTTCAGAAACTATTTTACAACATTCTACTTCTGTTTCAATCATTTTAACCATTTGATGCACCCCCTGCGCCACCTACATTTTCACCATTCTCAGGGTCTATGTGGATTTCTCCTACAATTTTATTATTTAAGATAACTGGTATTATATAGATCTGTTTACCACTTAAGTTTTTCAATTCGGGTTTACCTGCTGAAGCTTTTGGTTCTTTTATATATTTTTGAGCTATTATCTTTGCTTCTTCGGGTAATATATTCATATTAATAACCTCCAGTAATTGTTTTGTTTAGGGTTAATACTCGATGTTTTCGTTTTGAAGAAGTATCATTGGATTATAATAGTTCTCAAACATACTATTATATTATAAACCACTTAAATTATCTTTTATTAAATCTCAAATCTATTAAATTATATTTTTTTCTTATTCAAATCAAATCTTTCGTGAATTGAAATTATCGTTTTTATCAGTTAATGATTGAAAATTAAATTTAAATATTTTATAGTATATATAATTTTCATTTTATCTTCTAAGGAAAAGCTTATAATTATATATTAATCAATTGAAATACTGATGTTCATTATAAAAACATGAGGTGATACATTTGAGCGAAAAAATAGTTATATCGCCAACGTCACGGCAAGAAGGACATGCAGAGTTAGTCATGGATGTCGATGATGAAGGAATCGTAACTAAGGGGCGATACTTTAGTATTACTCCTGTAAGAGGCCTAGAAAAGATAGTTACAGGCAAAGTTCCAGAAACAGCACCAGTAATAGTGCAGAGAATCTGTGGTGTCTGCCCTATACCTCACACCCTAGCATCTGTGGAAGCTATGGATGATTCATTAGGTATAGAAATACCAAAAGCAGCTAGACAATTAAGAGAACTTCTCCTAGCAGCACACGACATAAACAGCCACGCAATACATCAATTCTTGATTGCAGCTGATATTGTGCCAGCAGATTTAATGGTCACAGCCATTAACTCCGTATCAGAAATAAGGAAAAATGCACAGTACGTTGTTGATATGGTTGGTGGGGAAGGTATACACCCATCTGACGTTAGAATAGGTGGAATGGCTCGTAATATTAGTGAATTAGCCAGAAAAAGACTTTACGCTAGATTAAGAGCATTAAAACCAAAATTAGATGATCATGTTGAATTAATAATTGGTTTAGTAGCTGATAAAGGATTCCCTGAAGGTTTAGGTGTTACCAACGCACCTTCATTAGCTACTCACCAACTTTATGGTGATCGAACCAAATTCGACCTAGACAGATTCACCGAAATAATGCCTGAAACTTGGTACGATGATCCAGAAGTAGGTAAAAGAGCTTGCACAACTATACCATTATATGATGGTTTAAATGTAGAAGTAGGACCTCGAGCCAGAGCTGAAGTATTCCATGGTTTTAAAGGTAAAGGAGTAGTAGCTCAGCACGTTGCAAGAGCATTAGAAATGAAAACTGCCCTTTCCAAAGCAATAGATATCCTTGGTGAACTGGATACCTCTGCACCTGTAATGGCTGATTATGATGTTACCGGTACCAATAAACTAGGAGTCGGTGCTATTGAAGGTCCAAGGGGAATGGACGTTCACATGGCTCAGGTTGCTAATGGAAAAACACAATTCTACAGTGCTTTGGTTCCTACTACCTGGAACATACCAACTATGGGGCCCGCAATTGAAGGTTTCCACCACGACTTTGGACCTCATGTAATCCGAGCCTACGACCCATGTTTATCCTGTGCAACCCATGTGATAGTAGTAGACGACGAAGACAGGAGCATCATTAAAAACGAAATGGTCAGGATCTAAGGGAATAATATGGCATTTGATGCAGAGATTTTAGTTATAGGCTGTGGAAACATTTTATTCAAAGATGACGGATTTGGACCAGCAGTAACAGAGGCAATGGAAGAACAATTCAAAGAAACTGAACTTCCCGATAATATAATGATTATAGATGCAGGAACCGGCGGTCCCCACTATATATTTAGTTTACCTAACGAATTATGGAAAAAATTAATAATAGTGGACATAGTAGAATTTGGAGCGGAACCCGGCACCTTAAGAAAGTTCGATGTTTCAGAATTACCAGAAGGATCATATGAGAACGTGCATTCCTGGCCAGTAAGCCAACCATTGCACGAACTAAGTGAAACTTATGAAGTTATAGTTATTGGATGCCAGCCAAAATCTGTCTCTGCACCTGACGTAGAGTTAGGTTTAACCAAAAATGTGGAAGATGCCATTCCAAAGGCCATTAAAATGATTTTAAAAGAAATAGGGGTCTAAAAGTAATGATAGCCCGTATAAAAGAATTTTTAGGAATGGAAGCACAACCAAAAGAAGTAGCTTCAAAACAGGAGGTAGAAAAAGTGGCGGAAGAAAAAGCTAAACCAAGAATTGGATACATCCACCTTTCAGGATGTACCGGGGATGTCATGTCTTTAAGTGAAAATTATGACATTTTAGCACCATTACTCACCGAAATGGTGGATATAGTATATGGACAAACCCTAGCAGACGTGTGGGAAATGCCCGAAATGGACGTAGCCCTAGTTGAAGGATCAGTATGTCTTCAGGATGAACACAGTGTCAAAGAACTTATGGAAGCGAGGGAGAAAGCAGGATTAGTGGTGGCTCTTGGTTCATGTGCAGCAACAGGTTGTTTCACCAGATATTCACGGGGTGGACAACAAGCCAAGCCAAATCATGAATCATTCGTGCCAATCGCAGACTTGATAAAAGTAGATGCTGCTTTACCAGGATGTCCACCTTCACCAGAAATCATAGCCAAAACGGTGGTTGCCGTAATCAATGGTGATATGGATTATTTACAACCCATGATAGATCTAGCAGGATACACAGAAGCAGGTGGATCCGATTTACAGAACAAAGTAGTAAATCAGGCTCTCTGTATAGGATGTGGGACCTGTGCTATGGCTTGTCAAACCAGAGCACTTGACATGACTAATGGAAGACCAGAACTCAACGAAGACAGATGCGTGAAATGCGGAGTATGCTACGTCCAGTGCCCAAGAAGCTGGTGGCCAGCAGATCAAATTAACAAGGATTTAGGATTATAAGGAGGTTGTAAAAAATGGTATTAGGAACATACAAACAAATTACTCTTGGAAGATCAACCGACAAACAGATCCAGAAAATTTCACAGGATGGTGGAATAGTAACTGCCCTTTTATGCTTTGCTCTAGATGAGAAAATCATAGACGGCGCAGTTGTAGCTGGACCTTCCGATGAAATGTGGAAACCAGAGCCAACCGTGGCAATGTCATCCGATGAAATTATGGCTGCAGCAGGTACCAAATACACACTATCCCCAAATAACATGATGCTTAAACAAGCAGTTAGACAGTATGGATTAGAGAAAGTAGGTATAGTTACAATTCCTTGTCAAACCATGGGCATAAGAAAAATGCAGTCCTACCCATTTGGTGTAAGATTCATGGCAGATAAAATCGCACTGGATATTGGAATATGCTGCACTGAAAACTTCCCATTCGAATCACTAAGGACATTCATTTCAGCTAAAGCTGGAGTAGACTTTGATTTAGTGGAAAAAATGGATATCGGTAAAGGAAAATTCTGGGTGCACACTCAGGATGAAGTAATAAACTTCCCTATCAAAGAAACACACGGATACGAACAAAATGGATGCAAAGTTTGCCTCGACTTGGTTTCAGAACTTTCAGACATATCAACAGGTTCAATAGGTGCTCCTGACGATTGGTCCGCAGTTCAGGTTAGAACCAATATTGGTGAAACTGTATTCAAAAAAGCAGTGGATGCTGGTGCTATTGAACTTAAACCAATAGATGAAGGCAAATTCGGTCTTGAAATGCTCACCAAACTAGCGAAATCAAAAAAAGAGAAAGCAATGAAGGTCATAGACGAGCGAAAAGCAATGGGATTACCAGTTCCATACAAAGCCAGCAATGAAAAAGAAGATCCATTAGCTAATGTGTAAGAAGGGATGAATATTCCCTTAAATTCTTTTTTTTTAAAATTTATTTGTAATTCATAAAATCTTAATTACCATATTTTATGATTAAAATTCAGTAAATTATTTATGATTCATTCAGTTATAATATGACAGCCATCAGGTTCCACAATAACGGTATGTTCTGCTTGAGCTACTCTTGCATCACTTTTCTCTTTAAGAGCATGATATGGATACAAGGCTCGTGAAGATATGAGTTGGTTCATAGCTAAATTGAATTGATGGCCTTTAAAACTCTTTTGAACCCATCTCTCTGCGAAAGGTAAATTATGGTAATTCTGTTTAATAATATCTAATAATTTCCTAGCTTGGACCATTCTCAAAGGACGATCTCTCAAGAAGCGGAAGATATAAACTTCTTTCATATCTGTGACTCTTCCCACACCATTAGTTACAAACGGTTCAATAGCCAATACGTCCCCTTCCCTTATTTTATGCTTATTTTCGCCTTTAACATTAGGGATGGAAAGTCCTGAATGTAGAATCCATCGATCCATACTATGCCCAGTAAGATTTGAAACAGGATTTAAATTTTCAGCGTTAACAGTATCCTCCACTATATTGCCAATTTTTTCTAGTTCCACGCCATCTTTTATGACACTAATCACATTTTCAAGCGCTTTTTGTGCAGTTTCAATCAATTTAAATTGAAATTCAACTTCTACTTCAGGGAGTAAGTCATCAGATCCTACTTTATCTCCACCCACCAAAACAGTCACAGCAGAATCCGCAATATATCCATCGACTTGGGCTCCCAGATCTATTTTAACTAAATCACCCAAATTCAGGAGGGATTCATCATTAAGGGGGGAAGTATAATGTGCAGTAACTTCGTTGATTGAAATATTGCAGGGGAATGCTGGCTCGCCTCCTAGTTTCTTTATTTCCTCTTCTACAAATTCAACTAGATCACATACTTTCAGGTTTTCTTTAACTTTATTAACAGCCATTCCTCTAACTTTGGATACTATTTTACCGGGTTTTTCATACATTTCTATCATAAAAATCACAGTTTAGATATTTTTAAAAAAAATCATTCAAATTATTTTTAGATTACAGAGACCATGATTAGAATTAATTTCTATTCTTAATCTAACTTTATTCAAACTTAACTATTAATATTTTCAATTTTAGAGTGAAAGTATTCTTTAGGGTTTTTACCACATAAAAAATTATTTAAACTCTGAAAAGATTACTAATATCGATAAAAGACCAGTATTAAACGATTAGATAATATTTATATATAATTAAATATAATATAATTAAAGGGGGAATAATGAAATGGCTGATATAGTTACAATTCCACAAAATTTATTCTATATAATTATAGCATTCATTGCAGTGATAGGTCTTATATTCGCACTAATGCAGTGGAGAAGAGTTAGAGAATCTCAAACTAACGTTATGTTTCTTGAAAAACAGGCTGAACTTAGAAAAATTGAATTAGTAGAAAAGGATTTAGAATCCAAACGAGTACTAGAAAATGTTATTCCACTTCCTAAAGAACAACAAGATAGACTATCTGATATTCGTAAAACATCAACAGATTTCATGCACAAAGCAGGCTATCTCCACAGTGAAATAAATGAGAGAGTAACTCTTTTAGAAACCCGTACAGAGTATTTAAAACTTCAAAAATTACTCCAGGACATTGAAATGAAGGAAAAAGAACTTGACAAAAGAACAAAAAAATCTGAAGGATCAGATAATGTACAGGCCGTTAAAGGAATTAAGGGTGGCAAATAAGTAAATGACAGCATTAGAACTTTTTGCAATCTTAGTTTTAGCTGGTGCAGTAATAGTACTAATTTACTATTATCTCCTAGATATGGGGTTTTCTTTCAATAGGATAAGAAGTAGCAATAATGGAAGTAGAACAATGGGAATAACTGAAAGTGTATCTGGATTAGGTGGCAAGATAAAAGAAACTGGCACTAAAGTTAAACAAACTACTGTAAAAACCACTAACACTGGTACTAAAACAGAAGGTGGTAGTATGGCCGGAATGAGCGAAAGAATGGCCGGAATGAGCGAAAGAATAAAAGGCAAAGTTAAAGAAGTGCCTATAAGTACAGATCTTTTATCTAATAGAATAGAAACTTTTTTAGATGAGCAAAGTGACCAACTCATAAAAAATTGGGATTTAGCTACAAAAAAAGACTTATCTCATCTAGAGAAAAGGTTTGATAAAGTCTCTTTGGATTTTGGTGAGCTGGAAAAACGATTCAATGAGTATCGGGGACATACTAATAAAAAACTCGATCACATCGATAAAAGATTGAAAAAATTGGAAAATCCAGAAGAAGAATCTAAAGAATAGATTTAGAATATTAAATTTATAATTAAAGTTTAATTAAATAAACTTTTTTTAATACTTTATCTCACTTATAATATTATCATATACTTGTTTATCAAATTTTTGAATTATTTTGAGAAAGAATATAAGAATAATACAAATCTTTATATACTCTAAAAGCAAACGGTTATAGTACAGCGGGGTGGGGTAGTCTGGTGATCCCGCGGGGCTCATAACCCCGAGAGCCCTAGTTCAAATCTAGGCCCCGCTATTCATACTTTTTTATTGGTTAATGGCAAGCCGAAGGGCAGCTACCGGTTTTTACAGTAATTCTGTAATTTAAACTGAGGAAACTCCACCCATCACACAGAACCGTGGTGCCCATAAGGCCACCTGTTGAGAAGCAGGACACTGGAGCAGAAACGACACGTCTTCTGATGGATGAATATGAAGCTTAGCTGATCGACATTAGAAGGAACGGTGAAACGGCTATTCCGCGGGATGCAAGGACAAATGCTGCTGATGAATCACTGTATGAGGTAGAGGTAGTTCGCAAAGATGAATGCTGCCATGAACAGAAGGTGGGTTACTCTCGGCATGCCATTAACTCTCCCCCCATATTTTTTTTTCTATATGAAAATTTTTAAATTTTATTCATATCCAAATAGATTATATTTTGTATAATTATTTAACTCAATATGATTCATTTTAGAATTAAGTTATGGGTTCATTTTAAAAATTATAAATGATTGTTCTGGTAAGAAATCAAATTTTTCTGAGATATAAAAACCGCTTTCTCCAACTTATCTATTAAAACTTATTCAGGTACATAATGACCAGTAAATTTCAATAAAAGAAAAACATTTCTTATTATAATCTATTAAAGCTATTTTACCATTGGATTTCAGAAATTTTTTTATATTTTTAAAGTAATTTGTGGGTTCGGGCAGATGATGAAATACATTTCGTAAAAATAATATATCAACACTCTGATCTGGTAAAATAAATTCACTTTCATTAGCTAATACTACTTTTATATTTTCCCTACTACCCTCGATCTATATGTTTTCCGTGAAATCCTTCAAAACGTTTAAATATTTTATTGCTCATTTCTTGCCTTTTTGCTGTTAAATCGTACCTTCCATCTTCTCTTTTGCTTATTAGATTTTCAGATACCATTTTTTAAGCATAGGATATATGGAGCCGGGTGAAGGTCTTTTGGAGTGGCTTTGGCCCTTAAAATATTTGGTGTAATCCTTCGTGGTGAGCTTGGACTGAGTCCATGATTTCTACGCCATTTTGAGGTCCATTTTCATCCAGTGTGTGGATTATCCATATTCTTAAACCTCCGAGTTTTTGCATTTCCCCTATTCTTTCATGGAAATTTTGGTGAAGATCTTTAAATTTATCCCACATTTTTTATCATTTCCTCCTTTATCACTGATTCGATATGGGCATCGTCATTTGATATCTAATACGAGTTGTGCTAATTTTTTAATTTATTTAGAAGTTTATTCATAAATAACTATCAAGTTATCGATATCGGATACTTGATATTACACTCTAATACTATATAAGCTTTGGGTGAAATCATTTTAAAAAAAGAAACAAATATTTGGATCGTAAAAAAAAACTTAATTAATTTAAAAAGAATTTTTCATAGAAATTTTGATTCAAATACTCATCATTCAAAATAAAAAAAAGTAAACATCTTATTCCTTACAATATGAATTTCAATCAAATTATAAAGAAATATTATATTTTTTTTTTAAGATTCAACTGTGACTAATTGCATCCTTAACCTTACCTAAAAATCCTTTGCCTTCAGTATAGATCTCATCACCACTTGCACTGGCGAATTCACGTAAAAGTTCCTTTTGTCTACTATCCAAGTTTTTAGGAGTCACTACTTTAACTTTTACATATAGATTTCCTTTACCACCCCAGCGCATATGGGGCATACCATGTCCTTTCATCCTAAATGAAGTACCGCTTTGTGTTCCTGCAGGTATTTTAAGATCTACTGCATTATCTAAAGTAGGTACTTCTACAGTATCCCCAAGTGATGCTTGCACAAAACTTATTGGCATATGATAAATTAAATCAGCACCATCACGTTTAAATAAGTCATGTTTCTTTACTCCTATCATGATGTAGAGATCTCCTGGTGGTCCTCCACGTTCTCCGGCATTACCTTCTCCATGTACACGTATCCTATTTCCATCTTCTACTCCTGGAGGTATTTTAATATGGATAGTGCTTTTTTCTCTTACAATTCCTTTTCCTCTACATTTATTACATGGAGTTTCTATTATTTTTCCTTCGCCATGACAAGTGTTACATGGTCTTATAGTGGCAAACTGACCTAAAGGAGTATTGCTGATATGGCGGACTTGTCCACTTCCACCACACGTGGGGCATGTTCTAGGATTTGTCCCAGGCTCAGCTTTAGTACCATGACAGTGGGAACATATCTTTTCATGTGATACATCTATGTCTTTTTCCAGTCCTTGGGCAGCTTCCTCTAGTGTAATATCTAAATTATATGCCAAGTCATCTCCTGGGCGAGGACCGTTTCTATTACCCCCTCCAAATCCGAATAGGTCGAATATATTTTCAAACCCACCTGAACCGCCTGAATTACCGCCAAATCCACTGAAGCCTTTGAATATATCTTCAAAGTTTATATTGTTGTATATGTCTTCTTGGGAAAATCCACCCATTCCTGCGTGTCCATATTGATCATATGTACTTCTCTTCTCTTCATCAGATAGGATAGCATAGGCTTCGCTTATCTCTTTGAATTTATCTGCACTTTCTGGGTCTTCGCTTACATCTGGATGATATTTCATTGCCAGTTTACGGTAAGCCTTTTTAATATCCTTTTTTTCAGAGTTTTTGTCTACTCCAAGGACTTCATAATAGTCACGCTTTTCTGCCATATAAGATCTTTACCTTCAATTTTTTTGGGTTAAATAAATGATTTTTAAACTAAATTAATTGTCTATGTTAATTATGATTTTTCCTTAAATATTTTTTTTCTATAATCATTAAAAATTGTTACTAAAAAAATAAAATTTATTAATAATAAAAAATTTAAAAATTAAAAATATAATTAAAAAAATTATGGAGGATAGAGAAATAATATTATTATATTTCCCTTTTACCTCTTTTTGTTTTCAGTACTTCTATTCTGTAATTTATTTTTCCTTATATTCAGCATCTATAGTGTCATCACTATCATTATCTTTAGCATTGTCTTGACCTTGATCATTCTGTTGAGCTTCTTGCTGAGCCTTTGCTTGTTCTTGCTGAGCTTGTTGATATATAGCGGCACCTACTTCTTGTACAGCTTTAGTAAGCTCCTCAGTTTTGGTTTTAATGGCTGCTAAGTCATCACCACCTACTAAATCCCTTAAATCTTTAATTAACTCTTCAATCTTGGATTTTTGGTCTGAATTAACTTTATCTCCTAATTCTTCCAGTGTTTTCTCAGAGGTGTGAATCATAGAGTCAGCGTTGTTCCTGATTTCTATTTCATCTTGTTTCTTCTTATCCTCTTCAGCGTGCATTTCAGCTTCTTTAACCTTCTGATCTATTTCATCTTTAGATAATTTGTTAGGAGCAGTTATGGTCACTTTCTGTTCTTTACCAGTTCCCATATCCTTGGCAGAGACATTCATGATACCATTAGCGTCAATGTCAAAGGTTACTTCAATCTGAGGCATTCCTCGTGGTGCTGGAGGTATACCTACCAATTGAAATCTTCCCAGTGTAGTATTACCATTTGCCATAGGTCTTTCACCCTGTAACACATGTATATCTACTGAAGTTTGACTATCTGCTGCAGTAGTGAAAACTTGACTTTTCTTAGTGGGAATAGTGGTGTTTCTTTCAATTAATTTAGTGAATACACCTCCTAAGGTTTCTATACCTAAAGATAATGGATTAACATCAAGTAATACAAGATCTTTAATTTCACCTGCTAATACGGCTCCTTGAATAGCTGCACCTATAGCTACACATTCCATTGGGTCTATTCCACGTTCAACAGATTTGCCAATGAAATTTTCCACGAATTTCTGGACGGAAGGCATCCTAGTTGGTCCACCTACTAATATTATTTTGTCCACGTCAGATTTAGTCATTTTAGCATCTTTTATAGCATGCTCCATAGGGGCTGAGCATTTTTTAATTATTGGATCAACCAATTCTTCTAGTTTAGCCCGGGTTAGTGTATGGGTAAGATGTTTTGGTCCTTCTTGGGTGGCAGTTATGAATGGTAAGTTTATATCAGTTTTGAGGGTGGTTGAAAGTTCTATTTTAGCTTTTTCAGATGCTTCACGGAGCCTTTGGACAGCTTGATCATCATTCATGAGATCTACACCTGTTTCTTTTTTGAACTCTCCTGCCAGATAATTCATTACAGTTGCATCCATGTCAGTTCCACCCAATTTAGTGTCTCCACTGGTGGATTTGACTTCAAATACTCCATCACCGAATTCCATGATTGTAACATCTAAAGTTCCGCCACCAAAATCAAATACTAGTATCTCTAATTCTTCTTCGGTTTCTTTATCGATACCATAGGCTAGACTAGCGGCTGTGGGTTCATTAACAAGTCTAACAACTTCTAGGCCAGCTATAGTGCCTGCATCTTTAGTGGCGGTTCTCTGATTATCGTCAAAATAGGCAGGAACGGTTATCACTGCTTTTTTCACTTCTTCACCTAAGAATGCTTCAGCATCCTTTTTTATTTTCTGTAGGATGAATGCTGATATTTCTTGTGGAGTATACTGCTTCCCTTTTATATCTACTTTATAATTAGTACCCATCTGTCTTTTTATGGCAGTTATGGTGTTTTCTGGGTTTGTAACTATTTGTCTTCTTGCGGGTTCACCTACCAGTCGCTGTCCATCTTCTGTAAATGCAACGTAACTGGGGAATGATTTACCATACTGTGTGGATCCTTCAGCGCTGGGTATTATGGTGGGTTTACCACCGATAAGTGCTGCTGCTGCTGAGTTACTTGTTCCTAAATCTATACCTATAATTTTTTCTTTTTTAGCCATTTAATTCACCTTTTTTTTACAAACTTTAACTTTTGAATATTTAATAACCTTAGAATCTAAGGTGTAACCTTTACCAAGTTCTTCTATAATTACGCCATTATCGTAATTTTCATTATTTTCAATCATGAGTGCTTCATGTTTGAAGGGATCAAATTTTTCACCTTCACATGGTATTTCTTTGAGTCCTTCTCCCTCTAGAATATCTTTCATTTTTTTGTAGATTATCTCCACACCTTCTCGGAGATCACATGATTCCTCGGATTTTAATGCTCGTCTTAAATCTTCATAGGTCTCTATAATTTTCAAAATTAGATTTTCATTAGCGTATCTTATGTAATCTTTGAGGTCTTTTTCTGATCTTTTTTTATAGTTTTCAAAATCAGCTTGGAGACGTTGGAGTTGAGAATAGTAATCATCTATTTTCTGATCCTTTTCTGTTATCTTCTGATTCATCTGATTAATTTCTTGATCTTTTTCCTCTATTTCATCATTTAGTTTGAGGATATCAGTTTTCAGATCATCCAGATTTTTCTTTAATTTTCCTAATTCTTGCTTATTGCTCATTTATTCACCTTGGGTATATGTGATGGTGATGGTAACATTAACTATTATAGTAACCAAAGGTTATATAAACCTTTCGAAGATACTAGTATATTAATTACCAAAAGTTATATAAATCTATATTTATTATAGTAACCAAAGGTTATATAAACCTTTCGAAGATACTAGTATATTAATTACCAAAAGTTATATAAATCTATATTTATTATAGTAACCAAAGGTTATAATAACTAGATTTTAACAAATATGATTAAATGAAATAAAAATACTTAAAATTAATATAAATTTACAAATCAGTGATAAACAATGAATTTAGAGGATATATTAGACGTAATGGGATGTAAAACACGTAGAAACATACTTAATTTGATAAAAGAAGAGCCACGTTTCGTAAGCCAGATATCCCGCGAATTAGAAGTAGGTCAAAAAGCCATAATAGAACATTTAAGGGCCATGGAAAATACTGGTTTATTAAACTCTTCATTCAGAAAAATAGAGCGCGGAAGACCTCGAAAATACTATGACATCTCACATGATATTGAATTCCAAATATTTATCAGCCAAGGCACCATGCGCCTAAAAGTACCAGGTCATGAATTCCAAGAACTCCAAAAAATCGAAGAAAAAGCAAGAATGGGAGAAGAAGTCTCAGATGAACTGGAAAATCTAATAAAAGATTATGAAAAAGCCATGGGACTTGCAAAAAATCTTTTAAAACAATTAAACGAAAGAAAACGAGCTTTAAAGAAACGATCAATGAACCTTCCAGTGATAACTGATATCAACTATGATTAAAAATATAATTGAAAATCTATTCACTTTAAATACATGGCCGCTACCGCAGCTTGACCCATAGAAACTGAACCATCACCCGCACAACTATTTTTATGCTGAATAAAATTATAACCAGCAGATTCTACAGTTTCTTTTATAGAAGTACTTATTGCTTCATTATAAAATACCCCTCCAGAACCACCAATAACATTCACACCAGCCTTATCTGTAGCTTTTATAGCTAATTCAGCTAAACCAACTGAAACAGCTTTTTGACCAGCCAGGGCTATATCATTAATCCTTTCACCAGATAATTTTTCATTTAAAACCGATGAAAGTATTTTTGAAGTATCTAAAACATACAAATCATTCTTTTTCTTAATTTTAACAGGAATATTAACATTTTCATGTCCACTGTAAGCTGCTGACTCTAATTTCATTGCACATTCCCCTTCATAAGTTCTTTCTCCACAAATTTGAAGTACTGCTGAAATAGCATCAAGGACACGTCCTGTGCTAGAAGTCTGAGTAATGTTAAAGTCATTACGAAGCTGCTGAGCCACCAAATCTACTTCCTTTAATCCATATTTGAAATATGATAAATAATCTCTTTTCATCAAATCTACGAGTTCATCATAATCAAAATGATCATATAATATACTCATAACCATTCTTATAGGATATCTGGTTGTTAAATCTCCACTAACCATTTTTTGGGTTAATAAACTACCAACTCTTTCATATTCAGCACCGCGATAATGAAGTATTTCACCACCCCAAACCGTTCCATCTTCACCATAACCTACTCCATCAGCAGCTATGCACACCATTTCATCAACTCCATTATCCACAGCTAGAGAAGCAGCATGAGCATGATGATGCTGAACTTTAATCAATTCACAGTCAAACCTTTCACTTAACTCATGAGCCAATTTAGTAGTAAAGAAAAGTGGATGAAGATCACTAACTACTGCATCCACAGAATCGGTCTTCGTTATATTCATAAGATACTCTACACTTTTCTGAAGATACTTGAAAGTTTCATATTTAGTTGTGTTCCCTATATGTTGAGATACGTAGCATTTACCCTCATTAAGTAGGGAGAAGGTTACATCAATTTCTGGTCCTAAAGCTAAGATTTTTAACTCAGAATTCAATCTCGAAAAATCGTATGGCTCCGGCACATATCCACGGGAACGTCTGATGAATGTCATATCATCCCCACGAAATCTAACTACAGAATCATCACAACGATTAATGATTCTACGATTATGCAGGAGAAAATAATCAGCAATACCTTCCAAATTCTTAATGATATCTTTATTCTCTATGAGCATGGGTTCTCCAGGCATATTAGCAGAGGTCATGATATAGGCTAAATCAGTTGAATATTTAAATATCAGATGATGAAGTCCTGAGTAGGGAAGCATAACCCCGAGATTATGGAGCTCTGGAGAAACATAAGATGACAAAAAATAATTACTATTTTTATTTAAAACTACTATTGGCCTGCATCTTGACTTCAAAATTTCCGATTCTACATTCGAAACTTCAGCAAAAGTTTTGATGGTTTCGATATCAGGAGACATACATGCGAAGGGTTGATTAAATCTACCCAGCTTTTTCCGTAGCTTTAACACTGCATCATCAGATGTAGCACTCGCCACAAGATGGGTGCCTCCAATACCCTTCACAGCAAGTATATTACCTTCTTCTAAGAGTTGCACTGCTTCACGTAAAGGATTTTCTAAATTCAAAACTTTATTCTGATATAAGAAAAGAGATGGTCCACAAACGGGACAACATGTGGCTTCGGCATGATAACGGCGATCATCAGGATTTTGATACTCATATAGACATTCGGGACAGAGGGAAAACTCACTCATGGACGTTCGCTCCCGATCATATGGAATGGATTTTATCACGGTGAAACGAGGACCACAGTCAGTACAAGCTGTAAAAGGATATTCAGATCTTCTATCATATGGATTTAAAATTTCTTCTAAGCAATTATCACAAGTCGCTAGATCAGGAGGTATCACTGAAGATCCAGAGAAGTTTGAGAAGCTTTCCATAATTTTAAAATCGTTAAATTCATTTTTATAAGATACTAACCATTCCACCTTCAATGAATTTATTTTGGCTATGAGTGGTTTATTCACTTCTAAATTTTCAATAAAATTTTTTATAACTTCTTTATTTCCTTCAACTATGATTTCAACTACATTTCCCAAATTTCTAACGTAGCCATTAAGATTTAAACTATTTGCTATCCTGTAAACGGTGGGTCTGAAGCCTACTCCCTGTACTATGCCCTGAACTAAAATTTTAGCTTTACTCAAATCTTAATACACCTCAAATTCATTTTTAAAAAAATAAAAACTTATTGAATGCGGTTTATTTTTTTGTAGAATTAAATTTTCCTTTTACTACTTTTCACTGCTTGAGTAGCTTAATGAAATTTTTGAACTGTTAGCAAATTTTTAACCAAATTCAAGTTCAAAGTGTTGTATTTAATTTTAAAATCAATATAATTTTAAGTTTTTAGAAGAACAAAAGTAATATTGATTGTAAACTATAAATATTTTTAATCTTTTTAATTTAATAAATAACAAACTGGTGGATAATTAGTTATGAATATGAATGAAATTCTTCAAAAGCTTATAGATGGGGAAATATCCATGGGGGAAGCTGGGAAAAGGCTTAAAACCATGCAAATTCGTGAAATAGAAGATTTCGCTAAATTAGATATGTGTAGAGATGTTAGAACTGGAATTCCGGAGGTCATATATGCGGAAGGAAAAATAAATGATGAATTATTGAAAATTATAATAGGATCTGCTGATAAAGGACGTTTAATGATTACAAAACTTGATAATGATAAATATAATGCAATTAAAGAAAAATTAACTATACTTAAAGGATTTAAAATAGATTACCATGAAAAAGCAAAGATATTATTAGTTAAAAATCATGAAATTAAAAAAGAAGTTAAAGTAGGTGTAATAACTGCAGGAACTTCGGATATTCCCATAGCAGAAGAAGCAAGAATCACAGCCGAGGAAATGGGTTGCGAAGTTTTAAATGCATATGATGTGGGTGTAGCAGGTATACATCGTCTTTTTTCACATGTAAGAATAATGATTGAAGAGGATGTTAAAGTATTGATAGTAGTAGCGGGAATGGAGGGTGCATTACCTTCTGTGGTTGCTGGATTAGTAGATATACCAGTTATTGGAGTTCCTACATCTGTAGGATACGGTGTTGGTAAAGGAGGATATGCAGCTCTTTATGCAATGCTTCAATCATGCGCGCCAGGAATTGCAGTGGTTAACATAGATAATGGATTTGGCGCCGGAGTTTTTGCAACTAAAATAGCTAAACAATTTAAAAAAAATTAATTCATATTCATAAAAGTTTAGAAAATGAATTAATTTTTTAAGCAATATTCCTCACCCCAATCACAAAGGGCTTCTAAAATAGGCATTACTGATTTACCTTTTTTTGTAAGAGAATATTCAACTTTCGGAGGCACTTCAGCGAACACCTTCCTGTTAACTAAGCCGTCTTTCTCCAATTCACGAAGTTGCCTTGTGAGCATTCGTTCTGTGATAGATGATAAATTTCTATTAATTTCACTGAAACGTAATTTTCCTTCCATTAATATCCATATGATTAAAGGTTTCCATTTACCACCTAGTTCATCTAAAGCAGCCTCAACCGCATAGCAATAATCTCTTTCTCCAGACATACTAATAAATCACTCCCTATATTTAATAGTGTTTCATATACAAAATTTTAGTATATAACAAGCCCATCTAAACCTTCAATTCCCAGATACACTTACAACACATGGAACCCATGTTTCACACCCTTCACACAGCAATAACCTATTTTATCATTCACCGAATTTTGAACCGCAAATATATCATCTTCACTCATCTACTTCCGAGGTTTTAAATTTTCAAACTCAACTACTGCATTATATAATTCTCTTCAATCTTGAATAAACGGTTCATCCATTATCTTTCACCCAACATATTAATTAATTTCATTTACTTATAAAATTTAATTTGAAATAATTATAGCTAATTAAATTTTCATTATTGTTATGGATAACATTCTAAAAATTTAATAAAAAATTATGCATTTATGTCAGTAATCTGCGATCATATCTCAGGAATGACCGATAACTTTGCTGATAGCGAATATAGAAAATTATACTAGTAAAATTGAGAAAGGATAGAATCAATTGAGTTGCTTTTAAAAAAGTTGAAAACTAGATTTGATTTAAATATTGAACTAATTTAGGTATTAAAAAAAAGTAATAGTATTTAATATATATTTATTATTAAAATAGATTTAACATTTCCAAACTATACTAAGTGTTAGTATATAACTTTTTTGTCTATACTTAGTTTAAATACTAACTGATTACAAATCATTATTTGATACAACTAACTTGAGGTGAACTAAAAATGCAGGTTAAATTTGATTTACAACACTTTTGCTGTGGTCCTAAAGGCTGTGAAATAGAAGTTGAATACGGCGAAATGATTGACGCAGAATAATTCATAATAATTTTTAAGTTAATCAAAATTAATTTATTTCTTTTAAATTTTCATTTTTTTTTAAAATCTTAAATTTCTTAATTCATGTATATCTTGATATTATTATTCATTTTTTTAGGATTAGGATTATTTTCATTTCCCTGTGAATCTTATTTGTTTTATTGATTCAATCTTCTCGAACAATTCCTGTAAATAAATCCACTCAATTTAAACATTTTTTTTTATTGAATAATGGTTAAAAGTATTTTTTTAAATGAATTAAATCTTCTCCATCAAATCGGGCATGATTTTCTATTGTTACTGGTTTAAAACCTTTTTTAATCAATAATATTAGCATATCCTTATTATCAGCGAAAACATAGATATCTACAGTTTTATAACCTTTTCTTTTTGCTAATTCTAATCCTTCATCAATTAATGCTTTTCCTACACCTCTAAAACGATGATTTTTATGCACAATTGTACCTATAATTTCAAATCCTTTAGTTAAATCGCTTTTAAATGCAGAGATACCTATAATATCATTTTGTGAGGATAATGCCACGTAATACTTCACTTCTTCCTGTCTGGAGTTTTTTAAGAATGCTGTGATGGTGCGAGAATCAAAATTAACTCCGCTAATTGATATGTATTTCAAACTATCTTTTTCATTGAATAATTTTAGATAAGCATTCTGAAGTTTCGAGAAATTTTTATCGTCAAGATTGGGATCATAAGCCACAATTTTCATCGTTATTTTTACACCTTCATAAATTCAGATATGATAAAAATAATAATATATTATTTTAATTTTTTTTTTTAATCTATATTTTCATTATCCTCTCCTAATGATCCAGTGTATGTTGCATAAAAACCATCAGTATCAGCATATATTGGTTTGAAATCGTGTTCTTCAGCTTTTTCCATGGTTTTCTTAATAAAATCTCTTCCCCATGCGGTTATCGCATCTGCACACTCTAAACTATACCATCTGAATAAATTGAAACCATAAACCCCATATATAGAGTTAGCTAGTCTTTTTAATGCTTCTTGTTGTACATTTAGAATCTGACGTTCTCGCTCATCTGTGGACTGATCCATAAAAGATCTAATTCGTAATCTCTCTTGGAGTACTTTACCAATAACTGATGGTACAAAACCTAATGGTTTTTTCCGGAACTTATACCCTAATTCAGGGGAGATATAACAATCTTTTTCATCACAATTATCCATTAAGCTGTCAGGAGAAATATTCTTTGAAATTATTATGCTAGGATATAAACTTTTAAAATCGAAAGATACTATATTATCATGTAAACCCATCACAGGATCCTTAACATAGCCTCCAATTATACTCTTTCCTTTTCGTTGAGAGAATTGTGATGATGAGGGTTTATTGGGAACAATTTCTCCATATTCAAAGGCTTTTCTGATTAAATACCATTCTACTTGTTGTCCAGTTGCCATTCGGGCCACGTCAAATAAAGGTTGACCAACAATTCTGGTTAACTCCATACTTAAGGGTAACATTTTTTCTCCAATTTTAGTAACAGCTACTGAATCTTCTAGTGAGTATTCAAAGAGTTTTTCCAGCTTTTCACCACCACCTTCCCAACAGCTGTAGATTTCATCTCCCGGAATATCAATTTTATTCTCTCCAAAAAGCTCTCCATAGACTCTTTCTAAAGTATAACGATCTAATTGTAGATAACGACGCATGTTAGGGTATAAATCAATGTTAGCTCTCCCTTTTATTACTGCTGCATTAGTAAAACCTCTTCTCATGAATTTGAGTGATGAACCATCAACTCCTATTTCAAGAGGCACACCTAATTTTGCTGCTCGATCTCTTATATAAGGGAAATCGAAAGCGTCTGAATTGTAACCTAAGATGAGATCAGGGTTTTCAGATTTAATAGTTTTCACGAATTTTTTTAATAATTCTTTTTCATCTGGAACTACTTCAACAAAATCAAAGGAAGAATTCTTAGTAGAGAATACTTTACGATAACCTTGATTACTGGAGAAACTAATCATAATTATGGGGTCTTCACGCTCTAGAGGCATTCCATTAGGATTACAGGCTTCAATATCAAAACTCAGAACGTTTAGTTCAGGTAAATCTGATTCCAAAGGTTTAGGATCGTTCTCTATTTTGAATAAACATGTTTTATTCTGAAGTGAATCCCTTTTAGAATTTAAGCATTTTCCTTGTACTTCAATCATATTCATAGGGAAAAGACCTTTATCTATTAGATATCTACGATAAAATGGGATATCATGTTCCCGAACTTCCTTTACAGATTTAAGATCCCATATTTTCTCTCTTAACTTAGGCACATCTTGTGGATGTTTCAAGGTTATTTTCAGGAAATCCTTTAATTCTCCTATATCTTTCTTATTGATTTTTTCTACTTTTCTAAGTTCTAAATCACTTAATTCATCTATACACTCATTTACATCATAAGGAAGGACATATATATAAGGTTTGAAGCTACTATCTAGAGCTATTATAAATTCACCATCATCTTCTCCATATACTCTACCAAATAATCTTATAACTGCTTCATTGTTCTCGGTGATGTAATCGATGTCTAAAAGCACGAATTTTTTTGTCTCCATACAGAAGTTCATTTATTAACTCAAGTGTATATATTTTTTTAAAATTCATAAAAGATTTATTTAACCTTATAAATCATAAGTAGCTGAAAGAGTGTGTAATTAACCTGTAATATTTCAATTTATAGATCAAGGAGTAATAATTAAATGAAATTTGAAAAATTGGATTTAAAACGCCATGATTTGAATAAAGTTTCAAAGTTAATTTATGAAACAGAATTAGGAGTATTTCGATCATTATTGGGGAAAGATGAAGATGAAGCTACTCAAAATATAAAAAGACTTGTAAAAGCAGGAAGTAATTCATTAGGTCATGAAAATATCCACGTGGCAATTAATGGAGATGTAATAGGAATTCTAGTTTCTTTTAGCGGAAAAGAAACGAGTTTATTGAAAGATTTTAAGGCTTATTATAAAATATTAAATTTTACTCAATTTTTGAAGTACATCTTTAAAGGAATTGCCATTAATGAATTACTTACCACAAGTGTAGGAAGAAATGATTATTATTTAAGTAATATTGCAGCTGATACGGCCTTTAGAGGTCAGGGAATTGGATCTTATATCCTGGAAAATGCTATTAAACTTGCAGAAGATGCTAAATGCCGAAGGTTAATTCTAGATGTGACTATGGATAATGAAGGGGCTTTGAGGTTATATGAAAGGTTTGGATTTAAAGTTTACGGTAAAAATAGTCCTGAATGGATTTTTAAGGGTAAGGGTACTTTGAGTATGGAATTAATTATTTAAGAAAATTATTTTATAATAAAAATGTTTTTCAATTAAGAAAAAGGTTTTTATGTTAAAAAATTATATTTCTTTTTAATTAAAATGATCAGAGAATATTTTGACAATATCGTTTGGATCTTTTAATATGAAGGTATTCTGCATTTTAGCAAGTTTTTGAACATGTTCAACATCTTCTTTTCTAATAATTATTTTTAAATCTTTTCCATTTGGGAGTTTGGTTATAGTGATTCCTTCCTCGTAATCAGATGGGAATATGTAAATTGGAACGTCAGCTTTTTGGCCCATTATAGCGGCATTAGAAATTAAAGTGTCACCCATCCTCATAGATATCTTTGAAACTGTGTTAGAAGTTGTTGGTGCAATTAAAAGGAATTCGTATTTACCTAATTGGATTTGGCCAGCTAGAAATGGTGAATTTGCGTTTATTTCAACCCAAATATTCTCGAAATTATTTTCTAAATCACTGGATATTCCATAATACTTCACAACTTGATCCCCCGCTTTTGAGATATAAACTTCTATCTCCACTTGATCCTTGTATTCTGCATTTATTTTCTTCATTATCTCCAAGGTTTCCACTATTTTATCACCAGCACCAGTGATTCCCCATGCAACAATTTTTCTTTTTTCCATACTATTGAATACTCCTCGATAAATACTATTAATTATATAGAAATTAGTTCTATAATAAATTTCCTTAAAACTCTTTTCAGGTTTAAAGATACAACTATCCAGAATTATGATCAGATAGTATTTCATTTACAAAATCAATTTTAAAAATTTTTATATTCCAAAATAATATTCAAGCATTTAAATTTCCGGAATTTATAAAGAATTAGAGTTAAATCTAATTTCAATTTACTTCAAACACAATATTTGTTGAGGTTGGTAACTATTTTTTTTTTAATCTTAAATTTGTATCCAGTATTAGATAAATTGTAAAATGGTTAGTTAATGAATTTATACATTAAATAACAGGTTAAAAGAATAAATAAACCATAATATTCCTTAATAGTAATATATTAGCTGTTTGGGGGGTCGAATAAACAAGTATGGCCTTAAAAGATTGTCATCATTGTATAGTTCCAGATCTTCCAGAACATGGTCTAAGTGGTGACGTGGGAATATTTACCGTGAAAGGCACTGCAGATATGATAAGTGATATAATACGATATAAAGGCTTAGAATCAAAAACTAAAGAAATTTTTATTTGGAAAAAAAATATTAGTCCTAATTTTCATTTAAAATTGGATTAATAAATAAATTTAAAACAGAAGGAGTGCTTTTTTGAATAATTGTTTTAATTCTCAATTTTTTCTTCGGATGATGAAATAACCGTATATGGAAATGTAACATAAAATAGCGTATATTAAAAAAGGTATTTTACTGGTTTCGATGAAAATATTATAAGTATTAGATGTTAGCTGAGCATTTCCCATAAATATAGTTAAAACAGCCATGGTCACTCCCATCCCCATCATTTGACCCACTACTCTCATGGTATTTAATGTTGCACTGGAAACTCCGAAAAACCTTTTATCAAAATATTTTAATGATATTTCTGTGCTGGAGGCGGCAGAAAGCCCATATCCAAATCCAATGATGGCGAGGGCCGTAATTATAATAGAGAAACTCGTAGTTTCACTTAACATTAAAAAAAAGGTTAATCCAATGGCGGTCATTGCCATACCAACGGCTGCAATATATCGGGGTAATGTGAAATCTAGGAGTTTCCCCACAAGAAGCGAAGAAATAGCTACGAAAATTGATTGTACGCATAACAACAATCCTGTTTGGGTAGGTGTTAAACCTCTTAGGTTTTGGAGATAGAGGCTTAAAAGGAAAATGGTAAATATTCCAGGACCATAGTTCACTAGCGATGTTAGATTGTTAATTACATATACTCTGTCAAACAGTATTTTGGGATCTAATAAAGGATTTTTAACTTTTGTTTGAAGCCAGATGAAAACAATAACACCTAAAGATCCAAGTATCATTGTTAATATACCTAAACTTGTTGTTATAACTGAGAAACCATACATAATGGCTATTAAAGATAATGCTAAGATGGAAATGCTACTAATACTCAATCCTTCTCCTTGTGCTTCGAACCATTCTTTTTCTAGTTTGGACATGGCTAAAATGGCTATTATTCCAATAGGTATGGTGATAAGGAAGATACTTCGCCATCCAAAGTATTGTGTCAGAAAACCTCCTAGAACTGGTCCTGTAGAAAGTCCAACATATGCTGCTGCTACGGTAATGGATAATGGTTTTCCTTCTTCTTCTCTGGGATAAACTGAGGCGATTAAGGAATATACGTTACCATAGATCATGGCGCTTCCTAAAGCCTGGAAAATTCTGGATATTAATAATATGGTTCCAGAATTAGATATTGCAGATATAAAACTAGCTAATGTAAATATTATTATCCCATATGTGATAATACGTTTTTTACCATATATATCCGCGATTTTTCCGAAGGGAATTAAGAAAATAGCTGAAAAAAGCAAGTATGAAGTGGGAATCCAGCTTAAAAATATAGCATTTAGTGAAAAAGTCTGAGCTATATCCGGTAAGGCTATATTAATGGCAGAACTAACATAGGTAACCAAAAAACTGACAATAATGCTTACCAGTAAAGCATAATTTTTAAGAGATCCGTGATTAGTCATTTAGTACTTATAATCATTTAGCCTGAAACTATAAAACTTTTAACATACTCTTTTAAATTTATTAAATTCAATATCTAATAGAAATCATTATTCAATATATTGCCCAGAATAATTTGCAAAAATAATAATAATTGTATATCATTCTATTTTAGTATAGGAACAATTTCCAGAAGCTTTGAATATCAAATTATATAAATTAATTCCAAAAAATAACTGATGCTATAAAAGGGAAATACTCTTGTAAATGCATCTTACAATGAATATTGTATTAAGGCCGGCTGTTGTCCAGTTAATAATTATTTTAGAATAATTACTCTTAAATAGGGAAACATTTTTTAATTAAAGGTTTTTTTTGATTAATACTTAATTATAAAAGATATTTTCATAGTAAGTTTTAAATATTAAAGAAATTTAATTTAAATAATGAGCTATGGTTAACATTCTATTTAGTTCTTATACGTAAATCAAATGTATGGTTGATAAATAGATTAAATAGCTCAAATGAGTTAGGGGTCATAGTGTAATCCGGCTATCATCTGGGACTCCAGTTGTCTTTGAAGAAAGTGCGCACTCTGAAGGAAAAGTATGATGACCAATTGGAGTACTGAGACAAGAGAAATCCTAGGATCAGGGTTCAAATCCCTGTGACCCCACTTTTTATTATTTTTATTTTTTAAGTATTACTTTTAAACTATTTTGGTGATATAATTGAGAAAGATTAAAGATATTATAATGATAGAAGGAAAAGGCTTTGATTCTAATATCTATGTCTTTGAAGATGTAATTGTGGATACTGGGACCGGACAAAACATTAATTACATACTTAACTCTTTGAAAAATGCCAATTACGATCCAAATAATCTATCACTTATAGTGAACACACACAACCATTACGATCATATTGGGGGCAATGTATGCTTCGATTTGAAGGTGGCCATGCACCAAAAAGATGTTAAAGCATTGGAAGAAGGTGATGAAAAAACTACTGCTGCAAGTATGTTTGGAAAATCCTTAGGCAAGATGGAAGTGGATGTTAAACTTCATGAAGGTGATAAAATCCATGACTTTGAAGTTCTACACACGCCTGGACACACTATAGGTGGAATATGCTTATATAATGGAGAAATTCTCATATCGGGGGACACTGTTTTTGCAGATGGTGGTTTCGGAAGGGTTGATTTGGGTGGAAATATGGATTCAATGAGAAAATCCTTAAAAAGATTGAGTGAACTTGAAATTGAATATTTACTGCCTGGACATGGGCCCTGTACTTATAATGGTTCAAAGCACGTGAAAATGGCTTATGAAGTTGCAATGCAATTTTAATTTAATTATAATGTATTATTAAATTTAAAAAATAATAAAAAAAAGTTTTTTTAAAAAAAATAGAGAAATTAATAATTTATTTTTTCTCTGTTTCACCTAATTCTGATGTCATGAAGTCTTTAATATCTCGGATGCTGTTAAGTAACTGTGCTGGGAATACTATAGTTGAATTCTTTTCTGCAGCAATATTGCTTAAAACTTGCATTATACGTAACTGAAGAGCTACCGGATGTTCTGTTATAATATCTGCTGCATCTCCTAATTTACCTGCAGCCAGATATTCACCTTCAGCAGATATAATTTTGGCCCGTTTCTCCCTTTCAGCCTCTGCTTGAAGGGCGATAGCTCTTTGCATACTGTCGGGTAATTTAATATCTTTTATTTCAACTGTGGTGACTTTTATACCCCATGGTTCACTGTGTGTATCAATGATTTCCTGCATGCTTTGGTTTAATTTCTGAGTTTCTGATAATATTTCATCTAGGGCATATTTTCCTACTACACTTCTCAATGTGGTCTGTGCAATCTGGTTAACCGCCCGATTATAGTTTTCAATTTCCACTACAGCTTTATAAGCATCGACGACTTTGAAATAAGCCACTGCAGCAACGTCAATTGTAACGTTATCCTGAGTTATAATTTTCTGAGCCGGAATTGGCATGGTAACTATCCGTAATGATGGTTTAACCATTCTATCTACTAAGGGGATGATTAAACGAAGACCCGGCTCTTTGATTCCGATAACTTTTCCTAATCTAAAAACTACTCCTCTCTCATATTGATTTACTATACGTATGGAAAGACCTAAAATAATTAATATTATAATACCAATAAAGGTAAGAGTAACATAATCTACCATTTTTCAACCTCCTAATTATCCTATCATTAACTAATATTATAACAGAACTAATATTAAATTTTAACTAAGAATATCATAAAGGAGCTCAAATAATAAATTATTTAAAATTTTTTTTAAATTAAATTTGTAAAGCTTAATAATCAATAATTATTAACTCACAAAAAAAATAGTGTAAAAAAAAAATGAGTTTGAGGAAAATAAAAATTTAGTTTTTAAATATTTTTTAAGTATTAATTAAAATGAATTCATAAAACATCAATAACTTTATTTTCAAATTTTAAATTGATAATATAATCATTCTCTTCCAAGATCATAATTATCCGCATATTTGACTAATATTTACTTGTATGATTTATCAGTTTCATTTTCAAAAAATTTAACCAATTTAAATCAGCTAATGATCTTTATAGAAATACAATTAAAGTGTGCGTATATTTTGTTAAATAATTCTTCAGAAAAATAGTAATAATGAAATCTTTAGAAAAAAACAGCCACTTTAGTATATTTTTTTATAAATAAGTTTTTCTTATACGTTAATTTTAATTTGATTAAAACATAATAATAGTATCGCTAGAAAATTCTTGAGTGGTGAATGAAATTATTATTGGTATAATGGCTGATAGCCATGATAACTTAGAGTCAATAGAAAAGGCAGTAAAGGTTTTCAATCAAGAACCGGTTGATTTAGTTGTGCATGCTGGGGACTTGATTTCTCCTTTCACAGCTGAGATCTTCAAAAAACTTGATTCTCAATTTTTAGCAGTTTTCGGAAATAATGATGGAGAAAGGCATGGTTTGCGAATGGCTTATAAGCAGTTATGCTATTTGGAGGATTTTAAAGAATTTAAGTCCGGAAATAAGCTAATGGCAATTATGCATGGTTCTAATCAGACTATTGTTGAAGCAATATCTTGTAGTAGAAAATATGATGTATTAGTGAGAGGTCACACTCACAAAGTGGAGATTATAGAGGGAGAAACTCTCATTATAAATCCTGGAGAAACATGCGGTTACTTATCCGGTAATGAAACAGTAGTTATAATGGATTCTGACAATTTAAATTATCAGATAATACACCTTTAGTATTAAACAATGTTTTATTAAAAACACACAATTTTAGGATTCTTAGCAAATCTTCTAAAAATTCAATTTATATTAAATTCATGAAAGTAATAAAAAAATTTTTTTAATGGATTTTAATGAGATATCACACTTTGATCTTCTTGGCAATTGGAATAGGAATTCTAGCCTTGCTAGTCCTATTTATAGGCCCTGTTAAAATTGAAGAAGCAATTGTAATGGCTAATCCATTGTACGTACTATTAGCGTTAGCAATACAATTTATATTATACGTTCTATGGACTGTGAGATGGTCAATAAATATACATGCAGTTGGAATATCCATTAAAAAAATACCTCTTTTTCCAATGACTCTTGTTGGGAAGGGTATAAACAACCTAACTCCGGCGGGTGGGGGAGAACCCGTCAGAGCCTATATTTTAAGTAAATTTACTCAATCACCTACAGAGACTTCTTTTGCTTCTGTTATCGCAGATAGGGGTTTGGATACATTTCCCCTGTTTCTTCTTGCAATAATTACAATTATTTCTGCAGTTTTATATTTGAAATTATCTTTTCTTTTGATTTTAACTTTAACAATTTCTTTAATTATACTGGTAATATTGTTTATAATTGGATTTTATATGTCTATTAACCAGAAAATGGGAGAAAGAGTAACTAAATGGATTGTAACGGTTATTAAGCGATTTTCAAAAAAAGAACACAGTAAATTAGAAAAAAATGCTTTAGATGCTTTAAATGGGTTTCAAAGTAGTATCCGAACGGTAATTAAAAACCGAAATGTGTTATTATATGCTCTCCCACTTTCTTTTCTAATTTGGTTTATTGAGATAATAAGACTTTATATAATCTTTTTAGCATTCAATACTCACGTTTCTTTATTGATAATTGCATCCGTATTTGTTATCTCTGCATTAATTGCATTAATACCATTGCTGCCGGGAGGAGTAGGGGCCGTGGATGGGATGATGATTATTATATTTTCTATAGCTGGTGTGCCGCCATCAATAAGTGCTGCTGCCACTATTATTGAAAGGTTGATATCATTCTGGATGACTTCATTTATTGGTGTTGGATTGATACCGTATTATGGATCAGCAGTGTTTGATAAATTATCTGGTAAATTTTGAAATTTTATATTTAATTCAAATAAGCTTTTAATATTAACTTTAATTGAATTATTAATAAAAATTTATTATTTTAATTAAATGTATATCAAAAGATTTTTTTTTTTAATTTAAAAAAAAAATGGATTAATTTATAAAAATATAAAAATGAAAGAAAATCTATATTTTTTGATAGGTTTATTTATTCCAAATAAACAATAGCTTATTTGAGAGAATTTAAGGCATTACGATAGCATCCTAACTAGGTAACTATCGTGATAAAATTAAAGTTTTAGTCAAATTAAGGTAGGAGAACGTGATAAAATGGAGATAAATGGAGTAGAAATAGAAGATAATTTTGCAGAAGCATTCGGTATACAAGTGTCTCGGTTACTTATAACTGCCGCTACCGAAAAACTGGCGAAAGTAGCTGCTGTTGAAGCAACTGGTTATGGAACTTCAGTAATCGGCTGTCCCGCCGAAGCAGGGATAGATGCCTACGTCCCTCCACAGGAAACCCCTGACGGAAGGCCTGGTTATGCCATCATGATTTGTAATATGGACAAAAAAAAACTGGATCATGAATTATTAGAGCGTGTTGGAATGTGTATACTAACAGCCGCAACTACTGCAGTTTTTGATTGGATGGAAGAACCTGATGCAAAATTTAAAACTGGTCAAAAACTCAAATTTTTCGGTGATGGATTCGAAAAGCAGTTAAAAATTGATGGAAGGACGATCCATTCAATTCCACTCATGTCGGGAGATTTTTTAGTAGAAGCTGAATTAGGAATAAAATCAGGAGTAGCTGGAGGTAATTTCTTCATATTAGCTGAAAATCAACCTGCAGGCCTTTTAGCAGCTGATGCTGCTGTTGACGCTATAAAATCTGTACCAGGGGCAATTACGCCGTTCCCTGGTGGAATAGTTGCATCCGGTTCTAAAGTAGGTTCTAATAAATACAAATTTTTAGGTGCTTCCACCAACGAAAAAATGTGTGTAACACTCAAAGAAGAAGTAGAAGGATGTCAGATACCTGAAAATATTAAAGGAATTTATGAAATCGTAATTGACGGTGTTGATGAAACTACAGTTAAAGCAGCAATGAAAGCTGGAATTGAAGCAGCAGTCACTATAAATGGTGTAATACAAATCAGTGCAGGTAACTTTGGAGGAAACCTCGGCGCCTATAAATTAAATCTACATGACTTGTTCTAAAGGGATTATTTCCCTTACTAACCTTTTTTTGGATAACTCTTCTTCTACTCTATTCAATACAAATTTTTTCAGTAGTTTCTCTTTCAATGATATTCCAAATTTCATCTTCATCAAGATTAACTCCTATAAGCATCCCAGATTTATCTAAAGCTTTTTCAATCTTCTTAATAGTTTTAAAATCCCCTGCAGACACAGTATGCGAATGTATATTCTTTGATATTCCAGAAAGGGCTTTAAGAGATCTTTGAGACTCAGGCTTCTGATATTCTCTTTCACAATTTTTAAGATCTTCATCATTTCTTAAATAAAGCTGCCTAGTTACAACTTGCATTACTCCTGGGAGGTAATATTTTGAATCCAATATACGTCCTCCATTTTTTATTACAATCCGTTTATCATCAATCTGACTGGGTTCGTGTCTTAAAAACATTTCACTAACTCGCCCATATTCCTTAATTCTCTTTACAATCTCTTCATGAGTTAGGTTAACACCTAAAAGAAAACCCTTATTATTTAATTCCTTCTCTATTTTACCGAGACTGTCAGTATCGTGAGCTGAAATCCTGTGAGAATGAACGCCAGCACCTGATAAATTATATAGTCTTTCAAGAGACTCCATTCTTTTGTCATCCTCTTCTAAACGGGTTAAAAATCTTTCCATTTCTTCAGCTTCAGATAAATCAATTTTCCTATACAAAGGTTCATTGAATCCAGGTAAGTAATATTCAATATCTTCTAATGTACCTCCATATTTTAAGATTATTTCGGCTTCTTCACGTATATCTGCCACACCATGAGTTTCAGTGACTTTTATCTCAGGTTTAATAACCACTTCAACTAATCGCCCATATTTACGAGCAGCCTCTTGTATTTCTTCTTCACTAAGATTCACTCCTAATAAAAATCCTTCTTGTTTAAGTTCATTCACCACAGCATCTAATGCTTCTTTACTGGGTCCTGAAATCCAATGAGAATGAATCCCACTCATTGACTCATACATCCGTTCTAAAGACTTTTTACGAGAAGGTTCACGTTCTAAACTATCTAAAAATTTATTAAACTGATCTTCATTGGAATTTTCTATTTCTCTAATTAAAGGCCCTTTAATTTCAGGTAAATGATATTCTATATTCTCCAAAGTGCAGCCATTTTTAAAGATGATATTTGCTTCCCTTTTCATATCATCCACCCCATGCATTTCAGTTACCTTAATAAGAGTTGGTTGAATAGCTGCAAAATAAATATCCTCTGCCCCACTGGTCTCAGGAGATACGACTTCATCCGCTCCAGAACGATAAAGTCTCTTAATATTTACTTTTTTACTTGCTCTGGTGACTATCCATATGTCAGAGCGCATTTCCCTAACTGTTAAAGTAATGAATAGATTATCCACATCATCACCAGTAGTTATTATAACTGCCCTAGCTCTTTCAATTCCAGCATCTCTCATTACACTTTCATCGGTGGCATCACCATGAAGGGCTAGAACGTTTGGATCCTCCCACAGTTCCTTTTCAATAATATTTCGATTACTTTCTATTATTATTGCTGTTTGATTCCTTTTTATCAGATCTTCATGAACAGCACTGCCCACCCGTCCATAGCCACATAATACAAAATGATTTTTAGTTCCCGCAATTTTTCTTCTCTGTCTAGCGCCAGTTGTTAATTCTTCTACTGCCATAATACTCACCGTTATTAATATAAAAGCATAAGCTAATAATCCAACACTACCAAGCACCAAAGTTACCACAAAAATTTTTTGTACCGGAGTTATTGGAACAATATCACCAAATCCTACTGTAGTCATAGTGGTAACAGTAAAATAAATTGAATTTATAAAATCCAAACCCATTATATAATGTGAACCAATTAAACCGTAGCTTACCAGGATTACCATGGAAATTAGAGCATATTTTATAAATGATGAAGGAATAGGAGTATTTTCTTCTAATTTAGGCAAGGCAAATATGGATGGTTGAACCACAGGATCACCGTTTATTTAATTAAATCCTAAGAATTGTCTTAATGAAACAAATAATTAGACATTATAATACAAATAAAGTTATAATTAAATATCAATTCTTTTATAATTTATAATTAGTGAAAAATATGACTCCTAAAGACATGATGGTGATTGACGCTAATACTGAAGCTTTAGGCATTCCAAGAGCTTCTCTCATGGAAAACGCAGGTCATTCTCTGGCAGAAATAATATCAGGAATTTCGAAACCATGTAAAATATCTATTTATGCTGGTAATGGTGGTAATGGTGGTGATGGTTTTGTAGCTGCCCGATATCTCCTAAACAAAGGATTTGAAGTGAATGTTTACCTTTTAGCCCATCCTTCACAGATAAAGTCAACAGAATCGCGGACGAATTGGGAAGTACTTCAAAAAATCAATCTAGGTTTAAATGACCTTAAAATCTCAGTATTGAAAGATTCTTCGGATCTCCATATCACAGATTCAGATGTTATAATAGATGCTCTTCTAGGTACAGGAATAGAAGGCAAGCTCAGAGAACCTATATCAAGTGCTATTGATGTAATTAATAATTCACCTGCAATTAAAGTGGCAGTTGATGTTCCCAGTGGTCTTGATCCCCTCACAGGTAAAGTTTTTGATAAAGCAGTCAAGGCAGATGTCACAGTAACTTTTCACAAGATTAAGATAGGACTTAAAGATGCTAAAAAGGAGTATGTGGGTAATATTCACGTTTGTGATATTGGAATTCCCAATGAAGCTGAAATATTCACAGGTCCTGGAGATCTTTTAAGATTTAATAATAGGAAGGAATGGTCTCATAAGGGACAGAATGGTAAAGTACTTGTTATCGGTGGAAGTAAAGATTATTCGGGTGCTCCAGCGATTGCAGCCTTATCATCCTTAAAATCTGGTGTTGATTTGGCAATACTGTCAACTCCCTCCAACGTTAGTAATATTATAAGATCTTATTCACCAGATTTGATCGTTAAAAATCTATCTGAGGACTATATAAAACTCAAAGATGTTGATAAAATATTAGAATTTTCTAAAGACATAGGTTCTCTAGTAATAGGTTGTGGTATGGGACTCGAAGATGATACTGGTACAGCATTAAACCAATTGCTGGATAAAATTCAAAAACCAATGGTTATAGATGCTGATGCTCTTAAATTAATTGATATAGATTTAATCAGAAAAATAAGAAGTGAAGTTGTTCTAACGCCACACGCCAATGAATTTAAAGATTTATTCGGTATTATGACCTCAAATAAACTTGAAGATAAAATACAAACCGTTTTAAAAGCATCAAAAAGCTGTGATGCTACAATTCTGATGAAGGGTTTAGTGGATATAATTGCAAGTAATGATAGACTTAAACTCAATTTCACAGGTAATCCTGGGATGACAGTAGGTGGAACTGGGGATTGTTTAGCAGGTTTGGTAGGTGGATTGCTAGCTCAAGGTCATGAGGGATATGAGGCAGCATTTTTAGGTGCTTATATTAATGGTAGGGCAGGAGATCTGGCTATTTTGAAATATGGATATAATTTTACCACATCTGACCTTTTAAAGTTCATTCCGGATTCATATAAATAGTTATGTGGTATTTAGATAAGAACTTTTTATTTATAGAGAATTCTAATCTAAAAATTTTATAAAAAAAATTATTAATTGAATTAAAAAAATATTTGAAATTTAAAGTAATTTCTCAATAATTTTCGGCTGAAGATTTAGTCTCCAAATTTAATAAATTTTTTAGGCTCGAAATTAGTTTTCATAGTCCAGAAATAAGCTTCACCTTTCGTAATGCGGAAGATTATGAGTCCTGGATGATCAAAGGTCATTCCAAATTCTTTAAGGAATGGTCTATCTTCTAAAACCTTTTTTTTGAGTTCTTGATCATCTAAGAACTCTACTTCGCCTGCTACTCTCATCATAGTTCCTGTTGCTTCGCCCGGTTGCCAGAAACATGCTTCTACCTTTCGGTTCGCCTGAAGCTGACCATATGTGTCTTTCATGGCTCCAATTTGGAAATAAAACCCCTTATCATTGGCAAACCAGAAACCAAGTGCTCTAACTCTGGGTTGATTTCCATCCATTGTTGCTAAGTAGCAAACAGGTGTTTCATTTGCAAATTTTATGCAGTCTTTAAAATCCATTTATAAATTCACCCCAATTTTATAAAATTTTTTCTAAGTTTTCAAATGTTATATATCTTAATAAAGACCTATTAATTTTCCTATTAGCAAAATTCCAAATCCAATTATTCCCCCAAATCCTGTAATTAATACAGTTAATATATTAATAGGTATCTTGAAGAATGGTAACAAGTTAAATAAGAATAGAAGTATAAGGCCTAAGAGTGCATGAGCTCCTATGTATAAAACTATTTTTCCTAAACCGTATAATATTCTAAAACCAAATATTCCAAGGACTATTATTATAATTCCAATTATGATAATGTTAGTTAAATCCATAATATATCGTTCACTTTCTATAAATTGTATTTTAATCTTTTTTGCATACTTTTTGATAGCAAGCTGCCTGTATACCGTAGTTTTTAATCATTCCAACTATTTCTCGCTGATCAGTCTCTTTATCTTCAAATGAGACGGCTTGTTCTTGGTAGAGGCTAAAGGGTGATTTCCTGCCTAAAATCCTTAAATTACCTTTATGGAGTTTTACCCTTACGATGCCGGTGACTCGTTTCTGCATGTTATCAATAAGACAATCGAGGTCTTCTCGGAGGGGTTCATGCCACAATCCATTGTAGATTAACTCTGAATAAGTTTGAGAAGTATTTTCAGCAAATTTAATCTCTTCTCTAGTGAGTACAATCTGTTCTAAAGCCTTATGGGCAGTTATTATTAGAACGGCACCAGGTGTTTCATAATTTTCTCGTGATTTTAGACCTATAATACGATCCTCAATTATATCAATTCTCCCAATTCCATGTAATCCACCAATTTGATTACACTCTTTTATAATATCCACGGGATCTAATTTTTTATTATTTAATGCGATGGGAATTCCTTCTTCAAATTTGATTTCAAGTATCTGGGCTTCATCTGGAGCATTGTTACTAGATCTAGTCCAATTAAATGCTTCTTCTGGCATTTCCACCATAGGATCCTCTAATATGTCTCCTTCGATAGATCTACCCCAAATATTTTCATCGATACTATATAACTCAAAAATTGGTAAAGGTATGCAATGAGATTTTGCATATTCTATTTCTTCACTTCTAGTTAGATTTAAATCCCTTATTGGTGCTATTATTTGGCAACTTGATGTGGATCTGATGGTGGATTCAAATCTGAACTGATCATTGCCTTTACCAGTGCAACCGTGAGATATGGCTAATGCACCCTCTTTTTTGGCTAGTTCAACGATTTTCATTGCAATTAACGGTCTTGCTAGGGCTGTGCTTAAAGGGTATCCTTCATAGGTAGCATTGGCTTTTATAGCTTTAAATATGTAATCTGTGGCAAATTCATCTTTGGCGTCAATAGTGTAATGTTTAGAAACACCAATTTTATGTGCAACTTGACTCGATCTTTTTACTTCTTTTTCTGGTTGCCCTACATCAACACAGGCAGTTATAACTTCCATGTTATATTTTTCTTGGAGTAATTTGATACACACTGATGTGTCTAGTCCGCTGCTGAATGCTAGAATTACCTTTTCCATTTTCTTCATCCGTCCTTAATTATTTTTTTTTATATATTATAATTAACTCAAAATAATAATGGTTTTTTATACTATTATTAGAAATAATCTTAGAATAAATATAATACACAGTATTTTATAAATCCTCAATTTATACTTGGTGGATTTTGATGGTTACAGAATTAAAAATAAGAATAATTTCTCTGGAGACGGCTGGTAACATCCGAAAAAATCAGAGTATCATGGAGAACCTCCCTAGTGGTGATTTAACTGATAGAATATTAAAAATTGCTTTGAAGGGTACTCCACTAATCAAAATAGGGAATGGTCATCCTCGTGTAATGTTAACTGCAGGTATCCATGGAAACGAGCTTCCACCCCAATTATCTGCTTTAAGATTGGCTGAAAATCTTAAATCACACTATATTAATGGAACAATCTTTATTATTCCATTTACCATACCTCAAGCTACCATGAATGGCTCGAGAAGATTTAAAGGTTTTGATATGAATAGGAAAGCTTCAAGTGAAGGTTATATTACTAATAATATAATTAAAACTATTAAATCCTTGAAAATAAATTCATTAGCTGATTTTCATGCGACTAAGCCTCATAGTAATCCTGGAGTTGAGAGTGTTTTTTGCTCAAAAAAGCCCGTTATTCAAAGTTTCAAAATAGCAGAACATATAAATGAAATTTCATCATCACAAGTTATTTGTCATGAAAAAGCTGGGAGCTTATACAGTGGAGCATTGGAGGATGAATGTAATCTCAGTGGAGTGCCGGCGGTAACTTGTGAAGTCGTATCACATAATAATAAATTAGATTCTGGGAGTTTGGAAAGATCTTATTTACAGATGATTGCTTATCTGAACTACTTTGATATTGTTTAATCGCAAATTTTTATAGAGCAAATAATTTTTTTTATAAACCAGATGAAAATATAGCATCTTATAAAAAAATATTTCATTTTCATTAGTTATAGCATTACCATTCTTTCCCGATGTTTTTTATATAGTGCTTCAATAATCGATTTGGATCACCAAGTAAGAGATAGAAATCTAAGTTTAATGACGTTTTTAACTTTATTACTATACTGGTAGTTATAATATCCATTGTTATGGGATTAATAATTTTTAAATAAAAGATTTATATTTTTCTATATATTATTGACTTCTTTAGGGATATTTATGTTAATAAATGAATTTTAATACTTATTTTGTTTTTTAGTGTTTATTTTTGGATGCATCAATCATAGTATAATAGATTTATTAACGCCTAGTTTTTTTAAGGTTCTTTAACCCAGTATATAATAAAAAATATTAATAAATCATTTGGAATTTTTTTAATGATTTATGGGTTTCACAGTATTTTTATTATTTAATGGATAATAGAGGAAATTTTCCCGGCTGTGATTTAATCATCTTGTATTCAAAACTCCGGTAAACAGTTCTATTTTTTTCTAAAAAATTGATTGAATCATTCAGGCTTTAATAATACATTTCTTTAATTATTAGATGATTTTTATGAGTCAGATAAATAATCAGTAATCTTTATATATCATGTTTTATAATGATGAATTATAATTTACATGCTATAAATAAATCCGATTACTGTAGTAAAATCGATTTATCTGTTTATTATATTCATAATTCATGATGTAAAACATTTGAAGGAGTATATAATGTTTATAGTGAGAATATTTTATGCAATAGCTTATTTCGCAATTTTGTTATTAGAAATAGGTAAAGCTACATGGGATGTTGCAATAAGAACTGTAAATGGAGAAGTAGAACCTGTGGTAGTAGAAATTGAAACTGTACTTAAAAGACCTATTTCCCAAACCATACTAGCTAATAGTATCACTTTAACTCCTGGAACACTTACTATTGACTTAGATTCAGAAAAACAGGTTTTAATAGTTGCAACTATTAATCCCAGAAGTAAAGAAGAAGTAATTCCCTTTGAACCATACATAAGAGGGATGTTAGAATAAAAAATATTATCTTGATATAAATTCCATTTAAACCTATAAAAATGATGAAGGAAATGTTAAAATGGACGTATTATTGTTATCTGAATATATTCTAATGGCTGCATTGGCCATATTTGTCTTGTCCACTATAAGAATTACTACTAGAAAAACCATTGCAATGAGTTTAGTTGGACTTTCTGGATTAAGTATAGCAGTTGCAACTATATTAATTTTAATTCAAACCATCTATAACATATCATTTTGTTCAAATATAGCAACTGCACTTATAATTTTAGGACCAGTAGGTACTATAGCATTTTCAAAAGTATTGAAGGGTGATTAAATTGACTGATGTAATTACTCTGATAGAATCAGCTGTTCTACTAATATCAGCCGTATTAGTGTTACTCACAGCTCTGGGAATTTTAAGATACAGGGATGATTTGGATAGGGTGATTTACGCCCGAATACATATACTGGGGGTAGCTGATGTAGCTTGTATTTTAGCCTTATTAGTACTAGGTCAAACTGTTTTAGCAGTCGCATACTTTATATTAGCACCCTTCAGCGCACATGCTATAGCTAACGCCTTCTATTATGGGGAGGAGAAAAAATGATTGAATACATTGAATACGTACTCATGCTTACCACAGTTCTTGGAGCAGTAATAGCTCTTATACAAAGAGATCTTTTAAAGGCAGCCATATTGACCGGAATACCTGGTGCTTCTTTAGCGTTTTTATATCAATTTTTACTTGCACCTGATGTAGCATTGACTCAAGCCATCGTGGGATCAGCGATTGTCCCTGTATTTTTCGCTTTAGCTGTTCTAAAAACACGTAGAATGGAGGAATAAAAAAATGATTATAAGTGCTCAGCTATTTTCATTTTTCACCGCGGGTTCATTAGTAATTATAGGAATATTTGCAGCATTATTCCTAGATAATTTAATAAAGAAGATAATTGGGTTAGCTTTCATAGGTGATGGTGCTAATCTGTTTATAATTACCATGGGTTACAAGCCGGGAGGTATTGTATATATATTCCTTCCTAATATGACTATTAGTAATTTTGCCCAGAACGCATCTTATCCTCTTCCATTTGCCTTGGTACTAACCAGTATTGTTATTGGAGCTAGTACACTCGCCGTAATGCTAGGACTCGTCATCGTGCTTAATAAAAGACATGATTCTTTAAGTGCTTCTAAGATTTTAGGAGATGAGAGTGACTAAAAATGCTTCAAAATTTATATAATTTAATAAAAATAGTATTTAACATGAACCAACCATTATTGAATGATTTTGGGGATGATTAATGATGGATTCATTAATGCCTTTAATGGTTATAATACCAATTGCCAGTGCACTTTTCTTGAATTTATTGCATGATAAAGATCGCACAATCAAAATATTAGCCATAGTAACCGCATTAGTATTACCTATCATCCCATTATTAACTGGTTATGGTTCACATTATTTTGGAGGTTATGCTCCCCTATCCCAAAATTCAGTTATAGCTCAAGGTTTACCAGCTATAATCACAAGTACACAATTATTTGTATTCCATCCCGGAATCGTCTATGTATTTGGTAGTGCACAAAAAGTTATGATATTCGTATTGGGAATTGTGGCATTTTTCGCTATTTTCACAGCGTTAAACGAGACTAAAAAACCTTCAGGAGTTTATACATACTTAATGTTCATGGGAACAGCAGCTGCAACTGCTATTCTACTTTCTGATGATATATTCAATTTTTATGTATTTTTTGAAATAGCTGCTTTAGCACAAATAGGAATAGTTATTGCATCAAATGTAAAAAATAATTATGAAACTGCACTTAAATACATTATATTGGGAAATATAGCTGGTCCTTTACTCCTTTTAGGAATAGCGTTACTATTAGGAGTTACAGGAAATGTTAATATAACAGACATTATTTATTCAATAAAAAATGGATATGTAAATCCTCAAAATCCAGTTCTTCTCATGGCATTGGCTCTTATTACATTTGGATGGCTTTATGGTTCTGGACTACCACCATTCCATACTATAAAATCAGCTTTATACAGTAAGGCTTTACCTCATGGGGCAGCGTTAATTCAAGCGATAACTGTCTTCATAATGGTGGCTTTAGGGGTGATGATCCTTAGGATTTTCTCTTACTTATCATTCTCTAAAATGGCCATTATTGCAGTATCACTCTTAGCATTAGTTCTCAGTATAACCATGGCCATAGTGCAGACTGATTTCAAGAGAACCTTAGGTTACCTAGCTGTGGGTGAGTTAGGTTATATTGGAATAGGATTAGGTTTAGGAACCACATTAGGGATTACTGCTGGTCTTTTTCAAGCCATTAATGAAGCTATAATTACAGCATTTTTATTTATAGGATTTGGGACGGTTTTATATAAAACGCGAATTAGTGACACTCGTAAATTGGGTGGAATGATGTTTGAGAACCCACGGGTGGCTCTTTTAGTTCTTTTGGCTGGTTTAGCCATGGCTGGTGTTCCACCATTAAATGCATTCCAAAGTAAATTAATGTTGATTCAGGCTTCTGTACAGGCTGGAGTGCCTGAACTCGGTATAATTATGATACTTTTAAGTATTGTAACTTTCATGACGTTTATGAGAGCATTTTACATTATATATATGCGGCCGAAGCCTGCTGAACTTGAAATACATGATTATAAAATACCTAAAGCAACTATCATATCTTTAGTGGCGTTTTTAATCATTTGTTTGACATTAGGTTTGTTCCCGCAAATTGCAACAAGTAATCTACAAACATTAGCTTCTAGCCTAGTTTAGATGGAGAGATTTTATATGAGTGTTTATGATTCAATCTTAAAAAGAATACGGGAAATACAGGGAAAAACTGAGGAAGAGGAACCCTTAACTAATATTTCAGCTTCATCAATGTTAACAGCTGAAATAACTCTAATTTCATCCCTTTTAATCGCTTTGATCATGGTAAGACTGATAAGTAAGACTTTGATGATTGTTTTGGTAATAGCAGTATTCTTCATAGCATTAATGATCTCACCCATAATGCCCAAACTAATGAGGGAACAGAATGATTCATTCAGTAATATGATCTTCTACATTGTATTAGCACTGGGAATTATAGTAGCCCTGTTTTATTGGGGGAATTTAAATGTATGAAGGATTAAAAAATTTGATAAGCGCAATAGCACTTTTAGTGTTTGCTATAACCCTATTTAATGCGATATACGGGTTTAATCAGATATTATACCCTGGAATTAGTTATCTTTACAATTGGGTAGGTCCTACGATAGCTCCTAACATGGTTACCAATATAGTATTTGACTGGAGAGGATATGACACTTTAGGAGAAGCTCTGATTTTGGTAAGTGCAGTGATTGTGACTTTACTAATATTTGGAAGAGGAAGGGTTAAGTTGGGAGGAAAATTAGAATGAGCACCATACTTAAAATATTCGTATTTCCAGCAGCTCTTATAATAATGTGTTTAGGAATAGACACTATTTTAGGGGGGCACATAACACCCGGAGGGGGATTTCAGGGTGGCGCTATAATTGCGGGTGGATTCATATTCTGTGTTATGGTATATGGATTAAAAGACACTCCTATCAAATTCTCCAAGGAATTCATAGTTGGATTAGAAAGTGCAGGTGCACTTATTTATGTGTTTTTAGGTTTGGCTGGACTGATATTTTCTGGATATTATCTTTACAATCTAGGAGTAGATCTTTACCATATTATTCCACCAGTTATAAAAAATATATTTGACTATCCAGACCCTCTTCATGCTGGAATAATACCATATTTAAACTTCGTAGTTGGTCTTGAAGTATTTGGGAGTTTAAGTGCTGTGGTCATAGCATTTTTAGGGTTTAAAAAAGAAGTTTTTGTTGAAGGAGAAGATGAGGAGATTTAAAAAATGGTTTATTTTTATGCAGGTCCAACTATTCTGGGATTTTTACTAGGATTGATACTTGGAAGTAGAGTTAAAATATCCTCTGAAAGCAAATTGAATTTAACTTTAGGAAGTTTCATAGTGTTATTAATAGCGGCCAGCGTAATTGCATATTTAGAAGGTCCTTTCCCATACTACACAGGTTTACCACTTGCACCTGGATTTATATCAGGTATCTTAGGTATTATAATTGGTAAAGAGACTTTAGGGAGATTTGCTAAGGATGATCATATAGAAAGTAATCATGAAGATAATATTTAAATTTTAGGAATATTCTAACGAACAAAAAAAAAGATTCATGGATGTGGAAGGTTCTGATAATGTTTTTATCAACAAATGAATGTGAAGGAATAGGAGAATGCATTAAAGAATGCCCTACTGGGGCTATAAGATTAATAGAGGGCAAAGCATTTAGCTGCATTACTTGCGGTGCTTGTGCAGAGGCTTGTCCAAATAGGGCCATAAAAAAGAATAGATACGGTGGATATATCGTGGATAGGGCTAAATGCAATGCCTGCGGGGTCTGCGAGATGATCTGTCCAGTAAGTAGTATAAGAATAGAAGACGATGTTGTAAAAGGTATTTGTGCTCAGTGTGGAATTTGCGTTGACGCGTGTCCTGCAAATGCTAGAATAGATGCCAATGATGTTATAGAAAACCGACAGTTACACTTCCTTGAGGCATTAAACATCACGGTTCAGCCAGAGGTAAGGGTAATAAAAGAAGAATTGAAAGCTGAAAGAATCAACGTAGTCACTGAAGGCGAAAAATGTACTTTATGCAGGAGATGTGAATATTACTGCCCTACCGGTGCTATAATGGTGGATTTAAATCAGGAGGGAGAATGCACAAATTGTAAAGTCTGTGAAGAAGTTTGTCCTGCAGAAGCAATAACTGATAATGTTATAGATGTGGATAAATGTACTTTATGCCTTAGATGCGTTAAAGAATGTCCTAACAAAGCCATATATATTGAGGACTTTAAGATTAAAGTCAAAAAACCAGAAACAGATGAAGAAAGGATTGGAAATATAATTTCTTGTTTGAATTGTGGTTTATGTGCTGAAGCCTGCTCTCATGGAGCACTTAGAATGATTGATGGTAAAATGCGGTATGATCCCACTCTTTGTGAAGAATGTGAAACGATGGAATGTTTAGATGTTTGTCCGGTGGGGACTCTCCGTTTATCAAATGAAGTTGAAGGGATGATAAAAGGTTTCTGCGTTTCATGCGGTCGTTGTGTGAAAGTATGTGATGTTAATGAAGCAAGGAGCTTCAAGGATATCAAATGGGAAGGAAATATTTCAGAGGATTGTATATCCTGTGGAGTTTGTGCTGAAATCTGTCCAAAAGATGCTATAACTCTTAAAAGAGGTTGTATAGAAGTTAATTTGGATGATTGTATTTTATGTGAGAATTGCGCTATTCATTGCCCGAAAGATGCCATACCAAAAACAACTATGCGTAAAAAATCGATAAAAGAAGGATTCACATATATTCAGGATAAATTGTGTATGCAATGTAAGTTATGCACTAAAATATGTCCAGAAGAGGCCATCTTATCTATGGAAGATGGTAAGATGGTGGTAGATGAATCTAAATGTAATTACTGTGGGGCTTGCTCCAACGCATGTCCTGCTAAAGCTATCATACTTGAACGGGAATTTGAGGTCGCATCATGAAAGATTTGATTCGAATATTTCTAGAGGGAATCATAAATAATTTTAACAGAATTCTTTTCGCTTCAGACCGGGTCACAGACATGAATATCCGGAATAGTATTCTGGAGGGAAGAGTCACACCAACAGATAAGGTTGCAGAGGTCCCATGTATTGGCTGCGGAGGTTGTAGCAATGCTTGTCCAACTGAAGCTATAGATATGGTAGATTTGGATGAACCTGTAGAAATGATGGAAGGATTAGTTAAAAATCAGATACCTGTTTTAAATAGCGAAAAATGTGTTAACTGTTATTATTGCCATGATTTCTGCCCACTTTACGCTTTATTTGGGAAAGCAGGAACCATCCATCCAAATGATGTAGGAGAAGCTACATCTGATATATCACAGCTTCTAGAGAAACCAGTTAAAATATCAGATGATAAAATAGCTTTCATAGCCCAATATTTATCTGATTCAACTGTTTTGAAGAAAAGAAAAACAATTGATAGGTGAATTTTTATTAAAAAAATTTTTTATTATTTAAATGGATTTTTAGATAATACTTTGAAATACTTTATAACAATTAAGGTGATTATATGAGTTTAAAATCATATTCTAGAGCCAGATCTGTACATGTAATGCTGGTGTATACTGGCGGATGTAATGGCTGCGATATTGAAATAGTGAATTGTATTTTCTCACCGAAATATGATGCTGAGCAATATAAAATATTTCTTACCTGGAATCCAAGAGAAGCTGACGTTTTAGTGGTTACTGGTCCAGTAACTAAGCATAATGAACAACCTCTTCGTGAAATATATAAAGCTATTCCGGAGCCTAAGGCAGTTATAGCTGCTGGGGCCTGTGCATTAATGGGTGGAGTTTATAAGAATATTAATGGTGATATTCCTTCAGAGGAAATCATGGGGCCGGTGGATAAAATCATACCAGTGGATGCTAAGGTGCCTGGCTGTGCAGTGCGACCCGAGGATGTTTTAGCTGGAGCAGTTGCAGCTTTACCTAAATTATTGAATGCTAAATAGAATAAATGTACTTTATATCCATTTGTAAATGAAATGATGATAATAGTATACTTAACTATAAAAAATAGGATTAGAGTGAAGGATAAACATAAAAAAATAGATTTAAGAGGTTTTTATGCTAATAAAGGTGTATTTTGATGGATGAAGATAATAAAGTAACTAAAAAACAGGTAATTGAAACTGAAGTTCCATTGGGAACGGTTCACTCAGCAGCTATAGAGCCTTATCGGGTGAGGTTATTCGTTGAAGATGAGATTGTTAAAGATGCTGAGATAACTGTAGGAGTTAATCATCGAGGTGTGGAGAGAATAATGGAAGGTTTACCTGTAGAGAAGGCTAATAGTTTAACAGAGAAGATCTGTGGAATCTGTTCTAATAGTCACATCTGGAATTCAGTTTTGGTTGCAGAGAAAGCTTTAGGTATTGAGGTGCCTGAGAGGGCATTATACATTAGGATCATTATGGAAGAATTGGAAAGATTGCACAGTCATATGTTATACTTAGCCCATGGTAGTGAGGTACTTGGTCATGAAACATTTGCCATGAGAATTTTCTATATCCGAGAAACAGTAATGGAACTTTTAAGGATGATTGGGGGTAATAGAGTACAGTATGGTGTTCCTATTATTGGGGGGATAAGGCCCCGTGCTGAACTTGACTTGATGAGAATTCAGAAGATTAAAGATGGAATGGATTTTGTGGAGGAGAAAATTACAGAATTCGCGGAGCGGTTCGTTTCAGATCCTATGGTTATGTCGCGTATAACTGGTGTGGGAATTCTTAAAAAAGAGGATGCTATAAGATTATCTGCCACTGGACCAACTTTACGTGCTACGGGAGTTGATATTGACCTTCGTAGGGATATGCCTGAATATGAATCCTTTGAATTTAATGTGATTACTCAAGATGATGGTGATGTTAAAGCTAACATACTCGTGCGGGTGCTTGAGATTCCGGAGTCTATTAAAATAATAAGACAAGCTATTGATCATCTTCCTGAAGGTAAAATAACTAACCGTAGCTGGGATATGGAGGATTCTCCAGTTACTAATAATTACATTGAAGTGCCTAGAGGCAAGCTTTACCACTCTTATAGTTTAGATGATGGGCGGGTTAGGAATGTAATTATAAGAACTCCTTCTATAACTAATATAGGAGCTATGGAGTATGCTTGTATAGGATATCATATTACAGATGCCCAATTAGCTATTGTGCAATGTGATCCTTGTTTCACTTGCACGGATAGGGCTATTAAAATAATCCAAATATAGAGAGGAGATTAATAAATGAGCATTGCAGATTCATTAATTGCGTTTATAGCTGTGATAGGAACCTTAATACTAGCCTTTTTTGTAAGTGCTTGGTTACCGGGTATTGAAAGAAGGTTTCAGGCTAGAATTCAGCAGAGAATAGGTCCTCCTATATCTACTCCGGGTATCATGGCTCCACTTAAATTTTTCTTTAAGGAGGTCATAAATCCTAACTCACCTATGCCTGGGCTTTATAATGTGTTACCAATCATAGGATTAATAATCACAATATCATTATTAATGATTACTATGCCTCAATTATATGTATTGGCGGCGTTCACAAGTGTAATAGCATTAGTCGGTCTTTTAAAGGTGGAAGAGATAATATATATGTTTATGGGTTCACTATCACAATCTGTTTTATCCCTTAAAATGCCTTTTCCTGATATTGTTAAAGGAGCTAAACATCCGGGAGTAAGACGGTCATTTGTAGAAGAACTCAGTTCTATGAGGGCTTTTAGACTTATTGCGTTTGGTTCATTTCCTATTTACATTGCGATATTTGTTACGGTGGCTATCGCTAAGAGCATTTATATTAGTGATATAGTAAGTTATCAGCAGATTCATGGGCCGATTCTTTTTTCCTTAGCAGGTATTTTAGGAGCTATAGTCTTTTTCATAGGATTTATGATACTCTTAAATGAATATCCTTTTGCAATACTCAAAACAAAGGCAGATGTCATAGAGGGACCACTATTAGAATATGCTGCAAAATATAGGGCTTACGTTTATATTAGTCGAGGATTTCTAATATTTGTATTGGCTAGTATATTCTCTACTTTATTCCTTGGTATACCACCTAACATCTTGAGTTGGACTATACTTATAAATATTGCAGTTACACTAGTATTTACTATGATAATGGCTACTGTGAGTACATTCTCTCCAATATTCACTTTCAAACAATTTTATCCACTAGTAGCGGGTGTTTCTATGATAGGAATTCTAGCAATTATTGCATCTTTCTTGTAGAATTCACTTTATTATCTTAGAAAAAAAATAAAAATTTAGAATAAAAAAAAATTTGAGTGCATTTATAAAGATAAAATTTAAGGGTGATTTTAATGAAATTCGTGGTAAGTCCCATGCATATCATAAGTGTAGGGGGATATATTGTGGAAACATATTTTCCATACCGTAACATAATAGTAGTAAACCCCACTGAGGAACCTATAAAGATTGATGTTCCTATCTTCTCAGAGGAATGGATTGAGGTGCATCGGAAGTTAGGACTTGAGATCACACTTGTCGAGAATGATGATTCGTTTTTACGTGCTTTTAGAAAAGCTAAAATTAAATTAGATAAAATGAAAGAAAGTGATTGAAAACAATACTATTTTTTTTATATTTATTTAAAATTTTATTCACATTTTTTATTTAATTAGTGAAACGATGTTAGAATAAACGTTTGAGAGATATTTAATTTAAATTAAATTCAAAAAAATTTATAGATTTTATTTTAAACATAAAATTATAAATTACTAAATAATCATAATAATATGAACTTATAGATTATTTTAATGTTATGAGAGGATTTAAATTGAAAGAAACTGCTATAAATATTAAGGCTCAGAATAAACCCGGAGTTTTACGGGATATAACTGATATGTTAGCGGGTTATGGGATAAATATTACATATACCCATCTATTTTTAGAAGGTAAAGACTCTGCATCCATTTATATGGAATTAGAATACGTGGAGAATGTAGAAAAATTTATTAATATTATTAGAAATTTTGAAGAAGTATCAAAGATCGAGATTCACAGATCTTTGGGAGAAATTTATGGTAAGAGAATTATTATAATTGGAGGAGGTGCGCAGGTTGCCATGGTAGCTCAGGGAGCTATAACTGAAGCTGATAGGCATAATATAAGAGGGGAGCGCATCAGTGTAGATACTATACCTTTGGTTGGGGAGAATGAACTTGCAGAGGCGGTGTCTGCTGTGGGAAGATTACCTAGAGTGGGTGCCTTAGTTCTTGCTGGTTCTCTTATGGGTGGAAAAATCTCTGCAGCCATTGAAGAAATAAAAATTGATCACGAGGTTATAGTCATTAGTCTCAATATGCCTGGTGGTGTTACTGAAAAGGCGGATTTAGTTGTAACTGATCCAGTACAAGCAGGGGTGATGGCTGTGATGGCTGTTGCTGATACTGCTATATTTGATATTAAAAAAATTAGAAATAAAAAATTTTAAAAAAAAAGATTATTAGTAAAAAAACTAGAACTATAAATATTTTATTCTTCTACGGGTTCTAAAGTTCTAATAATTCTTTCTGCAACCCTCTTTAAGTCATTATCTTTTATTTCAGTACTTCTAGCTATTTTAAGAGCCATTTCCAAAACTTTGGGAACATCTTCAGGAGAAATATCCGTAATCATACCCGTATAACTTTGTCCTGATTCATCTTCCATTTCAACATTCTTCTCTGACATAGTCTCGAGCAAAATTTGGCATTCCTTAATCAGGTTTGGGTCTTCCTTCATTTCCTCACATTTGGCCATGAGCTTTTCATTCTTTTCTTCCATAGTTATCACCAGTATCCTATTATGATCCTCTATGAATTTATATGTTATATATACGGTTTCTGCCGTACAGATTTAGATGAAAGAAATAATAAAATAAAATTATTAGATAATATAAAATTTTTATTTTAAACAAATCATTTTTTTTGTTAGTTTAAATCTCGGTGGGGGAGTGTAATAGCACCGACAATGCTAAATGGAAATGGAAATAAACTATAATTTAATTAATAAAATTAAAATTTATTAATTGGAATTATTTGCAATATTTTAAAAAATATATTTAGAATAAATTTTAGATTCCAAACTTTATTTATAAATGAATCAGGTGATTTTATGGCATCCTACATTGAAAGTATGGACGGACCAATAGTTAAAGCGGCAGAAACAGCATTAGATATGGAAAATATTAATTATGTAATCCCATTTGTAAGTTCGAAAGATTCAGGTGAGTTGAAAGATGCATTTGAAAAAACATTGTCGGTAAGAGAACTCAGCGGAGAAGCAGCAGAATTAGCTGATTTTTGGTTTTTTGAAACAGTAGTTCGTTTACATAGAATAAATAATGGAAATTCCTATAATGGTTTGAAACCAGCTGGGATGGATTGGGGGCCTATTATTCCTAAATTGGATAAAGCATTTGAAACTGAAAAAATAGACGAGTTTCTTAATTTTCTCTTGAATTTTATTCAGGAGGACATTAGGAGTAGATTTGATGATGTGTTATTTAAAAAAGATTATGATATAAACGATGTGGAAGATGCTCGGGATTATATTAATTCTATGTTAGAATTTGTTGATTACACTCAAAAATTTTATAAATACATTGAGAAAGGATAAAATTTTTGTATTTAATATTTTAAGATATTTTAATTAACTAATTAATGGTAAGTGATAAAATTATGTCAGCAGAAGTTAAAGGGAAAGTTTTATTGATTGAAGATTTAATAGATTACCAGGAAGGATCTGTAGTCAGTAAAGAGATAATATGTAAAGATACTGGCACTGTGACCATTTTTGCCTTTGATAAGGGGGAGGGTTTAAGTGAACATACTGCACCCTTCGATGCTATGGTTCAGATAGTAGATGGAAAGGCAGAAATTATCATTTCTGGCCGTAAAAACGTGGTTAATGCTGGAGAGATGATAATTATGCCGGCAAGCGATCCTCATGCTTTAAATGCTTTGGGACGATTTAAAATGATCTTGACTATGATCAGATCTTAAATTTTAATTTATTTAGAAATTGATCTGGATTATGTATTTATTTTATAACAAATAAGAACATTGAGTTTAATTTTATAATGAATTTTATTGTTATAAACTGAATCTTGAATATCTAAAAAAAAATAATTTTTATATTTTGATTTTATAATAATCGAATAAAAATAGTTTCATCATTCTTAACAATATCTAATTCATCAATTTTTGCTAAAGCTTCTCGCAGATTTCTCTCCAGGGACTCGTGAGTTACCATAAATAATGGGATCACCTTATTTCCGCCTTGTATTTTCTGGTTAACGGATTCCAAACTTATATCCCAATCACTTAATATACCGGATATTTCGTGTAAAACTCCTGGTTTATCAATTACTGTGAGTCGAATATAATATTTAGATTTTATTTCATTGATATCTTTTATTTTAGTAAAGTTCGATTTTTCAGGCCCGTAAGTCACGTTTTTATCCATATCCTCAATAAGATCTATACAATCTCCCACTACCGCGCTAGCGGTTGGCATCATACCTGCACCTTGACCATACATCATTACTGGACCCACAGCATCTCCTTCGATGTAGATTCCATTAAAAACATCATTTACAGATGCAAGTAAATGATTTTTACTTACCAAAGTAGGATGTACTCTTACCTCTAATTCTCCATTGGAGATTCTTGATATGGCTAGAAGCTTAATACAACAATTCAACTCCCGCTTGGCAAATTCAATGTCTTCTAAGGTTAGGTGATTTATTCCTTCTACGTGGAAGTTATCTTGATTCACGTAAATTCCAAAACCTATTTTAGTTAAAATAATTAGTTTCTGAGCAGTGTCGTGACCTTCTATATCAAAAGTTGGATCCTGTTCCGCATAACCCTTAAGCTGAGCCTCTCTTAAAACTTCATCAAAATCTCGGCCTTCTTCTGCCATTTTAGTTAATATGTAATTGGCTGTGCCGTTTATTATGCCATAAATGGATTGAATGTTGTTAGCTGATAAACTTTCATTTAAAGGTTTTAATATAGGTATACCACCACCTACACTAGCTTCAAAACAGATTCTAACCCGATTTTTTTGGGTGTTTTCAATGATTTCATCCCAATGTTTGGCAAGTAAGGCTTTATTAGCAGTTATAACATGTTTACCTTTATTCATTGCTTCTGTTATGAAATTTAAAGCCGGTTGATATCCTCCAATTAGTTCTATGACGATATCTATCTCTGGATCATTTAATATATCATTTACATCAACTGAGAGTATATCGGGATTTACATAAACACCTCTATCAGTTTTTATGTCTAAATCAACTATTTTTTTAAGATTAACCTTCTTTTTAACTTTACCTTCAATAATAGGAGTATTTTTATTAAAGATTTCAACTACTCCACTTCCTATTGTGCCAAAACCAATCAATCCAATGTTTACAGTGTCATCTGACATTTGAATCTTCCCCAAATTATATTTTTATATTAAAAAGTTTTTATTAAAATTAATATGTTTTTAGATTTTTTCATAATCTAAGATTCTTCAATTTTATATACTCGTCGATAGATTCTCTAGTAGTTCCTACAATTAGTCTGTAATTTGTTTCTCCTGTTTTTTTGTTAATAACTTTCTCCATTTTTCCTTTGGCAATTACTTTCTCTCCTTCCTTAACTTGGCCTGCATAAGTATGTGTGAAAGAAGCTAACTCATTTATGGGAATATCTGGACCTTCTATGATTTTTATGTCTTCTATTGTATAGATAGCAGGGTTGTCGAATGAAGCTATGGCATCTGAGACTGTACACTCTATTTTCCCTTTTCCAAGAGTTTGGAATGTTTTTTCACCGTAAGTTCCTTTTATCTCATTCCAATCCCGAGTGGCTAGAATATCGAATAAAGTTCCATTAATAACGCCTCTATTATTTTTACGGTTCTCGTACCATTTAAATTCATCATACCCCAGTGATGCGTCTTTAATTCTTTTTTCGTACAGCTTTACCCAATATTCTTCTTCAATACCTTTAAGTATTGAATTTTTCACCATTTTAATCTCTTTAAAAGTATTCATAGCTTTTCGATGATTTTTAAGGCCATATATAACAAAATCTATATCTGATTGTTTAGGGTCATATAAATTTGGTAAAATGGATCCTGATACACCCATCTTTTCGTAAGGGATTTCAGCAAAGTCATGAATTGTATTAGCAAGGATTATCACTTTTTTAATAAGATCATCTGGTGGATGTGTATTCAATATATTTTTAAGACGATTATCGGGATGTAAAATCTCTGATACTTTTTCTAGGGGAACGCCCATCATTTGGGTGTTGGTTATATCACAATCAAAGAGGTAATCTGGATAATTCTGACTTAAGAATTCAAATGCCCGTTTTGTATCTACTTTAGAATATCTAGCGTTGTTTTTGGATCTTTCACCTTTAGTATTATGGATATATCTTAGAAAGCTTATAATCCTGTCTTCAGGGTGTAAATAATTAGTACTGGCGAAGAAGAGGTCATCGATAGTGTATATAAAATCTCTGGGTCTTACTCTCATAGATTAATTTAAGAATAAGCAACATTAATATAGTTTTTTAGACTATAGTATTAAAGAGATTAAATGTTTAAATTATGGAAAAAATTTAGAATAATTTAAGAATAGTATTAATTTTAAATTTAATAAATAAAATTATTTTTATAAAAACATTATTAAGTCTTTAACTAGGAAATTAAAGTATAAATCCTCATCCTTGAGAATTTTAACTGTATCTTATCTACATCTTAAATACATTTTGGAGTATTATTTAGGTGTAAAATAATTTTTTTATGAATGAAAATTATTTATATTTAAAATATTACTAGTTACTATATTATTATTATATCGTTTAAAATTTATAAAATTATTAAAATCAGTGAGCTTTTATGAAATATTTAAAACTTAAAGAAGAATCATGTTATGATGGAAGTCAAATAAAACCTATGTGGGCTTTTAAACAGTTTGGGATAAAAGATTCCAGTTTAATAAGTTGGATAGGATCAATGGATATTAAATCTAATAACTTAATAGATTATGAAGATATAGGAAAGGAAATAAAGGGAGATAAATTACTCCATTTTGTAATTGAACATTTTGATTCTCAACCAGCTGATATACGACTTTGTTACCACAGGCAACGTTTATTTGTAATGATAATAAAAGATTTACTCTACGAAATGGGTATTAAAACTCAAAGAGATGGTGATGATATTTATTTTAAAGATGAGCAAGATCAAAAACAGAAAAAATTTAATAAACTAAGTGTTTCAATTGCTACGTGTTCAATCAGTAGTATGAAAATACATTTTGCACTTAATCTGATTAGTGAAGGTACCCCTGAAGATGTGGATGTAGCGGGTGTTTTTGAATGTTCTTCTTTTAATAAGGAAGACTTCCTTGATTTTGCTGATAAGGCTTGTAAGAATTATATTAATGAAATATCATCTATTGAAAAAGATATAACTAAAACTAAAGTATTTATCTAAAAATTAAATAAATGTGAATAAATTAAAACTAGGCTACAATTAACTAGAAGGAAAAGGCAATAAAATGGAAGTTATTATAAATGGAATTCATGCTAATTTAAGATTTTCATCAGCCCATATGATCCCTCAACACAAATTTTGTGGAGGTATTCATGGACATTCTTATCATGTAGATTTAAAGGTGGAAGGAATAAGATCAGAAGAATTTGGATTCGTAGTAGATTTTAAAAAAATTAAGGGTATAGTGCGTGAACTATGCTCAAAATTGGATCATAAAATTTTGATACCATTAGAAAACGATAAAATTGAATTTAAAAATTTGAAGGAATCATTGGAGTTTTCTATAGGCTCCAAAAGATACCTATTACCCCTAGAGGATTGTTGTTTACTTCCTCTGAAATCAACCTCTGCAGAGGAATTAGCAGAATATTTTGCTAAAAACCTTTATAAATCTCTTAAAAAAGATGAAGATGGAATTAGTAAAGTAAAGATATGCGTGAATGAAGGGATTGGACAAGGAGCCTGTTATATTCAAGAAGCAAAATAAAAATAATATTTTTTTTTAAATTTGATTGATACTGATATTTATGAAAACACGTATTGTTGAGGTTTTTTCAAGCATTCAAGGTGAAGGTAAACTTCTAGGAAGAAGACAGATATTTGTAAGATTTTCTGGCTGTAACCTAGAATGCAACTACTGTGACACTATTAAAAGTAGAGATCCTTTTTATGGTGAAGACATATCTGTAAATGAACTATTCAACAGAATAAATAATATTATAACATCGGATTTTCATTCTATTTCTCTAACTGGTGGTGAACCTCTTTTACATGCAGATTTTATTAAAGAATTCTTGGATAAATATTATTTTGATGTTCTTCTCGAAACCAATGGTTCGTTACCTTACGAGTTGGATAAAATAGTGGATTTAATAAAATATGCATCGGTTGATATAAAATTACCAGAACATGGGGCTGTTTCTGAGTGGAATGATCTCCTCAATAATGAGCTAGAATCCATAAACCTATTAATAAAAGAAGGCATAAATACTAACTGTAAGATTGTTGTGTTACCTTCCACAAAAGTGGATACGGTAGGATTTATAGCTTCTAAATTAGCTGATGAAGTTAAAGACATTTCAAAACTGTCATTGGTTATTCAACCGTCAAGTCCTCTTTATGATTGGGAAGAACATCATACCAAACTATTTAGATTCTCTGAAGAAGCAGGGAATTATTTAGATGTTTTTATAATACCTCAGATTCATAAACTTCTAAATATAAGATAGGAGGTTTTCTAATGGAAATTGATACCAAAGTTACAGTACATGACGCTATGACATCGAATGTATTAACAGTAAGTCCCGAAGCCAGTGTTGCAGAAGCAGCCTTATTAATGACTAAATTTAAGATAGGCAGTCTCATTGTTAAAAACAACTCTGAACCAGAGGGATTGATTACTGAAAGTGATATCATCAGAAAAGTTGTTTCAATGGATTTAAAAGCAAGTGAAATTACTATAGATAAAATCATGACAAAAAACCTCATATCAATCTATCCTGGAAGTGAATTAAACGAAGCTGCTAGAGTTATGGCTAAAAATAACATAAGGAGATTACCAGTTGTTAACAACGGATCTCTGGTAGGTATACTTACTTCAACTGATGTTTTGATGGTTTCTCCTGAATTAACAGAACTTCTGGTGGAGAATGCCAGAATGGAGAATCAAAACGGATATTCTACAGATGTAAATCCATTCCAGGGCGTTTGTGAGGTTTGTGGAAATTTTATGGATAATATAAATGAAATTGATGGTAAATTTCTTTGTGAAGAATGTAAAGAAGATGTAAGGGGTGAATAATTTGAGCGACGTGAAAGAAATCATGACTACAAATCCTTTAACAGTTTCTATTAACACTCAAGCTACTAAGGTAAGATCGCTATTTCGAGAAGATGGTTACAGATCAATTCCTGTAGTGTCTAACAATCATCTTGAAGGCATTATAACTAGGGGAGATATAATGAACATTTCTTCAACAAAGTCTAATATAGAAGCCCGAGGAATTATGGAATATCCAAAAATAATTGCAACACCAGATATGCCTATGTTAGAGCTAGGCAGAAAGTTACTTAAAGCTGACGCAGTACAAGCACCAGTGGTTGAATCTAATGATGACATGCAAGTAGTGGGCATTGTTAGTGTAATAGACATCATACGGAAATTAGTATATGATGGTGCTCAACCCAAAGATGAAAATATTGGGGAAATAACTACTAAAAAAGTTGTAAGCTGTAATTATGATGATTCAATATCTAAAGTTTGGGATTTGATGGATGAAACCGGATTTTCAGGTTTACCAGTTATTAAAAAGAAGAAAATAATTGGAATGATTACCAGAATGGATATTATTAAATCAGGCCATGTCAGGATAGTGAAGGAGTCCGATGAAATAAAACGTTCAATAAAAGTGGAGAAGATTATGAAAACACCCCCAGTAATAGCCACTCCTCAAAGCACTATTCCTAATGTTGCCCAAATAATGTTAGAGAATGATATAGGGCGATTGCCAGTAGTTGAACATCCAGTACACATTAAAAAAGAGCCAAACAGAATAACTAAAGCAGATTTAGTTGGCATAGTTGCAAGAGAGGATATTTTATGGTCGTATCTAAAATGAATTTCCATAAATAATTTATCAATTAAGAATTATCTGTATAAACTTGTAACTAAAAAAAACCTAATTTTTTTATATACTTAAAATGAATTAAAATTGTTAATTCAGCTCAGAATAAAGCTTGGATAACAATTTATCTGAATGAGGTGTATTCAATGAGAAAAAGAGAAACAATAAATAAATCTATGGAACGAAATAAATCTATGGAACGGGGTTCATTAGAGTTTGAATCACATAATTCGGAACATGAAGGAGATGTGATGAGTATAGCTAAAAAGGTGGTAATCACTGCACCTCAAAGTATTACCATAAAAGAAGCCGCTGAAACAATGGTTAAAAATAAATTTAGACGACTTCCAATCACTGATCCTGGAACAGGTAAAATCCAAGGAATAGTAACTTCCATGGATATACTAGACTTTTTGGGCGGCGGGGATAAATATAAAATTTTAGAAGAGAAATATGAAGGTAACTTTCTCGCTGCTGTAAATGATTCTGTAAAACAAATAATGACTAAGACAGTACATGTTTTACGAGATAAAGATTCTATCCATGATGCGGCAATCAAAATGATTGATAAAAGAGTAGGAGCACTTCCAGTAATAGACTCTCAAGATAAAATTGTGGGAATAGTTTCAGAAAGAGATTTTGTAATGCTTATGGCTGGTGTTTTAACTGATGAAGTAGTGGAGGATTATATGACTGAAAATACAATCTCCACCACCCCCGGTACTAGGATAGAAGGTGCATCCAAGATAATGGTTAGAAACAATCTCCGCAGAATTCCAGTTATTGGAGAAGAGCGGAAAACATCACATCCTGAAAAGGATAAGATTGTGGGTATTGTAACTGCAACCGATATCATAGAATTTTTAGGAGAAAATAGAGCATTCAGTCGTAGCAATAACGCAGAAGAAATTTTGAACACCACAATTACAGAAATCATGGAAAAAGAAGTTATAGCCACCACCATCCAAGCTAGATTAGGAGATATATGCCAAGTTATGGGCGATAAGGGCGTTGGAGGTTTACCGGTAGTTTATGGTGATGAATTACTGGGTATAATAACTGAAAATGATATTATGCGGGCTATGAAGGGATGAAAACTATTTTGTAGCTGAAATTTGTTTATAACTAATATTAATCTAAAACAGATTCAGAAAAATACATTTAATAAATTTTATCGTATAATTCTAGTAATTGTATTTAAAAAAAACTTTAGAGTGAATAGAGTTTTGCGAAATGAATTAATTTTTGATAAAATTTATCCTTAAAAAGGTATTTATAGAAAAAAATCCAAATTGGGCAGGGATGGAATAATGAAAGTAGAAAATGTAATGAATGATGAAGTAATAGTAATGAGAGAAAATGAGCAAGTGGGGCACGCCAGGAACCTCATGCTTAAACATGGTTTCAGTAGAGTTGTAGTCGTAGATGCTGAGAGAAGACCTATTGGTATGGTCACTGAAAAAGATTTAAGTCAAAAGATGAAAGGAAATGGTCCTGAATGGAAAAATAGGCCCATAGATAAAATATCAATAAGACGTGCCATGACTGAAAATTTAATCACCACAGATCCCTCAGCAAATGTAACAAGTGTAGTGGAACTTATGATAAAGAATGGCATTAGCTCCGTACCGGTTGTTGATGAGGAAGGTTTAGCAGGTATAGTAACAAAAACAGATCTCATAAAGTTTTATAATGATAAATACCAAGGTAAATGGAAAGTATCTGATCTCATGAGTAACCAGATGGTTACCGTTAATGAAAATCACAGTATTGCACATGTGATTAGTGTAATGGAAAATAATAACGTTAGTAAAATAATAGTTATACGTGATAATGAGGCTGTAGGTATTATAACTCCTGAAAATATTTCATTTGCTTATGTGGAAGATCCTGAAACGGGTGTGAGTGTCGAAAAGATTTACTTCATCAGGAATTCTAATGGTAGAGATAAGAAAAATGTTAAAATGGTTTCCATGCTCACAGCAGGAGATATTATGAAAAATCACCTCATAAAAATTGATAAGGAAGAAGATGCAGCTAAAGCCGCTGCTATAATGCTTCATGAAGGTGTAAGTGGTTTGCCTGTTGTTGAAGATGATGAAGTGGTAGGTATTATCACTAAAACAGATTTAATTAGAGGTATTCAATAAACCACAAATCTTTATTTAACAAGATATATTGGGGATGAAAAAAAATGCATGTAAAAGATGTAATGAGCAGAGAAGTTTTTCTAGTGGATAAAGATCAGAATATACCCGACGCATTGAAACTCATGAAAAAGCATAAAATCTCCCGACTCCCAGTAATAAACACTAATAATGACCATATTAAAGAACTGGTTGGAATAATGACGGAGAAAGATATTGGTCGTCGTATGGGATCATCTCGCTATGGTAATCTGGCACCCTCTCATTTCCATGTTTCCACGGTTATGACTTCTGAACCATTAACTATTGAAAGTAATGAAAGTATAGGAAAAGCTGCTCAAATATTGATTGAAAATAAGATTGGTGGATTGCCAGTTGTGGATAATGGCAAGATTATAGGTATTATTACCAAAACAGATTTTATAGATACTTGTCAAGGAAGGCCTTTTCATGAAATAACGGTAGGAGAGAGAATGACCTCTAATCCTATAACAGTTAATTCTCAGGATAGATTGGTGCACGCTAGGAGATTAATAATAGATGAAGGAATAGGAAGATTACCAGTAATGGAGGGCGACGAGATCGGAGGAATCGTCACCGCCAAGGATATTGCTCAGTCTATGATATCATTTAGAAAAGTTGTACCAGATAAATATAAGCCTGCCAGAATCAGAAATTTACTAGTGGGTGATGTAATGACTCAAAACGTTAAAACAGTTAGTGAAGATTCCTTAATTGAAGAAGTAGCTACCATAATGGTCGAAAATAATTTCAGCGGTCTGCCAGTTGTTAAAAACGGAATAATTAAAGGTATCATTACCAAAACGGATCTTTTAAAACTCATTATGGAACTTGAGGAGGTTCACTGAATTTTATCAGAGATAAAATGTAACCATTGTAGTTATAGAATGAATGTAAATATGGGAAAGAATTTTCCCAAAACTTTTTTTTTTAATTGCTCCTCATGTGGTAACAATTATGAACTAACTTTGGATGAGTTTATAGTTAAAGAACTTCCTAAAATAATTGATGTAGATCATAATAGACTTTTAGAAGCCTATAATAATAGTAATCTGAAATTTTATCACAGTAAATATTTGAACGCTCTACAATTCCGTAAAAGTTTGGGAAAGGTGGAAGAAGGGACAATGGTCTGTTTTGATAATGAAATTCATGTTATAAGGGGATTTCCCAAAATAAGGAGGACTTTAATGCTTTCAAAAGCATTAGAGAAACATTTTAATGGTGAAATAGCTGTAGAAGAGAAAATGAACGGCTATAATGTTCGTATAGCATCAATTAATGGGAAAATAATTGCATTCACACGAGGAGGTTATATATGTCCTTACACTACTAAAAAAGCCCCTCAACTTATGGATTTAAACCAATTTTTCCAGGAACATTCTGATCTAGTGATATGTGGTGAGATGATAGGAGTAGAAAACCCTTACGTATCCTATTATTATCCTGAGATCGGTGAATTAGGATTTAGAATATTTGATCTAAGGAAGAAGCAGTCTAATCAACCATTATCAATTAAAGAAAAAATAAGCATTCTAAAAAAATATAATCTTCCGTCAGTCAGACTTTTAGGAATTTACAGTCTTAAAGAAGCTCCATCTAACATACTTAAGTTGGTTAAGGAGTTAGGGGAAGATAATAGGGAGGGTGTGGTCATAAAGGACTTGAAAATGCAGATTCCGCCCCTTAAGTACACATCTTCTCAAGCCCATGATGATGAATTGATATACGCTTTTAAATACCCATTCGATTTAGGAAAAGCTTTTTTCTTTAGCAGAGTAATTCGAGAGGGCTTTCAAGCTTACGAGATGAATGAATCAACTGAAGAGTTAGGGAAAAGGGCTCAGAGATTGGGAGAATCTATTTTATATCCATTAATGGAAACTATAGAACATGTAGCAGAACACGAAGTGGCTGGAGAAGACTTGTTAATGGATGCAGATACCATGGAAGAAGCTGAGGAATTTGTGAGGCACTTGCGTGATCTGGGAGTTATGGCTAAAATAATTAAATTCAAAGATAGTAAGGCGGTTATAAGAAGGATACACCAATCCACTACTGATAAAATAAATAATTATATAAATGGTGGTTTATACTGAAAATGATTTTTTTAAATATAAATATAGTGAGAATATGAACAATAATAAATTAAAAATTGATGACTCGGAAGAAAACATTCTAAGCAGTGTTAAAATCGGATTTTTCGGTCCCTCTGGATCATTTACAGAGGAAGCAGCTTTAACCTTAGAAGGAGAACTAGTAGCATTTTATACTATTCCTGAGGTTTTTGATGCTGTCAGTCAAGATAAAGTGGATATTGGAGTAGTTCCAATTGAGAATTCAATAGAAGGATCAGTAGGCATAACTTTAGATTTATTAGCACATGATTATGATTTAAAGATTAAAAATGAGATAATACTCCCCATTAGTCATAATCTTTTAGTAAACCCTAATATGACTGTAGATAATATAAAAATCATATATTCACATCCACAGGCTTTATCACAATGCAGAAAGTTTATAGAAGGTCTTTATATTGTTACACAATCAGCACCAAGTACATCTGCCGCGGCTGAAATGATTGTAGGTAAAACATACGCTGCAGCCATTAGTACCATGAGAGCGGCTCAAATATATAGTTTGGATATTGCAGCGAGTAATATTCAAGATTATAAGAATAATTTAACCAGATTTGTGGTTGTTAGTAAGTTAGATCATCGTAGAACTAGTAATGATAAAACTTCTATAGTTTTTTCTCTCCCAGAAGATAGAGCGGGAGGTTTATATGGAATATTAGGAGAATTTGCAGAAAAAAATGTTAATCTAACTAAAATTGAATCCAGACCTTCTAAGGAGAAATTGGGAAGATATATATTCTTTGTGGATTTGGAAGGGCATAGAGAGGACCTACAGATAAGAAACATTTTAAATATAATAAAATCAGAAGTAAGATATATAAAGATCATTGGTTCATATCCTAAAGAAAGACAGGATTGATGTAGGAGATGAGTGATATAATTCCTGATAAAGAGAAGCTTATTAAAAGCTTAAATGAATTAGAATTTGAATTTAAGAAGGGTAATATATCTAAAAACGCTTATAATTCACAAAAAAAGAAATTAAATGATAAAATAAATACTATTGAAATTGTAAATAGAGTTAAAAAACTCCAAGGTAAAGATGAAGCTGGAAAAACTTTTGATTATTTGACACAGCAGAAAAAAGATGATAAAGTTCAAGAAGAGCAAGAAGAACTCATGCGAAAGTATATGACTTCCTCTAAAACACATGATTTAAGGACGATTAAAGAAAAAAAACGAGGAATTAATAGAAATCTTACAATATTAGCAACATTATTGGCGGTAATATTTATTTCAGGTGTGGCATTTGGATTTGTAGTCATTAACGGCTCTTTTGAATCATCAGCAGTACCTATGACATTAAATCAAAGTGCATTGACTACTTCTAATAACACTACTAATATTACAAATAATAATACTCCGGTAAACACAACCATTAATACTAATACGGGTAGTACCCCTACTAATACTAATACGGGAAGCACAACTACTAATACTGGTACAACAAATAATACAAAGGGTAGTACACATAATGGAACTGGTTAATTGAATATTAATTAAACATTAACTTTTTTTATATTTTATAGTAAATTAAAGAGTATTTAAAAGGAGATACAATAACCGAATATAATATTGCAGGTGAATAAATGATTAAATATCCTCTTTTGATAATAACTCTTTTGTCTCTAGTTGTTTTAGCGTCAGGATGCGTTAGCAACAATAATTTGAATCAAACTAAAAATTACTCTCAAAATGGGATTTACTTCGTTTATAATGGGACCTGGGAAATTGCTAATACATCATCAAGCAATGCAGTAACAGGAGTAGGTGATCCTAATTCTGTAAACTCTCAAAATCATGAACCTAATACTTTCGTACTCATCCAGAAACCAAACATTACAATGGGTACAGATCTACAAATGGCTTACACTCAAAATTACGCTACATTTTTCAACAATACCAGCAATTTGAGGATATCAGAAGCTAACATCACATTAAATAATAATACGGCACTTGAAAATACTTATATAACAACATCTAATGGTGCGCAAATAGAGATGATGGCAGTTTGGTTTTCACAAAATGGTCAAATCTATGTAATTCTATGTGGAGCGCCTCCAAATAATTTTGAAAATCAGCAAAAGAACTTTAATATGGTCATAAATAGTTTCAAGGTGCAATAAATGCTTATATTTTAATTCTAAGAATAAAAATAATTTTTTTCCTTAAATAGATTTTTTAGTTTACTAATTAATAGAAATTATTACTTTAAATTATCTTTTTTAGTTTTATTCGAATGGATTCCTAATTTTATAGCTAATCCATCAAATGCAAAAATTATATATTAGGGACAGCCATACACTTATATCTGTTAAAGTTATAACTATATAGACAGGGTAGTTGAGCATAAAATAATCATATATCTGCTTTTATTTTAGCTGAGTCTTTAAAATTTAAAAACTTAAACTCTTATGGATTAATTCAATCAGTTCATGATAACTAAATAATAAGGATTTGGATTATTAAAATCAATTCAATCTAAAAATTTATTTATAATCTTTATTTGAATATTCATGAATCGTAAATCTAAAAATTAAAGATTAGTTGATTAATATTATACTAAAATCAAGATTATAAAAAAAATGAGAAAAAGGAGGAATGTAAATGGTATTGCCAGTCTGCGATGTCTGTCTCAAGAGCGGTATGCTGTGTCAAGGGTGTGAAAATAAATTAAAAAGTGGTGAAATCACACAAATGGACTTGGACATTGCTAAATTACTCTATAAATTAGGCGAAGGTAAAATAGGATTTAAAAAGACTATAGAAATAGGTGACACAGTTATAATTGTTACAGATAAGGAACAAGTAGGAAAACTTATAGGAAAGAGCGGGAAAATAGTTAGAGAAATATCGCGTAGTATTGAGAAGAAAGTGAGAGTCGTGGGTGAAAATTCGGATTTACGTTCAGTGGCTAGGGATATACTAGCACCAGCAAGACTTTCAGGGATAAATATAGTTTATGGTAAAGAAGGTCAGAAAAAATATAAAATTAGAGTTATGGCTGAGGATTCTAGAAGAATACCTGGTAGATTAGATTTTTTAAATAGCATAATAAAAGAACTTACATCAGAAGATACTCTGGTAGTAGTAGATAAATAAATAAGTTTATAATAAGTGCTTTACAATTTTTGAATCAGATGTCGATTATATGAACATTGTGCTTTGTGTTACTGGTAGTGTAGCTGCAATAGAAGCAGTCAAATTGGCAAGGGAACTTAGAAGACATGAAATAAAGATTAAGTGCTTCATGAGCGATGATGCATGTGAAATCATCCACCCTCATGTTATGGAGTTCGCCACAGATCAAAAAGTAATATTAGAACTCACAGGTAAAATCGAGCATGTAAAATACGCACAAGCAGATTTAGTTATAGTTGCACCTGCTACTGCTAATGTAATAAGCAAATTCGCATATAAAATTGCAGATAATCCTATTAACACACTCTTAATTACAGCTTTCGGATATAAAACCCCTATAATATTTGTTCCATCAATGCATTACTCCATGTATCAGGCAATCTTAGAAAATATCCATAAATTGGAAGAGGAAGGAATAAACTTTATAAAACCAAAATTAGAAGAAAATAAAGCTAAATTTCCAGATATTAATGATATAATACTTCATATTTTAAGAGAAACTTCTGATAAATCATTACAGGATAAAAAAATTTTGGTTAGTGCTGGCGCAACCTACGAAGCAATAGATCATGTACGTGGAATAACTAATAGAAGTTCAGGAAAAACAGGAGTAGAAATAGCCAGAGAAGCATTCATAAGGGGAGCTAAGGTTACAATGCTCTGTGGTAAAATGGATGTTTCAGTGCCTAGTATTTTCAGGGAAGTTAAAGTGGAGTCAACAGAAGAAATGCAAGGCGAACTAAAAAACCTATTAAAAAATCAAGATATTTTCATATCCGCAGCAGCGATATCTGATTTTATCCCTGAAAAATCTATACAAGCTAATGTTGATAAAATATCCTCAGACAATGATATTATATTAAAATTTAAACGTGCGCCTAAAATAATAAATTCTGTTAAAAAAATAAATCCAGACATATTCTTAGTAGGTTTTAAAGCAGAATATAAAGTATCTGAAGAACAATTGATTGATTCTGCTAGAAGAAAGATGAAAGAATCCAGTGCAGATATAATGATCGCCAACGATGTTGCTATTAAAGGTGGTGGATTTGGCTCTGATAAAAATGAGATCATTATCATTGATGAAGACGTTTTTAGTGTCCCATTAACCTCAAAGAGAGAGATCTCTCAGAGAATTTTAGATAGAATTATAGAAAAAATTTAAATATCCATTTTAATTAAACTTTTTTTTTAATGATATATAATTAATTTTTACAAAAAAACTAATTAATAATTGATTTTGAAAGATAATTATCTTATAAGCTGTTTTAGAGGCAATTTGTTAATCTGATTTTTTAAAATGTAAAGATTAAAATCCGAATTCACATACAAAAGTTAAATGATCTTTTTCATAAGGTTCTAGATCAATTTTCTCCAGTACATGAAAACCATTAGCCTTTAACTTCGATTCTTCCTCCTTAAAAACCACATCAGGATCTTTAGTAACATTTATACTTCTTGATTTCAACATTAAAATACCCAAACCACTTTTTTTTAAAAATAACCTCATATTGTCAATGAAAAGCTCCGTCTGCCTAGGTTGGGCTACATCTGAGTAAACAATATCAACTTTTTCCACTAGATGGATATAATTTAAAGGTTTAGTAGCATCATCTAAAATAGGAATCATATTAATCCTTAAATCGGATAAATCAACTAAATTCCGCATCATTCGCGGTGAAAACTCTACACAATAGACTAAACCGTGAGATACTATGTCTGATATATGAGAAGGGGTGGTTCCTGAAGATGCTCCCAAATAGAGAACATTAGAATCATTTTGGAAAGGGAAAACTTTTAAACCGTTTAAAATAGCTGCAGCTAATTTAGATCTTCGCTGATTCCAAATTCTAAATTCTGATCCATTTATATTAACTAATTTTTCTCCATAAACATTTAATGAAGGTGTAAGGTTTAGAGTTGCTAAATGATCATCTATTAAATAAATACCAGGAAACTTTTTTTTTAAATCCATTTATTTTTTCCTCTACACTTTATTTTAAAAAGAATTGATTAAATTATAGTAAAATAATCGAAATAAAAATTGAAAAATTTAATAATACAAGTCAAAATTTTTTTTATATTTATCCTTCTTTTTTTTCTTCTTTATTTTTTGTTTATCTGATTTTAAACTTTTACTTGGCCTTTTAGGAAATTGGTTTCTTTTTTTAATATCATTTAATTTAATGTTGAAGTTTTCTTCTATAGAATGGTCAACTTCTCCTGAAAAAACATCTTTTCGTACAGCTAAAGATATTTTAGATGCTAAAGCACGCGCTATTTTCCCCCTAATCCACCATTTCGCACCTCTGACCTCGGGATGCTGAAAGATTACACCATGTTTGGGAGGTCTTTCACCAGTCTTTAAATGTCTGAATAGAGCTTTTTCCGCACCTAATACTTGAATAGTGCCTGAAGGTAGCATTGATAATTTTTTAACCCCACCAACATGTGCTATTAATTTAGCCCCCAGAGATGCACCAGTCAAATTTCTGAGGTTTGGTGCTAAGCCTTTCATTTTTTCATCAACATATACTGTGAGAGATTTTTTGGTGTTCTGCAGACGTTTTAGGGAATCTGCAAATTCCTTTAACATGGAGATATCATAATCGTTAATATCTGCTCCAATACTTTTTTCTATCTTTAAATCCTGATCCAGAATTCTTGAATCAATTATTGAATTTTTGTATCCATATTCTGATACTAATTTAGCGTAAAGTTCATTACTTTTTATTTTATCCAACTCTGGGAAATGGGTAGAATACCACTCTCTTAATCTCTCCGCCAGTTTGCTTGTTATTTCATCCATTTCATCTATGGTGTTTATGGCTTGGATTAGAAGTAGATCCTCTGATTTTAATGCTTCACTCAAACGGTGTCGGGTCATTTCTAAGGATGTTTGGTGAATTATAATATTCATTTCTTCTTTTGTTTCTATGAAACCAGTTTTTTGTAATACATCCACCATATTGGACCTTAAAAATTCTCCTCCATTATTAGGAGTTCTGAATTCAAATTTATGACTATCTTTAAGATTTTGGTACTTTGAATGAGGGCTATTAGTTTCTATTATTATCTTATCATAATTTTTAACAATTCTTTTTAATATGGATTCTTCTTCTCTAGTTAAAACATCATTTTGGATTTTTGTAAGTCTTTCGGTAAGTTTGCTACTTGGGAAAAGTTCATAATCTAAGAAAGTAAAATTTTCAGTAAGGATAATAAAACCAGCAAAACACATGCTTAGATAACACTTCATAGATTAAATGTTATAATCAAGTAATTTATAATTTTCTTTAGTAAAGGTGATGTTAGTGCTTGAAACTGAAATCTGCGGAATAAAAATGAGAAATCCCACTATGTTGGCAGCTGGCGTGCTTGGTACTACGGCAGCATCGCTTAATTGGGCCTCTAAAAGTGGTGCCGGAGCAGTTGTGACTAAATCTTTTAGTATAGAGCCTAACAGGGGTTATCCCAATCCAACAACAGTGGAAGTGACTGGAGGATTCATAAATGCGGTAGGATTATCTAATCCCGGAGTTGAAGCATTCACATTAGAACTGAAAAAACTAGAAGGATCAGCTCCGGTGGTAGTATCCATCTATGGGTCAAATCCTGAAGAATTTGGAAGATTAGCAACTAAAATTGGGGGAATGGCGGATATGATAGAACTAAATGTATCTTGTCCCCATGCAGTAGGGGGATGTGGTGCTTCAATTGGTCAAGATCCTGATTTGACTGCAGAAGTAGTTAAAACAGTAAAAAATGTGATCAAAACTCCAATAAGCGTGAAATTAACTCCTAATGTGACAGATATTGTTGAAATAGCTGTTGCCTCTCAAAAAGCGGGGTGTGATGCTATTACCCTAATTAATTCTTTAGGACCGGGCATGCGTATTGATATCGAAACTGCCCATACTATACTTCATAATAAGTTTGGTGGACTTTCTGGACCTGCAATAAAACCAATAGCATTAAGATGTGTTTATGATGTATATGAGGCTGTAAATGTGCCTTTAATAGGGGTTGGAGGAATAAAAGATTATATGGATGTAGTCGAATTTCTTTTCGCCGGTGCAAGCTGCGTGCAGATAGGAACTGCAATATACTATGATGGATTAAAAATATTTAGAGATATATGTATTGGACTTGAGAGATTTATGAACAGAAAAGGATATCAAAGTGTGAAGGAAATGGTTGGAATAACGCATAACTATGATTAATATTAATTCTTTAATTTGATAAAACTTTAGGGCAGATTAAAATGCAAGTTCCAAATATTGTTAAAATAAAAGAAATAATACAAGATACAGAGACGGTTAAAACTTTTATTTTTGAATGGAAGGTGAAAGATGAGGTGCCCGGACATTTTATGATGATGTGGAACTTTCAAGATGAGAAACCAATGTCCATATCATTAATTGATCCGATAAAAGGTGAAATAGGCATATCAATTAAAAAAGTAGGTAAATTCACAGAATCAATTCATTTAATGGATGTAGGGGATGAATTAGGGTTAAGGGGCCCTTATGGTAGAGGATTTAAAATTATTGGCTCCAGAATTCTGGCAGTTGGAGGAGGGATTGGAATGGCTCCATTAGTTGCCTTAGCTGAAGAAGCTTCCAAGAGAGGTATTAAATTGGATGTGATAAACGCAGCAACTACTCAGGATGAATTACTTTTTTTAACTAGGTTTAAAAAGAGTGGAGTTAATTTAATGCCATGCACTGATGATGGAAGCTATGGTTTCTGTGGATTTGGAACTGCCCTCGCAGAAAAAGCCTTAGAAAATGACAGTTATGATTTGTTAGTTTGTTGTGGTCCAGAGATTATGATGAAAAAACTGGTTGAAATAGTGGATAAATTTAAAATACCTGCTCAATTTTCATTGGAACGCTACATGAAGTGTGCTGTAGGGTTATGTGGGCAATGTTGTGTTGATGATGTGGGTTGGAGGATCTGCGTTGAGGGACCAGTCTTTTGGAGGGATGATTTGAGATTAATAAAGGAATTTGGGAAATACAAGCGTGATGCTGCTGGAGTGAAACATTCCTTAATTTAATATCTTAATATTCGTTTTTACACATTCAACATTATTGAATACTAAATTTTAGTAAAAATAAAAGGAGAAAAAGTAATTTAATTGAAAAACTGGGCTTTTTTTATATAAAACTTGTCGTTTTCAAATCTCTTTATAATGTGATTAAATATGAATTATATAAAAGATACTTTAACTTCAGCGTTTTTCATCGTGTTTATTCTTCTATTATTATCATTACTGGCATTAACTCCTTTAATTAGTATGATTATGTTAGCTGCTATATTCGCTTATGTAATACGACCAATTTCTCTTTGGATGGAACCGTATTTAAAATTTAAGTCAATAGCAGTATTCGTTGCTATGATATTAATTATAATCCCCATTATAATCCTGTTAGTGATTGTAATAAATGGTCTTATCCAAAATGTACCATCCATAATTAGTTTTGCAAAAAGCTTAAATTTAACAAGTTTAAATAACTTAAACGCTGAAAATTATACTTTTGTCAAACATTATATTCCATCTAGTTTTTATCCAGATTTAAACTCTGTTATAAATGCTATAAATAGTGAAGTAACAGATATTCTTCGAGGAGTTTTGGATTATGTAGTGAAAATTCTGGAATCTATTCCTTTGGCTTTAATTCAGCTATTCATATTTTTTGCTTCCACATTCTATTTTGTACGTGACGGTGATAAACTATGGGAATATGTGGATTATCTTATACCATTGAAAAGAAAACATTATTTTAATTCACTTTTTAAGGAAATTGACAAGGTTTTAAAGAGCATATTCGTTGGACATTTTCTTACAGCTATTATAACCGGTATACTTGCAGGTATTGGATTTTATATACTAGGATACCCGTATGCGTTATTTTTAGGAATATTAACCGGTTTCTTCCAGCTTATACCTTTTATAGGAGTTTGGCCGATTCCATTGGTGATTTCCATCTATGATTTATCAACTGGTAACTATTTAAAAGCTATTTTAGTGCTTATATTAGCTGTTGCTCTCAATATTTTTGATTTCTATATCAGACCCTATTTATCTGGAAGGTATGCGGATATACATCCGTTAATATTTATCCTTGGATTCATATCTGGGCCGTTGATGTTTGGATTATTGGGTTTTATATTAGGTCCTCTCGTTTTAGGAGTGACTTACGCTGCAGTTGTAGCGTATAAAAAAGAAGTAGAAGTTAAAATTGATGCTAAAGATAAATCAACTTAAAATTGTTAAAATTTATTTATTTTTTTGTAAAAAATTTGGATATGATCTTGTTAATAATTTATAATAGAATTTCAGTAGCAATTATGTTAAAAGTAATAATATCTTCTGGAAATTAGGGATTTTTAGTTACTTTTAGAGAATTTAAATTGCTTAATTCTCCCAATCATCTCTTCTAATTCAATACCTTTAAGGAAAGCTAAATCTTTATCTAACCTATAGTTATTCTTTTTAGTTTTCACTAAATCATTTATTCTAACAAAACGCCATTTCTCCCGTTTGAATTTGGCCCCTACATATGGTTTGGCCCCAAATATATCAGAAAATTCGCGTAGAGCATCTATCTTCTGAGAATTTATATAAATCCTTTCTGAAGATGTAGACTTAACTTCTATTGCAAGATACATTTTTCCATTACCGGCAATTACATCTGGAAGCGGTTTTTTGGTGGCTCCTCCTGAGGCAGGTGCCCTCATGGCTGCACAATCTGCGTCCCATAACATATTTACCAGTTCTCTCTCCTCTCGGGAACCTTTCTTGCTCATACTATTACCGTTCTTAAACTATCGAAATAGATTTTTTGATTGAATTTAATGGAAACAATCGAGAAATTTAGTTTTGATGTTTGTGTAAACTATTTTTAGAAACATTGAGTCAAATACTATATTTATAAATACATCTAGCTTCGTGCATTCCTGAATAATATCATATTAGTGTATTAACATTTGTCCATTTTTTTTAATAGAGCTTAGAAAAAATTAATATAATATTTTTTTATTCAAAGAAATCAATAATTTGAAGAATTTTAGAATTTATATAAATGTTCATAAAAATTAAGATTAATTAAAAAAAATTTTTGTTGGACAATCTTGAATCCTTATCATCGAAAATAAGGCCGGGGCCGAGATTCGAACCCGAGTCGCGGGATCCACAGTCCCGTAGGATAACCAACTACCCCACCCCGGCTTGATGAAAGAATGCAGGGGCAGGGATTCGAACCCTGGTAGGCCTATGCCAACAGGTCCTAAGCCTGTCCCCTTTGGCCAGCTCGGGCACCCCTGCCCATATTTAGATTGTATAATTATATCCGTGAAAGATGATTATTTATAAACAAATGCTCCGGCCGGGATTCGAACCCGAGTCATCGGCTCGAAAGGCCGACATGATTGGCCGGACTACACTACCGGAGCAACTGAAATGGGCCCAATGGGATTCGAACCCATGGCCGCCCGGTTATGAGCCGGGCGCTCTACCTGGCTAAGCTATGGGCCCAAAAACGCCGCCGACAGGGCTCGAACCTGTGACCAATCGGTTAACAGCCGAACGCTCTACCTACTGAGCTACGGCGGCAAATGCCAAGCAAAGCCTGTAAACCGTGCACTATTATCTCAGGGCTTACAAGATTTTAAAACATAGCACATCAAGATGTAATTTTAAAGTTGATGTTTATTATATATAAATATTTTGGCTAGAAGAATAAACAAAGTTTTTTAATTTGTTTATTAATCTTTTGTAACTTTTTCTGTTTTATACTTTTATTTACAAAAGTATTTTTTTAAGTAATTATTTTAAATAATTAATAGTAACTAAATTTTAGAAATTTGAAAAGGTAAATGATGAATGTAATAAAAAAAATAGAAAACCATAAAACTCTTGATCTCCTTTGTAAAGCCAATAAAATTACTTTGAATAATCATGGTAATGAAATAACACTTGAAAGGGCAATTTTTATTTCATGGTGGTGTGACAAAGGTGATTGTGCCTTTTGCTACATGTCATCTCAGAAATCTAAAATAAAAGATCCTAAAAAGGCTAGAAGAAATGTTAATTCTATTCTGGCTGAGGCGGAGCTGGTGAAAAGAATTGGTTGGAATATTGAATTCATTTCTGGAGGTTATGATTCCTTCACTACAGAAGAAATTAAAAATATCTCCCAAAAAATTTATGAAATAAGTGGAAAACCAGTTTGGCTTAATGTAGGTATCACTAAGGATCTAGAAAGATATGGGGGGGAAATTATTGGTGTAACAGGGGCAATAGAGACCGCAAATCCAGTTCTTCATGATAAAATTTGTCCAAGCAAATCCATAGAAGATATCGTCGAAATGTTACAACTTGCTGATGATTTGGGATTTAAAAAGGCAATAACCATAATTCTTGGATTAGGGGAGACAACTGAAGATTTAAAATATCTTTTTAATCTTATAAATGATTTAGGAATTCAACGAATTATTTTTTATTCATTAAACCCCCATACTAATACCATTTATGAAAATTCATCACAACCCGCATCACTTTATTATGCCGGAACAGTGGCGGCTACAAGAATAAAATTCCCAAAACTGGAGATAGTTACTGGCACTTGGATAGATAATTTAGCCAATATAGGTCCTTTAATCCTCGCGGGTGCTAATGGCATTACTAAATTCCCTCTATTCAAAATGTTCGGAACAAATTATGGTCGAAGAGTGGAGGAGGAAGTTAAATGGGCTGGAAGAGAGCTTAAAGGAACATTCACTGATTTTAACAAACTTCAAATGGGTAAAAGCCATTTTTCTAACCTGGAACCATTTATTAAAAGATATATCGATAAATGTCTTAAATAAATGCTATGAATTATTAATATTAAAGGTAGAAAATATATTTAAAGAGATTTTCGATTTACTATTTGATCTTTGATCATTTAAATTTTTTAGAAATTTGGAATTCGTGTTTT
>Ga0187851_10000096_pt1 | contig 85301 bp, 66 predicted proteins | sample June2016WEW_6_10_FD_132997 | JGI IMG/M metagenome (GOLD analysis project Ga0187851, IMG submission 132997) | Peatland microbial communities from SPRUCE experiment site at the Marcell Experimental Forest, Minnesota, USA - June2016WEW_6_10 | ecosystem: Environmental > Terrestrial > Soil >... | reverse complement strand
CGACGTGACCATCTACCAGGGCGTGACGCTGGGGGGAACCGGCAAGGGCCACGGCAAGCGCCATCCCACAGTCTGTGATGGCGTCTTCATCGGCAACAACGCCAACGTGCTGGGCAACATCACCATCGGCGAGAACTCGCGCATCGGCGCCGGCTCCGTGGTGCTCGACGATGTGCCGCCCAACTCGACTGTGGTCGGCGTTCCGGCTCACATCGTTTATTCGAACGGCGAGCGCGTGCTGCTGACCGATCCGCACGACATAAAAGACCCGCTCTCTGACGCGCTTATCGCACTTTCCGCCCGCGTGGAAGAGCTGGAAAAGCGCCGCGGAGGCAAGCCGCATGCCGCCGAACCCTTCGCTGCCGAAGAAGCCGAGCGCTCCGCCTACCGCAAGGACCTCGAGCGGCTGCGGCAGTATGTTTCGATGGGCGAGGGGATTTAGAGCAGTTCTCTTCAATGCTTTGAGCGGGCGTGGACCGGGAGGTCCACGCTACAGCCGGCCAGGAGGCCAGCGCTACCTGTTCTTGCGGCGGCCGGGCCAGAACCAGTAGGTGTAAAAAGCTCCAATCAATAACAGAAGCGAGCCGCCAAAAATGCCTGGGTGATAATTCGCGAGTACCACGGTCGTCGGCTGGGAGAATTTCGCGATCGATGTGAATAGAATAATGATCCCGTAAATTGTGAGCAGAACTCCGATGAAGAACCATACCGGTACCATGTGACTCTGCTTGCTCATCCTCTCAGTCCTTTCTCCGTGATTAATCTCGTGCGCACTTACCAGAATATCCATTGCAGGACGGCGAAGAAGATTGCTACGCCGAAGGCCCAGAACACTGGTCGTTTGTAAATTGGCATCCGTCTCTGGTCAGGAAACATTGTTAGTCCATACACCAGGCCGGTGAGTTCGGCGGCCGGCTTGGGCTTGGTGAACAGGCTCACGATCACGGTGACGAATATGCAAATCAAGAGGGACCAAAGCGCGCGGTAAAGATTTTCGGCCATATCCTTCGCGTTCGGTGAAAGCGCGATGTAGGCGAGATAAGCGGGCCTGAATTTTACCAGCGTGAACATGGCGATGGAAGAACCGGTGCCTGCGAGCAGTCCCCAGAAACCCGCCTTTGGCGTAGCTCTTCTCCACATCATCCCTGTGATTACGGTGCCAAAGAGAGGAGCGATGAAGAAGCTAACCAACGCCTGCATGTAATCCATGATGCTTTTGAACTGAGTTACAAAATAAGCGGTGCCGATGCTTAGAAGTACCCCGATAATTGTGCTCCAGCGGCCTATCTTGACATAGTGCGCATCGGTTTCATTTTTGCGAATGTAGGGTTGATAAATGTCATAGGTCCAGACGGTGGCGAAGGCGCTCACGTTTCCCGCCATGCCCGACATGAAACCGGCAATCAGCGCGGTCACTCCCAGGCCCAGCAGCCCTGGGCCGCAGTATCGCGCCAGCATCAGCGGAAGCACTTCGTTATAGCTGTGCATGCCGGGGCCGGCCGCGCCTTCCGGGACAAGGCGGAAAGGAAGCACGGCCAGACCCAATAGGCCGGGAAGGATGACGATCAACGGGACGGCCATCTTGAAATAGGAGGCAATGATGGGGGCCAGTTGCGCTGACCGCAGGTCTTTCGCGGCCATGGCGCGCTGTACTACGAGAAAGTCTGTAGTCCAATAGCCGCATGCGATTGCGCCGCCAAGGCCAAAGACGACGCCGGTCCAGTGGACGCCCATGGGGTTGCCGGAAAATGTGCCCAGTCCTTTCCAGAGATGGACGTAGTCGTCGCTGTGAACTCTCTGGTGAATGTTAATGACCAGGCCGGACCATCCGCCGGCTTCCATCATGCCCAGGATAGGAACCACAAGCACGCCTAGCCAGATGAGAAAGAATTGCAGCACTTCATTGAAGATGGCGGAGAACAAGCCTCCCAGCGTGACGTAGGCCGCGACGGTGAGTGAAGACACCCAGATGCTGAAGTGGATGTTCCAACCCAGAACCACCTTCATCACGATAGCCATGGCATACATATTGATGCCGGACATCATGACCGTCATACAGGCGAATGAAATGCCGCTTAGTCCGCGTGTGGCTTCGTTATAACGCAGGCGCAGATAGCCTGGAACCGAATGTGTTTTTGAGATGTAGTAGAACGGCATCATCACTAGAGCGAGAAACACCATGGATGGAAAGGCCGCAATCCAATAGAAGTGAGCCGCCAGGATGCCGTATTGATAAGTGGACGCAGCCCAGCCCATGAGTTCGAGCGCGCCCAGATTGGCCGACAGAAAGCTGAGTCCTGCGACCCATGCCGTCATCTCCCGGCCAGCCATGAAAAAATCGTTTGATGTGTTGGCGTAGTTTTTGAGGTAAATGCCGATGCCCAGCACCATGACGAAATAAATCACGATGATCAGTATGTCCGCGGGGGCAAGAGAGATTAGCCTGTTCGCGCCGGATGGAAGGGCGGCTGCGGCGAGCATAGCTAGATCCATGAATTTCTCCGTGCGCAGGGTATACAGAGCTAAGATCAGTCCGCCAGAACCATATCCTCACACTCGCGGAAGTAACGGATGCTGTCGAAGACCAATGCGTCCAGCTTGGCTTTGTCGGGCTTGCCGTACATAGCCGGATATGGATCGCCTCCCGGGCCGAGCGGTTCGAAGGTTACAAAGTGCCCTTCCGAGTTATAGCCGATGAGATAGAGGGCGCGGATGATAGTGCATACATCCATGGAACCTTCTCCGAGCGCGCAGCGGTTACTATCTGCAAAGTGCAGATTGACTAACTGGTCGCCGGCGTTGAGGATTGCTTCGCCAAGATGACTCTCTTCCGACTGCATGTGGTAAACATCGCCGTTTATGTGTGCCACTCCCGGATGGTTCACCGCGTCGATGTACCGTTTGGCATCCGCAACCGTGTGCACCAGGCTGGTTTCTGCGGACCGGATGGGTTCGATGGCCGCCTTCACGCCGTATTGCACAAACCAATCGGCGTGGGCGGCCAGCGTTTCAGCGGAGCGTTCGAACTCCACATCGTCGTAGGCTTGCGGCCTCCCCACGGCTCCAGGGACAACGAGCATATAGGTTCCGTCCACTTCTTTGGTGAAAGGAATTTCGCGGCGCAGGTAATCGATCGCTTCCTGACGGATAATCGCACGATTGCTCGAAAGGTCGTTGTCGGCAGAGAACATGCCGCAGACGCCGGAGACACGCAGGTTGTGGTCGCCGAGAATCTTCAGTGTTTCGTCGACTTTGTAGCCGAGATCCAGACCGTAGTGGTTGCCGTGAAGCTCGATGAAAGGAACCTTCGCCCTGTCAAGCCGAGCAGCGGAATCGGCGAGCGACTCGCGGCCAAAGCCCCAATTACTCCAGGACAGATTGAGGCGGGTCTTCAGCTTCTCGGGAGACTTCTTCAGTTCGCGAAATCCAGCTTCAATGCGAGCGTTCTTCTCTTCAAAATGCTGCTTCATCTTGCAACTCTCTCTTCCGCGATGTTACGCAAATATCTAAGTGGAATAAGGCGTACGACAACTTATTTCAGCGCCTGTGGTCACCTACGTTCGGCACATCCACGTGGACACCCGGCCCAAAATATCGCAGGGTGACCAGAGGGTCCGTCTTGGAAAGATTCTCGAAGGTCACACCGCCGATTGCTGCCTCGTGAGAAATGAAGACTTCGTCCTGGGTCAACTCACCAAAGCGGATCAGGGACGGGCAATCGACTTCAAGCTTACCGATTCGTCCATGTCCCTGGGTGACAATCACACCCGATGCGCCAGCGTCGTGCATGGTGCAGCGCGCGCCGGGCATCACTGCCAGCTCCCTGGCGCTGAACTTCTGTTGGCCGTCAATCAAGCCATAAACGATCCACTTATCGATATAACCTTCACTCTGAGAATCGGCCACCGGGATAGGTTCAAGATAGTGGTGGTTCTTGAATTCGGGATCAAGGTTCGCAGGCCAGTCGACCAGGTCCGCAATAAAATCCAGATCGTAGTGCTTATCTTCCGGCACATCCTGGGTGAGCAGGCTCCGGGGCACTGGACGCCCTTCCACCATGGACTGAAACATTGCCAGTACATCGCTGCCCCACTGCGGCTCATAGGTAAGCAGCGAGCCGGGAGCATGCAGAATGCGCGGCGGTACCAGCCAGCCCGTTCCTGGCTTGAGGCGGTAGGCCTTTGAAAAGTCGAGGATGCCGTTATCGCCCTGATCCCAGCGATCGAGGCATTGGCGAATATCTTCTTTGGTGGTGCCGGGCTCGAGACCAAAGTAAGTATGCGGAAAATTGCCTGTGGTCGCATTCAATTGAGGAGGGAAGTAATAACCCTCCGGCTTGCCTTTACGGCCTACTAACTTTGCCTGCTCGTCGCTCTGGTGAATGTGGTGCATGATAGGGCCCGAGTTATCAAAGAACTTACTATAGACAGGCCAGCGGTGATAGGTGTCCCAGATTTTCTTTCCGACCATGCGTGGCCCTTCGGCCTCGACCGCTTCCTTGAGGGTGAAGCGCTCGTTTCCGGAGACCACATAGCTGAACCCTTCGTCGGGAGTGCGGCCTTCGTTCATGGCCGGCGTGGTGGACGCAAACCAGCGCTCGTCGATCCCTCCGCGATGTGCTCCATAGGCATAGATGTCACGTTGATCGAGCTTGAGTCTGCGTCCCGGTTGAAGGTAAACCCTGGGAACCCAGGTTGGTGCAAGGCGCAGGATTCCCTCAGCGGCCTCCAGAGCCTGCCGGGTGGATTTTGTCACCGATTGCAGCTCGCTCGCCATTTCCATCCCCTCCTATTTCGATCTCTCTGTCTCGGCTTTCGAATTCTGATGATTGGCTTCGAATATGGAAAACTGAATGTATCATCCGTTGAATTCCTATGTCAATTTGTACTCTGATTGAATGAGACCTACTGCAGTTCACTGTTAGCGACATTGATATATTGATATGGGAAATTGGTGAACCGTCGCCGACATTTTCGGGATCCAACTCAATAATGATTCGGACGACAGGTGAGAGACCGCGCTACGCGAGTTTGCGCACAGCGGTCAAACTGATTCTTGTCGTTGAGGAAAAAGGAAGGAGATTCGCCATGCAAACCGATCGGCAACTGCGGCAACATCTGGTGAAACTACTCAAGGGCGGCGACGCGCACGCCGACTTTGACCGAGCGATTGAGAATCTGCCGACGAGCCTGCGCGGCACGCGGCCCGAACGCGCGGAGCATTCCGCATGGGAACTGCTGGAACACATGCGCATTGCCCAATGGGACATCCTTGAGTTCTCGCGAAATCCGCGCCATAAGTCGCCCGAATTTCCGGCCGGCTATTGGCCCCGGACCCAGACGCCTCCGGATGCCGGGGCGTGGGACAAGAGCGCTGAAGCCTTTCGCAAGGATCAGAAGGGGTTCTGCGAACTGGTCAGCGATGAGTCGACGGATCTCTTCGCAAAGATTCCGCACGGCGAAGGGCAAACCGTACTGAGGGAGGCATTGGTCGCAGCAGACCATGCTTCTTATCATTTAGGCCAATTGGTACTTCTTCGCCGCCTCCTTGGTGCATGGCAGTAATACCGCTGTTGGAGACGAGCGTCTGACTTGCGGTCCAGCCGGCTTGTGGACACCCAAACGGATTGGTTAGCGATTGGTCATCTTCTCCAGGTTTTCAGGATACCGTTCGCCCTCAACATGAATTTTCGATGCGGCGGCGTCAATCTCTTTGAGGTCATCGGGAGTTAGTTCGATTGCGGCTGCGCCGATGTTTTCCTCCAGACGAGAGAGCTTGGTTGTGCCGGGGATGGGTACGATCCATGGCTTTTGCGCAAGCAGCCAGGCGAGTGCAATTTGGGCGGGAGTCGCGTTCTTCTTTTTTGCCACGGCTTTGAGCAGATCGATAACTGCCTGGTTTGCCTTCATCGCTTCCGGTGCAAAGCGTGGCAGGTTGCTGCGGAAATCGCCTTTGCCCAGCTTGGTGTGCTCGTCCATTTTTCCGGTAAGGAAGCCGCGGCCGAGCGGGCTGTAGCAGACCAGGCCGATTCCGAGCTCCTCAAGAGTGGGGATCACCTCCGGCTCGAGCTTCCGCCACCAGATGGAGTATTCGCTTTGCAACGCGGTCACTGGCTGAACGGCATGAGCACGGCGAATGGTCTGCGCGGCGGCTTCAGAGAGGCCGAAGTGCTTTACCTTGCCGGCCTGAATCAGATCCTTCACCGCTCCCGCCACGTCTTCAATCGGCACATCGGGATCGACGCGGTGCTGATAAAAAAGATCGATGGCATCAATGTTCAGGCGCTTCAGCGATGCGTCGGCAACCTGTTTGATGTGCTCCGGGTGGCTGTTCAGGCCCTGCGCGCCGGGGCTCCCATTAGGGTTGATGTTGAAGCCGAACTTGGTGGCGATGACGACTTTGTCGCGGATGGATGAGAGCCCTTTTCCCACCAGCACTTCATTGGTGAACGGCCCGTAAACTTCAGCCGTATCGAAGAGTGTAACTCCAAGATCCACGGCCGCGTCCATCAGCGAGATCATCTCCTGCTCGTCGTGAACCACGCCGTACGAGAAGTTCATGCCCATGCATCCGAGTCCGAGGGCCGACACTTCAAGATTGCTTTTTCCTAATTTGCGCTTCTGCATTTTTTCTCCTTGTCCATTGTTTTGTGGCCCTTTAATCACGCGGGGCTAAAGCCCACGTCCATTTTTGACCATTTGCGGCACGACTGAAGTCGTGCCCTGACGCTTCTTGCATCCCGCTATGGGCTTTTCTTCGGTTTGTGAAGCCATTCCCTGATTCAAAGCAGCCTTTTAGGCACGCTCTATTCAAATTTGAGCGAGGCCATGTCGATGGAGAAGCGGTACTTCACGTCGGACTTGAGGAGGCGCTCGTAGGCTTCGTTGATTTTCTGGATGGGGATGACTTCGACGTCGGCGGTGATGTTGTGGTCGCCGCAGAAGTCGAGCATCTCCTGGGTTTCAGCCAGGCCGCCGATGGGAGAACCGGAGAAGCTGCGGCGTCCCATGATGAGGCCGAAGACCGCTACTGCAAGCGGCTTATCAGGTGCACCAACCATGGTGAGATTGCCGTCGCGGCGAAGCATGTGGATATAGGCGTTGATGTCGTGATTGGCGGCTACGGCGTCGAGGATAAAGTCGAAGCTGCCTGCGTGTTTCGCCATCTCGTTCGCGTCAGTGGAGAGGACGACCTCATCGGCGCCGAGGCGGAGGGCATCGTCTCTTTTTCTGGGTGAGGTGGTAAAGACGACGGTGTGGGCTCCGAACGCATGCGCGAACTTTACGCCCATGTGGCCGAGTCCGCCGAGGCCGACGACGCCAACCTTTTTGCTCTTTGTCACACCCCAGTGGCGCATGGGCGAGTAGGTGGTGATTCCGGCGCAGAGCAGAGGCGCGGTTCCGGCGAGGTCAAGGTTCCTGGGAACGCTGAGGACGAAGTGCTTCTTGACGACGATGCTGTCAGAGTAACCGCCGTAGGTGACACCGCCGAGGTGTTTGTCAGGGAAGTTGTAGGTGAGGGTGAAGTTGGGGCAAAACTGCTCCAGGCCGGCCTTGCACTCCGAGCATGTGCCGTCGGAATCGACCAGGCAGCCGACGGAGGCGAGGTCGCCGGGCTTGAACTTTTTCACGGCGGAGCCGACTTTTGTGACGCGGCCTACGATCTCATGGCCAGGGACGCAGGGATAGACGGTGGGCATCACGCCGCTCCACTCGTTGCGGGCCTGGTGAAGATCGGAGTGGCAGATGCCGCAGAAGAGGATTTCGATCTGGACGTCGTCGGCGGTGGGATCGCGGCGCTCGATGGTGGTGGAAGCAAACGGCGAAATGGCGCTGGAAACGGAATAGGCTTTTGCTTTGTACATGGAAATCTCAATCTCCTCGGAAAAGGGGGAATAACTAGCTCGTAAGTACAAGTATAAAAGTGCGCCTGCAAGCGGTGCCATGATTCCCGAAATCCACTGCCAATTCCGGTTGGTGCGTGCATTTTTTTGCACAGGATAAATGCAAAGGCTTCCATCGCGATCAATGACTTATCTGTCGGTGCTACAGTTGTTTCGAATGCATTTTCCCGCTGAGGACTCGCTTCTTGCTGGGTGATCGTTCGTTGTTCGTGGCCGTTCTGGCTTTTTCTGCCGCCGCTCATGCCGGCTCCCAGGTGCAGGCTGCGCCGGTTCCGGCGGAGATGCGTTCCACCGCATTTGCTGTTACCGTGAATGGCCGGCACGTGGACGTTGCGCATGCGGCGGCGAGTTATGAGTTCGTCAGCTTTGACACGAAGGGCCCAGTGAATGTGGCTATTACCGCGGCCGAGCCGGGCTTTTGGGATCGCGGCGTCGATATTCAGCCCTGGCGCCTGGGACTGCGACCGACACGCCGGGGACAGACTATCCGCTTCCGGCTCGCATCGCCGGCCAAGCTCTCCATCTCGCGGCCCGGAGACTTTCTTAACTACGCCCACATGCTTTTTGTATTTGCCGGCTCGCCACCGCCGCCTTTGCCGCGCGACCCGAAGATTCACGTTTGGAAGCCGGGCGTTTATCACCAGAGCTTGAACCCTAAGAGTGGCGAGACGATTTACCTGGCGCCCGGCTCGTACTTTTTCGGCAGCTTGAATCTTTGGAATGTGGAGAATGTGAAGGTGCTGGGCCGGGGAACCATCGTCTACGACGGGCCTCAGGATCCCAACAACGACGAGGGTTGGATCCAGAAGCCGGACTGGAATTGCATCGGCACGTTCCAGGCCCATAATGTTGAGATCGACGGGCTCACATGCATTGTGCGCTCGCGGACATGGTCTATCCAGATGAAGGATTCCACTGGATTAGTTTTTGACGACTTGCGCGTCATCGGCGGCAATCCTGGGAACGCCAACCAGGACGGCATGGATTGGCTGGGCGGCGGCAACACCATTGTCCGGAACGCTTTTATCCGCTCGTCCGACGATGTGTTCGCCTCGCAGGGCAACTGGGACGGGTATACGCAGGACGACATGACTCGCCCAGGACCTGACGTCGATAACATCCTTATCGAGCACAGTGAGCTTTCGACCAGCATCTCAAACATTGTGCGCGCCGGGTGGCCCGAAAAGATCTATAACTCAAAAGGCTTTACTCTGCGCGACTCCGATATTCTTCATGCCGGCATCGGCGCCTGTGGCCAGGGCTTCAGTCTCTTCAGCTTTTGGGGCGCGGAGAACGCCAAAGGCATCCACTCGGGCTTTACCGTTGAGAATCTCTTCGTCGATAACTGGTATTCCCTGGTGCAGTTGGAGCAGGAGTACCCCGGTCTGAAGGGCATCACCTTCCGCAATATATGGGCTCTCGATCAGCCGCCTCTGGGCGAATCCACGATCACTGGCGACGTGGCCGACGTGACGTTTGACAATGTGAAATACGGCCAGAGACGCGCGATGTCTGACGCCGATTTGCCGCTGGTGGTTTCCGGCGGGGCGCAGTTGCCTCGCTTCACTCCCGTTCATGATCCAGTTGCGGCGTTTATGGTGAACCCGCCGGTCTTTGCTCCTGGACAAACCGTCACCTTCACTGCCGATCCATCTCCCGACGCACGCTATACCTGGCTCTTTGGCGACGGAACAGAGGCCAGCGGACGTCGCGTGCGCCACCGCTTCCCCGATGCAGAGGGAACCCAATTGGACGGTTCTGGTCGCTTCAGGGTTCTGTTGCACGTGGAAGACAAAAAAGGGAACCAGGATTGGGCCGCGCAGGGAGTGGTTGCCGTAACCGACTGGCACTTCTCCACGCACCCGGCAGGCGCGACCGTTCCCGGACTCAATTGGCAGATTTACCCCGGAGTGTGGACCGAGTTGCCGGATCTAGCTAAAGAGCGCGCGGTTTTCAAAGGCGAGTCGGCCGGTCTGCAGGCGGACTCGAAAGGATTTACCCATTATGCTGCTGCCTGGGACGGATTTATCGATATTCCCGCCGATGGCGGGTACACCTTTCACCTGCTGGCCCGCGACGGAGCGCGCCTGGTGATCGACGGCGTGGAAGTGGCCAAAACCGGACCGCCTTTTGCCCAAGTCTGCGGTTCACCCGGCAACGCCATGCGCTACGATCGAGGCTCGCTTGGTCTGCACGCCGGCTTGCACGTTCTTCATCTTGAAGGTCTACACTCGGCCAGCCAGGGAACGCCTCGCCTGCTGTGGGAAGGTCCAGCGCTGCCTCTCAAAGACGTGCCTCCGGTGGCCTATAGCCATGTGCGGCAGGATGGCGTAACCATGTGAGGCTACAACTTTTGTGGCAGGCGAAAAATAAAATCAGCAAATGAAAAATGCCGCCTCTTGAGACGGCATTTCTTGATCTTGATGCCCCTGCGGCTTTAGATGCCTACGCCGTATTCGGATTCGCCGGCGTTCGAATAGTAGTCGTAGGGGGTGCGCCTTTTGAACTTGTAGCGATTGCGCAATTCGGCGCCCACATAGATTCCCAACGCGGCAACGGCCATTCCAACCGAGAACCAAGTGATGACACGGAGGGTTTTGGATCCATTCTTCCCGTTTGTCTGAGTATCTTCTTCGGGCGTGAGAGTTTCGTATCCAGTGGACATAAGGCAACCTCCTACACAACCATGATAGCGCAATTTTCGTTGGCTCAGCCTGAGGGCGCGGCGGTCCGCCGTGAATTTTCGTTTACTGCGTAGAGTCAATACGGGAAATCCACGCTGCTTTTTCAGGCTCGGGAAGAAAGCTGGCGCGGATGGAGTTGGCCGCCAACTGGCGAAGTTCCTGGCGCGTAAATTCCTGAATTGTGTGGGCCAGAAGGTATTCATTGGCCAAATCGGAGCCAAAGAAGGCCGGGTCGTCGGAGTTGAGCGTCACCATCAGGCCGGCATCGAAGTAACTCCGCAACGGATGCCAGGCAAAGGATAAACAGACCCCGGTACGGACGTTTGAAGTGGGGTTAAGCTCCAGTGGCGTGCTACGCATTTTGAGCTCCTGGAGGAGTGCAGGGTCCTGAAGAGCGGAAAGGGCGTGGCCGATGCGCTCCGAACCGATGGAGAGCGCCTCCCAGATTGCCTTCGGGCCGGTGGTCTCGCCGGCGTGGTTCGTCAGGTGGAGGCCGGCTTTCGCGGCTTGCGCATAAAGAGAGGCGAACGGCGCGGAGCCGGTATGGCGCTCGTCACCGCCCAGGCCGATGCCGATGATGGAGGGGTAGAGCGGACGTAATTCGATGGCCTTCAGAAAGACCCGCTCCGCTTCCTCTAAGGTAAAGTGACGCACGGCGTCGAAGATCCAGTAGAGCGAGAGACCCAGTTCGCGCTCGCCGCGTTCGCGGGCACGCTCCAGCGCTGCAAAGATGGGTTCGAAAGCCGCGGGATCGTGATTGCGCCAGAAGTAAATGACGCCAACCGAGACGAAGACTTCGGCGTGAACCACGCCCTGCTCGGCGAGGTGCTCCATCATTCGCCAGGCGGCCAGTTCGTAATCTTCCGGACCGAGCAGCAGGCGGGTAACGGCCTTGAAGGCGTCCATGAAGCCGGAAAAGTCGGTGAATTGATAGAGCGCTTCGGCTTCAGGCAGCGTGAGCGGCTGCGCATCGTGACGGGCGCTTAGCTCTACCAGCGTGGAGGGGAGGATGGTTCCTTCGAGGTGGAGGTGCAATTCAGCTTTGGGCAGGCGGCGGATAAAGGCGGAGAGGTCGCAAACGTCGGATTTCATTGCTTACCTTGTGCGGCGGGTTGTGCAGCCGGCGAGTTGCTTCGGATGGTAGTAGCGTGGTTGTTGATATAGGTGATGGTCCAATCGTTGCCCGCCTGGTCGTAGGTTACGGTGCGGTCGCCCTCGGTTTGGCCGTCCGGTTGCACGTTACTGCCGATGGACATGCGGGTTTCAAGTTCGCTCATGCCGGGCTTGACCTGGTGTGCATCAATGGCGGCCCATACTTCTTTGGGCCAGTTGTCGTAGATGGTGTGCGGATCGTCGTAGTAGAAGAGAATATCGCAAAAATAGGCTTCGTTGTTGCCCCGGATGGCACCAATCGGGGTTGCGTAGAGATCGGATTTGTCGGGAAACGCGAAGACGGCGAAGACCTGGCGAGTGCCGTGCGCCATGCGGTCATCTTCAGTGGGCGGCACGGCGGACTTGATGATTTTCTTGATATCGAGCCGCTGGTCGGCGGGGATGACGCCAGCACGATGGAAGACGATGGCGCTGCCACGCATGGGATAGTAGGGCATAGTGTAGCCGTTCTTCATCCACACGCTGGTGCCCGCGAGGCTGAGGGTGTCATCAAAGTGCTGCTGAAACTCGGTGCGCACTACGGCCAGATCGTCTTCGCTCAGTTTCTGCTGGTAGGGCTTCTGGGCAACTGTGCCGGGATCCCGGCGATGCATCCAGACAAAGAAGAGATAAATGCCGCCGATGGCTAGAGTGATCAGTGTGGGAATGAGGATTTTTTGCCAGGTCTTCACGAGCACTCCTGGAACGAAGGATTAACGCGGTTTGGCAAACTCCGACCGGTGGCGGCTATAGAGAAAATAAATCACCAGCCCGATCGCCAGCCAGATGATAAAGCGGCACCAGGTGATGATGGGCAAGCCGGACATGAGCAGAAAGCAGAAGATTACGCTGAGCGCTGGAATGACGGGGCCGCCCGGAACTCTGAAGCCTCGGTGACGCTCCGGCTCGCGATAGCGGAGCACGATGACGCCGATCGAGACCAGGACGAAGGCGAAGAGCGTTCCAATGTTAGAGAGGTCGGCCAGGGTGCCGATATCGAACAAGCCGGAGGGAATGGCCACTACGATTCCGGCAACCCAGGTGGAAAAGGCGGGGGTGCGGAAGACGGGATGCACATTGCTGAAGACCTTGGGTAGCAGGCCATCTCTGGACATGGAGAACCAGACGCGCGACTGGCCGAGCTGATAGACCAGAATGGACGAGATCATTCCCATGATGGCGCCGAAGAGGACCACCAGCCTGATCCAGTGGAGCGAATGCGCGCCGGGCAGCAGCGAGAGTTTTTTCAGGGCGTTCACCACCGGGGCGCCGTCATCCACCATCGATTGCCAGGGCACCAGGCCTGTGAGGCAGATGGCCACGGCAACGTAGAGCACCGTGCACACCACCAGAGTGGCAATGATGCCGATGGGCAGGTCACGCTTCGGGTTACGGCACTCCTCGGCCGCCGTGGAGACCGAATCGAAACCGATGTAAGTGAAAAAGATGATCGACCCGCCGGTGAGCACGCCGGACCATCCGTTAGGCATGAAGGGATGCCAGTTGCCGGGATGGATGAAACCAATGACGGCGAATACGAAAATCAGAATCGCAATGAGCTTGATGCTCACCATGATGTTATTGGTGTTGGCCGACTCGCGAATGCCGCGCACCAGAATGACAGTGAGAAACAGGACGATGAGGAAGGCAGGAATGTTGAAGCCGAAGTGCCAGCCGGGGTGGTAAAGCCAATTGCCGGCCAGGTCCTGCAATCCCCCGGGGAGGTAGGCGGGCGAGATCCACATGGCTGAGGGATGCAGGCCGAACCAGTCCAGCAAGTCCACCACATGGGCGGCAAAGCCCACGCTGACAGTCATGTTGGAGCCGGCGTACTCCAGGATCAGATCCCAGCCGATGATCCAGGCGATCAGCTCGCCCATGGTGGCATAGGTGTAGGTATAAGCCGAGCCGGCGATGGGGATCATGGACGCGAGTTCGGCGTAACAGAGGCCGGTGAGCGCGCAGACGATAGCCACCAGCACGAGCGAAAGAGCGATTGCCGGACCAGCGCCGGGACGGCCGGCTAATGCGGTGTGGGTGATGATGTAGTGCGCCAGCGGGGTATTGGGAATGCTCGGGGCGTCGAATCTTTCCCCGGAGATGGCCGTGCCGATCACGGTGAAGATGCCCGAGCCGATCACTGCCCCAATGCCAAGCGCGGTAAGCGACCACGGCCCGAGTGTCTTTTTAAGCCTGTGCTCGGGCTCTTCGGAGTCCAGGATCAGCTTATCGATCGATTTGCGGGCAAGCAGTTGGCTGGGCAGTGCAGTAGTCCTCATCCCGCAGGCTGTGGGGTTCCGGCAATGCGGGGCAGTGCGGGTTCCGAGAAGGTTTGAGCCGCACCGGAACCCTATTCAGTGGCTGAAGTTGCCGCTTTAGCGCTTGGAGATACCGCGGGCCATCTTCTTCACTTTCTTCTTTTGTTCGCCGCGTGCACCTGTCCTCTTGGCCTTGGGGGCTGCGATCTTGCGGGCCGCGCGTTTCAGCTTTTTGCGTTCCAGTTTGTCTTCAACCTTGGTGGTATCGGCCACGTGGTACCTCTTTCATTCAAAAATCATAAGATTTCCCGCAAATCGGGCAAAAGTGAAGTCTGTGAAGTCTCTATGTTAACAGGGATGCAGCGGCTGTGAAAGCGGGAAACGCGCGTGGAGAGCGCATTTAGGGCCGCGCCGCAATGGTTTCCAGCGTACAATGAAAATAGACCAGAATTCAGACTAGAGTGCTCGGCTCCAGGCCGTCCCATCGCTTCAGACGAGTTTCGCACGCCACGCGACAATCAACCCGCACTTGTTTACCGGAGTTCGTTATGCGTTCCAACCAGATTCACCGTGCGCTCGCGCATGGAATGAACCGTTTTGAAGTTTGCCAGCTCGTCTCCAAAGGGGTGAAAGCCACCCACAAGACCGGTTCGCGCTTTGAGGATTCAATCAACGATGTGCTGCAATACCTGGGCACCCACGAAACGCCCTTGGAAAATCTTCACCCGACTATCTCGCAGGTGAGCATGAAGAGCCTCAAGCCGGCAGCGTAGTTTCGCGGCGAATGTGGATCAGGGAATAGCTTTGAGTATCCCCGATCCACATACTAATCGCGGAAGAGGGACAGCAGATTCGCTGTCCCTCTTCTTTTTTGATCTTGAACTGGTGTCTTGCTTAGATGACCTGAACGTTCTCAGCCTGCCAGCCCTTGGGACCCTTGGTCACGTTGAACTGGACCTTCTGGCCCTCTTGCAGCGAACGGAAGCCGTTCGACTGGATGGCGGTGTGATGGACGAACACGTCCTCGCCGTTTTCACGGCTCAAAAATCCAAAACCCTTGGCATCATTAAACCACTTAACTGTACCTGTTTCCAATGTCTTACTCCTTGAAACTGAATTACCGTCCGAACGCAATGTGGAAGTGTTGCGAGTAGGCGGTAACCGAAACAGGCAAGAACTTCAGATCGAATTCTACGATTGCATACAGTGTAGCACGGATTGTCAAGCGGGTCGTTGGAATTCGCAGGGCGACGGCATCTTAATTTCGCCGGCGCATCCCGCTATGTATAAGAAAAAGCAACCCCATAGCTGACGATTGTTGAGCCGTGGATACAGAGGCTTCCACCAGATGGAGGACGGCTTTCGGTTCGCTTCCCAGATCAACTATGACGATGTCGAAGGCCTGCGCCAGCATCTGCGTCGCGTCGGCGAGCCTGGAAGGGTGATGCAAAAGCCGATGCTTTGGCATGGCGCGAATTTTCAGGCGGATCGAGATGAAGTGTTGGCCCAGTTTCAAACCTCGCTTTCAGCGCAGACGGCAAGCTCAACTGGGAACTTGTGAGGCTGAACTGCCGCTTTGGGATGTCCGCCGGGCGGGCAAGAGAGTAAACTCAATGTCGCCTGATCGCGCTTGAAAGAGGTGCACTGTGACCAACGACAGCAGCCGGGTTCTAGTGATCAATCCCGGTTCCACGTCCACCAAGTTTGGGGTTTATGCCAGACAGGGCGCCGAAAAGGTTTGGACCATCCGACATGGGGATGAAGAGCTGGCACGATTCCGCGGTCAGCCGATGGTGGCGCGGCTGGAGTATCGCGCGGATCTGATTGAGAACGCGCTCAAAGAGGCCGGCTACAGCACGACCGGGTTTGCCGCGACTGCCGGACGGGGTGGCCTGCTGCCGCCGACAGAGAGCGGAACCTACCTGGTGGATGAGGCGATGGTCGAAGAGCTGCGGCTGGCGTGCCGTGGTCAGCACGCTTCCAATTTGGGAGCCCTGCTGGCGCTGCGGTTTGCCACGTCTTCCGGGGTAAACGCCTATGTTGTCGATCCGGTGACGGTGGACGAGTGGCCGGAATGTGCGCGCGTGACTGGCTCGCCGCTGGTTGAGCGCATCTGTACCGCCCATGCGCTGAATACAAAGGCCGTAGCGCGGAAATTCGCGCGTGAGCAGGAGAGCACCTATGAACGGTTGCGGCTGGTGGTGGTGCACATGGGCAGCGGTATCACGGTCTCAGCGCACCGCGGCGGGCGGATGATCGACAACAATACTATCGGCGAAGGGCCGTTCGGTCCGGACCGGTCAGGATGGCTGCCGGCGCGAGAACTGGTGCAGGTCTGCTTCAGCGGCAAATACACGCAAAGCGAGCTTGAGCACCAGGTCTTCGGCGACGGCGGGCTTTTGGCTTACCTGGGCACACGCGATCTGAGGGAAGTTGAAAGCAGGATCGATGCCTGCGACGCGAAGGCCGCGCTGGTGCTTGGTGCCATGATCTACCAAATTGCCAAAGAGGCCGGCGCGATGGCGGTAGTGCTTGAAGGCAGGGTGGATGCGGTGCTGCTGACGGGCGGCATGGCTTATTCGGAAAGAGTCGTGAAGCAGCTGCGTGGGTATCTGGAGTGGATTGCGCCCATTACGGTCTATCCGGGCGAGGATGAGTTGCAGGCGCTCGCCGAAGGGGTGTTTCGCGTGCTAGATGGAGAAGAGCAGGCGAAAAGGCTGGCGGTCCAGTTGCCGGCAACGAAATGAGTTGTTTGATTCAGTTTGCGCTCGGATAATCCGTTGGCTCACAGATATCGGAGACGGGAGATGGGCGTCCGGCTGATCGACGCTGTTTACAATCTCATCTTTTGCGGCTAGAGTGCAGCGATATGGAGATTGGCTGCTCCCCACTTTCCCAGCAGCCGTGATCCGAACCCACCAGAATTTAATGCCAAAGGAGACACACCCATGCCTTCCCCAAAGAGATTCTGGGCATGCACGATTCTTGCCCTCCTGGCCATCACCTCAGTTACCGCTCGCGCTGCACAACCGGCTTACGACGCCATCTATGTATTTGGCGATAGTTACTGCGATGTGGGCAACATCTATCTCATTACTGGAGGGGCCGAACCCCTCTCACCGCCCTATTACATGGGCAGGTTCTCAAACGGCCCCATATGGGTGGAGCACGTGGCCAGCGTCATGGGACTGCAGATGCTTCCCGAACTGGAAGGAGGCACCGACTACGCCTTTGGCGGAGCCTGGGCGACCGAGCCCCAGGTGACAGCCGCCGGGACCATCCCCGACGTTCCCGAGCAGGTGGCCCTCTATCTGAGCCAGCACGGTGGAAAAGCCGATCCCAATGCGCTCTATGTCCTGGAAGGCGGAGGCAATGACATTATTGGGAACCTTGCGGTGAGTGGGGCATCGGCGAACGAGCTTGGATTCAAGATCGCGCTCACCATCTCAGAGAGTGAGTTGGCGCTTCGCCGCGCCGGGGCAAGAAACTTTCTAATCCCAGATTTGTTCAATGTGGGATTGCTGCCGGCGGCGCAGGCCAACCCCAGCTTTGCCGACGCTGCGTCAGTAGCTACCGACAAATATCTCGATGAATTGCTGGCTGTGGAGGGTCTCTTGGAAGGGATCAGGATCAAGCGCCTGAATGTCTTCAATCTCTACCAGGCGATTCAAACGGATGCAACCCATTTTGGATTTACGAATGTAACAACACCCTGCTTGAACAGCACCACCGGGACCATTTGCAGCGACCCTGACCACACACTGTTTTGGGATACCTATCATCCGACGGAGTTTGGGCATGCCTTTTTTGCGGTGACGGTGGTGGCTGCTCTTAGCCAGTGAAGAAAATGGCCCGCAGGCCCGCGGCTCGCAGGCCATTTTTGCCGCGTTGAAGACTCAAATCCTTTGGAGATTGGCGAACTTTTCCATCAGCTTCTTCAATCCATGGCGATTGAACGCTACGGTGAGTTTGGCGTCTTCGCCGTCGCCTTCGCGCATCAGAATGGTTCCTTCGCCGTACTTTGCGTGGCGGACGCGCTGGCCTTTTTTCAGGCCGGCGGCGCCTTTGGGCTCGGGCAGGTCCATGCCCGGATGAGACGATGCCGGACGAGCGAGTAATCCCGGTTTCCCGCCGAAGAAACGGGCAATATTGTCAATGGAATCCGGTGCTACCGCACTTTTACTCTTTGGAGCAATTCCTCGACTGGGCGCGAAGCGCGGTTCGCCGGCCGCGAAGGCCTCCTGGCTCTCGTCTTCGTAGTTAAAGTGTTTGTCTGTGAACCCACCACTGTGGCCGGAGCGGCGGCCGTAGGTATTGGAGTAACTGGGAGTGGACCATGCCGGGGTACGCCCGCCCAGACTCTCAATCAACTGGCTGGGAACCTCTTCAAGAAAGCGCGAGGGGACGCTTTGTTCCGGTGCGTCGTTGCCATATCTTCTTCTGTAATGTGCGCGCGTAAGAATCAATGTATTCATGGCGCGGGTCATGCCCACGTAACAGAGACGGCGTTCTTCTTCGAGCTCGTCCGGATTGGAGAGAGTGCGCGAATGGGGGAACAGACCCTCCTCGAGGCCGGCTAGAAAGACCAGCGGAAACTCCAGGCCCTTGGCGGCGTGCAGGGTCATCAGCGTAACGCGTGCCTCGGGATCGAACTGATCGGTATCGGAGGCCAGGGCCGCGTGATCGAGAAATTCAGCAAGGGTCTCGCCGCGGGCTTCGGCATCGTGGGCGGCGTTGGCCAGTTCCTTCAGGTTTTCAATGCGGCTGAAAGACTCCGGCGAGCCTTCCGTTTCGAGAGCCTTGATGTAGCCGGTGCGATCGATCAGAAATCGAATCAGCTCCGGCAGGGTCGCCGCGTCGCCGGGAGATCTAAATGGCGCTTCCGCGCTCTTATCTTTTGGTTGAGTGATTTCGTCTGAAGCGGCGCCAAACTCGAATCCCGTATCTCCGGCCTCGGCATCGGCTGCCACATCGGCGGAGAGCTTGCCGGCGAAATCGGGGTCCATCATGGCCTGCGCGTCGAGAATGAGCTGGCGGAAAGACTCGATGGCCACGAGCGCCCGGTTGGGGATGAGACGATTGGTAATCGCGGCTGCGATAGCGTCCCAGGTGGAAGTGCCGATCTCGAGAGCCAGTCGCTCCAGGGTTTCCATGGTGGTTTTTCCAATGCCACGCGTCGGTGTGTTGATTACCCGCTGCAGCGCCATTGAATCGTGAGGATTGTTGACGAGGCGCAGGTAGGCGAGAAAGTCCTTGATCTCAGCGCGCTCGTAAAAGCTGAAGCCGCCTACCATGGTGTAAGAAATGTTATAGCGGCGCAGCGCTTCCTCCACCAGGCGCGACTGGGAGTTGGTGCGGTAGAGCACGGCGCAATGGTGCCCTCCGAGCTCTTGCGTTTCGGCCGAGTTTCCCTGGCGGAGGAATGCCTGGATGCGGTCGGCAATAAAGAGCGCCTCATTTTCGCCGTCGGGAGCTTCGTAGTAACCGATTAACGATCCGCCCTGGCGGTCGGTCCACAGCTTCTTTCCCTTGCGCTTGAGGTTGTTTTGGACCACGGCGCCCGCCGCTTCCAAAATAATCTGCGTCGACCGGTAGTTCTGTTCCAGCCTTACGATGCGGGCGTTTGGAAAGTCCTTTTCAAACTCCAGAATGTTGCGGATATCGGCGCCGCGCCAGGAATAAATGCTCTGGTCCTCGTCACCCACCGCGCAGACGTTTTTGGCTTCGCCGGCGAGCAGCTTCATCAGTTCATACTGCGGCCGGTTGGTGTCCTGGTACTCGTCGACGAGCAGGTAACGGTAGCGGCGCTGATAGCGCTCACGGGCTTCTTTCGAGACCTTGAGAAGACGCACCGCCTCCAGAAGCAGATCGTCGAAGTCCATGGCGTTGCTTTTGGTGAGTTCGGCGTGGTAGCTCTGAAAAATGTGCGCAATGCGCTCGCTGTTCGGATCTTTGCTGGCCAGGTAATACTCCTGCGGGTCGATCATGTGGTTCTTGGCCCAGCTGATGCGGCTCAGAACCGCGCGCGGAGTGAGCTGCTTGATGTCCAGCCCCATCCGTCGCATCACCTGCTTCACCAGGGCCTGTTGGTCGTTTTCGTCGTAGATGGCGAACGACCGCGTGAGCCCGACGCCGCCGACTTTCAGGTCTTCAATGTCGCGCCTGAGAATGCGCACACAAAAAGAGTGAAAAGTGGCAATCAGCGGTTTGGCCAGCGATGAGTGGCCCAGCAATCGGTCGACGCGTTCGGCCATCTCGCTGGCGGCCTTGTTGGTGAAGGTCACGGCCAGAATGGAGTCGGGCGCGACCCCTTTTTCCTGAATCAGCCATGCAATCCGGCTGGTGATGACGCGGGTTTTGCCCGAGCCGGCCCCGGCCAGAATAAGCAACGGTCCCTCAGTCGCCTCGACGGCAGCGCGCTGTTCAGGATTCAGATTGTCGATAAGAGGCGGCAAGGCGGGTCCAGGCGGGAAGGTTCCTTCTTCCAGTGTATCGTTTGAGGCGGCTGGACGGATTTTGTGCACAGAGAGACTTCTCAGTTGGCGCGGTATCCTGAATACACAATGACTATGCCAGTTAAATCCATCCGCCGCGTGGCTGTTTACTGCGGATCGGCCAGTGGAACCAACCCTGCATTTCTAGTTGAAGCGCAGGCGCTGGGCACGGCGATTGCAGCGGCCGGGTTGGGGATGGTTTATGGCGGGGCAAACGTGGGGCTGATGGGCGCGGTGGCCGATGCGGCGCTGGCCGGTGGTGCGGAGGTGATCGGCATTCTGCCGGATATTCTGTCAGGCAAAGAGATTGCTCACACCAGGCTGACCTCGCTCGAACTGGTTGCTACCATGCACCAGCGCAAGGCGCGCATGGTGGAGCTGGCCGACGCTTTTCTGGTGCTGCCGGGCGGCTACGGAACGATCGAGGAAGTGCTGGAGGCGGTGACCTGGGCGCAACTCCGCTTGCACGCCAAACCTTGCATCCTAATCAATACGGCTGGGTACTGGGACGGGCTTCTGGCCTTTCTGGATACTGCGGTAGACGCTGGGTTTCTGATGGCAAAGAATAGGGCGCTGCTGCAAGTGGCTGCAACTGCAGTAGAGGCAGTTGGATTGTTAGTCGAGTCAAGAATTCGGCAAGCAAGAAAATAGGAATGCGCTCAAGCTGGGCGTGCAGTTTAATTCGGCGTGCCGGTGGTCTCTTCAGCGGCGAAGGTGCACTCCCGGCACTGGCAGACGCGGCGCAGATACTCCCATGAGTAAATGCCTCCAGAGTGGCCGTCGAGCCAGTTGAATTGGATGGCGTAGCGGCCTACGGCGTGGGCACTGGCCGGCTTCGGCGGCGGCGTGTACATCGGCAGCACGGCGGCGGGTTTGGGCTTTGGCTGGCCCGGTTTACGGCCCTCCAGGTTGCGCTGCTCCACGCAGGTGGCGCAGGGGCAGGCTTCACGCAGCCAGGCAAAGTTCCACGCGCTCTTGTGTCCGTCGACCCAGTCGATTTCCAAACCTTTGCCTTCAGTCAGCAACACGCGCACCTTCTCTGGAGTGACGGCGATACGGGGCAGCCTGTGATCTGCTTCGGTTTCGCGCGCGGCGTGTTCCTTATCGACAAAGCGGATGCCTTCGTGGCTCATGCTTCTATTGTAATAGCGCTCCGTACGGCATCAGAAACGCGATCGGCCACTGCTCCTTGCCCTCCGACACTAGGGCGGACCAATTCAGAACGGGCGCGGAATCGTTCGCCAGAATCTTCACCTGCGGATCGACATCCTTGTATCGAACCGCCAGAGTGTATGCATCACCACTTGCGGCCAGCGTGATAGGCTGCCGAGGCTGATGCGCATCCCGTTTGCGAACGAAGTTCTCGGCAATCTTTATATCGTCCATCAATTGAAGGAAATAAGGACGCCCGGTCAGCAGCGAGTTATAGACATAATCAGCTAATACGCTGCCCAGCGGATTCACGTATGCCTCATCAAAGCTCCCTTGCTCATGCGATGCATCGTCATAAGAATCGACGCGAAAGTTCATGCGCGTTTCGCCCAACCCGCGAAAGTCAAAGGAGTATACCTCGTAACCGTCATCGATTAACTTAGTGATCTCTGGCCAATCCTTTTGTGAGGCCTTGCCTTCCAGACTGAACCAGAGCAAAGCTCCCTTGGGATGGCCGCCCTCGCCATAAAAGTGAAGAACCGGCATCTCCAGATAAGTATCGTGATGCAGCACGTAGCGATCAATATGCACCGCGCCGGCTGTGCCGCTTCCCACTTTTTCCCACTGCAGTTCACCGGCAGGTGCGTACCCATTAAAGCTGCCAACAGTCCAGGAATCGATATTCGGGTCTTGCTCGCTCCGGTATAGCTCGGCCAGCGTCTTCCGATCATGGCGCGCGGCTTCTTTCGCATAGGCAGCAACATAATGCAAAAGCGAGTGACCATCCGAAAAGTCGACTGTTACTTGTCCGCTCTTAGTCACCTGAAGCTCGGCATCCGTATATGCGGTCACCGCGGGGAGGCCGTGTCGTACCGGCATCTTGTTGAAGCGATCGAGAAAGCTCAACGCCTGTTCCTGGTTCTTCACAGAGTAACTATGCTTGTTATAACTCTCTGCAAATGCTATCCGGTCAGCATGACCAAAGCGACTATAGATTGCGCTAACTTCGGAATAGGTCTTGTGAGAGCCCTGTACGGCGAAAAAATCAAGAGTCGCTGTCGCTATCATCACAGGGCGCGGGTACATGATCAGTAATGTACCCGCATTGTCGATCCCCCTCGATATAAGTCCGTACGGGTCTTGTTCGGGATCGCTGTCGTAATCGGCGAAGATGCGATTCTCCACTCGCGTGGGAAGCGCCGTAATGTAGCAGGAAGGAATAATTACCTTGATGCGATCGTCCAGTGCGCCCAGTAATGCGGTCTGAGTGCCTCCGCCGCTGGTTCCTGTAACATTTATTCTCTTGGCGTCCACGTCCAGGCGGCTCAACAGATAGTCTACTGCGCGCATGCCGTCCCAAACTTCCCACCGGGCCAGGTTCGCACCGGCAAGATAGGCGAGGTTACCCATTACGCCGTGCTCCCCGCAGACCAGGTTATAACGGCTCTTCTTTGCCTTCGCATCCCAAAACTGGCTGCGCTCGCCTTGCCCAACCGGGTCCCAACTAATCACGAGATAGCCGCGCAGTGCCAACCTCTCACTAAGTGCCTGATAGTGATCTTTGCCGTTGGTCGCGTGACCGGCGGGAACCAGAACTGCGGGATGCAATTTATCGCCGTTCTCAGGCACATAAACCAGCGCTGTTACATAAAAGCCGGGAAGGCTCTGATAGATCAGCTTTTCAATATGGTATCCATTGCCTGCAATTCTGCCGGTGACTGCTGCGTGCAGATCGGTCTTCTCCGTGGGTAGGCCACCGATTGCGTCCAGAAGCGATTGTTTCAGCTTAGCGCGCAAGCGTAGTAGATCGCTTTCGGTATTTATCTGCGACCATCGCTCCTGGCGGAGCTGATCCTGATGCCATGCGAGTTGGGTCTGATAAAGGAGATAAGGGGTAATTTGCGGGCCCGGAGCGTCTGCGGGAGGCAACACGCGGAATGCTTCAGCGGGAGGCGCGTTCACGCTTGTCGCACTCTGCCCAACAGCCGCGGCGCACACCGCAGCCATTGCAATACCACAAACCAAACGCATCAAACCGCTCATAGAATCCTCCACGGAGTTCCGATCCAGTTGCGGCAAGTCCCGATGCTCTTACTTATCGCCAACCAAAATCAGTTGTCCGAATTTTTCAGGAACGTGAAAGGTTTTGCTCATGGGGGCCTTCCACACAATCTCTTTCCTGTGGTCAGGTGGTCCCTGACTGCGAAACAGGTTGGCGCGAAATACTTTGCCTGCAACGGGCGGATGATTGTCGAGCGCCTCGAAGGGAATCTTCATGGCGCCATACCAGATTTTCTTGCCGGCATCAATGCGCGCGGTTACCTGAAATTCCGAGTTCCATGTCCACCCCTTCGTATGATCGGGAAGGTCGAGATTCACATCGAGATCGATCCATTCCCGCTGCGGCGAAAGCTCGAATTCCTTGTAGCGACGAATGTTCTTGAAGTCAGTGCCGATAAACAATTCAGCCACATCCCAGTTCCATAACTCGAATGTTTCATTGACAGGATCAGGCGAAGGCTTCAAATATAGCTCTTCGTAAGGGCACTCATAAAGGAGATAGAGATATTTCTTCGTCCATCGCGAGCTAACTTTCGTTCTATACGCAGGCTCCGGACGGCCCATGATATCAATCTCCAAATAGACCGAAGTCGCCCCCTGCCAAAAGGCAGATTGCGTATCTGTGTCAAGCGCAACGTCCTTCGCCGCATAAGCGCTCCTGAACATGCTGTCATCAGCAGCGTTTGCATGCATTGTGCCGGTCAGAAAAAACAGGCATGAAGCGAATAATTTGTTCATTGGCCATCTCCTTGATGAAGCACGTGTACGAAGTTCCAGGCTATCGCTTCTTAGCTCGACAGTCCCAGTTCACGCATGGCATTCGCGTTGTAAACCTTGCGGAGAATATCGTCTGGTAGGTTGATTCCGTAAATGCGCCAGCGGCCTTGCGGTGGAACTTTGGCGGGAGCGTAGTCGAAGTACTCGTCGTCCGTCTCCAGGAATCGATAATAGATGCTGTAGAGATCGCCGCTGAAGTATTGCTGCGGGTAATTGCGGACGTGCGGCGTGGCGTCAGTCCCGAAGACGATCCTGTCCTGATACTTCTCAAAGAAGGTGCGCGCCGTTCGTGGCTGCCGGCCCAATTCGCCAACACGAGCGGCCAGATCGACGAGCATATTCGGAAAACGATCCATGGCCTGGGAGACGTTCTCAAGATTCTCGGCGTAGTTACCAACATGCAACGTCACGAATCGCGTGTTGGGGTGCCTGGCCATCATCCGGTTTCTTGCTGCCAGTAACTCGTCATTGGAAGGGAAGTCGTGGTCGTAGTAGGACCAGTCTGGATGATTGTTCAGCTCTTCATAGCGCTCGTTGAAGCGATCGGTGGGCAGGAAGAAAGCTGAAGGATCGGAGATATGAATCGCCACCGGCATCTTCAACTGCCCGCATGCATCCCACATGGGATCGAATCGTGCGTCGTCGATCTTGATCAGCTTTCCGCTAGTGATGTTTTCCCTCAGATAGAGACCAAGCGTCTTGAGAACCTTGAGTCCGCGGGCTCCGTCGCGGTGCGCCTGCTCGATTGCCTCGGCCTGTTTGCGGGGATAGTCGGGGTCGAGAATCTGCGAGTAGGCTGGCTCAGTGAAGGTGTAAAAGCGATTGGGAAATGGCTTGTCATACTTCTTCACGGTCTCAGCCAATCCGACGCCGTATCCCCCTGTCAAATTGACCATGGAGCGAAGATTAGCGCCGTCCATTACCGGAATAAGTTCCTCAGGAGTGGCGGCGTACCTGCGCTCGGCAACCATGGGTACACCCTTTTCGCCTTTCGCGGAAAAACTAATGTGCGTGTGAAAGTCGATTACGGGATAGCGTGACTTCTCGACATGAGTCTCGCGTACGTGCAGCATGCTTACCGGCTGATAGTCGGGCAGATCGAGCACTTTAGGTTTCGGCTCTTCTTCGATCGGTGCGGATGCACTAACTCCCGCGCGCGCAGCAACGGTTGAAACCAACCCCAGCCCCGTTCCGTATAACAGTTCACGTCGATTCATTTCACCATTCTCCTCGGTGGCATAACTTTCCAGTATTAAAGAATATTCATGCGGAAGGGGGCATCTTAGAAAAACCGCCCGCATGCGTCATAATTTTTCTACAGATGCGGCGCCCAGCCTTTTTCGTACTCGCGCGGCCACAACTTCATCGCCTGCGGATCATCCTTAATTTTCCCGTCCTGCGGGTCGGTCTGCAACGCTCGGTTTACTTCCCAGGCGATGTTAGCAAGTTGAAGCGTAGTAACTACGATGTTGCCCTGGGAGATGGGAGCGTGAAGCTTCTCTCCTTTAGTGATTGCCGCGATGAAGTTGGCGAAGTGAAGATTTGTTGGAATGTCGCCGTCGTATTTGTCATAAAACTTAGCGCTGTCGCCGTCGACGAACTCGCCCGTCTTATTTCCTTTGAGGTCATAGGTTTCATAACCCGAGCCGCCATCTCCATGAATAAACACAGAGCCCGTGGTTCCCATGACGATCAGCCCGGAATCATGCCCGAAATACTTCATCCCGTTGCACGACCTGCCCTCCCATGTAATCAACTTATCGCCGTATTCAAAGCTGGCATCCAGAGTGTCGTAAAACTGCTGATCGTCCTTGAACTGGTATCTTCCGCCCAGCGCAGTTACTCGGCTTGGAAAATCCACCTGGAGCGCCCAGCGGCATAAGTCGATGCTATGCGTGCCGTTGTTCAAAGCTTCGCCGGTGCCCCAATGCTTGAACCAATGCCAGTTATAAGGATGGATGTTATCCATATAAGGCCTGCGCGGCGCGGGTCCCTGCCAGAGATCCCAATCGAGCTGCGGCGGCACGGGTACCGGCTTGCCGATTCCGATGGACTTTCTGGTATTGGCGTACCATGCCCTGGCAAAGTAAGGCCGGTCAATGATGCCGTTGTGAATTTTATCGATGGCTTCCATGGTGCGCACGCACGAACGCTGCTGCGTTCCCTGTTGCACCTGCTTCCGATACTTCTGTTGGGCCTTCACCAGCATCGCGCCCTCGGCGGGATTGTGGCTGCATGGCTTCTCAACGTAAACGTGCTTGCCGGCTTCAAGTGCGGCAATCGCGAGAGGAGTGTGCCAGTGGTCGGGAGTTGCGATGGTGACGGCGTCAACGTCTTTCTGCTGAAGAACATTGCGAAAGTCTTTGTCGCTCGCGGGAGCATAACCCGCCTCTTGCGCCACGATGCCCGCAAACTTTGCCCGAATATTGTCATCCACGTCGCAGATATGCGAGATGCGAGCGGTGTCTTTGTTTGCTAGGAGCGCGGACATATGGGCATAGCCGCGCCAGCGCAGCCCCATGATGGCAAAGTTGAGGCGATCGTTGGAGCCGAGTATCTGACCGTAGCTTTTCGCGGACGAGGCGACGGCCATCCCTGCCGCGCCTACTGCGAGCGTATCGAGAAAATCACGCCGAGTGACCATTTTTGTTTCTCCTTTGATTCAACACAAGCTGCGTGTCAATTTGAGTTCGGGCATCCCTCGCTTTGCGAGGGGAACCGTACAACTGCCTCGGAAATCTTTCGCTATGGGATTTTTCCTCTCATCCACTTCGCGGCATACGTGAAATCCCACGCGGCACCAAGTATACACAAACTGGGTGCCCTCATGACACGCGGCTTTCCGGGCGGAAAGCGAGTGAAAAGAGGGCATGCGCTCCCGAATATTCATGCGAATTGAACAGAATCAGGTGCCCGGTCTTCAGGAGCGACATCGGATTCGTTTTGAACGGCGGTTTTCGTGTGAAGCATTGGACGGAAAGAATGGATAAACCGCATCAAGTTCTGCGCTCGAGGATCGAGATTCGCCGAATCTCAGCGATGCCGACTATGGTTTATGATGCTAGCTGTAGCAGTGCGTTCCCGAGCATGCCTGGAAGAGCCGGCGATGGACAAGATGCGATCCGGGATAGCGAATGCGTGGGGCATTTTTTGAAGAATAAGAGACTGGTCTCACGGGATCGCTACTTCATAAGGAGAAATACAAATGAATGAAATTGCGGATATTCTAGAGGCCATCGCCCACGCGCCAATCGAGAAGCGCGCCATGACCAATCATAACGTTCTTAATGAAGCTTATGCCTATAGCAAGCCCAGTTCATTCTCGCGCGGTATGCGAATCGATTTGAACGGGCTCGTCATTCTTCTCATCTCCGGCACAGCCTCGATCGACGACAACGGCAACAGCATTCACATCGGCGATTTTCCCGCCCAGTTGCGGCGTACGTTTGACAACATCACGGGCTTGTTGGCCAGTGAAGGAGCCACCTGGCACGACATTGTGCGAACCACCTGCTACCTCAGGGATATGGAGCGCGATTACGACGTTTTCAATGCCGGGCGCACGGCGTTTTTCAAGGAACAGGGGCTCGATCCTCTGCCCGCATCCACCGGGATCCAGGCCATACTTTGCCGGCCGGAATTGCTGGTGGAGATTGAGGCGATAGCAATGTTTCGCACGGACAGGGCGGGCGACAGCAGCAAAGGGAGCGACAAGAAGTAGCTGGAGCGCTCGAAAGGTACTCGTAACTCATCGGAAAGGAAGCATTCCATGGTCAATCGTCGTGACTTTGTTAAAACTGTTGGATTAGGTGCGCTGGCTGGCGCAGGGTTAAGAGTAGCCGGAGCGCAAGCAACTGCCGCGCCGCAATTGGACGCAAGCACCGACAAATCAAAACTGGCAAGGCTGCTTCCGGGATGCTGTGCCTATTCCTACAATAAAGAGCTTCGGCAAGGCTCCATGACGATGGAGGATTTCCTACTGAAGGCGGTGGAGCTGAAGGTGGTCGGCGTCGATATGACGGTGTATTACTTCAAGTCAATCGAGCCGGAGTATCTGAATAATCTTCGTCATCTGGCTTACAAGCATGGCCTGGCCTTCTCTGGGACAGCATGCGGAGTGAGCATGGTCCAGGCCGATGCCGCCAAGCGCGCCGAGAGCGTGAGCCTGATTAAAAAGTGGGTTGATGTTACTGACCGGCTCGGTGCTTCTCACTTAAGAATCTTTGCGGGCGAATTGCCGAAGGGCGCAAGCGTCAAGGAGGCCACCGACTGGGTGGTCGAAGCAATGAAAGATGCGTGCGACTACTCAGGCAAGAAGGGCATCATGCTGGGAGTTGAAGATCACGAAGGCGTTACGCAGAACGCGGACCTTTGCGTTGAGCTTATGCAGCGCGTGAATTCGCCCTATGCCGGAATCAACCTCGATATAACGAATTTCACGGCGACGCCGGCGCAAGACGCTTACGCGCAGATTGCCGCCTGCATTCCTTACGCCACGCACATTCACATCCGTGACCACTTCTACGATCACACTCCGGTGGATATGGACCGCGCGTGGAAGATCTTTGCGCAAGCCGGGTACCAGGGTTTTGTGTCGGCGGAGTACGAACAGAGTTTCCCTGACAGCCTGCCCTCCGCAACCGGCGTGCCGATACTGGTGGATGAAATTCAAGCGCTGTGCAAGAAGTATTCGAGCGTTTAACGATTCGATTTTTCGCGCGATCTAGAATTCATCGAACGCTATCTGGTGAGATGGAATCCCCAGGTCCGTCAGCATCCTGGTGCAAGCTTTGATCATCAACGGCGGCCCGCAGAGATAGTATTCCCCCGCCTCAGGATTTTCGCGATCACTCAAGTGATTTTTTAACACCACGTCGTGGATCAAACCCACGTGGCCGGTCCAGTTATCTTCAGGCAGCGGCGAAGAGAGGGCCAAATGGAATGTGAAGTTATGGTGCTTGCCGGCTAACTGCTGGAAATAATCTTCGTAGAAAATCTCCTGCTTCGAGCGCGCTCCATACCAGAAGCTGATCTTGCGCGCGGTGTTCTCATTTTCAAGCAAGTGAGCGATGTGGGCGCGCAGCGGAGCCATGCCCGCGCCGCCGCCGATATAAGTCATCTCCCGCTTGGTGGGTTTCACATGGAAGTCTCCAAAGGGGCCGATGGCTGATACGGTGTCCCCAACCTTCAGATTGAAGACATAACTCGAACCGATTCCGGGAGCGCAGTCCTGGCCCGGCGGTGGCGTTGCAATCCGGACATTGAAGCGCAGCGCGCGCTCCGTTTTGAGGTTGCTGGCCAAGGAATAGTTATTGCGTCGGCCGGAGGTGGGATTGGTGGAGACAAGGTCGAAGAGATGGTGATTGCGCCATACGGTTGCGAATGGCTCTGGAATTTCGAAGTCACGGAAACGAATCTCTTCGTAGGCAGGAATATCGAGTTGCAGATAATCGCCTGGCGTGAAGGCGATCTTCTCGCCGTCCAGCGGTTCAAGAATAAGTTCCTTGATGAATGTAGCAACGCTTATGTTGCCGGCGACGCGGAAGCGGCAGGACTGTTGCGCGCGAGCTCCAGCTCCACCGGCGCGAATCACATTGATGTGAAGCCGCCCGTCGCGCTCCTCCACGGGATAAGTGGCAAGTCCGCGGCAGATGGGCGCACGCGCCGGCGATCCGTCGAGGAGGTTGTAGCGCCCATTGTGCTTGGAGCACTCAATCATATTGCCAACGATCAGGCCGCTGGAAAGATGGGTATTGCCGTGGGTGCAGACTCCGTCCGTTGCGTAGAGCCGGTTTTCACTATCACGGTAAATTGCGTAGGTCTTCTGGCCGTGATCGAAGCGAAGAATATCGTCGCGCTTGAGGTCGGCGACGGCGCAAACATCGATCCAGCCTTCCGCGCCCGGTTGTGCTTCAGAGACGTGGCAGCGTTCCTTGATGCGAGCTTTGGGCTCAGGGAGCTTGCGCTTGATGTAATAGCCGGGATCCTTGATTTGCCTGCCAACAGCGGGAACAATTTCACGGAAGGCAGCATAGATACTCGGGTACGGAGTAGGGCAGTCGTCCTTCACAATTTCATGTAACTTGCGCAGAGCATGATAGGGCACAAGCGGGAACATATGATGCTCCACGTGGTAACCCATGTTCCAGTAAAGATAGCGGTTAATCAGGTTCATATACACCGTTCTGCAATTCAGGCGGTGATCAAGAACGTTTTCCGCAAGTCCGGCGTGCTGAGTGAGATAGTAAATAGGCCCCAGCCAGGCACCGAAGAATCCGGCAATGCCGACAAACATCAGCGGTAGAATGCTTCGCTCGTAAATCGAGAGCGCGATGACGCACAAGTAGAGAAACACATAAATGCGCGCTTCGCGGTAAACCTTGAGAAACTCGGTTTCGGGGATGTAGGTTTTTTCTTCATCAGACATGCGCCCCAGGGAATGCAGCACGATCTGCTTGAAATACATTTCATAGGTACCGATGTTGAAGAACCGCTTGAGAAGGTCCTTCCAGTCGGGCGGGCGGGGAACGGCAATCTCGCGGTCGCGGCCAACGATGATGGTGTCGCTATGGTGCCGGTTATGGCTCCAGCGCCAGAGCGTGGCTTCGCGCATGAGCATGAACGAGGCTATCTCGTATAGCGCATTGTTCATCCAGTCGGTCTTGAACGCGGTTCCGTGGCCAGTCTCGTGCCAGCGCGAGTCGGAGCTGGACGCATAAATCGCGCTGTAGATCGCGTAAGGAAGGATGGCCCACCATGTGCCCCACAAAGCATAAGTGGCGTAGCCGGTGCCGAAGATGAGCGCAAACCAGAGAATGGTATCGCGAATCGCGGGTCCGTCACGGCGCTCGAGGAGTTTGCGCATGGTTTCGCGCGGCACTGGGCACTGGTACCAATCCGCCTCAGCGAGCCCCTTCTCCACGGCCAAAGTGGCGTTCACTCCGGTCAGACTGTAGTCGAGCTTGATGGGAGGGCTGGGGAGGACTTCCACGATGCTGCTCATTCGATTGGGCTCCTCAAAGGAGTTTCTGACCTTACGAAAAATACCAAGCCACACAGGCCGCATGGGCTCATGGTCCGGCCCGACGAGCCGGAACGCTGCTACAGCTTATTGTACTAAAGCAGTTCTTATGGAGGCGTGGAGTGATCGTGGACCGGGAGGTCCACGCTACGGCCGGCCTGGAGGCCGGCGCTACCTATTCTTGCCGTAGCTGAGAGCGAGTGCTGAAACGCTCAGGTTTTGTTACTGTTGACCCATGCCCGAATCCGCAACCCAACCCGATCAGAGCGCTCTCGACCTTGAATCCTTAGCCGCCGAAGTAGTCGATCTCGCCATGAAAGCCGGAGCCAGCGACGCCGAAGCCGTGGCCCGCGAGGGTGACGAGTTCAGCGTGAACGTGCGCATGGGGCAGGTGGAGACGCTGCAGGAATCAGGCTCGCGCGGCCTGGGATTGCGGGTTTTTCTGGGGCTCAAGTCGGCTTCGGCATCCACCAGCGACTTGACTGCGGACGGCATTCGCCAACTCGTAGAGGGCGCGCTAGCTCTTGCCAAGATTACCGAGGAAGACCCATTCGCCGGTTTGCCGGAGAGGGGCGAATTCGGCTCAGTAGCCGGAGATCTGCACCTTTATTATGAGGACGTTTATTCGCTTCCCGGCGTGGAGCGGATCGAGTGGGCGCGGCGGGCTGAGGTGGCGGCGCTCGAGGCCGATTCGCGCATCGTCAACTCCGACGGCGGCAGCTTTGATGCGGCCACAGGGCGCAAGGTGCTGGCCAACTCGCGCGGTTTTGTGGGCGGCTATCGCTCCAGCTATGCCGGGGTTTCGGCGGTTCCGCTGGCCATGGATGCGAACGGCCAGATGCAACGAGACTATTGGTGGTCCAGCGGCAGGCGGCTGACTGATCTTGAATCTCCTGAGTCGATCGGCAGGGAAGCGGCGCGACGGACCCTCCGCCGCCTGGGCGCGCGCCGCGTCCCCACGCAGCGAGTTCCCATTGTGTTTGCGCCGGAAGTTGCGCAGTCGTTGATCGGCGCGGTTTTTGAGGCCGCTTCGGGCGACGCAATCTGGCGCGGCGCATCCTTCCTGGCCGGACGGCTGGGCGAGTCAATTGCTGCCACGAACCTGACTATCGTTGACAACAACACCATGCTGCTGCCCAACGGCGCGGGCGGCTTTGGGACTTCGCCCTTCGACGGCGAGGGCCTGCCCTCGCTGCGCACCGTGGTCGTCGAGAACGGCATTCTGCGCAACTATATGCTGAACACCTACACGGCCCGCAAGCTGAATTTGAAGTCCACCCACAATGCGTCACGAGGATTAGCGGGAACGCCGGGCATCGGCTGTGGCAATCTTTATCTTGAGCCGGGCACTTTGACCGAAGGACAGATCATCGCGGATGTTCCTGCCGGGCTTTACGTCACCGGCCTGATGGGTTCCGGCGTGAATCTGGTTACCGGCGACTACTCCCGCGGCGCAACCGGCCTGTGGATTGAAAATGGCGTACTCAGCTATGCGGTTGAGGAAGTGACCATCGCCGGCAATCTCGCCGAGATGCTGCGCAATGTAACCGCCATCGGCAACGACCTCGTCTTCCGTAGCGCGGTGGCCTCGCCTACTCTGCGCATTGACGGAATGACGATTGCGGGAAGTTAATGGTTAGCAAGATAGCAAGTCAGCGAGTTAACGAGTTAGCCTGTAAGCCAGCTAGTGGAAATTTAGCGGGTTTTGCGGAATGGACGGCAAGGATCAGACTGGGAAAGTGCCTTTGAGGCATGCTTTCGAGGGTGCTATGCAGCAACTCGCCTTTGATCCGGCCGATCCGAGGGCCGCGCTGGCTCAACTGGCGCAAATCCCCGCAGTCTTTGCACTCTACGGCGCCGAGGCCCATGCTGAGCCTTATATCGGCCGCACGCCCAACCTGCGTGCGCGACTGGAACGACTGCTCCAGCCGTCGCCCAAGCACCCGCGCCGATTGCAGTTGGCCGGCCGGGTGCGAAGCATCGTCTGGCATTCCACCGGCTCGGAGTTCGAGTCTCTGCTGACGCAGTTTTCTCTACTCGAAGAGATTTACGGCGCGAAGGCTCTGGAGCGCATGCACCTGCGGTCACCGGCCTTTGTGCGCTTCCTGGGCAGTAATCCGTATCCGCGCATCACCGTCACTCATCGTCCCAGCCAGCGCGAAGCCGATTGGATCTACGGGCCGTTTCCGTCGCGGGCGACGGCGGAGCGTTATGCCGAGGAGATGCTCAAGCTCTTTCTGCTGCGCCGCTGTACCTTCGATTTGGACCCCGACCCAAGCTATCCTGGCTGCGTTTATTCCGAGATGAAGATGTGCCTCGCCCCCTGTTACAAGGGCTGCACGGACAAGCGCTACGGCGAGGAGGCTGCAGCGGTCGAGAGCTTTCTGGCCACGCGCGGCGAGAGCCGGCTGGTTACGCTTCGTGGCCAGCGGGAAGCAGCCTCAGCCAATCTTGAGTTCGAGTCCGCCGCAGCGCTGCATGCGCAGGTGCAGCGGGTGGAGAGCGTACGCGCCCTCGCCGCCGAACTGGTTCGCCCGCTCAGTCAACTTCGTGCCGTCATTCTGCAAGCCTCGGCCAACCCGGGCGAGGTTGCTGTCTTTCTTTACGAAAACGGCCGTCTCAGCGGTCCGGCCCAATTCTCCACGCTCGGAATGAGAATTCAGAACGAGCAGTCGGGGTCGACTTCGCTCTTTCCGCAACCGATGGCGATTGAACCCATTCCGGAGGCTGCACAATCAGAACAGGAGACGGGAAAGGACTCTCGCTCGGCGCAGGTCATTGAAGACGGTTCCGCAGGGGCTAAAGCCCATATGGATTATGCGGATTTTTCGGCTCGACTGAAGTCGTGCCCTGATACAAACCTCTTCCCTCCGGCAACATCTGACGCCGGGGACGTCACGCCGGCAAAACTGGTCCGCGGCGTTCTCGAATCCCGCATGGAAACAGCGCTGACCGGACTCGCAGACTCGAGCCAAACTCTTTCGCCAACGCTTCGCCAAGGTCATGTTGCGCTGCTCAAACGCTGGTACTATCGTCCCGAAGCGCGCCGCAGCGGAGAGATCTTCTTTCCCGACGACGAAGGCCACTGGCCGGTGAAGGCCTTGTTGCGAGGAGCGGGGCGCGTGGCTGCGAAGACGCTGACGGCTGCAAACCGCGCAGAATAAGATTTGGAGCGACCTGATCAGGCAAGCTCATGGCAACTTCTGAATCCATCCGTTCGATGCTCGCCGCGGGCCGCCAGCGTCTATCCAGTGGCCGAGTTTGCGAGGTTGTGAAACTTGTTCAAGCACACCCTAAAAAAGCCTCTCAACTGATTGAATGCCTTTGGGACGAAGATCCAGGCGTGGCCATGCGCGCTGCCGACGCCCTGGAAAAACTCACTCACAGCGATCCATCGCTCCTCTGCGCCTGGAAAGCGCCTCTGCTCGGCCTATTGACTGAAGCCACAGGGAAAAAGCTGCGCTGGAATCTTGCTCTGATGATTTCCCGTCTTGAATTGACCGGGCCTGAATGCCGTCGCGCAGCCGAAATCCTGCAGTCCTGGCTTGAAGACTCAAGCTCCATCGTCAAGACCTGCGCGCTTCAAGGACTTGCCGATCTGACCCGCCAGGACCCCTCGCTGCGATCGGCGGTGGTGGACCTGTTGCGCATCCACAGCCGCAGCGGAACCCCGGCAATGCGGGCTCGCGGGCGCATTCTGCTCAAGCGTCTGGAATTGGCAGGAGCGAAACCAGCTCGATAGCCGGAATTGGGAATCGCCCGGAGCGGGAAATTCGCAGCTAATAATTTCCGGAATGATTCAGTCTGAAAATCGATCAGAACTCTCACACGCATAAACTGGCCGCATGAGTGGCTCCCTGTATCTTGTTCCCCGCCGGCAGGGCCAGCCTGCGCAAAAGGGTCCGCTGGTTAACCTGAACAGCATGTGCGGCGATGCCATTCGCTTCCATCGTCGCGGGCAACTGCCTGAAGCGGAGCGAATCTACCGGCGAATTCTCGATTCCGATCCGCATCACGCTGACAGCCTGCACCTGCTGGGAGTGTTGGCTCACCAGGTGGGCCGCGACGAGGTTGCCGTCGAGTTGATCGGCAAGGCAATTGCTGCCGACAAGCGGCCGGCGGCCTATCATTCCAACCTCGGCACGGCCCTGCAGGCGCTGGGCAGAATGGACGAGGCTGCCGCTAGTTACCGGCGGGCCCTGGCCCTGAACGTTGACCTGGTTGAGGCGCAGATGAACCTCGGCGTGGTTCTCAATGCGCAAGGCAGGTTTGACGAAGCCGCCACGCACGTTCGGCGGGCGCTTGCCCTCCGGCCCAACCTTGCTGAGGCCCACATTAACCTTGGGAATATTCTTCAGGCGCAGGGCAAACTGGAGGAGGCAGCAGCCAGCCACGAACAGGCGCTTGCTCTCAAGCCAAACTCTGTTGAAGCATGCTTCAATCGCGGAAACGTTCTCCAGATGCAGGGCAAATTGGAGGAAGCAGTGGGCACCTATCAGCGCGCGCTGGCTCTCGACCCCAATATGGCCGAGCTCCACGGCAACATGGCAAACGCTCTCCAGGCCCAGAACAAGCTCACGGAGGCAGAGGCGAGTTATGGGCGAGCGCTGGCTCTCAAGCCGGACTATGCCGATGCTTTTTACAACCTGGGCAACCTCCGCCAAAGTCAGGACAAGCTCGACCAGGCCGCGCTCTCTTACGAGCGAGCATTGGCCCTCAAGCCCGGCCTGCCCGAAGCCCACTATAACCTGGGAAACACACGCCAGGCGCTCGGGGATCTCGAGGCGGCTGCGGTCTGTTTTGAGCGTGCGCTGGCGCTGCGGCCTGGGTATGCTGAAGCCCATTACAATCTGGCCTGCGTGCTGCAGGGTCTGGGACGATTGGAGGAGGCGCTGGAGCGATACCGGAAATCCGTCGAGCTCAAACCGGATTATTTCCAGGCTCGCTTCGGCCAGGCTCTGGGTCAATTACTTCACGGCGATTTCGACCCCGGCTGGCGCAACTACGAGTCTCGCTGGCGATCTCCCGATCACGATACCCCGATGCGCCCCTACCCGCAGCCGTTTTGGACTGGAAAAAAGCTGAGCAAGGGCCGTCTGCTGCTATGGGGTGAACAGGGAGTAGGCGACGAGATTCAGTTTGCCGGCTTAATTCCCGACGCTCTCCGCACCGGAAACAGCATTGTGCTCGATTGCGACCCGCGACTCAAACCGCTTTTCGCTCGGTCGTTTCCTGAGATTGCGGTGGTCTCGCGGCCGGATTCAGGGGAATTGACCAGTTTTGCTTACAAAGCAAAGATCGCCGCCCAGCTCCCCACCGGCAGCCTGCCGGGTCTCTTCCGTGCTACCGAATCCGCTTTTTCCGCCACCGCATCGTCCTACCTCAAAGCCGATCCAATCGAGACTGAGCGTTTCCGCACTCGCTGCAGCGACGGCCGCAGGCTTATCGGCCTGGCCTGGCAAACTGGAAACACGCAGACCGGGCGCAAACGCTCCATTGACCTGGCCCAACTAGCTCCGCTCTTTGCGCAGCCCGGCATCAGATGGATCAGCCTGCAATACGGCGACTTCAACTCGCTCGAAGAACAGGCCGCCGCAGCCGGAGTGCCCCTGCTCATCGACCGCTCCGTGGACCAGCTCGCAAACATCGATCTTTTTGCCGCGCAAATCGCAGCCATGGATCAGGTCATCACCATCGACAACTCGACGGCCCACCTGGCCGCCGCACTCGGCCTTCCCGTCTGGGTTTTGTTGCCCTTCGCAGCCGACTGGCGCTGGCTTGAGAAGCGCGAGACTAGCCCTTGGTACCCCACCATGCGCCTCTTCCGCCAGCCACAACTTGGCGACTGGACCTCAGTGATTGAAAGTGTTCTGCTGAATTTGCAGCTTTATACTCACGATTGAGGTGCTCCGGTAATGAACAAATGGATGGAACGTTTGGGTTCGGCCCGCGCTTGGATTATTGCTGCGGTGTTGATCGTGATTGGAGCGATCTGGCTGGCTCGCCGCTGACTCGCTCAGCGCCCTGATCCGTCGCAGACCTCGCCCCGCCCGCGCTGATACACTGGCTTGGCAAGAGGCCCCCCGGAAAAACCCTATGGTCGAGCTGTTGCCGGTCTTAATATGATTGAGCTTTTGCCTTCTATATTATCGGCGGATTTCGCGCATCTGGCCGATGAGGTTGCCGCGGCTGAGCGAGGCGGCGGCACGGTGATCCACGTGGACGTGATGGACGGCCATTTTGTGCCTAACATTTCGCTGGGACCGCCGATCGTCAAAAGCCTGCGCAAGGCCACCAACCTGCCGCTCGACTGCCACCTGATGATCTCCAACCCCAACGAGTTCATCCCCGCCTTTGCAGATGCTGGGGCCAATTGGGTTAGCGTGCACTACGAGGCCTGCACCCATCTGCACCGTTCGCTGGAGCTGATCATTGACCACGGGATGAAGCCGGGCGTGGTGCTCAATCCGGCTACCCGTGTCGATCTGCTTCTGGACATTTTGCCCATGGTTCACCACGTGCTGATCATGAGCGTGAATCCGGGCTTCGGCGGGCAGGAATTCATTCCTTTTTCACTTCACAAGATCCGCCGGCTGGCCGAGTTGCGACGGGAACTGGGGCTGGCGTTTAAAATCGAAGTAGATGGCGGCGTGGCTCACGACACGGTGGGCCAAATCGTCCAAGCTGGTGCAGAGTTGCTGGTGGCCGGTTCTGCCGTATTCGGCGCCGGTTATGCGGAGCGAGATGCGCGCGCCCTGCTGGCTGCGGCTCGCGAGGCCGCAAGCCAGTAAGCGGGTTAAACGGGTAAAATTTGAGAATATAGCGAAATGGCGGATGGCCGGTGCTTGAGAGCGCTGCCGCAATGAGGTGGTATGAACAGGTTGACCAAGAAGATTGCCGTGGCGGTTCTGGCTGTGCTGGTCCTGGGATCGGTTGCAGTCCAGGCCAGGGAGAAGCTGCCCAAGAAAAAGAAGAATGTGGACTTGAGCGTCAACCCGCTGGCCGGCGTGAACTCCAAGCAGCCCGACAAGGAACTCTACGACAAGGCCATGATCGCCATGAAGAAGGGGCGGTTTGACGTGGCCCGCCTCGACCTGCAGACCATGCTCAACACCTATCCCGAGTCAGAGTACCGCATGCGCGCCAAGCTGGCCGTGGGCGACAGCTGGTTCAAGGAGGGCGGCGCCGCGGCCATGACCCAGGCCGAGGCCGAATACAAGGACTTCATCACCTTCTTCCCCACTGCTCCCGAAGCGGCCGAGGCACAGATGAAGGTGGCCGACATCTACTACCAGCAGATGGAGAAGCCTGACCGCGATTACAACAATACCCAGCGCGCCGAGCAGGAATACCGGGCGATGATCAACCAATTCCCTGACTCGACCCTGGTGCCCCGCGCCAAGCAGAAGCTGCGCGATGTGCAGGAAGTCCTGGCCGAGCGCGAGACCTCGATCGGCCTCTTTTATGTGAGCCGCGAACAATGGGCAGCATCCATTGCGCGTTTGGAGACCGTAGTCGACACTTACCCGCTCTATTCAAAGAGCGACCAGGCGCTGATGGGCATCGGCGATGCGTATCTCGGCGAGGCGCGGGGCATCGAAAGTATTCCCCATCTGCCCGCCAAGATCAAAGAGCGCATGCGCGCTGTTTACCAGGACAAGGCCGCCGCGGCTTTCGCTAAAGTGATTACCCGTTATCCCATGGCTCCGCACGTTGAGGATGCCCGCGACCGGTTGGTTGCCATGAACCGCCCCGTTCCCGAGCCGACCCAAGAGGCACTGGCAGAGAACGATGCAGAAGAACGCAGCCGCCAGCCCCTGCACTTTACGGGCAAGACGCTTGGCTTCATCAAGCACGGGCCTTCGGTTGTGGAGGCGGTGCACGTAGGCGAGCCCTCGCTTGAAGATCCCAAGCGGACCCTGGCTCCTGACGTCAACAGGGAGAACGTGGCGATCTTAACCAACGCCATCAACGCCGGCCGTCCGGCTGCTCCCGCGCCAGGCACCATCCAGCCCACCGGCGTCAACGAGCCTCCGCGCAGCGACCAGCCGAACTCGGCGCCGCTGCTGACGCCATCGTCTGAAGGCGGCACCGGCGTAGGCGTGTCCATCGTCAGCGCACCCTCCGGCGCTGGCACCACAGACGCCAGCCCCGTGCTGAAGCCGGTAGGTCCCGCCAATACTGAATTGCCCGCGGCTGAAAAGCCCGCCGAGCCTCCGACCCAGGTAAATGACATCAAGTCCGGTGGCGCGACGGCCACGCCCGTCAATGCCAACGGCAAGAAGGTGAAGAAGCCCAAGGCCGATCTCGGCGACGAATCCTCCAGCAAGAAGAAAAAGAAGAAGGGCCTCGACAAGCTCAATCCGTTCTAGCCTGACAATCGACTGGATTACAAAAAAGGCCGCTCTCAAATCGTAAGCGGCCTTTTCTTTGCTAAGCCGCGATCGCAAAGGTTGTGTCTGATTGACTCTAACCCCATCTGCTAAAGTGAGAAGTGGTCCCCTCGTTCAAAACCCTTGCAGCATAAGGGCCAGGCGCACATTCCGGGGGTCGCTCCAGAACCCTCATGCCTCACGACCTGCCCAAAGCCTACGACCCCACCGCCATTGAAGATCACTGGGCCGAATACTGGGTCCGCGAAAAGCTCTTCGCCGTGCCCACGCCCACTGCACCCAACCAAAACCAAGGCCCCGCCGGCGAGGCGTTTACGATTCTGCTGCCGCCGCCCAACGTGACCGGCCGCCTGCACATGGGCCACATGCTTAACCAGACGGAGATGGATATTCTGACCCGCTGGCGGCGCATGAGTGGCCGTCTCGCTCTGTGGCTGCCCGGAACCGATCACGCCGGCATCGCCACGCAGATGATGGTCGAGCGCCAGTTGGCCGAGGAGGGCACCAGCCGCCAGAAGGTGGGCCGCGAAGCCTTTGTCGGGCGCGTATGGGAGTGGCGTCGCCACTACGGCGGAGCAATTCTCGACCAGATGAAGCGCCTCGGCGCATCGGTCGACTGGCGGCGAGAATACTTCACCATGGACGAGCGCCTGTCGATTGCGGTCAGAGAAGCCTTCGTTCGTCTTTATGAGCAGGGGCTCATCTATCGCGGCGCATACATCGTCAACTGGTGCCCCCGCTGCCAAACCGCCATCAGCGACCTCGAAGTCGTCCACGACGAGCACAAGGGCCACCTGTGGGAGATTCGGTATCCGGTCCTAAGCGCGGATGGCAAGGATACTGGAGAGTTTCTAACCGTAGCAACCACCCGCCCCGAGACCATGCTCGGCGACGTAGCCGTAGCCATTCATCCTGAAGACGAGCGCTACCTCCATCTCCACGGCAAGAAGCTCCGCCTGCCACTGATGAACCGCGAGATCCCCATCGTCCTCGACGAGTGGGTCAGCCGCGAATTCGGCACCGGCGCGGTCAAGGTAACCCCGGCACACGATCCCAACGACTTCGCACTCGGCCAGCGCCACAATCTCCCCTCCATCAACGTGATGGACGATACCGGCCACATCAATGCCGAAGGTGGTGCCTACGCCGGCCTGGACCGCTATGCTGCGCGTAAAAAAATTGTCGCCGACCTCGAAGCGCAGGAGCTCCTGGCGGGAATCAAGGACCACATCAGCAACGTAGGCCACTGCGACCGCTGCAAGACGGTCGTTGAGCCGCGGCTCTCCACGCAATGGTTCATCAAGATCCAGCCCCTCGCCGAGAAAGCCATCGCCGCCGTTAAGCCGGGACCGGATGGTAAAAAGGCGATCAACTTTACCCCTGGGCAATACGAAAAGACCTATCTCAACTGGATGGAGAACATCCACGACTGGTGCATCAGCCGCCAGCTCTGGTGGGGCCATAGAATCCCCGCATGGCACTGTTCCGCCTGCCACAAAATCACCGTCGCCCGAACAGAACCCGCTGCCTGCGTCCATTGCGGCTCGGAAAAGATCACGCAGGAGACCGATGTTCTAGATACCTGGTTTTCCTCCGGCCTCCTACCCGTCTCTGTCTTCGGTTGGCCCAACATCACCGCAGAAAATCGTGCTGACTTCGACGCGTTCTATCCCACCAGCCTCCTCGTGACCGGGTTCGACATTCTCTTCTTCTGGGTGGCCCGCATGATCATGCTGGGCTGCTGGTTTGCCGGCGATGTGCCTATGCCTGACGGCAGCCAGCGCTCACTTGCGGACTCTGTTCCGTTCCGTGAAGTTTACATTCACGCCCTGGTCCGCGATGCCAACCGCGAAAAAATGTCCAAGACCAAGGGCAACGTCGTCGATCCCATCGAAATCGTCAAGCAGTACGGAACGGATGCCGTCCGCTTCACGCTGGCCAGCATGGCCTCTCCCGGTACCGATATCGCCTTTAACGTAGCCCGAACGGAGGGTTACCGCGCTTTCGCCAACAAAATCTGGAACGCCGCGCGCTTCCTTTTCATGAACGTTGATCGCGCCGCCGAGCTCGGCATCACAGTCGATCCTTCCGCGCTGGGCGCAATACCCACCGTCGCAGATAACGCGCCACTTGAAGATCGCTGGATCGGCGCCGAATTAAATCAGACAGCGGCAAAAGTAAATCAGTCGCTTGAAGACTATCGTTACGATGATGCGGCAAACACCATCTATCAATTTTTCTGGGGCAGCTTCTGCGACTGGTACCTCGAAATCGTCAAGCTGCGCCTGGACTTCTCTGAAACCGCAGACAAAGCTCAAACAAAAGCCGCGCTCACCACACTGGTTTCCGTTCTTGAAGCAGCCCTCCGCCTGCTCTCCCCATTCATGCCGTTCATTACCGAAGAAATCTGGAGCGCGCTCTACGACGGCAAACCACCGACGAAATCGATAGCGCTGACCAGCTATCCAAAGGCCGACAATAGACGGCTTGATGAAAGTGCGCTGGTCGACATGGGCGTTTTGCAAAATCTCATCGTTGAAGTTCGCGCCTTGCGCAAGGAAATCGGGGTCGAAGAAAAGGCCACAGTTCCCATCGAGGTTCGTACCGACGCAGCTTCAAGGAAAATCGCTGAAGAGAACAACGCCATCATCGAGCGCCTTGCTCGCGTAAGTGAAGTTCGCTTCGTCGAACAGATCGACCCTGGACTGTCGAAGCACTCCACGCCCAACTTCGACGTCGCAGTCATCTACGAACGCACAATCGACGTACCCGCCGAGCGCGAGCGTTTGACAAAAGAGATTGCGAAATACGACAAAGGGCTAGCGGCAGCCGAGCGCCAGTTAGGCAACGCGGGCTTTCTGGCCAAGGCTCCGGCGAGCGTAGTAGAAGGTTTAAAGAAGCAGGAATCCGAAACCCGCCTCCTGCTTGAAAAAGCAAAAGCAGCGCTCGAAGCGCTGCCGAAAGACTGATCACTGATTCACTGATACACTTGTTCACTGTTCACTGACCACTAACAACTGCCCTTATGGACTGGAAAAGCAGCCGCATCGACGCATTGCTGGAGCAGGCCCTGACGGAAGACCAGGCCGCCCGCGACTCCACCACTAACCTGACCATTGACCCGGAACTGCGCGCCGCGGCCTCCATCATTGCGCGGCAGGAGCTGGTGGTCGCCGGTCTCGGCGCGGTTCCGCGCTTCCTTCAAATCTTTGCCCGTCTCGACCCGCGTCCCCCGGCGCAGACCCGCTTCGAGGTCATCAGTCACCCCGAAGTATTCGACGGCGTAAAAGTTCGCGAGGGCCTGGTGCTGGCCGTCATCCGCCACAATGCGCGGGTGCTGCTGAGCTGCGAGCGTGTGATCCTCAACCTGATGCAGCATCTCAGCGGCATCGCAACGCTCACGCGGACATACGTGGACGCCGTGCATGGCACCCACGCACATGTCCTGGATACGCGCAAGACCGTGCCCGGTCTTCGCATCCTTGAAAAGTATGCCGTGCAGTGCGGCGGAGGAACCAATCATCGCATCGACCTGGCCTCTGGCATCCTCATCAAGAACAACCACATTTCGCTCGGCGGCGGCATTGCAAAAGTCCTCACACAGGCTCTCGAAAAACGCCAAAGAGGACAGCGAGTGCAGGTGGAGGTGCGCAACCAGCAGGAGCTTGAAGAAGCGCTCCAGTACGGCGCCGAGGCCATCCTGCTCGACAATATGACACCGAAGGAAGTGAAACGCGCAGTCGAGCGCATCAAAAATGCCGCCCCCGGTCATCAAACGCAAGGCCCCGGCCACGAGAGCGAAGTTCGGTGGATTCCCACTGAAGCTTCCGGCGGCATCGTGCTTGAGAACATTCGTGCCTATGCCGAAACCGGAGTGGACTTCATCAGCGTAGGCGCGCTGACTCACTCGGCCAAGGCGGCCGACATTTCCATGCGCATTGAAGCGGAGTGAAGCGGCAATGTTCGATCTCGCCGCTCTCGAATCCGCTCTCGCAAACACCGTCTTCGCAGGCAATCTGCATTTTTCACCGGTAACCGATTCGACGAACACGGATGCGCTTGGAGCAGCGCGCGCCGGTGCGCCGCACGGGTCGGTATGGTTTGCTGACGAGCAACTGGCGGGACGCGGACGTGGCGACCATACCTGGCACTCCGCCGCAGGTGAGGGACTTTACGCAAGTGTGCTTCTGCGACCGCGCATTCCCGCTGCTCGTCTCCCGCTGTTGCCGCTGGCCGCCGGCATCGCCGCCGCCGAAGCCACTCGCTGTGTTTCCGGCCTGAGCGTCGATCTCCGTTGGCCCAACGATCTGCTGATCGGCCCGCGCAAGGCTGGAGGCATCCTGGTCGAGGCAAGCTCGGAGGCGAATACTGAAACCGGCGCGGTCGCATTTGCCGTAGTCGGTATCGGCATCAACGTGCATCAGCGCAACTTTGCCCCGGATTTATCCACGCCCGCTACTTCACTGGATTTGGAATGCGGCCGCCATATCGGCCGCCAGTCGCTGCTCGTCTCCCTGCTAGAATCGCTGCAGCGCGAGGTGGATGGGCTGCTCGATAGCGCGTCGGCCCGGACGATTCCACGGCGCGTGGAAGAGGCCTCGACCTGGGTAAGAGGGCGGAAGGTAGAAGTCTACGGCCCGCAAGCATGCACCGGAGTCACTGCCGGCCTTGATGAGCACGGATTTTTGCTGGTGCGTACCTCAGGCGGTTTGGTGACGGTGCAGACCGGCGGCATTCGCGCCGCAAGTGTAATTTGAATCGCACGGACGGAACGACCATGCTGCTAGCAATCGATGTAGGAAATACGAATACGGTGCTGGGCCTCTACCGGCTCGATGGCGAGAAGCCCGAGTTGGCTGCGCACTGGCGCGTTACCACCCATCGCAACCAGACCGCGGACGAGTACGGCGTGCTCTTCGTCAATCTTTTCGAGATGAACGGCTTCACCCCCAGCCAGGTGCACCATATCATCATCTCCTCAGTGGTGCCGCCGGTCGAGTCCACCTTGCGCGAGGTCTGCGAAAACTATTTCCACGTACAGCCGCTTTTTGTCGAGCCGGGCATCAAGACCGGAATGCCGGTGTTGGTGGACAATCCTACCGAACTGGGCGCCGATCGCCTGGTCAACGCCATCGCCGCATTCGAGCGCTACGGCGGACCGTGCATCGTGGTCGACTTCGGCACCGCGACCACCTTCGACGTAATCTCCGTCAAAGGCGAGTACCTGGGCGGAGCCATCGCACCCGGATTGGGCATCAGCGCGGATGCGCTCTTTTCGCGCGCCGCCCGCCTCAGCCGCGTGGATATCAAGCGCCCCGCCAAGGTGATCGGCACCAACACGGTCACGCACCTGCAAACCGGCCTTTACTACGGGTACATCGGTCTCGTGGACGGGATCCTGGAGCGCATCGTTGCGGAGCTTGGGGCAAAGCCGCAAATCATCGCCACCGGCGGCCTGGCGCGCCAAATCTCTGAGGACTCGCGCTATATTGCAGAAATTGACGACATGCTCACCCTCGACGGCCTGCTCATCCTCTTCGAGCGCAACCGCACCGCACGGCCTCGCAGCCGCCCGAACTGAGGCGCATGCAGAATTACTTCAACTACTTCACCGAGATCGAGGATCGCTTCCAGCAGCGGCGCGGATCGATCCTACTGCTCTCCACGCTCGACTGGGCTCTGATCGAAACCTGGCGCGACGGCGGCATTCCGCTCGAAGCGGTGCTGCGCGGCATCGATGCGGCCTTCGATAAATACGAGGCCAGGCAAAAGCGCGCCCGTATGCGCCGCATCAACGGTCTGGCCTGGTGCGCGCAGGCGGTGATTGAAGCTGCCGAAGGGTTGCGCGAAGCCGCAGCCGGCACAGCAAGTCCGACCACCGAGCCCCGCGAGTCGGGTTTTGAACGGGAACGCGTCGCCGCGCATCTTGAAGCCGCCGCCGCCGCTCTCGATGCAGCAACCGTGGCCCCAGAAGCCTGCGCCGCAACCGCAATCCGCCTGCGTGAACTGGCCGCCGAACTCCACGCCGCCGGGCTGGCGAACGCAGGAAAGAATAGCGCTGCGGTCAATGACTTGGAATCGCTGGAACGCACGCTCATCGTGCTCGAAGAAAAGCTCTTTGGCGCTTTCAGAACGGCGGCTCCCGAAGATTTACTGGTCAAGCTAGATGAGCATGCGGATCGGGAACTCGCGCCCTACCGCGGCCGCATGGGCGCCGTGCAACTGCGCCAGGTAAAAAATCAATTCGTGCAGAAGCAATTGTTAGTACACTACAATCTTCCGCGCCTTAGCCTCTTCTATATGAGCCAGCAATGAAGCCTACGAAGAAACAATCCGAGAAGCGAAACAGGCTCGAAAACAAGCCGGGTGCGCCATCCTTGCGCCGTTTTTCAGGCGCAAGGGTGGGAAGCGATGAACCTGGCCCAACTTCGAGCCAACTGGTTGAAATCGAAAAACCCATTTATGGCGGCGCATTCCTCGCTCGCGCTGAGGGCAAAGCCGTTTTTGTGCCACTCACGTTACCCGGTGAGCAGGCCCGCGTGCGCATTACGCAAAGCAAGCGCGGGTACAATACCGCCGATCCGGATGAGATAATCCGAGCCGCAGCGGAGCGCATCTCGCCCGCCTGTCCACACTTCGGCGCCTGTGGCGGCTGCCACTATCAGCACGCCAACTACGAATCCCAACTGCTTTTCAAACAAACGATTCTGCGCGAAACCCTGGAGCGCGGCGGCGTGCAGGCGCCCGATGAGATTTCCGTGCTGGCCGGTGAACCCTGGCATTATCGCAATCGCATCCGCCTCGCCGTTGACTCGGAAGGAAGTCCCGGTTACCGCGCCCGCCGATCTAATAATGTGATTCCCATCAGGGAGTGCCCCATTGCTGCGCCGTTGCTGATTGAATCCGCACTGACGTTCGCCGAAATCGCCTGGCAAATCGCGCCTTCGCTGCGTCCCACTGAAATTGCGCTTTTCTCGAACGCCGACGAAACGGCACTGATGATCAGCATCACCACCGAAAGAGCAAAAAAAGTTGATTTCGAAGAGCTCGCGCAGGCTCTCCACGAGCGAATCCCCACACTCCGCGGTGTGGAGTTGGCAATCGAGGGCCGAGCCGGCCAGCAGCCGCGCACCGTCGCGCAATGGGGCGCAACCTCCCTAAACTATCGCGCTGCAGGTTTCGATTACCGCGTAGACCAAGGCGCATTTTTCCAGGTGAACCGCTGGCTGGTCGATGCTCTCGTTGAGCGGGTTACGGTGGGCTCGCAAGACACGATCGGGGGCGCACTTGCTTGGGACCTCTTCGCCGGCGTCGGCCTCTTTGCCCGCCAACTCACGCAGAGCTTCGAACACGTGGTTGCGGTTGAGTTCTCACCGTCCGCAACCCAGGCCCTCGCCGCGAACCTCAAAGGAACGGCCGGAATCCCAGTTCGCGCCACGACTCTCGACTTTCTCCGGCGCATGCGTAAGCCTGTACGCCCCGATGAGGCGCGACCCGATTTGATTGTCCTCGATCCGCCGAGAACCGGCCTGGGCGCGGAAACCTGCGCGCTGCTAGCGGAGATAGCTGCCCCCGCCGTAGCCTGCGTTTCCTGTGACCCCGCAACCCTTGGTCGCGACCTGCGCGCGCTTATAGCCGCGGGTTACTTCATTCACTCCATCACCCTCGCCGACCTCTTTCCCCAGACCTTTCATTTGGAGACAGTGGTCCAGTTGCGCCGCTCCTGATAGGCTTGACCCCGACAATCCTTTTCAGTTCTCAGGCGCATGCAAGCTGACTTGCCCACATCCGCACAAACTCTCGATAGTCCCGCCTCCGCCGGTCTGGGCGCGGTTCCCTTGTTTCATGCAGCCTGGCTCTTTGCCTTGGGCATTGCAGCCACTCATTGGATCTGGCTGCGGCCCAGCCTGGTACTCATCGCGCTGGCTCTGGTCGCCGTATTGTGCGGCGTGGCGGCACTCTACGCGCAGCGCATCCGGTGGTTCCCACTGGCCGTCTTGTGGCTCTTATTGGGCGCGTGGTGCGGCTGGATGGAGCCGCATCCAGTTCCCGCACCTGCTCTGGCCTCTCTTTCTGACGGATTGTTGCGCACCGTTGAAGGCATAGTCGTGGATACAGGCCCGGTACGCGGCGAGATCGAGCAGAATCTAAACGACCACGAGTCCACCGAACCCGCCGTCACGGCGCCAGCGCCAGAACCTGCTCAACGAATCGATCTACACGTCTCATCACTCGAAGTCGTCAACGATGCCGTCGATGCGCAGGCTCCCGTTAGCGGTGGCGTGCGCCTGACGGTTCGCTGGCCAGCACAGGACCCATCCAATCCCCCTAATCAGTCCAATCCGCAGCCGTTTCATTGTGGCGAGCGGGTTCGCGCCGTCGTACGTCTCTTGCCGCCCGAGGTGTATCACGATCCCGGTGTCTGGAGCCGCGAGGAATTTCTTCTCGAATCTGGCATTACCTCCTCGGCCACGGTAAGCATCGAGCGCATCGATCGCCTCGGCCCATCGCCCGGCGCATTCTTCGCTTGCCGAGTCAACGGCTTGCAGCATGCTTCGAGCGCCCGCCTGCTGGCCCTGCCCTCCGTGATGCGCCGTCTGCCCGCCCCTCTGCGCCTAAGCCAGGACGACGCAATCATGGTGGCCGCCATGATCACCGGCGACCGCACTTACCTCATTCATTCTCTGCGAGTGGGCTTTGAGCGCACCGGGTCCTTTCACATGCTGGTGGTCTCAGGCTTTCACCTCGCCATTGTCGCCGGGTGCATCTTCTGGTTCGCGCGCCGCCTGCGTCTCCCCCGTGTTCCTGCCACTTTCCTCACTATTCTTGCTTCTTTCGCATACGCGCTCTTCACCGGGTTCGCCACACCGGTCCAGCGCTCGCTGTGGATGGTCACGCTCTACCTGCTCGGCCGGCTGCTCTATCGCGAACGAAGCCCGCTGAACACGATCGGCTTTGCCGCGTTGTGCCTGCTGGCCGTCAGTCCGCGCAGCCTCTTCGACGCCAGCCTGCAAATGACGCTGCTGGCGGTAGTTGCAATCGCCGGCGTTGCCGCGCCGTTGCTTCAGAGCACGGTCCATCCTTATCTCTCCGCCACACGCGACCTCCGCCTCACCGCCATCGATGCCAAACTCGCCCCGCAGTTCGCGCAGTTCCGCACAACAATGCGGATGGTCGCCGTTGATTTGCAGGCTGCGCTGAGTGGCCACATAGCTTGGCGAGTGTTTCCCTTTGTCGTGCGCTTTCTGCTTCGCGTCTTCGAGCTAATGGTCGTCTCCTGTGTAGTGGAGCTGGCCATGACCTTGCCGATGGCCCTCTACTTCAATCGCATCACCGTCTTTGCGTTGCCGGTGAATCTATTCATCCTGCCACTGCTTGTGGTGCTGATGCCTGCCGCGCTTATCACCCTTCTGGTCGCGATGGTCTGGCCCGCTGCCGCCTGGCTACCGGCAATGTTCATAGCTTTGCCACTTCACTTTGGCGTCTGGCTGGTACGTCTTTTCGGCTCGACGAGCTTCGGCGATTTCCGTATTCCCGCACCGGTTCTCTGGCAATCGGCTGCTTTTTGCGCGATGTTGGGCGCAGCTATCGTACTCGCCCATCAGGCCGTTTCCTCCCCACCTAATTCGGCTCGCTGGCGGCGCCGCGCTTGTTGGGCAGGTCTGTTTCTCGCCGCTCTCTGTGCTGTTGTGCCGCGCCCAATCCAGCATCCTCGCGACGCTTTGCTGATGGAAGCCATCGACGTCGGCCAGGGTGACTCGCTGCTCCTCATCACCCCCGACGGCAAGACCCTCCTCGTCGACAGCGGCGGACACGGCGGCGGCCCTCACCAGGCTGCTCAGGACTTTGATATCGGCGAAGAGGTCGTCTCCCAGGCACTCTGGTCGCGCGGCATCCGCCGGCTTGACGCAGTCGCCCTTACCCACGCCCATTCCGACCACATGGGTGGCCTGCCGGCCGTCCTGCGCAACTTCCATCCCGCCGAGTTATGGGTGGGCAACAATCCCCGTTTCGACGCCTACAACGCGCTGCTCAATGAAGCCGCCGATCTCCACGTCCGCATCCGTTCCCTCCGCGCTGGCGCCGCGCTCACTTTCGGCAAAACTCAGATCAATGTCCTCGCTCCCTTCCGCAACTACCAGCCAGGCCCCGAACCCACCAATAACGATTCGCTGGTTCTGCACGTGAGCTACGGCGCAACCTCCGTCATGCTTGAGGGCGATGCCGAGGCCCCCATCGAGCAGGCCATGCTCGCGGAGACCGGTTTGCAGAGCACGCTGCTCAAAGTAGGCCATCACGGCAGCATCACCTCCACGCGTCCTGAATTCCTGGCCCGCGTAGCCCCGCAGTGGGCGGTTATCTCCTGCGGTCTGCACAACCGTTATGGGCATCCGCGCCAGGAAGTCCTCGAGGAATTGCAAGCTGCAAAGGTCCGCACTTACAGCACTGACGTCAACGGCGCCGCATGCTTCCGCCTTGACGGCAAAAACGTCGCTCCGGAACCCGGCTGCGGTATGCGGCAACTTCCTTGATTAGAGTTTCGATCGCCGAAAATAGTGCATCGCATCACGAAAGTCCATAAATTATTCAGTTATTGACGGCGCTTGGTCCGTTCACTTAATCTTTGCTACACAGTAGCCCCTGCACCGCTCGCAAGAGACGTGCAACCGCGGCATCGCATGACCGGGACCCGCCGCTCGATCCGGAAAAACCCCGAAAAATAGAGGTGCGATGTGGATAACTCTTGTTCTGGTGAGGTAGTCCTCGTAGCCGGCGGTACGGGCGGTCTGGGGCGTGCGGTCAGCCTGGCTTTCCTCGAGCAGGGCGCCAAAGTTGTAGTCCCTTGGCACGACGCGGATGAGTTTGCCGCGCTGAAGAGTGCGGTTGGCGCTCATGCCTATTCCCTTCGTGGCCGACAGGTGGATGTGACCGATGAATCGGACGTATGCAAGTTCGTCGTCGGCATTATTGCAGAGCACGGAAGGTTGGATGTGCTTGTGAATACCGTCGGCGGATACGCGGGGGGCGTCAATTTATGGGAGCCCGATTCCAGCGTCTTCGATCGGATACTGGCGCTGAATCTCCGCGCCGGTTTCGTCCTGTCACACGCGGCGGTCGTACCCATGCTCCGGCAAAGGCGCGGTGCTATCGTGAACGTGTCTGCAACAGCTGCTTTCGATCACGCCTCAGGAGCGGCCGCTTACGCTGCCTCAAAAGCTGCCGCGCTCGCCATGATCGATTGCCTGGCCGCGGATACAAAGGGCACAGGCGTTCGCGTCAACTCCATCCTGCCCAGCATCATTGATACCGCCGCGAATCGCCGCGAAATGCCCAATTCAAATTTCGCAATCTGGCCTAAGCCGGAAGATATTGCGCGTGTGATTTTGTTCCTGTGCAGCGATCAAGCCAGGGTTATTCATGGAGCCGCCATTCCCGTTTATGGAGACAGCTAGTAACTCTATGCGGTAAAACAAAGTGAAGAAGTGAGTATTTTAGCTCGCAGCTAAGTCAACTCCCATCCCCGGAGGTAATGATGTCTATACGTCCCGTCAAGCGACTTATCAAGTCCAAGCCAACTCTCGAAGGTGCGGGAGTGCATCTGCGCCGCGCATTCGGCTTCGACAACACATCCGAATTCGACCCATTCCTTCTGCTCGACGATTTCCGCAATGATGTTCCCGCCGACTACCTGGCCGGATTTCCCTGGCACCCTCACCGCGGAATCGAAACCGTCACATACGTTCTGGCCGGAACTGTCGAGCATGGCGACAGCATGGGCAACAGCGGCGTCATCGGAGCCGGAGACGTGCAATGGATGACGGCCGGCAGCGGCATCATCCACCAGGAGATGCCCAAGGGCGACCGCGTCGGCCAGATGCACGGCTTCCAGTTGTGGGCCAATCTGCCTTCATCGCAAAAAATGACCGCACCCCGTTACCAGGAGGTGAAATCACAGGAGATTCCTGAAGTGAAAGATGACGACGGTACCCAGGTTCGCGTCGTCTGTGGAAACTTCTGGGGCAAGAGCGGCCCGGTAGATGGAATCGCAACCAACCCGACTTATCTCGACGTAACCGTAGCGCCGGGCCGCAGAAAAACTCTGCCGGTTGAAACCTTGCGCCACGCCTTCGCCTACGTCTTCGCCGGCTCTGGCAAATTCTGCAATGCCTCTGCGCCTCTCGCCGTTCCCACCGAGTCAGTGCAATGGCTCGATACAACTCCACCGACAGTCGCCGACAACCGCTCGCTCATCCTCTTCGACAGCGGCGACGAAGTTACGGTGCAGGCCGGCGACGACGGCATCCGTTTTCTCCTCGTCTCCGGAAGGCCGCTCCAGGAGCCGGTAGCATGGTATGGCCCCATCGTAATGAATACGCAGGAGCAACTGCAAAAGGCTTTCAGTGAGCTCAAGCAAGGAACATTTCTGAAAGACAAATGATCTCAGTGTCAATAGATCTGCTGCGCCAGAGCTAAGCGGTGTGCAACTTCTTCACCTGGATTGCCTTCTGGCCGTCAGGCTTCGGGACGAAGATATCCATGAAGCCGATGCCGCACTGCTTCACCATCTGAATGGGATATTCCAACCGGCCAAGGCTCGCGTCGGCGTTGTTTGTTCCAAAGGAAAACTTCGCGCCCTTGGCCCTCGCCGCCTTGATAAACGTGGCGCTCGGAATCTTGTAGCGGTTGTTGATCTCGATGGCAACATCGTTCTTCACGGCTGCGTCGATAACCCTCGCCATCCGCTCAGGCGTCCAAAGCGCATCGTACTCCGCCTCCATCTGCGTCGGCAGGAAAGTTGCATTCGCGTAGATGTCGATAGGCTCGCGCATCACCCCTTCAATGCGCTTCACATACATCTCCATGAACGCCTGCTTGTCCTTGATCTCGCCTATCTCATCCGGAAGCCAGATTCGCATTCGCTTCCCGTTATCATCGGTGAATGTCATCGCATCGGTGAAAACATAATCGAAGCGGGCTATCGATTCCCGCGAGGCAAGGGTCATCCATTCGCGCCCCTCGCCCTGTATAGCCACATAACATGGCTGGCCTTTCATGCTCTCAAGGTAATCGCGCACGCTGTCGTCGCTGTGCACAGGAAATCCCAGCCCGCAATTGATAGCGACACCATAAAAAACGCCCACTCGCCGTGAGTTCGCCAGTGCCTGCTCAATCGTCAGTCCGCCTTTCAGATGCACGTGATAATCGACCAGTGGATAGTTGAGCGCAATCAGGCGCATGATATCGCGTGTTACCTCGTCGTCCGGCTCTTCATTTGAAGTTTGCGCCAAGTTATCGGCTAGCCGCCGCACGCGTATATTTCGGAAGCAGGTCATGCTCTCCGCCCCGCCTCCTTCCAGCGCGAACGTGCCATGGTCGGCAGGATGCCCTCCTGGTTCCGGTGGTTGCGGCCCGGTGTAATCCACCACCAGCATCCCGTTTACCCTCACTTGCACCTGCTTGCCGCGCACCAGAATGTTGATCCGGAACCACTCGTTATCTTGCACCAGTTGCTTGTAGACGTTGCGCAGCGAGTGGAGCGAGCCCGTCTTCGCCCGGTCGACAATCAAATTTTTGTCCGGCCCCAGACCACTATTCGCCACCTGCACTTTGAATCCTTCTTCCAGCAAGCGCCGGTGGTTGTGCACTGCATGGAAGCAGATGCTCGACGCCGCTCCCGGCCGCGTCATTGCCTCCAGGCTCAACTCAAAGTTTTTGAAGTCGGCGTTGTGCGCTGCGCCCTCGTAAATCAGTTGCGCCCGCTCGCCGTGAACAACAATCTGCCCATCTACAACCTTGAATGTGTTCTTGTGTTCGCCAACCTTCCACCCGTTCAGCGATTTTCCATCGAACAGAGAAATCCAATCTCCTGAATCGTCGCTAAACGCGTAGGCGGCCGCTGGCGCGGCGAGCAATAAGGCAATCAGATCCCGGCGTGTGAGTGTCGGCATGAATCCTCCCTGGTTGAATGTGGATGAAGCAGTAAGTATAGTCCAGAGCGTGCATGGAGTTCAGTGTTCACGGGCCGCGTCGTAACCTGCGCAATCGGCGAGGCGCAAACTCAAGTTGGCTGAAGTGTTTTTCAGAACCTCATCCTCACTCCCACTTGTATCTGTCGCTCCCGATAGAAGTTGGTCGCATTTACATTCAGCGGCTGACCGAAGGCCGTAGTGCCAGCCTTCAACCCGGTGAGGAAGTTCAGCGTGGGCAGCGAATCGGTGCTGCCGGATTCAAGGTAGTAGCCGGTGGTCTCCAGCTCCGTCACGTTCTGGTGGTTGAGGAGGTTGAAGCTCTCGGCCAGCAACTCCAACTGGCGCATCTGCCCCAGGTCGAATTTCTTGCCCAGCCGCATATCGGCCTTCCAGGTGGGCGGATAGCGGAATGTATTGCGGCCGATGTTGTAGCTTACACCGTCGCTGCCCAGGCCATAGACGCGATTGTCGCCGCCTGATCCGTTCATTCCTGGCGCCAATCCCACGATTGCCGTGCCCCTCGCGTTGAACTCCTCGGCCAGCGAGCCGCTGGTGCGCATGGTGTAGGGCAGACCGCTGTGGTACTGCCCAATGCCCGAAAGCATCCAGCCGTTCGCGATGCGTCCTGCCGTGCCGCGCAGCTTCCACGGCGTTTCATAGATCACCATCGCGGCGGCTGAGTGGCGCATATCCAGATTGCTGGTTCCATACTCCATGTTGAAGTTAGCTGGGTCCAGCACATCGCTGCCGGATACCAGCGTGCTCTCGTTTGGATTCCAGTCCATCGCGTGCCCGTAAGTGTAGTGCGAGTGTAGGCTTAGCCCGCGGCGCCCATAGCGCACCACTTTGAGCATGAATGCTTCGTAAGTCGAATTGGCGCGGCTCACGATCTGGGTAATCTGCTGGAAATTCGGATTGGCGCGTCCGCACTGCCCGGAAATATTTAGCGGCGAGCCACTGGGGCAATCCCCGAAGGGCCAGGATGCATAGAAGGGAACCGAGATCTGCGGGCTCTTGATCGGACCCAGGCCTGTGCCGTCCAGCACCGCATAAGTAATGGTCTGCGGATTCACCGCTGAATCGAAGTTAGTATCGATGGAGATAGGCAGCCTGCGCCCCAGGCTCACCATTGCGCTGGCGGTTACCTCCAGGTGGCCGGGCAGGTTTTCCTCCACAGCAGCCAGCGCCTGATGCACTTCGGGATTGCGGAATTTGGGTGCAAACTCCACCACTCCCGGTTTCACCAGGCTGCCGGGCGGGCCAGTCAGCACGTCAGGAAAAGGCTGAGCGCCGCTGGTACCAGTGGCAGAGTTGTAACCGTCTGTCGGCCGTATGAAAGAATTCTGATCCCCGTTGGCGCTGCCCGTCTGGGTGAGCGCCGTTTCCACCGTGGCGTTCTCCGTGCGGCCATAGTACATTCCGTAGCCCAGCCGCAGCACCGGCCAGTGCGTTTCGCTGTTTCCCACCGCCAGACTCAGCCGCGGACCCCAGTCGTTGCCCAGGTCAGGCAGCCTCTGAGCGGGCAAGGTACCGGAAGGCGAGTTCGGAGCAACCGGCGGCGGCCACAGCGTGGGCATCGGCGGCGGCAACTGCTCGCGCTCCCAACGTAACCCGGCGGAGAGAACAAAAATCTTGTTCGGCTGCCACTGAGTGGTGACGAATCCTGCCCAGTCGTTGGTGCTCAGTTGCCAGTTGGAAGGCCCTATGGTTTGCGAATAGTAGGAGTAGCAGGGCAGAGCTCCCAGCCCGCGCAACCCGCCCCCCGAATCGCGCCACACCTTGCCGGTCTGGTCGCAGTTGTGCTGATTGAAGGGATTAAGCTCGCCAGTAGTCCCAAAGGCGGCGAAGGCCAGCGCGTCAGAGGCAAAGTTCTCCACGCTGGAGTAGTTATAAGTGCCGGTCTGGTTGCGCAGCAGGCTGGTCGCATCAAAGTTGTGGCTCACCTCGAAGCCGGTCTTTACCAGCAGGCTTCCTTTTACCCAATTCAACGTCTCCTGCGCCTGATAAAGCCGTTCGTCGGGATAGTTGCCCTGCCCGAAGCGCGAAGGATTGCCGATTGTTAAGCCGTAGCGTGAGTCAACATTGATCTGCGGCAACTGACCCCACGTACTTCCCGCCAGCAGCGTCTGCTCGTATGCCGAAGGTGTCTCCTCATGCGCGCTCATCAGGTTGCGTCCCAGCGAACCTTGCGTCACGGCCAGCAGATTGGGAGTGATAAATGCCTCCCATCGTCCCAGCAGCCACTCCTCGCTGGCCTGGCTCGATCCAAAGCTGTGGTTCCCGTAGGTCTCCGAGACCCGCGTCAGCCCTCCGCCCGGCGAGTCCCAATCGGCCCCGATGCCTTCCAGGGCGAAGTGATGCCGCTCTGCCTCCCGCCAGTCGACGCGTCCAAAGCCCACCCACTGCGCGGCGGTCCGCGGAGCCGGTCCGAGCAGCCCGCCCAGCGTTTCCAGCATTCCAGAGTAAGCCGTCAGCCCCTCGGCCACCGGATTAACGCTGTTCAATCCCAGTCGGGCGCTCAACACTTGCAACTGGTCGTTCGTGGGCTGGGCAAAGAATCCGGTTGTTTCCGTACAAGGGCCGATTGTGCATCCATTCACAGTCTCCACCAGATAGGGATGCTTCACTGTGGAAAGTCCTGGATCATTACGGTGATAACTGTCCAGCGCGCCGAACCAGAACAATTTGTTGCGGCGGATCTGGTTACCGATGCCCATGCCCCACACCGTTTCGTGGTCGGTAGGGGTATACGACTGCGGCGCTCCATTCGGACCATTGCCAAAGACCGGAACGCTCGTCACCGTCGCCGGCGCAGTCTCCGTAATCCATTGAGTAAAGGGATTCCGCGTACCCCAGGTATTCTGGCGGTCGAAGAAAAATCCCTGCCCGTGCAGCCCGTTTCCGCCGCCCTGGGTCTCCACGTTCACGCGCCCCCCGGCGGTGCGCAATCCTTCGGCCTCCGCGTTGCCGGCCGCCATCTCCACTTCACGAATCGCCGCCTCAGCCACTTGGGCTCCGCGCCCGCCAGACCAGGCCTGCCCCATGCCGTTTTGCTCTCTGCCGCCCTGCCCATTAGAGCCCGTTCCTGAAGAGGCCGGGCCGTAACCGCCCTGTCCTCCAAAGGCCAAACGGATGCTGGCCCCGTCGATGGATTCTTCCGCAGGCAGCTGTCCCGCGCCGCGCAATGAGGCTTGCGCCCTGCCCCCAGCCGTGGTCGCCGCCGCGGGTGTATCCAGTACAAAATCCTGCCAGCGCCTTCCGCTGGCCGGCAGTGCCCGCAGCTCCGTGCCGCTCACTTTCGTGGTGACCACCGGCGTCACCGGGTCCTCTTTCTTGTTCGCTACCTGCATGTGCGCTGCGTGAGCCGGCCTCGACTGAGCGACCACCTGCACCACCGCGGTTACCGCCTCGTCGATGGCCAAGCGGGCGGAATCAGGGAGGGCATTAGCCCCGAAGGGCCGGTTTTCATTCGTTTCACTCGAGATCGCCGGTTTTTCCACAACTTCCTGAGCCGAGCCCGATTCTTGAGCGGTGGCTCCCACGGGCGCCAGCTGCACGCGGTGCTGCGAAAGGCCCCTGCTCACTGCAGGATGTTGCAAAGGCTGGGCGGGCACCGGCGTATTTGCTCTCTGGGTCACTACCGGCAGGCTTTTTTCAATGGTGTGAATCGCCCGAGCTTCGATTGAAATATTTTTATCTGCAAGATGGATCGCCGGAGTCGCAACAGGCGGGGTTTTATCAGCGGAGTGAGCCGCCGGAACCACAGGAACAATCTCGTGGATAACGGCCTGGACGGGTTCTTGCGGTGTAGGCTTGAACTCCATCGCCGTCTGGATGCGGGTTTCGTTGCCAGCGGAAACAAAGATGTGTTCCAGCAGCCCGCGGCCCAGTTGATCACTCTCGGCCTCCACGCTATAGGTTCCGGAGTCAAGCCCGGTAAAGCTGTAAATTCCATTCTTTTGGGTTGTGGAGCGCATTTCCACCCCTGTGGTCTCATTGCGCAAAACCACCGCGGCGCCTTCAACAGACATCGAGTACAAATCAGTCAATCTGCCCGCAATGGAGCCGCTTCCCCCGCTGGCCGCCTCCTGTGCCAGGAGAGACTGAACCGCTCCCGCGCCAAAGATCAGCACGGCCAACGCAAACGTCCAAATCCAACTCCGTCTTGTCCCTGCCATCGAGAACCCTGCTCGCGGCAGATCGTGGAAAAACGCTGCACTCGCAAACTAACTCCCCAGCCCGCTCTAGCGGTGGGTCAGGGTGGGCACAATCGACGGCAAACCTCCGGTCCGCAAATAGCCGCGCGGCAAGACAGGGCCTGAACCCCCGCCAGAAACCGTATCTGTGATCGACAGAAGGATTGGCGGGTATCCGCTCCCCGAGGGATTTTTTCCCCGCCGTCCCGATGGCCCAAAATGAAGTTACGAGCGATTCTATGCCTGATAAGGTAATCTGAAAAGACGGCATCTCGGATTTTGCCGATTCAGTAGGCACAGCGGAGTTTTTCACTATTCCCTAGTCCCTATTCCCTAGTCCCTGTTTCTTCCCATGTTCATTGACGAAGCCAAAATTCGCGTAAAAGCCGGCGACGGCGGCAACGGTTGCATGGCCTTCCGTCGTGAGAAGTTCGTTCCCCGCGGTGGACCCTCCGGCGGTGATGGAGGCCGTGGCGGCGACGTGGTCATGGAGTCCTCGCAGCGCCACAACACCCTCATCCACTTCCGCTATAACCCGGAGCACAAGGCGCAACGCGGCCAGCACGGCATGGGTTCCAACTGCACCGGTCTCGACGGCGAATCAATCGTCCTGCAAGTGCCTGTGGGCACAGCACTTTACGACCAGGAGACCGGTGAACTGATCCACGACTTCAGTGAGCCCGACGAGCGCCTGGTCATCGCCAAAGGCGGCCGTGGTGGACGCGGCAACCAGCACTTTGCCACTCCCGTCCACCAGGCCCCCCGCGAGCACGAATTGGGCCGAGCCGGCGAGGAGCGCGCCTATCGCCTCGAGCTCAAGCTCCTCGCCGACGTAGGCCTGGTCGGCTATCCCAACGCAGGCAAATCCACGCTCATTTCCCGCATCTCCGCCGCCAAGCCCAAAATTGCAGACTACCCCTTCACCACCCTCGAACCCAACCTCGGCGTAGTCACCGTAGGCGAGGAACCCGATCAGGAGTCCTTTGTCGTCGCCGATATGCCTGGCCTCATTGAAGGCGCACATCTCGGCTCCGGCCTCGGCACCCAGTTTCTCCGCCACATTGAGCGCACTCGCCTGCTGGTTCACCTGGTAGACGTCTCTGACGCTTCCAGCCGCCCCGATCCCGTTGAAGACTTCAAAGTCATCAACGAGGAGCTGGCCAACTTCAGCAATCGCGACGGCGAGCACCCCTTATCCGGCAAACCCATGATCGTGGTAGCCACCAAAATCGACTCCGCCAACCCCGCGAAGCTCAAGAAGCTGGCCGCCCACGCAAAGCGCCGCAAGCTGGAGTTCCACGCGATCTCCGCCGTAACCGGCCAGGGCATCGACGAACTGAAGTGGTCCCTCGCCCGGCACTTGAGACCCGAGTTAAATGCCATCAAGTAGATACGCGGTGGTCCAAAGGTAGACAATTTCGAGGTTTACTTTTTAACCGAAATAAGCTGCCACTTTCGCCGTCACCAGCTGGGCAATATCTGTATTCGTTCTTTACTCGCCATATGCGCCCCGCTTGAGTCTTGCTTCCATTCGCCCCCGTCAACGTGCTACATTCTTTGTCATGAAAAAGATTCTAACTGCCATCTTATTTTTATTGGTGCTAGCTATACCGGCGACTGCATTGGCCGAACACCATCATCGCGTTCATAATCACAGCAAAAAATACCACCACACCCATCATTTCAACCATCACCGCCCTCATAAACACGCTTAGAACCGGCTTCAGCTCCAGCACATCCCATCTTCAGTTGCTAAGCCGCACAACTCTTGAGGGAGCAAGGGAGGGCAGAATCCATGACGGAACAAACCGACCTCCGCTATCCCATCGGACGCTTCAACCCTCCGGCCGCCAGCCTTCCGGGCAACCGCAGCGAGCACATTGAAACCCTGCGCCAGCTCCCCTCTCGTCTGCGCGAAGTCACTGCTGGCCTCAGCGATGCCCAGCTCGATACGCCCTACCGTGAAGGTGGCTGGACCGTGCGCCAGGTGGTGCATCATCTGGCTGACAGCCACGCCAACGCGTATATCCGCTACCGGCTGGCCCTTACCGAGGATTGGCCCACCATCAAGCCCTACGACGAGGCTGCCTGGGCCGAACTGGCCGACAGCCGCAAGTTGCCCATCGACGTTTCCATGGCCATCATTACGGGAATGCATGCGCGCTGGGTTGCGCTGCTCAAATCTCTCTCAGAAGAGGACTTCCGCAAGGGATATAACCATCCCGAGCTTGGGAAACAAGTCCTCTCCACGGTGCTGGCTATGTATGCCTGGCACGCTCGCCACCACACTGCCCACATCTCCGGCCTGCGCGCGCGGCAGGGCTGGTAAGGTCTCCGCGTGATCGCCGGTGAAGCTGCACCATCTCCCGGCCAGCTTTTACAAAGCATTGAAGATTACCTCGCGGACTACCCCGCCGCCGCGCTGCTTGAAGATGGCCGCGTCCTCTTCGATATGCGCACCGCCCATTATTCAGTCAGTGAATCGCACGGCCGCTGCCTGCTTCAATTCTGGAGCGAAGAGCGCAACCTGCTCCGCACGGTGGTCGATCTGCAACAGCGCGCGCAGTGCCTGCGCCTCACCACTCGCCGCATGGGCGCCGCCAAGCCTCAGTCTCTCGAACTCGCGCCCACCAGCGACCGCCGCACCCCCACTGCCCGCGATTCAGCACGGCGAAATTATCTTCGGCTGCTCGAGCGGGTCCTCACCCGCAGCTTCATCGGCTCCAAGGTAGATGGATTCCGTTCGGCGATGGACCTGGAGCACAGTTTCGGCCCGGCTTATGTGCGCGGCCGTCTGCTTCGCGGAACCGCCGCTGACGCAATCATCGGCGTAGGTGAAGCAGAATCCGCCGCGATCGCCGACGGCATTCTCACTCTCGGCATTCTCTGGCTCGATCATTGCCGTCAGCACGGCGACGGCCGCCGTCACTTCGGCGGACTCAAGGTCATCGTCCACGCCGGAGTCCGGCGAACGACGGCCGAGCGAATGGCCTGGCTCAACCACACCGCCGCCGACTTCCAGCTCTTCACCCTCGATGAGCGCAGCGAAGAGCTCACGCAGGTGGACTTTCGCGATACCGGCAATCTTGGTTCGCACCTGGTCCATGCATTTTCGGCAGCGGCGGCTGTGGAGCGTTGCCAGGTCGGTATTAATCGTCTGCTCGCGCTCGTCCCACCCGCCGCCAAAGAGCGCGTCGAGGTGCGTCCCACGTCCGCCGCTGAAGCCGGTCTCTTTTTGCATGGCCTCGAATTTGCACGCGTTCGCCACGGCGCTGCCGCCAACTCCTTTGCCCGCGAAAACGAGATCACCTTCGGAGCCGGAGCCAACGAAACCCCGCTCACCGATGAAAGTGAAGCGCTCTGCCGCGACCTCTGCGCGCGCCTCTTCCTCAGCCGCCACGCCGACGGCTCGCATACCGATCGGCTCTTCCGTCTGCAGCCCGAGCGCTGGCTTGAGTCTCGTCTCCGCGCCAGCATCGTCGAGCTTCTTCCCGGCCTGCGCGGCGATCTGCTTTATACCCAGGTTCCCGCGCTCTCCAATGGCGACCGCGGCATGCTCGACCTGCTCACCCTCGACCGCAATGGCCGTCTCGCCGTCATCGAGCTCAAGGCCGACGAAGATCTCCACCTGCCCCTGCAAGCGCTCGATTACTGGATTCGCGTTCGCGCCCTCAATGATGATCGCCAACCCATCCCCGGCAACGCAGGCTGCCGGCCGCTCTCCGCCTTCGAGCGCCAGGGATACTTCGCTGGCGCTGAAGTCTCGCCGCTGCCGCCGCGTCTTCTGCTGGCCGCTCCCGCCCTGCGCATTCACCCCGCCAATGAGCCTGTACTCCGCTACTTCTCTCCGCAAGTGGAGTGGGAGCTGATCGCCCTGACCGAGCACTGGCGCCGGGAGTTGCAAGTAGTCTTCCGCAAGCGCAGCACTGACGCGCGGAGCTAATCAATCTAGTTGAAAAAATCGCACCACCACAAACTGTCATCCTGAGCGGAGTCGGGCGCGTTCTTTGCGCCCAACGGAGTCGAAGGATCTGCGGTTGCTTCTCGTCCTTCTTCAACGAACTTCAGAGACGACACACTGGTGTCGGATACCTATAACTACAGCTTTTTACAGTTCTTTATAAGAAAGGTTTGCCGCCCCCATCACTCCAGCCGCCCGTCCGTCCGAGCCGCATTCAGCCCCTGATAGATAGCGTCATACCTCCCGCTCTCCGCCGCAAACCGCAACGGCTTCACATTCTCAACGCAAATCTCCGCGGGCGTAGGCTGAGTCTTCCATATCATCATCACCTCGGCAATGAACTTGTCCAGAGGCATGGCGCGAGGATCCTTGGCGCCGGTCATCAACTCAGTAGCCACATACGGAGGAATGAGTTCAATCACGTCGGTCGTTGTGGTCTTCAGTTGGTACCGCAGCGATTGCGTCCAGGAGTGAATCGCCGCCTTGGTAGCGCAATAAGTCGGCGTCAGCGCCAGGGGAAGAAATGCGAGGCCGGAGGAGACGGTCACAATCGTGGAGTGAGCCTGCGTTCTCAACAACGGCAGAAGCGCCATCGTCAGCCGCACAGGCCCCAGCAGATTGATCGCCACAGTAGCCTCCACCACGTCCAGGTCCGGCTCCGCGGCAAGCAGCTTTTCCGGCCGCATAATGCCTGCGTTGTTAATCAGCACATTCAACGCCGGAAAATTCTTCTCGACCCGCGCCGCAAACTCGGCGATAGCCGCCGGGTGCTCAATATCCAGTTGCAGCGACTCCATGCCCGGATTGGCAGCAGTGGTTTCTTCCAGCGCGTGCTTGCGCCGCCCGGCGATCACGACCTGGTTGCCCAGTTTGTGAAACTCTTCCGCCAGCCCGCGGCCGATGCCCGACCCGCCGCCGGTGATAAGGATGGTATTTCCAGTGAGGTTCATGGGGATTTGTACCTCTGTGATGAATGATAAAGCAGTTTCTATCCATTAGCGCCATCCACTGCACAGTTGGAGATGGACGTGTTTTGAAAGGGCACGGCTTTAGCCGTGCCGTAAGCGCAATTAAATCAATGGGGCTTTAGCCCCTGAGGGAACGATTGCCAGTCGATCCATGCGTTTAGATGTTCATAATGTACGTCGAGATTTTGAAAGGAATACACGAGTCTATAGCCTTCAAATTTGCTCTCCCAGCTGGCGGACCATTTCCGAGGTGACCCTCGGCGCACCGGGACGTACCGGGAGCAAGGGCACACCATTACGAAAGGCGTAGCAGGAAATGGCGGGACGCAATGCCTGCCTCACCAGCGCGGAGATCACCTCTCCTACGCTTTTATGTTCAGTGGCGGCCATCTCCCTGGCTACAGCCAGAACGTCATCGTCAATGGTGAGAGTGGTCCGCATACAAGCTCATTCAGGCAATTCGGCACTATGGATCAGTCTAATTCTTATTTCCCGATTAGAATTGTTCCGTCTTCTTTCACTACATAAATCGTCTTATCTTTCGTTCCGATGTATTCGGGAATCGAGGGTCTTCTCGTGAGGACGTAAAAAACGTCAGTGTCCTCCGGAGCATCGGTGAGGACATGAGTGTGCCAACCGGCCTGTGGTTTTGAGCCGTTTGTCGAGCGGGTATCAAATATCAAAATGTCGTTATGCAGTCGGCGATTCTCGACGATTGTGTTTCCATCGGAGGAAATGGAATAGCGTGCATCGCCTCCGAGCGGATACTTCCCGTTCTCGGTCTGTGCGGGAAGTACGTACACGTAGAGTTGACCGGTCGAGGCGGGCAAAACGGCAACGTTATAGGGTCGTTTTTCGCCATGGAAATCCCGGAGTGCAAGATCGATTGCCTTGGCCGCGACGAGATAGAACCCGGTATCTTGCTTCGGAGGTACTAAGTGTTCAACAGAGAATTCTTGAAGTGTTTTTCCCTGGGTTGCAAGGTATGCAACCAGAAAGGCATCGCGCGCTTCATTCAGATGCCCGAAAGCAACTTCCCATCCCTTGTCAGTTTGATGAGCGATAAAATGGTCTACCTCCTCTTTTTGAGGATTGGTGGCTTGAACGGCATCGGTCGCATGCCAGGCCGCCTGATCGTACGCATAGAGCAAGCGCCCTCTCTCCGTAATCTGCGCCAGTTCGGTCTGTGAAATCACCGGAGCTTTCTTGGAGTATGCGGGCAGTACAAGTAGAGAGCCAAGTACTATGCTTGCCCATATTCTTGCGCGAAACATGACGATACCTCCTTAGAGAATTCTTGACGCTACTTCTTCAACGGCTTGCGCGCAAAGTAATAGAGCGAGAATGCCAGCGCCGCAAAGGCCAGCACTGAAACCCAATCGTGGTAGAGGAAGCTATGCGGCATGGCGATGGGATCTTCCTTACCAAAGGTGGTTTCATAGAGTTTGAGCCCCACGCCGAGCAGGCCGATGATGCCGCCGGCGGCGATCAGTCCTGAAGCGTAAAGCGAGCCGGGGGAAACGTCACCTTCCGCATCTGCGTCGCCGCCGGCTTTTTTGACGGCTGCATCGACCATCCAGCGAACCACGCCGCCAGTGAAGATAGCCAGTGTGGTTCCGATGGAAAGATACGCACCTACGGCAAACGAAAGCGAGCGAATGCCGAGCAGTTCGATGCCGATGACCAGGAAGACGCCGAGCAGGACCAGTCCCCACGGCAACTTTTGGCTCAAGATACCGCTGATGACCGTGGCCATCAGCCGGGCCTGGGGCGCGGCGGCCTTTTCGCTGCCGATGCCAGAAATCCATTGCACCTCAATCTCTCCGGTTTTGGGCGAGTAGAGATACTTGCCGTCAGCCAACTCCGGCGAGCCCAGCGCGTTCAGCACAACGTATTCACTTTTGTGGTGGATCGTTGTGGTCTTGTCTGCGGCGATAACGGGGAACTGGTCGTGGAGGCTGCTCAGGTCATTCTGAATGTTCACGCCGGAGTGAGGCGCGGTGAGATTCCAGGCTTGCGGGGCTGCATGGAACTCCGTCAGCCCTTCGTTCATAAGTCGCAGCGTAAAGCCAATGGCGACCGTAGAAACCACGATGCCGATGAGAAATGCAAAGCGCTGGTTGCGCGGCGTAGCTCCGACCAGGTAGCCGGTCTTCAAATCCTGCGAAGTATCGCCCGCCTCAGCCGATGCGATGCAGACCACTCCGCCGATGGTGATGGCCAGCGCCCCAAACGCCGGCGCAGTCCAGCCATTGACCAGGAAGATAGCCGAAGTAGCCATGAGCGTGGCGATGGTCATGCCGGAGATGGGATTTGCCGAGCTACCGATCAGCCCCACTATGCGAGAGCTGACGGTGACGAAAAGAAATCCGAAGAAGACGATGAGGATGGATGCAGCAAGATTGGCAAAGAGACTGACCTGTGCTCCCGGAACCGGCTTGAAGACCAGGAAGAAGAACATGAGGATAACGAGTAGGATGGATCCTACGATCGCAGTGCCCATGGAGAAGTCTTTTTCCGTGCGAATAGGCTCGGTCTCGGCTCCCTTGCCGCGGCGCATATTTTTAAATCCCGAGCTGAGCGCGTTCACAATAGTCGGCAGCGTCTTGAAGAGGGTAATCAGTCCTGCCGCGGCCACGGCTCCTGCGCCCATGGGACGAATATAAGTGGACCAGAGCTGGCTGGGGCCCATCTGCGCAACGGGGATGGTGCCCGGATAAATCGCGGTCGGCAGTCCCTTGCCAAAGAAATAAATCAGCGGCATCAGCACCAGCCAGGAGAATACTCCGCCCGCAAAGATGATGCCCGCAACCTTGGGTCCGATGATGTAACCCACGCCCAAATATTCCGGCGTAGCGTCGGCTTTGATCGACGAGCCTTTGAGCACGTGCTGGGGTCCGAAGTCGGGCTGGAACTCGGGCGTGCCGGGCCACGCGCCGAAGAGATTTTCATTTTGGAAGAAGGTATAAAGCGCGCCCAGGCCCAGGCCGAAAAATACGCGACTGGCAAACGAACCACCCTTTTCGCCGGCCATGAGCACGTCCGCGCAGGCCGTGCCCTCAGGGAATTTCAGATTGCCGTGCTCCTCCACGATCAGCGGTCGACGCAGCGGCACCATGAACAGCACGCCGAGAAAGCCGCCGATCAGCGCCAGCATGAAGATACGCGAGTATTCGAGATCGAAACCCAAAAAAATCAGCGCGGGCAGCGTAAAAATAACGCCGGCGGCGATCGACTGCCCTGCATTTCCCGTGGTCTGGACGATAATGTTTTCAAGGATCGAGCTGCGGCCAAATGCGCGCAGAATGCTGATCGAAAGCACCGCAATGGGAATGGAGGCGGCCACCGTTAGCCCGGCGCGAAGACCCACATAAACGGTGACGGCGCCAAAAACGATGCCGAAAAAGGAGCCAAGTAGAATGGCGCGAAGAGTAAACTCCGGACGATTGTCGCCGGCGGGTACAAAGGGTTGAAAGTCGGGCACGAAAAGCCTCCAAATACATTAGCGGTCTAGCTGGAATTCTCTGAAGGGGAAGTGTACCAGTGCAAGGCCCAAATGCGACAGAGGCAGCGGCAAACTTGGCGAACCCTGCCTCGCGCGCGTAAAGTAGCTTGCATCCCCTCGAATTGAATTGAACGGAGCCGCCATGACCAACCCATCCCTCGCCCCAGAGCCTGCCGGTCGCCTGCTCTCGCTTGACGTGCTGCGCGGCATCACCATCGCCTTCATGATCATGGTGAATAACAACGGCGGCGAAGGCTCCTGGTGGTTTATGAACCACGCCGCGTGGAACGGTCTCACGCCCACTGACCTGGTCTTTCCCACCTTTATGTTTGTCATGGGCGCTTCCATCGTTCTTTCAGTCAACGCGCGGATGGCCCGTGGCGCTACGCGGGCACAGGTAACCTGGCACACGCTGCGGCGCGCGGGACTTCTATTTCTCTTCGGGTTCGTGGGCAACAGCTTTCCTTTCTTCCGTTTTGAACACATGCGCGTCTACGGCGTCTTGCAGCGTCTCGCCATCTGCTACCTGGTGGTCGCCTTGTTTTATCTTTGGGACCGCCGTGTGTGGACCAAGATTGCCGCACTCGTAGCCCTGCTGGTGGGCTATTGGGTTCTGGTGCGCTGGGTTCCGGTGCCGGGCGCCGGGCTGCCAGGGCGCGATATCCCCTTTCTCGATCCCAACGTCAACATCGTCAACTGGGTTGACCAGCACATGTTCCCCCATCACCTCTACGAGGACTGGACGACCCACAACCTGCGCGATCCTGAAGGGCTGCTGAGCAACATTCCCGCCATAGGCACAGTGCTTCTCGGCTTGCTCACCGGGCTGTGGCTGCGCACGCAAAAGTCGGCTAAGACAAAAACCCTGGGGCTGGCGGCAGGCGCCGTGGTCTGCCTCGCCACCGGCTACCTCTGGTCGCTGTCTTTTCCGCTCAACAAGAAGATGTGGACCAGCTCCTATGTTCTGGTAGCCGCGGGCTATTCGCTAGTCGTTTTCACTCTCGCTTATTACGTCGTGGAACAGCGCGGTTGGGGAAAATCGCGCGGCAAAGGATTCGTCTGGCCCTGGCTGGTTCTCGGCTCCAACGCCATTGTGGCTTACATGTTCAGTGAATTGCTGGCCAGTTCAATCGGCAACATACACTTTCTCGCGGACGGCGATCAGACCGACCTGCCGGCTTACATCTTCGACCACACCTTCGCAAACATCCCCGACCCTGGCTGGGCCGCATTTGCCTGGTCGGTCTCCTACCTGGCTGTTTGCTTTGTTCCCATCTGGCTGCTCTACCGCAAGAAGATCTTTATCAAGGTGTGAGCGAACCGATGCATCAAAACCGATAACGTAGTGCCAACTGCATTAGGCGTGGGGACATGGCGCTCACCGCCTGACCGAAGGTCGAACTGGAAATGTTGCCTTCGACTGCGGCAGGGCCAAAAAACTGGGCGTGGTTGAAGATGTTGAAGGCTTCGGCACGGAATTCAAGCGCACGGCTGTCTTTGACGAAGATCGAGCGGGAGAGCGTGGCGTCAAGGTTTTCAAGTCCAGGGCCGCTGAAGAAACGCCTGCGCGCGTTGCCCATGGTTCCCAACGCGGGCAATGTGAGTTGCTTCGCGTTGAATACCGGCACGCCGCCGCGCGGGTTCAGGTGCAGGCCCAGCGGTTGCCCGCTCCAGGCCGGGGTATCGACGCCATTGTTGTTGATGCCGTTGGGAATGGTGCCGAGCAGCGAAGTATCGTTGTTGTTCAGCAGCGTTACCGGCAGTCCGGTTGTGAAACGCGCGATGCCGGCCAGCCCCCATCCGGAGGCCAATGCATGGAGCGGTCCCGGAGCTATTGGCTCAGGCAACTCATAGTGAAAGCTGGCGACCAGGATTTGACGCATGTCAAAAGATGACAGCGCGCGGCTGAGCTCGGGGTTCACCGGGTTTACCGGCTCGGGAAGCCCAGTGGATTGATCGATTGATTTCGACCAGGTGTAGCTGGCCAGCAGGTCGAGGCCGCGGGCACGGTATTTGAATGTTGCTTCGAGCGCGTTGTAACTGGAGTTGGCAATGGTGCGCTGCAACTCCACGCTGCCGAAGGCGGGGCCAAACTGGGTGCGCGCGGCCTGCTCGTTGAAAGAGCCGCAGAGCGTTGAACCCAGGCTAAGACACAGAGCAGGATCTGCGGCGTTGGCTTCTTCGAGCACCAGCAGATGGTGCGACGACGTGCCAACGTAACTGAGCGTGGCCAGCGTGGAGCTGCCCAACTGCCGCTCCACGCTGAGCATCCAGTGCTGAGCGTAAGGGGTCACGTCGTCCGGGCTGACGGCGGGAATCCCGACCAGAGGCTCGAATCGGCTCCAGTTCACCGTGGAATTTGAGTTAGCAGGACTTGCCCCGTACCCTACGCTTTGAAGCGGAAATCGTTGCCCGGCACTGGCGCCCGTCGCGGCTACGGTGAATGGCGAAGCGAACAGCGGAGGCGCGGCCGAGGTATAAGTGTAGCCGTAGGGCGGATTGGCACTCATGATGCCCGCTGATAGACCTTCGTATGCGGTATAAAAAATTCCGTAGCCGGTGCGAATGCTGGTTTGTCCCAGCGGTCCGGTTAGCTTGTGCAGAAATGGATTGGCGAACTCAGGCGAGTACGCTATTCCCACTCGCGGAGCAAAGTCCTCGCGCGCCGGGGCCAGCGAGCGGGGCACGCCGGGATCGCCGGGAAAAACCAGCCCCCGCGGCGCACCGGGAAAGACCACCGACTGCTCGCCCTTGACCAGCGTTTGAAGCTGATTAAATTTTTCGTCCCAGGGACGAATCCGGTCCCAGCGTACGCCGTAGTTGACGGTGAATCGGTTCGTGGCCTTCCAACTATCTTGTGCAAACGCAGCCAGGTACAGATTGCGGTTGTAAAAGTTTCTCGCTTGGCCTTGCGTATAGCTGGAGGCAACGCCCAGAAGGAAATCGGCGAAGTCTACGCCTGTTTCAGAGCCGTTGAAGGCGAAGCTGCCGTTGAAGATTACGTCTGGATGGGTATTGATCTGGTCGGCATGGATCTCACCGCCAAACTTGAGACCATGCTTGCCGAGGATGCGGGAGAACGCGTCGCTCACCTGGTAGATGTTTTCGGCCTGCACCAGGGCGGTGGTATCCACGCCCATGGTGAAGTCGTTGAAAGCTACGTTTTCAATGCCTTCAGTGGAGGGTTTGAGGGCCATGATTCCGGCCGGCGGGGGGGCAAAGCCCTGCTCGATAAGCGTGGGCCCCACGCCGCCCTTGGGCTGACCTACGGCGTTGGCGTTGCGCATGTAGCTGAGGTGGAACTCGTTCAGTGCTGCGCTGCCAAAGGTGATGATGTGACCAAGGCTGGCCAGTTGCGCAAGGCCGTTGCTGCTGGCGCTGAAGCCGGGCACGCTTGCTCCGCCGGTTCCAATGGGATAGGGATTCAAGAGCGAGTAGTGATCCGCAAAGTAGTAGCCGGTCAGTGTTCCGTTCTTGTGCGCCCAGTCCAGGCGAAGCGCGCCTTTGTCGTCACCGAGCGTCTCCGCCTCGGCAGCGGTTTCAAAAACCGCGCTCTCGGCGTTCGGCTGCGGAATGGAGGCCAGTAGATATTTTGCCGGACCCGACCATGCGGTTTGAGGAATCTGACCGGTGGGGAAGACTTGCGAGTAAGGCTCGCCAGCGGTAATTGCCTGGCCCATCAGCAGGGAAGAGAGCTGAGCGGCCCAGGCGTTTCCATTTACGCTTCCGGTGAGCGGGTTCTGGCTGAAGTCGCCGCCGCGCTCTGAGTTGGACGGCACGGCGATCTGTCCTGTATCGATGCCCTCGGTTAGCCTTGTTCCCTGGTAATCGGCAAACAGCATCACGCTTTTATAAAACGGCGCGCCGCCAAGTGCGCCGCCGAACTGGTTCTGGCGGAAAGCTGCCCGCCGCGGCGAGAAATAGTTGCGTGCATCCAGCACCGTATTGCGCAGAAATTCGAATGTCGAGCCGTGCGTCTCCTGGGCGCCGGATTTTGTAATCACCAGCACCTGGCCGCCGCTCGAGTTTCCGTACTCGGCGTCAAAGTTTGAGGTCAACACGCGGAAGCTCTCAATCGAGTCGAGGTTGGGGATAATCGAAGTGCCCATATTCACGTCTTCCTCTACGTCGCTGCCGTTTATGCGGAAACCATTCGAGGCCTCGCGCTGCCCGCTGATGGAGAGGTTGCCGGGGTTTGCTCCACCGGAGGGAGGGGTGGATGCCACGCCGGTCATGATCACCGCACCGGGCTGCGCCGTGTTCACAGGGATAATCCCCGGCTGCACCGCCATCAGGTCAGTAAAGTTGCGGCCGTTGAGAGGCACGCTCACAATCTTTTTTGTCTCCATCATTTCGCCCATTTGAGTGCTGGTGGTCTCGGTCGTCAAGGCATCCACCGTCACTTGCACAGTTTCACTCACCGTCGCGATCACCAGAGTCAGGTCAACGGTGGCGGCGGGCGCCTGGTCGGTAACGACGGCCTCCGCCGTCATCGGCTTGAATTCCCTCGCGGATGCCGTGATGCGGTAGCTCCCTGCCGCCGGAACCGTAATCCGGAACTCTCCCTGGTCGTCCGCTTCCGCCTGGACGGGCGTGTCTGAACCCTCAAGCTGCACTGCTATATGGGCGTGAGGAACCCGAGCGCCGCTCAAGTCATGCGCTACCCCGGAGATGGCGAAAACAGCATCGGCAAAAAGATTTGACGAGCGGCTTGATAGAGAGAGAAAAAGAAAAATCGCACAATAAAATCTCTTCAACGAAAAAACCCCTTGGCCTCGGACGACAGATTTTGGATTAGGCGGTCAGCCGGAGTGCGGTTCTGCCGAGATAACTAGAAGCCGCTCTGCAATATCCGACTGTTTTGGTCCTGAATTTAATATACGACTAAGTTTGTCGTATATCAAGTGATCGGTATCACAGACTATACGGCTATATGGCCAGCAAGAATGACTAGCCTGCATCTGGGCGTGACCGTATTGATTTTCTTCTTTGCAGAAAATTACCCTTCAACGGCGCACAATGGTTTTGTGAGGTGTGGAAATGAACCTTCGACGAGCCGACCGACACACCATATTTATCTCCGAACACCATTCATCGTCGGGGGATGCCCCTAGGTGCCCGTAACTTCTTTGTTGTCTATAATCTGCAAATATCTTCATTAAAATGAATATTTTGCGAAAACAGGGTGGGGGGGGAGGGGGGTGGAAAGATGTTGAAAGGCCATAAACGCGGCAAAGGCCTAAGCTTCAGCCCAGGCCTTTCGCGTATATGCAATTCGCAGTCGAAGCGCTTATCAAGCTCGCCGGTCAGGCGAGTAAGCGAACCCTGGCCCGAATCATTAGCCTTTGCGAACGATTTGTGGCTCAACCGGAGCAGGCGGCGGAGGCGCGGGAGCCGCATACTGCTGCACTGGCGGCTGGGGAGCCACATTCTGCTGCACCGGCGGCGCCGGAGGAGGATCGGTCACTCCCTTGATGCCTTCCCTGAAGCCCTTCAATCCCTCGCCCAGCCCCTTGCCCAACTCCGGGAGCCGCTTGGCGCCGAACAGCAAAAATGCCACCACGCCCAAAACCACCAGGTGCCACGGCTGAAGTAGATCACCCATTGTTTCGTCCTCCGCGCGCCGCGCTCGATCCGGCACGCATTCTCACCTTTTATTGTCGCACAAACCCGCAGAGATAGGGATCAGAGGTCAGGCAAGAATGCAACGGCCAGCCATCGTGCTTTTACTGATCCCTGATCCCTGACCCCTGTCTCAATTCACCTGTGCGGGTTTGCCCAGCCGTTCCGTCACCATGGAATAGAAGGTGCGCAGGTCCTCTTCTTCGCCGACCGTCAGGCGTCGGTAGACCTTCATCAGCGGAAACAGCCGTGAGCCGCGTACATCAACAGCCGGAACCGCTATTGCGCCGCCAGGATATTGGGTCATCTCCCAGCTGCCGGCATAACGCCTCCGCAGAACTTCGCCCAGGTAGCTGCCCCACAGCCGAACTTCGAAGTCCAGGTCGAGCTCGGGGCTTTCACCCACGCGGACCAGGATTTCATCCAACCCGTCCACCGATTCCGCGGTAAAGTCCAGTTTCTGTCCGAACTCCTGCCGGCCCAGCTGTGCCGCTGATTGCGCGTAGCCCTCCATCATCGTTCCCAGGTCAGGGTAGGATGCCGATTCCAGACGATTGCGCAGATGACTTGCGTTGGCCACACTCCAGAGTAAATGGCGGCGCCGGAATCAGGGTATGAAGATGGAACCGCACGGCGAATTGTGGCAGACTGAAAGCAGATGTGGAGGGTTCCCCCGTTGAAGACTGTCAAACTTCTCGTCCTTTCCCTCGGACTGGCGCTCGCCGCCGGCACCGCGAACTCCGCCAGGCGCGAGATATATCCCGCTCCTGAGCAGGCCAAAGCCGATCTTGCCGCCGCCCTCAAGACCGCGGCCTCAACCCACAAGCGCGTCCTGCTCGACTTTGGCGGCAACTGGTGCGGCGACTGCCAGGTGCTGGATTATTACTTCCACGACCCCGGCAACCGGCCCATTCTCGAATCCAACTTCGTCCTTGTCCACGTGAACATCGGGCACATGGACGAGAATCTCGATATCGCTGCCCGCTACCAGGTCCCATTGAACAAAGGCGTTCCCGCGCTTGCCGTCCTCAGCGAGAAAGGCAAGCTGCTCTATAGCCAGAAGAGCGGAGAGTTTGAGGCCATGCGCCGCATGCAATCCTCATCTGTGACCGAGTTCCTGGTGCAATGGAAGCCAGTCCAACCCGGCTGCTCTACGGTGGCGGTGAGCTGCTGAAGGCGAGAAATCGTTAGCTCTATTCAGCTGATAGGCGCTAGGTGTTTGGTGTTTTGGTAGGTATAAATAATTCGGTGCGCCACGGTGATGGTTGAGAGCACGGCCAACACCCAGAGGACAGGCGCCATCACCCCCCAGTGGTTGAACAAGGCGCCCAAAAGAATCAGCACGATCCGCTCCGGCCGCTCCATGAAGCCCACCTTGCACTGGCCGATTAGCGCTTCAGCGCGGGCGCGCGTATAGCTAACCATCAGCGACGTCACCATCACAAAGGCAACCAGCACCACATAACGCATGCGATTGATGCGTCCGTAGTAAACCAGCAGCCCGAAGAACAGCACTACGTCGGAGTAGCGATCGATCACCGAGTCGAAGAACGATCCGAAGACCGTCACCTGGTTGTTGCGCCGCGCTACGCGGCCGTCAAGCATATCGAATATGCCGGCGCAGAAGATCACCACGCCCGCATAGAAAAACATGATTCCAGAGTTGGTGGCGTTGGCGTGCCCAAACAGAAACGCAGCCCCGATGTTGATGACCAAGCCGATTAACGTGAGCACGTTCGGGGAGACGCGGGTCAGCGCCATGCCGCGCACAATGCGGTCCAAAAGCCATCCGCAGGCGTGGCCGAAAGCGCTGGTCCAGGTCATTTCTATTCGTCCTTAGTTATCTGAGGTGGAGGCGATGCCGTCTTCTGTCTCGGCTTCGCCCGCTTCGTCGTGGATGGTGGTCAATTTCAGGATTTCAAGCTCGCGTTTGCCGTTGGGAGTTACGATGGTGGCAACATCGCCCACTTTCCTGCCCACCAGCCCGCGCCCGATTGGAGAAGTCGTCGAGATCAGCCCCTTGGCAACGTCTGATTCCTCGCTGGTTACCAGACGGTAAACAATCTCCTCGTCCTTGGTGGAGTCGTAGACCACCACCGTAGAACCAAACCCGACCTTGCCCTTGGGAATGTTGGTCAGGTTCACCAGCGATAACTCGGCCATGCGTCTCTTCAACTGGCCAAGCCGCGCGTCCACAAAAGTTTGGCGCTGTTTGGCCATATGATACTCGGCGTTCTCTGACAGATCGCCCATGGCCACAGCCTTCTTGATCTCGGCAGGAAGTTCGTGCGAAAGCTCGTGCTCAAGGAGCGCAATCTCTTCGAGAAGCTTCTTCTTAATGTGCTCTGGCATCTTAGGTCCGTGGCGGGAGCGGGGTTGCTCATTCCGCAAGAGTTAAAAGAACTCAATTCCTAATTATAACCGGGGGGAAAGAGACAGGGATTAGGGGTTAGGGATTAGGGGTTAGTCAAGCACGGATTCCGAGTTTTGAACCAGGCTTACTCGACCATCAATCAAGGCAGAAGTTTAGAACACTGAATGAGCGGGGCTTTATTTCCGAACCCCTAATCCCTAACCCCTAACCCCTGTTCCTCAAGAAACGACTTCAAAATCAAGGTGGCGGCTACCTGGTCTACTACCTTACGGTGCTCCTGGCGGGCGTGGCCGGCCTCGTACAGAATCTGGTGGGCCTCTCGAGTGGTTAGGCGTTCGTCCCACAAACGGATAGGCAGGCCGGTAAGAGTGCCCAGTTCGGCGGCGAATCCTCTGATTTTTTCGGCCTGTGGGTTGGAGTCGCCGGAGAGGTGCACCGGATTTCCCACCACAATTCCAGCCACACCGTACCTCCGCGCCAACCGAGCCAGTGAGCGCAGATCGTCTCGCCGGTTGCGCTTTCGCACCAACGTCATCACTGGCTGCGCTGTCAGTCCCAATTCGTCTGACACAGCCACTCCAATGCGGCGATTGCCGACGTCGAGACCGAGATAACGGGGATGAGTTTCCAGCTTGCAACTCCTTGTCCTCCAGATTAAGGCTCCGAGCTTGCTCTGGAGAAATGCCGTGATGGGGCGCCTGTCCCGATACAATAAATGGGTAGAGGATCCTTTTGGAGGAACTCTCGAGCTTTTTATTAGCGCGAAGGATCGATTGCGCCTGAATGGTAACCCGCAGACGGAAGAGCAGGAAGAGGAAAAGTTCTGGCGCGGCGGCGTTTCTGCTGGCGGCTTTTTTTGCAGCGCTGCTTGCTGCGGCCGCGATGGCATGGGTAGTGGTAACGCCCTTCGGGCCGGATCACGAGATATTTGTCGAAGTAGCGCCGGGATCTTCTACGGCGCGGATTGGACAGCAAATGGAGGCGGCCGGCATTGTGCGCAGCCGGTATGCCTTCGATATACTGCGCTTCTGGAAGCTGGGAACGCTTAGGGCCGGCGAGTACCGCTTCGATCACCCGGCTCCTGTGACCGAGGTTTATTCGCGGATTGCACGCGGGGATGTTTTTACCAGGGCAATTACGATTCCAGAGGGCTCGAGTATTTTTGATATCGCCGCACGGCTGGAGCAAGCTGGGTTTGTTTCTCAACAGGAATTTTTAGGCGCGGCGTTGAGCCAGGTGAGGCTGGTGGCCGACTTGGACCCCGGAGCGGCGAGCCTGGAGGGTTATCTGTTTCCCGATACCTATCATTTCCCCCGGAAATTCAACGCGACGCAGATTTGTGCGGCCATGGTGAGGCGGTTTCGCGGGGTAGCCGGTCAAATTGGAATGAAGGGAAACGTGCATCGAGTGGTGACCTTGGCTTCGTTGATCGAGCGGGAGTCGGCGGTGGATGCGGAGCGGCCGCTGGTGGCCAGCGTCTTCGAGAACCGTCTGGCGAAAAAAATGCCGCTGATGACCGACCCCGCCGTGATCTACGGACTGGAACTGGAGGGCCGCTGGCGGGGAACGATCTACCAGTCAGACCTGAGCCGTGATACACCGTACAATACCTATCTCCGCGCCGGCCTGCCGCCGGGACCGATAGCCAACCCGGGCGTGAAGTCGCTGCGCGCGGCCATGCACCCGGCGCAAACGGATTATCTCTACTTTGTCGCCGCCGGTGCCAATCCCCAGGGGCATTCGATGTTCTCCAGTACGCTGGACGAGCAAAACCGCAACGTAGCCGGCTACCGACACGCTGTGAAGAAGGCGGGTGGCCGATGAAAGCAATTTCCCGTTTGGCCTCAGCTGCAGCGCTGCTTCTACCGCCCCTGCTCTCCGGGTGCTTCATGCTATCTACAACGCGCAAGCTGCCCGTGCCCAAGACACCGGCTATCACCCAGACCGTTGCGCCGGAGGAGTTGGTTTCGCGCATCAATCAGCGCTGGGACGCGCTGGAGAGCTTGAACGCCTCGGTCGAAATCCAGGCCAGCGTAACGAAAAGCAAAGAGGGCGTGGCCAAGGACTACACTTCGATCCGCGGAATCATTCTCATACGCAAGCCGGCTCTGCTGCGCGTTTATGGGCGGGTTCCGGTCATCGGCACGCGCGCCTTTGATATGGTGAGCGACGGAACCAACTTCACTCTCTATATTCCCTCCAAAAACAAGGCCATCAAGGGTTCCAACGCCGTGAAGAAAAAATCGCCCAACCAAATGGAGAACATGCGGCCGGGATTCTTTTTTGACGCCATGGTGGTGCGTGGGCTGGAGAAGGACGATTTGTATTCGGTGACAGCGGATACCATTACGGAAGAGGAAGCGGACAGAAAGCACCTTTACTCGGTGCCGGAATATATCCTCAGCATTATGCGGCGCAAGGCGGGGACCCAGGAACTGGAGCCGGTGCGTGTGGTGCGCTTTCATCGCGACGACCTCGAGCCCTATCAGCAGGATATTTACGATAAAGACGGCAATCTTGAGACCCAGGTCACTTATGAGGCTTACCAGAAATTCGATTCAGGCCTCTACCCTTCCAGGGTCACTATCAAGCGCCCGCTGGAGGAATACCAGATTGTGCTTACGATAGATAAAGTGGTTGAGAATATGACGCTGACGGACGACCAGTTTGTGGTCAAGATTCCCGAAGACACCGAGACGCAGAACCTGGAATAAAGAAGACAAAGCTCCGCGGAAAATGAGGTCGATCTGAATAAGTGTGCTCCGGCTAGCCGGGCATGGAGGCCATTCCGCTACAATCTTTGATGGTTTAGAGCGGGCGTTCGAGGAGGTCACTAATGAAATCGAATTTCAGGTCCAGCTTGATTGCTGGAGTGCTGTTGCCGGTTTTGGCAGGTTTGCTAATATGTGCGGCATCTGCGCAGAACAACGAGAAATCGAAGGTATTCCAGATCGGAAAGTTCGATCGCTCAGCCGGGGAATTTGCCCCCGGGAGTCCCCAACAGAATGTAACTTTCGTGGTTTCCAAGAGCGATCCGGCAAGGGACTGGTTTGGCAAGCAGTTGGCCGTACTCAGTTCAGACAGCAAGCGGCAGGAATCCAACCTCGAAACCGCCCCGCGAGCGATTTCATTTTCTATTGCTGGGCCGCCTGCCGAAACCTATCGCCTTCATGTTGCCCTGCTGATCATGGATCCCAGCGCACCGGCTCTGAAGGTTGGTATCAACGGCAAGAGCGGCATCTTTTACCTTCATCCCAAACTCGACTACAGCGGAGGCGATATCATGGACGTCTTCGTTCCCTCTTACTCCGCCGCGGACGTTGAGTTTGAATTTCCCGGCAGTTACCTGCAAGCCGGAGCGAACACCATTACGCTACAGGCGATAGAAGAAGCGGACGAGAAAGTTCCCGACGCCGGATTGCATTATGACGCCATTGAGCTTGACAGCGTTCCCAGCAACGCCAGTGCTTCGGCCTTCTCGGCGCAAATCGTACCCACCATTTTTTTCCATCAGCAGAGCGGCGAACTGCTCGAGACTGTGGATGTGTTCATCCGCAGCTCTGGGCACATCGAGCCGGGAAACAAAGTTGACCTGGCCATTGCCGGGCAGAGTTATCATGGCGCTCTGCGCGGCGGCTATGATTTCGGTGATGAGAAGGCCGAGTTTGCGGTGCGCGAATTTGCACATCAAACAGAGGCTCAACTGACCGCAGAGATTAACGGCCGTAAGCAGCATTCAAAGCAATCGATCGATCCCGCGAAGAAGTGGACGATTTTTCTCGTTCCCCATATTCATGTTGATGTCGGCTACTCCGACTACCAGGCCAAGGTTGCCGCCATTCAGGCCCGCACCATTGCTGAAGCGATGGATATGACCGCGAAGCATCCCGAGTTCCGCTTCAGCCTTGATGGGGAGTGGGACCTGGAGCAGTTTCTTCAAACGCGTTCCACCACGCAGCAACAGCGGGCAATCGAGGCCGTACAGAAGAACCAATTGTTCATCCCTGCGCAATACGCCAGCATGCTCACCGGCATTCCCACGACTGAGACTCTCATTCGCTCGCTTTATCCCAGCGCCAACTTCAGCAGGAAACACAACACGCCCTTCGACTACGCCAATATCACCGACGTTCCTTCTTACTCCTGGTCCTATGCATCCATTCTTGCTTCCGCAGGCGTTCCTTATCTTGCTGCCGGCAGCGATAACTATCGTGGTCCAGTGCTGCTCCAGGGCCGATTGAATGAAAGCTCGCCGATGTGGTGGGTGGGACCGGACGGCAAGAAAATATTGCTATGGTATTCGCGCCATTACCACCAGATGAGAACCTTATTCGGATTGCCTCCGGTGGTCGCAGCGGGCCACGATACTTTGCCGCTCTTTCTGCAAATGTATGGAACTCCCAAATACCATGCCGATGCCACTCTTATCTACGGCACGCAAGTGGAGAATACTGACTTGTTCCCGCAGCAATCGGAGTTAGTCGGGAAATGGAACAACTTATATGCTTACCCGCGCCTGCAATACTCGGGATTTCACGAGGCGATCCAGAATATCGAAAAACAGTTTGGCGACAATATCCCCACCATTAGGGGAGATGGCGGACCCTATTGGGAAGATGGAGCTGCCTCTGATGCTTATTACCTGGCCATGGAGCGCTGGACTGAAGCCCGCGGGCAAACGGCTGAAAAGCTGGCCACACTCGCGTCGCTTGTGAATCCGCTCCTCAAGACGAATACTGCCGAGTTGGGCCGCATGTGGACCGATATGGTGCTGATGGATGAGCACACATGGGATTCTGACAATAGCGTCTCTGACCCAGCAAGCAACGAAGCCACCAGCCAGCTCGCCGTGAAAGAGCAATGTGCGGTCAACGCCGCGGCAGGGGCAGACTTTGTGGCCAAGCGCAGCATGGCAAACCTGGCCGATGCCATTGCCGCCGGTCCGGGAAGCCTTATCGTCTTTAATACCCTGAACTGGCAACGAAGCGGACCGGTCTTCATCGATCTGAATAAAGTGGATGAGATTGTGGATGCGGCCACCAATCGACCTGTGCCTCACGAAGTCCTTTCCAGCAGATATGGCCCCAACAGCGGCCTCGGCGCAAGCGCCGCCAATCGCGTTCGTTTTTTTGCCCAAGATGTGCCGCCGGTCGGCTACAAAGTCTATGCCATTCGCAAGGCGGAGAAAGCCGCGGCCACCCCCGCGCCGGAACAGAACCCGTCGCTTGAAAGTCCTTACTACAAGGTGCGACTCGATGCGGAAACCGGCGCCATTCGCAGTATTTACGACAAACAGTTGCAGCGCGAGTTAGTGAACCAGGATGGTTCCTATCGCTTTGGAGAGTACCTTTATGTTACCGGCGGCGATAAGGCTCCTAACACCATTCTTCATTACAGCCAAATAAATCCAAAGCCGGCGTTGGAGGTTCACCCTTCGCATCACGGCAGGATTGTGTCTGTAACTCGCACTCCATCCGGAGTGGTTGCGCGCATGGAAAGCGAAGACTTGAACACTCCCTCAATCAAAACAGAGATTCGCCTCCTCGACGGCGAGAAAAAGATTGAGCTAATTGAAGACGTGGATAAGAGAGAGGTTTATAGCAAAGAAGGGGTTTATTTTGCTTTTCCCTTTGCGATGAGCCGGCCTAAGTTTCAGTACGAGGTTCAGAACGGAGTGGTCGACCCGGCGAAGGATATGTACGCCGGTGCGGGTCATGAGTGGTTTACCGCGCAGCACTGGGTTTCAGCGGAGCAAGACGGTGTTTCAGCGAGCGTGCTTCCACTCGATGCTCCCATGATTACCCTGGGAGATATCAACCGCGGCGCGTGGCCTGAAGAGTTTGGGCAGCGTCCGGGAAACGTATTTTCCTACGTCATGAATAACTATTGGGATACGAACTATCGTGCCGGCCAGGGAGGGCGATTCAGCTTTCACTTCGTGATTACGAGCGCGGCTTCAACAAGTGCGAACGATTTGAGCCGCATGGGATGGGAAGAAATTACTCCGCTGGAAACGGACTTGGTTACGAGCCAGGACAAGGCTGTAGCTCACAATGATGCGGCGCAGCCTGCAGCGGCGACCTCCGATGCCGACTCTCAGCGGAGTCTTGACGGCAAGCAGGAAAGCTTTCTCGAGGTCGATGATCCAAACTTGCTGCTCGAAACATGGAAGCCTGCCGAGGATGGAGATGGAACCATTCTGCGCTTTCTTGACTTAGGCGGCGCGGAGCGTACTGTGACCGTCCGCACTCCAACCCTGCGCGTGGATCGAGTCACTCAAACCGACGCCGTGGAACGAGGAGCAACGGCGGTGCCGCTCGACGGAGACGGCCAATTCCGTTTCAACATTCATCCTCACGAAATCGTGACACTAAGGATGGTTGCAGGGAGCAAATAGAAGGTTGGCAGATGGACGATGATCGACCGCGTAAGGCATAAGGGCAGTCGGCGATGAAGGTCTGGAGGCCAGGTGATTCCTGTTACCTGGCCTTCGCGGCAGTTATTTGTTTGTTAATTAAATTGCCCTGGAAGTGACCTGCTCACAGCAGAGAGTTTTCGTTCTGTGCTAGTATCCCGGCAAGCGCTAGTCACTTGTTTCTGAGGAGCCCAGCATGGGAACCAGTCTCCGTCCACTCAGCCTCGGCGAAATTCTGGATCGCACCGCACAACTTTACCGGACAAATTTTGTCCTATTTGCGGGAATCGCCGCTGTGTACGCCGGTGTGATGCTGGTTTTTAACCTGCTGGAGATCGGGATTTCGGAGTTGCTGAGGACACTGCATATGACCCACCAACTGCAGTTGACCTCACTGGTTTATGTCATCATCATTTTTCCACTTGCGCTCATCGTCGCTGGCGCAGCCATGGCCGCAAACAACCGGGCTGTGGCTTGGGTCAACCTTGGCGAACCGGCCACAGTTCGCGCGGCATATAGGAGCATTCTGCCTCGCATAGGGCGTTATCTGTGGCTAATGACGATTGCCGCCTTTATGGTCTACCTGCCGTTCGCCGTGATCTACGGCGGATATTCTTTACTGTTCTTTTTCTACCTGCGCCCCAGGGGCGTTTTGGTTCACGCCGCCGCTGGAGCCAACCCCCAGGCCACAATGATCTTCGCGATCTCCACTCTAGCGCTTGTTCTTCTGTCCTTCCCGGCCATCGTATATGCCATCATCATGGCCCTGCGCTATTCTCTGGCCGTTCCGGCCTGCGTCGTAGAGAACCTGAAGGCCCGCATGGCGCTCCGCCGCAGCGTGGAATTGAGCAGAGGCGCTCGCGGGCGCATCTTCGTTCTGGGATTGCTGATCATTTTCATTCAAACCGGACTGGTGGCAGTGTCCCAGATCTTCTTTATCATTGCCGCGGTGAAGCATCACGGTCTATTGCCGGCATGGGTACAGGTGGCGCAGCAGATCATAGGGTTCATCACCAACAGCTTCATCGGTCCTATGTATGCTACCGGGCTGACTCTTTTCTACTACGATCAGCGCATCCGCAAAGAGGGATTCGATATCGAGTGGATGATGCAGGCTGCAGGACTTACGCCGTTCACTCCTTCCGCTCCTCATATACCGCAGAACTTTGTCTCACAGGAGCCGGGAAGCACGCATGAATGAGCCCCTTCACCCGTCGACACTGGGCGAGATTCTGGACCGCACAGTTCATCTCTACCGGTCGCGATTCCTGATCCTGCTGGGCATTGCCTTTATTCCAACCGGAGTAATGGTGGCGATGGTGGTGGTGTTTTTTCTGCTTTTTGCGCTGATAGGTCCGAGCGCAGCAGCCATGCCTCCGGAGATGATTGGCATTGCGGCGCTCGTGGTCTTAGGCGCTCTGCTGGTGGCTCTTCCGCTGCTGATTGCGTTAACGCCGTTGAGTACGGCAGCCCTGAACCGCGCTGTTGCCCATCCCTGGCAGGACGAGAAGATCACCATCCGCGAAGCCTACAAGATCGCTCGGCAACGCGGCTGGAGCTACATTGGACTTTTTCTACTTGAGGCGCTCATCGTATGTGTGGGTCCGGTTTTCGTACTTGTTATGTTGGTGCTGTTGTCGGCTGGGGTGTCCGCCCTGGCGCAATCGGCCGGCATGGGCGCCGTCCCAGCCGGTGAGCTCTTTGCGCTGGGAACAATTGTGGCGCTGATCGCACTTATCGGATATTGCATCTGGATGCTGCTCCGACTCTCGCTGGCCTTCCCCACCTGCGTGGTGGAGCAGATTGGCGCCATTGCTGCGCTCAAGCGCAGCGTCTCGCTCAGCCGCGGAACCAAGGGCCGCATCTTTCTGCTCTATCTGCTGGGGACGGTGCTCAATTACCTGCTAACGCTGGCCTTCACCAGTCCTGCATTCATCGTGATCGTCTTAATGACCGGTGCAGGCAATCCGAAATATGCGCAAACCGCGGGCACGGTCTTGATAATCATCGTTTACGGCGCGGCGTTCGCTGTTCAGGCGCTCACCAAGCCGGTTTACGGCATCGCGCTCATGCTCTTCTACTACGACCAGCGCATCCGCCAGGAGGGCTTCGATATTGAACTTCTGATGCAGCGGGCCGGGTTGGTGGCGCCTCCACCACCTCCGCCGCGAGCCGAGATGTGGCCGGCGTCGACTTTACTCCGAGCTGAGGCGGCTTCGGCTGTGATGCCTGAATCCGAAGCAGTTCAGCAAATCTCAGAACCAATCCAAATGAAATCCGAGGAGTCTCTATGAACGATTTAGCAGCTTCCACGCTCTCAGGTCCAATGCCCGCCGCGCCCAAAACCTTCGGCCAGATTCTCGACCGCACTTACCGGCTCATGCGTGCTCACTTCAAAACCCTGGTGGGTATTGCGTCCATTCCGTCACTTCTGATGATGCTGGCAATTGGGTTGATGGAGGCAGCCATCTGGATTCCGATGATCCGGAAATTTCCACACCAGCCTGCTCCCGAGGCCATGCTCCACTATTTCACGCCGTCGGTCATTATTCCTGTGATTCTAGTCTTCTCGGTGCTGTGCCTTGCGATCTTCTCGATCTATCTGGCGGCGGCAAGTTATGCATCCACCAAGGCGGACTCAGCTGTCAAAGTCACACTGCACGAGGCTTATCGACTAGCCTGCCGGCGCGGCGGGCGGCACCTATGGCTGTTGGTGCTTTGCTACTTGTACGCATTCCTTCCTCTCCTGATCGTGGAGTTGTCGGCATTTCTTGGGGTGAGCGCATTTGTTCACGGGAGCATCAAGGCTACTCCGGCAATGTACCTATTGATTCCGTTGGCTGTTCTCTTGTACCTGGCAGCCATTGTGTACGGGATCCTGATGGGGCTGCGGCTTTCGCTGGCTTTTCCGGCTTCCATTGAAGAGAATCTGCCCGCACGTGCCGCAATCAAGCGCAGCTTCCAGCTCGTCCGCGGCGCCAAGGGCCGCATATTTCTGGTCATACTGGTCATCTACGCCGCAATTTATGCCGCCATGCTGGTTCTTGAACTTGTTGCCATCCTGCTCGGTGTGGTTGGCTTCTTTGTCATGATGGCTTTGCACGCTCATTTGACGGCGCCATGGAGTTATATCGGAATCGGACTGATCGGAATCTGCGCCTTTGCCGGCATGGTTCTTTTCATTTCGGTGATTTATGCATCTCTGGTGGCGGCGCTTGCGGTTCTCTATCACGACCAGCGGCTGCGCAATGAGGGAGCGTTGGCTACGCCTGCACAAACCGGAAAGATTTCCTGAAGGCGCACCGAAAAATACTGGCGCGTCACCGCCAAATTTGAGTCTCAATTCTCATCGCATCCGGTTCGCCCGGAGGACTTATGACATTATTTCGCGCATTTCTGCTCTGCCTGCTCGCACTAATTGCCGTTCAAAATGTTGCCGCTCAAGTTGCCGGTGAAGTTGCGGCCAAAGTAACTTCGCCCAACGGACAAATTACTTTTCTCCTCTTTAATTCCACGCCGGCAAAACACCCCGAGCGTTCGGACTGGGAAAAGCCGCCCGCGGATGCACTGCGCTATGCGGTGGAGTTTCATGGCAAGCGGTTGGTCGATCACTCGAAGCTTGGCTTGGAGATTCCGGGGCAACCCGCACTGGGGCCGGGGATGCGCTCGACGTCTACTCAAGCGGCAAGCGTGGACGAGAGTTACACGATCCCCGTCGGAAAGACCAGCACGGTTCGCGACCACTATAACTCCGCGCGCACGGAATTCGAGGACCAGGCCGAGCGCAAGCTCACGATTGAGGTACGAGCCTTCGACGATGGAGTCGGCTTTCGCTATCTGGTGCCGGATCAACCATCGTTGAAGCACGTCCGCATAGCACGAGAGAAGACGGAATTCTGCTATACGAAAGACGCGACCACTTATCCGCTGATTCTGGATGGATATCAATCATCGTGGGAGGACGAGTATCAGCAGCGGCAAGTGAACGGCCTGCATGACGACTGGCTCATCGGACTGCCCTATCTGGTTGAGGTTCCGGGCATCGGATGGGTTGCAATTACCGAGGCAGATATCGATAACTACGCTGGAATGTATTTGCGCAAGGGCGAAGGAGGCAACTGTGTGAAGGCCGATTTGTCGCCGCGGGTGGATGATCCGAAGGTTGCGGTGGTGACGGCGACGCCGTTTGCGAGTCCATGGCGCGTGCTCATGATCGGCGATGAGCCGGGGCGTTTGATCGAGTCGAACATCGTTCTCAATTTGAACCCGCCTTCGAAGATCGCCGATACATCGTGGATTCGCGCGGGAAAGTCGGCGTGGGACTGGTGGTCGGGCCAGGCCGCTCCCAGCGTGAGTTTCAAGACCGGCATGAATACCGCAACCATGAAGCACTAT
>Ga0187851_10000090_pt1 | contig 86513 bp, 90 predicted proteins | sample June2016WEW_6_10_FD_132997 | JGI IMG/M metagenome (GOLD analysis project Ga0187851, IMG submission 132997) | Peatland microbial communities from SPRUCE experiment site at the Marcell Experimental Forest, Minnesota, USA - June2016WEW_6_10 | ecosystem: Environmental > Terrestrial > Soil >... | reverse complement strand
CCTCTGCATTCATTCGATCATTTATATCAACAAATATGATCACAACTCCATCTATGACATCTTCTGAAGTTTTGTAAGGTGTTATACGCATTAAATACCAATTATCATCTTGGGTTTGTATTTTTATCTCCTTATGAATTAATCTGTGAAGAACTTGTTTAATGTCTTCGTTTAAATTATCATATCTTATATTAGATGTTATATCACTGAGAGGACGCCCTAAATCAGATTTCCTTATTTTTATAAGTTCGCTTGTCTCTGGAGTGAAATTTCTTATGTTCAAATCCTTATCCAGGAATATTGTAGGGATTTCAGTACTGTTAAAGAAGTTATTCAAATCATCATTAGCTCTTGTGAGTTCATCAATCTTTGACTGTAACTCTGAATTCACAGTTGCTAATTCCTCATTAATGGATTGTAATTCTTCCTTGGATGTTTCCAATTCCTCATTAGTGCTCTGTGATTCCTCATTCATTGATTGTAATTCTTCATTAGATGCCTTAAGTTCTTCGTATGAAGTTTCCATCTCTTCAGTAATAATATTAAGCCGTTCCTTTGTCTCCATTAATTCATTTTCAAGTTCAGAAACACGATTCTCATTTACACCTTCTTTACTCAATTTAATTTTTTCCTCTTCCGACTTTTTTGGTTTACCAACATCTTCAAAAGATACTACAAGTAAATTTCGCATGACTTCTGGTTCTTTTATAAATTTTATTGTTGTATTAACTTTGTTATAGTCACCATTAGTTTTGACTCTTAATCCTTCCAAAAAAACATCTTTTTTGTTAAAAATTGCATTTTTAATTGCGGATCTTAATTCAAATTTAATACCTTCCCTTGCCATATCAAACAGATTTAAACGTGCTTTTCCAGGGGCAGGTTCTAAGTACTTTCCCATTCTACCATGAATATAAAATATTTCACCGGAATCATTAATTATAACAGATGGTGGGGCATATATATCAAGTAACTGTCTAGTAGCTAAGTTAGATACATCTATTCTTTCATTTTTCTCTCCGAACTCAGATTTCTTATCACTGATTCTTCCTGCGTATGATGTAAACAAATTAGATGCTTCTATACGTTTTCTAGGAAATCCTACGTGTTTATTGGATTTAAATATTTTCCATTTCTTATCCAGGCTAGAAAAAACATCCAATGCATCACCAACACTCTCAGAAGGTCCTAAAAAAAGTATACCATCAGGATTTAGAGCATAATTAAATATTGATAATAAATTTTTCTGTGCATCTGATTTTAGATAAATTAACAAGTTTCTGCATGATACCATATCTAACTTAGTGAATGGCGGTTCTTTAAGAACATTATGCACTGCAAAAACAGCTAATTCCCTTATTTCACTTTTAATATGATATTTACCTTCCTTCTTAATAAAAAATCTTTTAAGACGCTTCTCGCCAACATCTCCCATAATATTATCAGGATAAACACCTTTACGAGCAGTACTAATGGCCTCATCATCTAGATCTGTTCCAAATATTTGTACTTCAAAATATTTTCCCATGGACTCCATAATTTCTCGGAGGATCATAGCAATGGAATAAACCTCTTCACCACTTGAACAACCTGGAACCCAAACACGTATGGCTTCTGATTCATCTTTACCAGCCAAAAGTTCCGGTAGTATTTTAAATTTTAGCGAATTAAATGCTTCTGGATCACGGAAAAAACTAGTGACATTTATAAGGAGTTCCTGAAATAGATGATCAATTTCTTCAGGGTGCCGCTGCAGATAAAAAGCGTAATCAGCGATATTATCTATCTGGTGAATATTCGCACGTTTTCCAATTCTACGGTTCATAGTGCTTTCTTTATAAGAGGAGAAGTCATGGCCCGTTCGGTTTCTGATTAATATAAATATTTTCTGCAGATCTTGTTCCACCTTCACTTCGCCAGTTTCAATTTTATTCATGATTTTATGTGAAGATTGAATATAGGAAACGAGGGTTTTAGGCATTTCTTCTGGTGGAAGAACGAAATCGACAATGCCAGTTTTTATAGCGCTGATAGGCATACTATTTGATTCCGTAGTCTTAGGATCTTGGGCTATGGTCATTCCTCCTCCAGATTTGATTTCTTTAAGACCAATAGTTCCATCAACTCCGAATCCTGATAAAATTATACATATCGCATTATCCTTTTGATCTTCTGCTAAGCTCTTTAAAAAGAAGTTTATTGGCGTTCTCAAACCATGAGGTTTAGAAGGCTCTAATAATTGTAGTACGCCATTTAAAATAGCCATATCCTTATTTGGTGGTATAACATATACATGGTTAGGTTTTACTTCCATGCCATTCTCCACTTGAATAACGTCCATGGATGTGTATCTATTTAATAATTCTACCATGGAGCTTTTATGGGTGGGATCTAAATGTTGAACCAGTACAAATCCCGAACCACTGTCGGGAGGCATATTCATAAAAAATTTTTTTAAAGCATCCAAACCACCAGCTGATGAACCTATACCGGTGATAGGAAAGAAATTTTTAATTTTTTCTTCAGTTTTTTCAGCCGTTTTTTCCTTCTTATTTATATCAGCTTTCATAATAACCCCTTATATTTAATTTTTTTTTAGGATGTTTAAATTATTATATTTGTTATCTAAATCGATTAGTAATACATTAAAATGATTTTTGAGTAATTATTGCTGAGTTTTTCATATACATCTTTAAAATTGTCAATATTAACGACTGTAAATTGATTGTACTCTTATTTTTTTTAACAATTTATTTACGTGTTCGCGTAAACATGATTTTTTGTAATCAAAAGAATTTTTAAACGTTTAAAAATGTATTTATAGCATCTATTTATCTATTAAATCAAAATTTATTGATTCTTTCGTTTCTTATAACTATTCATTTGTTTAATTAGATATCTTCTTAAATATTATGTTTATTATTTTATGGTAAATTACATGGAGTGGCTAATTAAGATTTTAATTCAATATTTTTACCTATTATTAATTGAATGAGGGGATTTTCAATTTTCGGATTATAAAAATTTTAAGTGTTGATTTTCAAACATTTCAAAAAGTGGAGTAGCACATCTGAGAGTTAAATAAAAAATTATATATTTATAATTAATAATAATGACATTTAAAAATTACTTAACAATCTTAAGTGGAGGTGAGAAAGTGGTTTTAGGAATCGATGACCCCTGGGTTTGGGGAGCTTACATTGGAAGTATTTTAGCGACGCTTTTATGTGTGGTTTATGGAATCTTAAATTGGAATAAAGGCGGAGAAGATGAAGAAGGAGAAATCAAAGAGGAAATGAAGTGGCATAAAAAAGAGAAAGAAATGGAAAACAAAGAATTAGGAATATGGGATGAAGAAGGATAGGTGATTTAAATGGCTAATAATTTACTTGATCTAAGTATTATAGTTTTAATATACTTAGTACTGATTATTTACGTGGGATACGTGGCTTGGCGCCGCACTAAGACTGCAGATGATTATATGGTTGCTGGAAGGTCTACTCATCCCTTTATAATGGCTTTAAGTTATGGTGCTACATTCATCAGTACAGCCGCCATTGTTGGTTTTGGTGGAGTAGCTGGAGTATATGGAATGGGATTATTATGGCTTACCTTTCTAAACATATTGGTAGGTATATTTATTGCATTTGTGTTCTTTGGGAAACGTACCAGAAAAATTGGACATAATTTAAAAGCATTAACTTTCCCCGAATTTTTATCACGGAGATTTAATAGTAAATTTATTCAATACTTTAGTGGGGCAGTAATATTTCTAGGAATGCCTTTATATGCATCTGTTGTTTTAATAGGAATGGCTCGATTCGTAGAAACAACACTTAGTATCAATTATAATATTGCTTTAGTGGCTTTAGCTATTATCGTGTCAGTTTACGTTATTTTTGGAGGTATAAGAGGTGTAATGTACACGGATGCATTACAGGGAAGCATAATGTTCGTTGGTATGATAATTTTATTAGGGGCAATTTACTGGATTACTGGAGGAGTTACAGCGGGTAATCAAGCTCTTACTAATTTGATTCACGTGGTACCGGCGCAATCAACTGCTGTAGCAGCAGCTACCGGATTTACAGGATGGACTTCTATGCCCTCCTTGGGAAGCCCCTTCTGGTGGACTCTAGTTAGTACATTGATATTAGGTGTGGGAATAGGAGTATTATCGCAACCCCAACTTGCTGTACGATTCATGACCGTTAAATCTGATCGTGAACTTAATCGGGCAGTTTTGATTGGAGGAATATTCATATTTTTGATGACTGGAACAGCGTTTATTGTTGGAGCTCTTTCTAATGTATATTTCTTTGATACTGTAGGAAAAATAGCTATACAGGTTGTTGGAGGTAATGCGGATAATATAATTCCAGCATTTATCAGCGCAGCATTGCCTGTTTGGTTTGCTTATTTATTTATGATAACTCTACTTTCCGCGGCTATGTCTACCCTTTCTGCTCAATTTCATGTGCAGGGAACCGCTTTAGGGCGTGATATATATGAAACAGTTTCTGGAAAGAAAGGTCGAGCATCAGTTTTGATGGCTAGATTAGGAATAGTTGTAGCGGTTATTATAGCAGTTGTATTAGGATTCATCTTACCACCTAACATTATAGCGGTGGGAACTGCTATGTGGTTTAGTTTAGCTGCTGCTGCTTTCTTAACCATGTATGCTTTTGCATTGTTCTGGAAACGTTCCACAAAAGTAGGAGTTATCTCTGGTCTGGTTATTGGAACCTTAGTCAGCGTATTCTGGATTGTATTTGAGTTTTCAACATCTGCACAGGCTTTAGGTATTTCTCAAGCCTTAACTGGTAAGGCTGTACTTATAACTGCAGCTCCATGGCCAACTGTTGATTCTATAGTAATTGCTTTGCCAATCGCCTTTGTGATTACAGTTGTGGTGAGTCTGTTGACTAAACCTCCTAGTGAAGAACATATAGAAAAATGTTTCAGCGGAGTGAAATAAATTTCACTTAATTTTTCTATTTTTTATAAGAAAGGATTACTTTTTATGATAAAATAAGGGTTTTTATATTGTTTTGCCCATTTTTAAAGAATTAATATAAGTAATATCTGTTTATTTTACCTAAATTTACATTTAGGAAGGTATAAGTATAACAGAGTATATATTATTAATTCAGTATTCAGTTGAAAAATTTAATCTTATAGGTGATATTTATGAGGATTATGGAAAAAATTATTGGTAAAGAAGTTATTGATAATTCTGCATTAATTTTGGGTAGAGTAAAGGATATTGAAGTTAATATAGAAACTAACGAGATAGAAGCATTAATATTAGGTAAAGGTGGAATTGCAGAGAGTCTGGGACTTTCCGATAGTGAAGTTATAATATCTTATGATATAATAAAAGAAATAGGCGATAAAATACTCATAAACAGGTAGAATTTAATGAGTTTAGATTTTTGCAAAATCTTAAATTTTAAAATTGGGATTTTAAGAAATTTATTAAATTAATTAATATGAAATATACAATCTCATTCTAAATCCCATGTAATTCTTTAAAGTTATTTTTGAAAAATTAACCATTTTTATTATATTTAATGTGGATTGTTAGGTGAAAAATTTATATGAAATCTAATTCAGATTTAATTGAACTTCTTAGAGATAATGAAGTTATTAAATTCGGTAAATTCCGGCTTTCTTCAGGGATTGAAAGTCATTATTACGTGGATATTAAGAAGGCTATTACTAATCCTCTGATTTTAAGTGAAGTAGCAGGAATATTATCGGATAAAATAAATAAAATGTGCGTCGATAGAGTTGCAGGTCCTGCATTAGGAGCTATACCAATAGTCACGGCAGTTTCACTATATTCTGATCTTCCCATGATTATGATTCGTAAAGCTAAAAAAGATTATGGCACAACGAATTTAATAGAGGGTGATTTGGAGGAGGGTAATTTAGTGGTTGTCTTAGAGGATGTAACTACCACAGGTAATTCACTTTTGACTGCAATTGAAGCCATTTTAAAGAATGGTGGTAAAGTTAAAAAAGCGTTCGTAATCGTGGATCGTGCAGAAGGTGCTATAGATAATCTTGAGGAGAATGGAATAATTTTAGAACCTTTGGTATCAGTTAATGATTTGAAGTAAAATTTAATTTAATTTAAACCAAATTTTATTTATTCTATTAAATTTTAATATGTTTTTATAAATTAAAATAAAATTTATAATTCTTTTTAAGGGTGGAATCTTTATGAATTTATTATTTGGTGCAGCGGGTGCTTTTTTAATAATTATCGGTTTACTTAGACAATTCGTACCAGCGACAATGCATATAGGTTATCATGTAATTTTATTACCCGGTTACTTTATTGTGGGGTTAGGAATTTTGATAATTATTGCAGGGTTTTTTGTACATTTTACTGGAAAATTAGATACAAATAAATAAACAAAGAGAAATAAAAGCTCATTTCAATTTTTTTTTATTCTTTTAAATGTTTAACAAGATGTGAAAGATCAGGTAAAATTATTTTTAGACCTAATTTAACCGCATTGGGAGAGCCGGGTAGTGAAAATATCAATGTTTTTTTATAAACTCCTGCAGTAGCCCTAGTTAATAAAGCCCCTGTTCCAAGTTCTTTATAAGTTTCATATCTGAAAATTTCTCCAAATCCCATAAGTTCTTTGTCAAATATAGGTTTAAATGTTTCAATAGTTATGTCTCTACTTCCTATTCCAGTTCCACCTGTAGTGATTATTACATCAGTCTTTTGATTCTCTATAATATTTATTACATGGGATAAAAGAAGTTTTGAGTCGTCTGGTATTATAATGTAGGATACTAATTCATATTTATTTTCGACAGCGTCTATTATAATCTTTCCAGAGATATCAGTTTGTTTTGATTGAAGATTATCCTTATATTTTGAATCGCTTAAAGTGATAACTCCAATTTTTATATTTGATGGAGATTGTTTTCTATGTTCTTCCATACTTTTACTTTTCATTATTTTTTACACCAAATAGTAAATTCTAAGATTTTTTAAAAATAAATTTATTTTAAGTTGATTTAAATTAAACATTATTATAATGTTATTATGAAGATGTTTTAACTTGAATTAATTTAATTTAAATTAAGTTTTTAAAAAGTTGATGTTAGAGTATTTCTAATAATTTAAAAAAAACAGGAAAATTTCATTTATTTTATTTAAAACGGAGTGGAGGAAGGGCTTAGGTTCCATAACGGAGGCGGTTTATAATTTTGCGAAAGAATAAACGATGAGTCTAAATACGCCCTTCCTCAACAATTACTTTTATTTTTTTTAACATAAAAACCTTTTGTAAGTGGTATGGTAAATATGTTAAAAGTTATTTTAGTGATTAAATTAAGAAATTGATAAATTTTATATCTAACATTCACATATTTCGTCATTAAAATTCATGAAATTTAATATAAACGTTTTTTAACAGGTTTCAATTATGATAAAAAATGATGTTTACGTTCTGGATAGTTCTGGAATTATTGGAGGATTCTTGTCTAAGAAGTTTGCTAATTTCACTACAAGTCAGGTTATAACTGAAATTAAGGATTTAAAATCAGAGTTATTCCTACAATCTGCTCTGGAAAATGGATATATAACCATTAAGGAACCTGAATCTCAAGATTTTAAACAAGTAAAGAAGGTTATTACAGAATCAGGTGATTTATTAAGATTATCTGATGTAGATCAATTGGTTATAGCTTTAGCTTTAACTATTGAAAGAGATGGAATGAATCCCATAGTGGTTACTGATGATTATTCTATTCAAAACGTTCTTAAAATCATAGGAATATCCTATCGGAGTGTTTTAACCAAGGGAATAGAAAATATCGTTGGATGGATTAAGATTTGTAAAGGATGTAAAAAGAAGTATCCTTCAAACAATTCTTTAACAGAATGTGAAATATGTGGTTCTCCCATCCATCGAAAAAGAATAAAGAAATTAGACCAATAATAATCTAAAAAAAAATTAATTAAGGAAAAATAAAAAAAGTATAAAGTTTCAGGAGAATTCATTTTAATGACGAAGAACAATTGTACTAAACGATCCATGTTAAAAGATAAACCCCTGCTTATTGGTTTAGTGGTTCATGGACCAGAAATAGTGGATTCAGGATACGCGGCTAAAATAATTGAAATCCTACAGAATTATGGGGAGGTTAAAGCTAGATTAGGCGGGACTATGGGTAGGACTGCTGTTTTAGATGCTCAACTTGAGAGTATAATAGATATAAGTCAGAAGTTATTGCCCAGTCAATCCATTAATAAATTCGTTGAGGAAGGATTAGATATAATTTTTTTAATTAATTATGGGAAATCAAGTTTGACTGGACATACTTTTGGATTCAAAGTATGGAATAATTGCCCTGTTAATACACCTTTAATTCAAATTGAAAGACCAGGTGAAGATGATGGAAGTTTAGTGGCGTGGAGTTCCGATCTTGAGAAATTTGCAGTAATTATTGCTAAAGAACTTAATTTAGAGATGATTAATCCTAAAGCAATAGTAACTGAAATTAATAGTAAGTCACGCTGTACTCAAGAAAATCTTAAATCTTATCGTAAAATTGCCGGTGTATCCCCTAAAGAGAACCTGTTTGTAAATGGTATAGTTGTGGGAAAATCCACTTCTAGTGAAGTCACAATTGTAGCTGAGGATGGAATTATAATTGGTATAAATGGTGGTGAAATTAAAGGACATGGAATTCAAAAGCTGGGTAAAATTGATTTAAGAAAATCAATCATAAAAACAGGCTTACTTAGGAAATCTGTGGTTAAACCTCGTGTTTTAGAATCACTAAATAAGTGTAACTCCTCATTAAATGTAGCTTTATTGAATCATGCTGCAGAGGATATTTATAAATTTAAGAATATGGATATGGTAGTAACTGTAGGTGATGATACGACATTAGTCGCTGCGGATATATTATATCGGTTTAATGTACCTATTATTGGAATTACTGATGGTGATTTAGATAAAGTTGTTCAAAAGGGTTTCATAGCTACTGGATCAGTGATAGTGGAGCTTGAGAGTGGATGTGATGATTATGTTGGTAAAAAAATCCTCTTTGAACTTTTTAATGGGAAAGAAACCATGAAAATAGAAAATATAGAAAATTTTAAAAATGAATTAATACAAATTATAAACAACACCACTGAACGTTATAATATTAAATACAAATGAATTATAAAGCTAATAATTATATATTGATCAAAAAATTTAATTTATGAAATATTTCTAAATTGAGGTGCTCCATTTGGATTTAAATGCTCTTATTAATTCTATAAGAAATTTTGAAGGGATTAAAAGAAAAAATCTTATAAAAGATGTCACTGACTTGCTCAAGGATAGTTATAATATTTCTGGAAGGACAATTTTAGGATTTGGAGATGATGCTTCAGCTATAGATATAGAAAATAATCAATTACTACTTCTGGCAGCTGATGGAATGTGGGGTAAGTTAATGGATGCTGATCCAAGATGGGCAGGTTATTGCTCTGTTCTGGTAAATGTGAATGATATAGCCGCTATGGGTGGTATACCTATGGGTATGACTAACATATTATCAGTTAAAGATCATACAGTATGTAAAGCTATAATGGAAGGAGTAAGAGAAGGTGTCCATAAATTCGGAGTACCCATGGTAGGAGGTCACGTTCATCCTGATACTCCTTATAATGCCCTAGATGTTTCTATAACTGGTATAGTGGGTCGGGATGATGTTATTACCAGTGGAGGTGCTCAAGTCGGTGATTGGGTGATAATTGGTATTGACTTGGATGGTAAACCTCATCCTAAATTTCCATTAAATTGGGATACCACTACTATGAAGAGTCCTGAGTTAGTGCAGGATCAGATAGCTGTTATGAACCGTATAGCAAGTAAGCATCTGGTTACAGCTGGAAGAGATATAAGCAACCCGGGAACATTGGGTACTTTAGGGATGCTTCTGGAATCGTCAGATGTTGGTGCCCTTATTGATTTAGATAAAATTCCTAGAAATGATAGTGTAGATTGGTTTGATTGGCTTAAACTTTACCCTGGATCTGGTTTTGTTTTAACTTCTAGAGAAAAGAATGTAAATGAATGTTTAAAACTCTTAGAAGATGTTAATATAACTTCGAGGGTTGTAGGGAAGATTATTGAGGATAAGAAATTTTATTTAACTTATAGAAATCAAAAAGAGGTTTTATTTGATTTTGATAAAGATAAGATTATGGGTGTTAAAGAGGAAAATATCTTAAAAAAAAATTAATGAATTTATAATAAAATTATCTTTTAAAAATGGGGATTTTTTTTATGCTAGTTAAGATTAACGGGGAGAAATTACAACTTCCTGAGGGTTCAACCATAAGAAATGCCATAGATGCGTTGGATGCACCTTATATTGAAGGTTGTGTTTTAAGCTTAATACAGGGTAAGGAAGAGATAGAAAGCCATGTAAATAAGTATAGTTTGAAAACAAGTAAAGGCAGTATTATAATTGAACTGCTAGACAGTGCTTCTGAGAAGATAGTTGAAACTTGGAAAAAGAGGTATAAGGATTTTGATGGTCTACGTATTAGATGGACTACTAGTAATGATGTAGCATTAGGCCCTATAAAAACAGATTTAGAACCTACACGGGACGAATATGATTATGAACGTTGGGATGTTATTTTAAGTCTTTCTGGATTTACTTCTGAAGCTACTCATATTATATTTAGTAAAGACAAACATCGAGCTGTATATGGTGTACCGGAAGACCATAAAGGTGTTTTCGCCCGTATTATAGGTGGTAAAAGAACTGTTATGAAACTCACCGATAAGGATGTTATAAAAGAGGTGAAACCTGTTGTGGAGAGGAAGAGTATAGTTAAAAGTGCAGCTATAACTAATTTGGATACATCTATTTCCAATGGAAATGAGATATTCACTTATACTTTAGTTGAAACCACTAATAAATCTCCTCAATCTGCTGAGCATTTCTTTGCTCTTTCAGATGATGGTAGTTTACATATTGATTATGAATCTGATTCATTTGTAGGTTTTTATGGTTTACAGGGATTGGAATGTCCTCAGGAATATGTAGATCAAAGGAAAAGAGGAACTGTTACTCTTAGAAATACTGGTAAAGGCGTTGGGAGAGTGTATATTTATCGGGAGGATCGTGTATCAACTCCTTCTCATTCAGTGGTGGGTGAAGTTCTTAAGGGAATAGAACTTTTAGATATTGCTCGAACTGGTGATATGGTTACATTTAAAACTGAGCCGGAGAGGATAATGACTCTTTCTTTAACTCAGAAGAAAGCTGAGGAATTATTACTCGGTCAGGATATTAAACAGGTGAGGGATGGTGTTTTGGATGATGATGCAATAATCATTAGCCAGGAACCTCGTTTCACTATGGATATTATTGGAGAGAAGCAGGTTAAAACAGTTGGTATTAATGAAGAAGATTTGATTTACATTACCATTAATGAGGATGCTCCTCGTTCATCCTGGTACTTTAAAAAGATAACTGGTCTTATAGATTCACCTGTAGGTTCCCTTAAAGTACATTTTGCTTACCCTAACAGTAAGGTTATGATGTTTAAGGGAAGCCCTAAGGATTCTAAAGGTTTAATACCTGAAAACACTCCCAAAGAAAAAGTGAAAGCCGGAGAGATAGGGTTAACTAACATGTCTAAGAGGTTTATTGGGATGCTGGGTGTGCGTTTTGAGGATAATAATGAATTCGGCCCTACCGGAGAACCATTTCAAGGTACTAATATTTTAGGGAAAGTTGTGAAAGGAATTGAAAATTTAGAGAAATATAAGGAGGGTGAAACGGTTTATGTCACCACTAGAAAACTCTAAAGTCACTAGAATGATTATTCTAGGACCTTCAGCTAATATAAGTCAATCTGAACTTGTAAGGAAATTGCATATGATGGAACTTCCACTTACTATTAAATCCACCTGTTATGGAGCTGCTGTCAGTGGCGAAGAAGATGTTGTTAAGAAAGCTATAGATGGTGTCCGGGAACTGGATCCTTATAACATATTCTCTAAGGATAGGGGATTTCCACCAGGAGATCCTAGAAGATGCAGGGCTAAAAGAGGAGGAGCTAGAGAGGGTTTTCATCAATTGGAGAAGGAATTTGAATTGTTAGATGCTGTGAGTAATGCTTTGGAGCATCCTCAAAAGGTAAGTCTCAAGAAAGCTAAAAAAGTGTCACCTGAAGAATTTAAGGAAATAGCAGAGGAGAATTGAAAAAATGAGAATAACACCTTCATCGACTGGAAAGGAGATAGAATCATTAGCCCTCACTATACATAAACTTGTAAATGAATTACCCGTAACTATGCGCACTAGAAACTTTAAGGGAATTCGATTAGAGGATGGTATTGTAGTGGAATATGATTACACTGGCCCTATTTTAGAGAAAGTACTTCATAATGGTGAAAAATGCAGTGAAACACCAGAAAATGGTCCTTATAAAGGTATACCAGTATTTGTTGTTCCTTTAATAGAAAATGATGAAGTTATAGCTGCTATTGGCGTTGTGGATGTAACTAAAGGAATTTACAGTGATTTAATGGAAATCACTAAAAGACCCCCATCAAGAGAAAAAAACATGTTAAAGGAGGAAAATTTGTGAAAATCGCTATATTTCCACCTAACTCTCTGATATTAGCAGATTTGGTGGAGCGTAGAGGACATGAACCTCTAGTTCTCCAGAGAGAGATTAGAAAAAGAGTAACCACTCCTGAGATAGATTCACCTCCACTTAATATGACAGAAGAAGATCCCATAAAAGGTCTTAAATATGCAGCAATCGAAGTACCTTCAGGTGTTAGGGGTAGAATGGCATTACTTGGCCCATTAATTGAAGAGGCAGATGCAGCTATTATAATGGAAGATGCACCATTCGGTTTTGGATGTGTGGGTTGTGCCCGTACTAATGAATTATGTATGTTCAATCTTCGTAAAAAGAATATTCCGGTACTTGAACTTAAATATCCCACTAATAGAGAGGAGACTAAAGAAGTGGTTAATAAGATCAACACATTTTTAGATAGCCTGGAGGAGAAGAATGGTTAAAATAGCTCAAATATCTTGCGGAACAGAGTACAGTGGTGTGCAGAAGGAGATTGAAAGAGCAGCCAGTACTTTTGGTGCTGAAATAACTATTCCTGAGGCTGATCTAGATTATATAGAAGAAGCTTATAAGAAATTCGGTTTCAATACTGCAAGTTCTGGTTTAAAATTGATGGTTGCCCGTGCAATGTCCATAGTGGAGGGTAAAAGTGATGCTGACGCTGTTTTTATTGCAACTTGTTTTAGATGTGCGGAAGGAGCTCTTATCCGTAATGAATTACGGCGATTCATTCAGCAGAATACTAGTTTACCTGTGGTTACTTACTCCTTCACTGAAAAAACCAAGGCAGATGAACTTTTCATTAGAATGGAAGCATTATCCACTATTGTAGCTCGTAAAAGTTTGTTAGCTCGTGAAAAACAAGAAGGATTAACTATGGGTATAGATTCTGGTTCCACAACCACTAAAGTAGCAGTCATGGAGAATAACAAGATTATCGGAACAGCATGGTTAACTACTACTGATGTGATTGAAAATGCTAAAGATGGAATGATCGCTGCTCTAGAAGGCACTGGATATAAACAATCAGATATTGAGGGTATTGGAGTAACTGGTTATGGTAGATTAAGTATAGGAAAATATTTAAATGCAGATTTAATTCAGGAAGAGTTGAGTGTAAATTCTAAAGGTGCTGTTTTCCTAGCTAAACATCAGAAAGGTGAGGCTACGGTTCTGGATATTGGTGGAATGGATAATAAAGTCATCACTGTAAATGATGGCATACCCGATAACTTTACTATGGGAGGTATTTGTGCAGGCGCATCGGGCAGATTCCTTGAGATGACTGCCCGCCGATTAGGTGTGGATATCAGTGAACTGGGACCACTTGCATTGAAGGGTAATCATGAGAAAGCTCGTTTAAACAGTTACTGTATAGTGTTCGGTATTCAGGATTTAGTGACATCATTAGCAGCGGGTAGTAGTAAAGAAGATGCAGCTGCTGCAGCATGTTATAGTGTAGCGGAACAAGTTTATGAACAGCAACTTCAGGAGATTGACATTCGTGAGCCCCTAATACAGGTAGGTGGAACTTCATTAATCCAAGGATTAGTTAGTGCTGTGAGTAGTGTTCTGGGGGATATAGATGTAATTGTCCCTGAGTATTCACAGTATATTGGGGCTGTGGGTTCTGCTCTGATAGTTTCTGGTTTAGGTGTAAAGAAATGAAGATAGAATGTTATGATGAGACTGGAGCAGAAGTTTATGAAATGGTTGTAAGACAAATACTCCAGGATCTCCAGCTGATAAGAGCTATAAAGGATTTACGATTGTATGTGGATCCTCGTGAACCAGTATTTATAATTGTATTAAGTTATGAGAAAGCCGCGCCAGATGTGTACTTAGAAGATTTCACTGAATACGAATTTGATAAAGAATCTAATGAAGCATTCTTAAGAATTAAAGATGAGAAATACCTTCCAGAGCTCCTGGGGAAATTATGGGAATTGGAGGGTAGGAATAAAATACATCAAACAAGTAGATCTGAGGTTATAATAGATGATCCTCAAGTGGATCTAAAAAAATTAGTTGTGCATAATCCTGAAGAGGATCTTAGAAAGAAAATTTATGATGCTTTATTCCGTATAATACCTGAAGGGTTCCGGGTGGTGGAGCATTACTCTGAAGGGAATATTATTGCTTTAACAGCTTCTGATGAAGTTATTAAACAAGAATGGCTTGATAAAACCATGAGTATTGTTGATGAATTGAAAGAATGAATAAATATTTATAAAAAAATAGTTTAATTTTATTTTAATATTATAACAACCAGATTTTATAAACAAATCTATTTTATGGAGGAAATAATTTATGGAAGAATCTAAATTCGCCCATTTAACTCGGGTACATCCTTGTTTCAATGAAAAAATGCATGATAAAGTAGGTAGAATACACGTTCCTATTGCACCTAAATGTAATATTCAATGCAACTTCTGTACTCGAGAGATTAATAAATGTGAAATGAGACCTGGTGTATCCGCATGTATCATGAGCGTGGAGGATGCAATTAAACATGTGGATAAAGTTACTAAGGAAATGCCTATATCAGTGGTAGGTGTGGCTGGCCCGGGAGATGCATTGTTTAACCCGGAAACATTTGAATTCTTCAGAATAATGGATGAAAAATTCCCGAAACTCATAAAATGTATAAGTACTAATGGACTTCTCCTCCCGGATAAAGCGGATGAATTAGCGGAAATACATTTAAATAGTATAACTGTAACTGTTAATGCTATTGACCCGGATATAGGTAAAGAAATTTATTCAACAGCGGTTCATCATGGAGAAGTTTATCGGGGTGAGGATGCTTTTAAAATTATATCGAAAAATCAGTTGGAAGGAATAAAAATGATAGCTGATAGAGATATTGTGGTTAAAGTTAATAGTGTCCTTATTCCGGGTTTAAATGATAAACATATTATTGAGGTTGCCCAGAAAGTGAAAGAACAGGGTGCATCTCTCATGAATGTTATACCATTGATACCACTTTATAAATTTAAGGATACTGCACGACCGGGTTGTGCTGAACTCAGTGAAGTTAGAGATGCTGTTGAAGAAGTAATACCAGTATTTAGAGCTTGCACCCAATGCAGAGCTGATGCTTATGGTGTACCGGGTAAAAAGGATAAGCATTTGGATATGACTCCTGCTAGTCACTTCTGAAAAAAAAATATTTTATTTTTAAATCTTAAATTTCTTATTTTTATTTTTATAAATAAAGAATCAAAATTAGGATCAAATTGTCTTCAGTTTTTTTTAAGAGTTCAAAAAAAGGTTATAATGATGAAAACTATGTATTGGAAGGATAATCATCTTTTCCTGATTGATCAAACTCAACTTCCGGATAAAATAGTGTATATTGAATGTAAAACTCATCAAGATGTTATTCATGCTATTAAAACATTAATGGTTAGGGGTGCTCCAGCTATAGGTGTTGCAGCTGCCTTTGCAATGGCATTAGCTGAATTAAATGGAGATAATTTGGAAGAAGTAGCTGATGAAATTAAAGCATCTAGACCGACTGCTGTGAATCTTTTTTGGGCGGTGGATCGAATTTTAAAAGCTGATTCAGCCTTAGATGAAGCCATTAAAATGTATGATGAGGATATTTGTACTAATCAAGCCATTGGAATATTTGGAGCTAAAGTCATTGCTGATGGAGATACTATCTTAACTCATTGTAATGCCGGAGCTCTGGCTTGTGTGGATTATGGAACTGCTTTAGGAGTGATAAGGGCGGCTGTAGATGAAGGTAAAAATATAAGAGTAGTTTGTGATGAAACTAGACCAGTGTGTCAGGGTGCGAGACTTAGTGTTTTTGAAATGCAGGATGAAGGTATTCCAGTGAAATTAATTGTGGATAGTGCTGCTGGGAGACTTATGCAGGAAGGTAGAATTAATAAAGTTATTATTGGGGCGGATCGTGTGGCATGTGGTGGTGTTGCTAATAAAATTGGTTCACTTATGGTTGCATTGGCTGCTAAACGTTTTCAGGTTCCTTTTTATGTTGCTGCGCCTAAAAGTACATTTGATGATGAAATTTCAATATATGATGTGGAAATAGAAGAAAGGGATCCTCTTGAGGTTTTGTATTATGGGAAGTGCCGTGTGGCACCGGAGGGGACTGAAGTGGAAAATCCTGCTTTTGATATTGTTCCATCGGATCTTATAACTGGTATTATTACTGAGGATGGAATTTTAGATCCAATTTAATTATATAATCTAATTTTACATTTTTTTTAATATTTAATGATAAAATTATTATGAATCTTAGAGCACTTTGTGAAATTGCAAGTAATTGTATTCAATGTCCTTTATATGAGAGTAGAATGAATGTTGTTTTTGGAGAAGGACGTTGTGACGCTGATATAATGCTTATTGGTGAAGCTCCTGGTAAAACTGAGGATGAAACTGGTAAACCTTTTGTGGGGATGTCTGGTAAATTATTAAGCGAGATTATAAGTGATGCAGGATTGGATCGGTCTGACATTTATATTACGTCTATCGTAAAGTGTAGACCTGAGAATAATAGGAAACCTAGGAAGTTAGAGTATAGTAAATGTATAAGTCTTTATTTAAGAAAGCAGATAGATTTAATAAATCCTGATATTATCGGTTTACTTGGAAATAGTGCTATTTATGCTTTAATTGGTAAAAAAAATATTAAACAGATTCATGGAGAAACTTATGAAGTTAATGGTAGAAAATATATAGCTCTTTTTCATCCTGCTGCTGCATTGTATTCCCGTGCACTTTTACCATTATTAAAGGAAGATATGATAATATTAAAGAATGCGATTTGAATTATTTTTAATTATTTTTTTTTATTATAAAAATAAATTTTTAGATAATTATTTTTATATATTGGATATTTTTCAACTCATTATATGAAACCTTTCCATGTTTTTTTATACATTTTTCCATTTGAATTTCTTCTAGTTTTTTGTGTTAATTCTAGAATGAGGATATTTTAACTGAATATATTATTATTAAGATAATATTAAGTATTTAAGAGTATTTTAGAGTAGTTTAAGCAATGTGTCATACGCGTAATGTATATAGTATAGAGAAGAGTTTGTAAAAAAAATTGGATTTTGAACTTTGAAACTTTATTTTAAAACTTTAGAGGTGACATAAGATGTTTGTTTAATTTAAATTTAAAAGATTTATTTTCTGTGGATGACCGGCTATTACAGTTAGGTCTGACGGGCCTGTTTACGCCAACCAAGCAGTGAACCAATGACAATATTTAAAAAGGTTTTTTAGATTTAATTTTTTAAAAATAAATAAACTCCTATTATATTATATAAAAATTCATGCAAGTAGTAGAAAGATGAAGGAATTTACAAGTATAATTACAGAGGAGATAATAAAAATTTAAAGAAACTTTTTCTACAAAATTAGACGGATGAAATAAAAAAATATTTACTGTTAAAGAATGAATGTTTAGAAAAAAATATTTTGGAATATAATTTAGGAAAAAGTATTACTATTGAATGTTAAAAATCTAATAAAAAAAGATCTAGGAATCGGGGATTTGTGAATCCGATAAACATAAAAATAAGATTTAATATTTCTTTTTCAAAATCCTTAAAGTACCCTTAACGGTACCTTAACAATTTTTATAATTTGAAAATTTCTTTAATGAAAGTATTACTTATATGAAATTTTAATAAGTCTTATTTGTATTTGATTTAAATATTCTGATTATATTTTCTTTTTTACCCCAGAAGATGATTGCTAATAGTATTAATGCATATAAGGCAATTATAGGAATGTCTGATAAGATATTGGGTGGTGAATTATCAGTTAATATGGATGGTATATTACCAAGTCCTCCATTTGGAGTGTTAACAATTAATGCTACGAATATATTGTTTGCTATGTGCACACCCATAGCTGTTTCCAATCTATTTTCCCCTAAAGTTATTATACCGAGAGTTAATCCTAAAATCAGGGCCTGTATTACAATATCCACGCTTGTAACGGTATTTCCTCCGTTAGGGAAATGAAGAAGAGCAAAAATGATTGAAGTGGTGATTAAAGGTATAATTGGATACTTTGATCGTAATCCTATCCCTTGCATTAAATATCCTCTAAAGAATAATTCTTCAAAAGACGCCTGAATAGGAAACACTATTAAACTTATGATAAGCAGAGTTAGAAACGGTTGAGAATTAAAAGTTACGTTTAAGTTGATGGGAGTGAGTAATAATGTTATTATTAAGCCTAAGATTAGTATTCCAAACCATATTCCGAAACCCTTTAAAATTCTCCTCCAACTGAATTTAAAATCAGTATTTATTAATGATATAAACTTTCTCTCATGTATATAACGTACACCAATATATAGGAATATAAGTGAAAGTATATCGGATATTCCTACAAGTACAATGAGTGCTATGGGTTGCGACAGGATTGAAAGAATTTTAATTGGATTAAATTTACTTAATAATAAAAAAATAATAGTGAGGATTACTACCGGGGTGCCCCATGTTAAAATAATTGTTATAAGGTATCTCCACCAATTATTTTTACCCTCAGTGGCGTTATCTAAAAAAGTTATTCTAGACATTATATATTTGCTCCTTTATTCTATGAAAAAATGTTTATAGTTCTAATTTACTTTTATAAGCTATAAAAAAATAAATATTATTTGGTTTTTTTATTAAATTATAATTGATAAAAAAAAATATTTCAGGTTATCATAATATCTAAACCAATATGCCATATTCCCGGGCTTCGTGATTTAACCTTTCTTTTATTTAATACTTTAATTTTACGAGGACTTGAAGCAGTTAGAACACTTTGAATTGGTTTATCATAATCATGTGAAAATTCATAGTAATGTAAAACTCCACCTTCTTTAAGGGATTTGATAGCTGATTCCAGAAATAAATAAGCGGTTTCGGGTAGATTCATAATTATTCGATCAGCCATTATATTTTTAACCTTTAAAACATCTTTAACATCACCTAATATTGGAATGATCTTTCCTTGAATTTTATTAAGTATGATATTTTTTTCTAGATAATGGATGGCATCCGGGTTGATATCAATTGCATAGATTTCCACCTTTTTATTGCGAGAAATTGCAATAGAGAAGGGTCCTACTCCTGTAAACATGTCAATAATTGTTTCACCATTATTCACTTGATTAGTAATTTTCTCCCGTTCCGTGGCGAGTCTGGGGCTGAAGTAAACTTTACGTACATCTATCATTAATCTGGATCCGTATTCCGTGTGGATAGTTTCAGATTTATCTTCTCCCGCGAGATATTCTAATTCACGGGTTCTAATAACTCCTTGTATATTACTATTCTTCTTATAAACTGTTCTTCGTTTAGTGAAATTCAAAGCTGCTTTGCCGATCAAGTATTTTTCATTCTCTAATTCCTCAGGCACTTCCAGAATTACTATGTCCCCAATTATATCAAATGATTTTTTAATTTCTATTATTTTATCGGAGGAGATTTTATTCTTCAAATAATCTTTAAGACTTTTAGGTTGTTTATTGTGTGCTTCAAATTCTGTTTCTATGATTTCAAATGATGGAAAGTTTAATTCCTTTATTTTTTCAGCTTCGAGTTTTTTGATGAGTGGTATGTAGACAAAATCTTTTGAGCGTTTTATTTTAAATTTTAGATTAATTAGTGAATATTTTAATAATATTCTCCGTATTTCATCTGCATGGTTTTTTGGGATTTTTAAACCAATCAATTCGAAAATTTCCCCCTATTGTGACGGTATTTTATTCACACTTTACTATTTACTTTATTCAAGAAAATATTAATATAATATTATATGAAACTTTTATTTAATCTAAAATTTTTTATTTAAATTTATTATAGTTATAATAGAATATAGGTGATTTTATGCTTTATTTTATTGGTTTAGGACTTTTTGATGAAAAAGACATATCACTCAGGGGAGCTGAGATTTTAAAGACAGTTGATGTTATTTATGCTGAATTTTACACTGCTAGTCTTTTCGGAGGTAGTATTAATTCTCTAGAGGAACTTTTAGGTGTGGAGATTGACATTTTAAATAGAGAAGAAGTTGAAGATGAGAATATTCTTTTAATTGAAGCTGAAAACAAGGATGTAGCATTTTTAAGTGCGGGAGATCCGTTGATTGCTACTACTCATTCAGATATGATGATTCAGGCTCGTAAAATGAATATAAAAACTAGAGTTGTTCATTCTGCGTCTATATTATCCGCTGCCCCAGGTATAGCTGGATTACAAGCTTATAAGTTTGGAAAAGTCACTACTATTCCCTTCACGGAAGCTAATTACTTCCCTTATTCACCTTACCTTAATATTAAAAGTAATTTAGAAAATGGAATGCATACATTAGTGCTTCTGGATATTCAAGCTCATTTAAAACGTTATATGACTGCTATCCAGGGGTTAGAATATTTGATGTTGGTGAGTGAGAAACGTAGCGAGCATACTATTACACTAGATACATTAGCTGTTGTTGTGGCTCGTGCAGGTGCACCAAACCCTGTAGTGCGGGCTGATAAGATAAGAAATCTTTTAGAAGAAGATTTTGGAGGCCCATTGCATTCAATTATTATACCTTCTGATTTACATTTTGTGGAGGCGGAAGCTTTGGTAGTACTTGGAGGTGCTTCTCCTGAAATCATTAGAAATTCATTATAAATAATATATACTTTATTTTTTGAAAAATTTTTTATAAGTGAACTTTTTAGAGTTTCAATACTTTTTTTCCACTATTTTCATTGATTAAATCGCCTTTATCTATGAATTCACATTTTTCAACATTTTGAAGTGGGATTAATACTTTTTTCATTCCAATCTCCATTGTACCGTAATCAACTATTATAAATCCCCGGATTTCATCAATTTCTATGTTCTTTACTCCGAATTCACCTATACGAAAATTATGTACGGATTCATTGATCATATTTATTTCAATTTTATCAATCATTTTGGTCATAATTAAACACCTCTGCAGCTAATTAATATGTGTTTTATTTGAAATAACACTTTTCCCTTTCCCCTTAGTAAATATGCTTATTTTAGTAATCTTTAAATATACCTTGCATGATACAGTATAGTATATGATATACATTATATCAGACATTATAATAGGGGATTTATTGATGGGTAAAGTATTTGAAAAATTCGAGACAGAAGTGAAGCGAGGAGTATTACAGTTAGGTGTAATATGTCTCTTGGATAAAGAACAATACGGTTACGAAATCATCAAAAATCTCAATAATGTTGGACTTAAAGTAGAAGAAGGCACTTTATATCCTCTACTTAGACGTCTCGAAAAAGATGAACTATTATCAAGTCACTGGGAGACCAGTGGCCCGCGCCCACGTAAATATTACAAAACAACCGATTTTGGCAAAGAAATTAGATTTAAATGGTTAATTTCTTATAAATCAATTAACACAGCTGTGAAGCGACTTGAAGATAATATTCAAGGAAAATGAAGGAGAGTTCATTGCTATGCACAATAACCTTATAAATAAATATATAAAAAAAGTAACGAAGGATATGGGCTCAGATCAGCGAAAAGAAGTTAGTAAAGAGTTGGAAGCTCATATTCTTGATAGTGCAGATGCTATTGCTGCTGAAAAAAATGTGAAAGTTGATGAAGCTATCATCCGCAAAGTAATATTAAGGATGGGTTCTGCTGAAGAAGTAGCTGCGATGTATCCAATAGAAAAGACTTTTTCAGACAAAGCACTAGATACTTTAAAAGATATCGGAAGATTCGCCATCATTTTTCTTATAATAAGTGTAATAATCTGGAACGTGCTCCGGATATACATCAAAGATTTACCATTCGATACAGTTACTATATTTATATTCTTAATAGTTTTCATGATTTTATTCAGTATTCATATGATTTCCCGGTTCAAAATTTTCTCTAAGTACTTTAAAGAAACTTAACATAATTTAAAAAAATTTATGGTATCCACAATATTTATAGAATTGTTTAATTAATTGCATAAATTTGTTGATTCATTAAAAAAAAATGGAGGTAAATCATAATTTTTTTAAATGAAAAAATAATAAAAGGAATAAGAGAATCTGTCATATTACATCAATTTATTAAAAAAATGTATATTTTTCAAATATTTGCTCAATTGTTTTGAAGGAATTAAGTTTTACAAAAAGGAGGAAGGGATTAATAAATGGATTATATAATAATTGCCCAGAACATCACCAAAGATTTTGATGGGTTTAAAGCTGTGGATGGTTTGAGTTTACAGGTTAAGAAGGGTGAAGTTTTCGGTTTTCTTGGCCCTAACGGAGCTGGTAAAACCACGTTTATTAATATAATGGTGGGTCTTCTCAAACCTACTAGTGGTAAAATATTAATTAACGGTGCAGATGTGCAGGAGATAGATAAAGAATTAATTGGTATTTGTCCACAGGAACTGGTTCTTTGGGATCATCTCACTTGTAAGGAAAGTCTTAAGTTAATGGGAGACATGTATGAGGTTCCCAAGAAATTATTGAAATCAAGAGTAGATAAACTCTTAAAAGATCTTCTCTTAACTGATAAAGCCGATACTGTGGTTACTAAACTTTCTGGTGGAATGAAACGTCGTTTAAATTTAGCATTAGCATTAGTCCATGAGCCAGAGATTGTAGTTTTAGATGAACCATCAGAAGGTTTAGATCCTCAATCAAGAAGAGTACTTTGGAATTACATTAAATCCTTAAGAGATGATGAGGGTAAAACAGTAATACTAACTACCCATCTAATGGATGAAGCTGATAAATTATCTGATCGTGTTGCCATAATAGATCACGGAAAACTTATTAGATTAGACACTACTGAAAACCTTAAAAAAGAGATTGGGGAAGGAGATGTAGTAGAAATGAAACTTTCTAAACCCCAGATGAATATGAAAGTTATTGAATCATTGAAAAGTATCCAACAAATCATATCAGTGCTTGAAGTTGATGGAGTTATTAATTTAAGAGCCATGGATGCTGTAGGTAAGCTTCCACAGATAATGGATAAAGTGGAGTCCACCGGAGTTCAAATATCAGATCTTTCTGTAAGACAGAATACTTTAGAGGATGTTTTCATCGAGTTAACAGGAAGCAGTTTAAGGGAGTAAATTAATATGAAGTTTTTAAGCATAGCCATTAAGGATTTGAGGGAAATATTACGTGATAGAAGAGGATTCTTTTTTATCTTGCTCTTTCCTATGTTATTAATTGTGGTGTTTGGATTTGCCTTTGGTGGATCTGGAGGTAACACTCCTCATAACCTTGCTGTAATCAATTATGATCAGGGTTTCGTTTTGAATAATCAAAGTGTTAATTTTGGAAATAATCTTACTCAAACATTAGAGAATGCTAAGTATTCGAATAGTAATGTATCTTTATTTAACGTTTCACAACCTAGTGAAAGTAATGCTGATCAACAGTTAAAACAAGAAAAAATAGACGCTGAACTTATTATACCGCAAAATTTCTCACAAGCAACTGTTTCTTTGATTAATAATACTATTTTAGAAACTACTAACCCTCTTACTGCATCATCTTCCAATACTCCAAATATTACCTCGACACTTATAATTCGTGGTGATACTGGATCAATGGATTTTGGCACTACTCAAGGTATTTTAGTGGGATTACTATCCCAATATAAGAATGGAATAGTCATTAGTACTCAAAACAGTATTAGGGGAACACCAGGAGCACAACCAACAGAATATCTTTCTAGTACGGTGGAACCTATTGCGGGAACAGCTAATTTCACAACCTTTGACTATCAAGCCCCAGGATTGATAGTATTCGCTATAATACTTTTAGCAACCACGATTGCCATTAGCTTCACTAGAGAAATTGAAAGAGGAACATTAGCCAGACTGAGATTATCAAAAATGCGAGGATTTGACTTATTATTTGGAGGTATGATCCCTTGGTCTCTAATTGTTGTGGCTCAAGTAGTGATCCTTTTGATAGTGGCCATAGCCATAGGATTTAACTGGCAGGGTGGTATTAACTCAATTCTTTTAGCCATTCTTGTGGGTGTTATTGGAGGAATCGCTTCTATTTCTCTGGCAATGATAATTGCATCTTTTGCTAAAAATGATCGGCAAGCTGCTAATTTAGGTACATTAATTGCTGTTCCCGTCAGTTTTCTGGCAGGGGCATTTTTCCAATTACCTCAAGCATCAATCGGGACATTTATGGGTCAATCATTCCAGATCTATGATATTTTACCGTGGACTCATACTATCGATGCTTTACGAACTGTTCTCACTTATGGTGGTGGTTGGAATGATATTTCTTATCAAGTTGGTTTAAGTGTCTTGCTTACCATCATATTGTTCATTATAGGGGTGGCATTATTCTCTCGGACTAGTTTACGGGCTGAAAGTTAAAAATTAAATAAATTATGAGGAGTTAATATAATATGACAAACGAAAATCAGGGACATGTTCATCACAGCAGATCAACAAGAGATATTTTAAGTGCGGATAAAGTTCTCTCTACAGCAGGATTACAATTTGGCGATGTTTTTCTTGATGCAGGCTGTGGGGATGGTTTCATTTCCATAGCTGCCTCTTTTTTAGTGGGAGAGGATGGAAAAGTTTATGCTATTGACGTGTATCCTGAATCGATTGAATTAGTGAAAAAAGATGTTCAAAAGAATGGAATAAATAATTTAGAGGCTATTGTTGCAGATTTAACACATGAAATTCCTTTAATAGATGATGCAGTTGATTTATGTGTTATGGCCAATGTACTTCATGGTTTTGTGGAAAATGATAAATTAGATGAAGTTTTAACAGAGATTAAAAGAGTTATTAAATTAGGTGGGATTTTTTCAGTGGTTGAGTTCAAGAAAATTAAGGGATTACCTGGACCTCCATTTGATGTTCGATTAAATTCACAAGATGTTGAGGATTTACTATTAAAATATGGATTTACGGTAACAGAGACTATTGAGGTTGGTAAATATCATTATATGGTTACTGCTAGGAAAAATCCTTGATCAATTTAATTTATAAAAAAAATTTAGAAGATGGAGGTTGATTTAAGTAATGGATGATCGTGAACATTATCATGGCTTGTTTGGATTTCGCATGTTTTGGCCGTTGTTAATTGGTGTAATCCTAATTTTATTAGGTTTATCTGCATTGCTTGGAATTGATATTTGGAGATACTTATGGCCTATAGTGATAATTCTTGTGGGATTATTGATCATTGTAAGTGCATTATTTGGTCGTCACAGGAGATATTGAAAAATTTAAAAATAATTTGAATTAATATTTATTTTTTTTTTAATATAGTGAAGTGTATTTATCTAAATATTCAGTGTAATCCCGATCTGCTATTCTTAGGGCGGACATAGCCTCTGGTGAAGAGCAGCATCTTTGCTCAACTAGGTTTCTGAGAGTTCCATTTTTAATGTTTTCTCTTACTTCTCTTAAAACAAAATCCATAGTTTTTCGATTATATTCTTTTAACTCTTCCAAGGTAAAGTTGTATATTTGATAGTTTTCAAGCTCGTAAATATTGTCTGTAGTCATTATTAATCCTAGTTGAGCATAGTAATTGCAGCTAAAATCTCCAAAGAAATCAATACCTAGATAGGTTAATAAAGGGATAAATGATGTTTTAACGAATGGGAAATAGAGTGCATTGTTGGGGTTTATGTTCTCTCGGATGTTTACTGTTATGTTAATGAGGTCTTTGGGTCGTTTTAGGAGTTCTTCGGAATTTGCTATCATTAATATATTATTACCTAATTTTTCAAGTTGAAGTGCGCATTGAACTCGTAGATCAGAGTATTTAGAGCCGTGTATTACTGTAATTCCAGTTTTATTACTTTCCTGTGCTTTTTGAATGGTTTTGTTAACTGAATACTCGGCAAGGGTTTTTGGTACATCGTATGGCATGGGTTCATCTTCTATAAATGGTAATGAAGGGTCTGCTCTTAATATGTTGGGTGTTTTAAGTTCTTTGTACTTACCCATACGTGCCGGGCCGTCATGTACTGTTATTTCAATCATATTATTCTTAATGGATCTTTATGAAATTAAAAGCTTTTGTTCTAAATTATCTAATTTGATAGTTTAAAATTATTATAATATTCTGAAAAAAAATCTGAGTATTGTATATAAAAAATTATTCATTGGATGGATTCTGTAAAGTTATTGCTGTTGAAGTGTTTACTTGTTTTTTGTGTCCAATTTTCCATTTGTTTTTGTACAATGGTTGTTTATTCCACAGAATATTCCTTTAGAGTCAGTTTATTATTTTATTCCTAAAATTCTTATTTAAAATTATGAATATTCTTCTGTTATATATTAAGAATCTAGTAAATTTTGTTTTTTTATGATTTATATTGAATTTATTCTATTTTTTAGAGTTGTAATTCATGAAAAATAGTAAATATGAACTGAATATCATTATTAAGATAATATTATGGATTTAAAGATATTTCTGAGTATGTTAAGCAATGTGTCATAAGCGTAATATATATAATGTATACGAAGAGTTTGTAAAAATTGGATTTTGAAACTTTGAAAACATTTATTTTAAAAACTTTAGGTGGGGTTTAAAATGCATGTTTAATCAAATTTTAAGTATTTTTTTGTGGATGACCGGCTATTGCAGTTTATGGTCTGAAGGGCCTGTTTACGCTAACCAAGCAGTAACCCCTATGATATTTACTTTCTTTTTTAGTTTTTTTTTATTGGATTTTTTTTGAGTGGATGAAAAATGAAACATTTGATTGCGAGAATTTTTTTAGGGACCAAATAAATTAATTTTATCTGTAATGAATAAAAAAAAACGGTGAGAATAAGAGATAAGATAAAAAAATTTAAAGGAACCTTTTTTACAAAAATTAGACGATGAATAAAAATAATAATAATAATAATAATAATAATAGTTTTAGTTTAAAAGTAGAAATGTTTAGAAAAAATATTTTCGGGAATAATTTACGAAAAGTATTACTATTGAATGTAAAAAATCGAATAAATAAAAATCAATAAACCGGTATTCTGAATCCAATAAACGTTAAAATAACGTCTGTAATCTGTTTTTCATATCTCTTAAAGTACCCTTAACAGTACCTTAACAATTTTTATAATTTGAAAATTTCTTTAATGAAAGTATTACATTATACGAAATTTAAATGAATCTTTTATATTTTTTTCATTATCTAATTCTTTATTTGTGTTAAAGGGATTTAATTAGTGTCATCAAAAAGGTTACACTTGTTGATTTTTACACAACGTTTATATAGTCCAACTCTCACACTTAATTATGAAAATTATAAGTTTTCACATAGGCTGGTATTGTTTACTAGGGCGTGAAGATAAATGAAACAACTTAAACGCTTAAAAAATATGTTGTTAGGGGAAGAGAAGCAGAAGGAAACAGACGAACAAGTGCAACAATCAGAGTCAGAGATCGAAACAAAATCTAAGGAAACAGTAACACCCAAGTCTGAAATAGAAAATCGTGAAACAGACCCAAAGCAAGAGCAAAATGAATCAAAAGAAGCTGAACAAGGATTAGAACCAGCCTCTCCAAAGTTAATTAAAGAAGAGCCGAAAGAGGCTGAAGAGAAGGTTTTAAAAGTCCCCAAAAAAGTTGAAGAAAAACCTAAAACAACAAGGAGTGATAGCATGACTTTACTTGAAGGAAGAGATGCAGAAACTATAACTCGTGCAGAAATAGATGTAAATTTCAAACAAGCAGTGATTGATGCTGGTGCAGAAACATTATCATTATGTTTCCAATGTGGTACATGTACAGGAGCATGTCCATCTGGAAGAAGAACTCCATACCGTGTAAGAACAGTTATCAGAAGAGCATTAATGGGATTTAAAGATGACTTAATATCTGACGATTCTCTATGGATGTGTTCAACCTGCTACGAATGCCAAGAAAGATGCCCTCGAGGCATTAAAATTGTGGACATCGTGAAAATAGCCAGAAATTATGCAGCCCAAGCTGGTTACATGGCAAAAGCTCATAAAATGACTGGATCCTACGTTATTAAAACGGGACACGGTGTACCTATCAACGATGCAACTAAAGCATTAAGGAAAAGAGTGGGATTAAATGAGTTACCACCAACCACCCACGAATTCCCAGAAGCATTAGAAGAAGTAAGAACAATTTTAAAAGCCACTAAATTCGATAATTTAATAGGATACAACTGGGAAACCGGAGAATTAGAATAAAAAAAAGGAGGAACCCAATATGGCATTTGCATATTTCTTAGGATGTATAATGAACAACAGATATCCTGGAATTGAAAAAGCAACCAGGATTATGATGGAAAACCTTGACATCGAACTCAAAGACATGGAAGGAGCATCATGCTGCCCTGCACCCGGTGTGTTCGGATCATTTGATTTAACTACTTGGGCCGCTGTAGCAGCCCGTAACATCACCATAGCCGAAGACATGGGTGCTGATGTAATGACTGAGTGTAATGGATGCTTTGGAACACTCTTTGAAACTAATCATCTTTTACGTGAAGATGAAGAGCAGAAAGAAAAAATAAATAAAATACTCGCTGAAGCTGGAAGGGAATTCAAAGGAGAAGTCAACGTAAGACACTTCGCTGAAATCCTCTATAATGATGTGGGAATTGCTAAACTTTCAGAAAAAGTTACCAATCCATTAAATCTCAACGTTGCAGTACACTACGGCTGCCACTTCCTTAAACCAAGCGCAGAAATAAACATTGATAATGCCCTAAAACCTACTATTCTAGATGAATTAGTAGAGGCTACAGGTGCAAAATCTATTCCTTACAAGGATAAATTAATGTGCTGCGGAGCTGGTGGAGGTCTACGTTCCCGTGATTTGGATGTTACACTTGATTATACTAAGGAAAAACTGGATAACATGACTGATGCTGGTGTAGACGCTATAGTTAACGTATGTCCATTCTGTCACTTACAGTTCGATGTAGGACAGACAGAAGTGAATAAAAAGTATGGAACTAATTTCGGCATACCCGTATTCCACTTGGCACAACTTTATGGTTTATCTATGGGTTTAAAACCTGAAGATCTTACTGTGGATGCACATCAAGTATGTGTAGACTCTGCACTTGAGAAATGTTCCTTAGAGGATATTGAGAATTTAGATAAAATAACAGGCGGAGAATAACACTTTTTTCTCCTATTACATTCTTTTTTTTCTTTTTTTTTAATTTAAAATAATTTTTTTATATTTCTAAAATTTTTTAATTTTAAATATTATTTAAGCACATAACTATTACTCATATTCAAATAAAATCAATTCTTGACAAATTTTATGAAAATCCTTAAAAAAAGAGGTGTATGGTTTTGTTTATCGCTAGTTTGGTGGGAATATTTAAATATAATGAATTACCTGAAAAATTCAATCCTTATGTACAATACAAGGCTTCTTTGGAGAATAAAGATATTGGAGATGATGATGAGATAGCTATTTTAAATATTAGTGGCACTGAAAGTTATCATGTCCTTTTCATAAATTCTTATAATAGTATAAATGAGATAGTAGAAGAATTAAAAATTGCAGAGGCTAAATTGAATTATAGTACCAAGAAAATATTGGAAGAACACTTATGAGTTCTTTACCCGCCGAACAAACCTGGATGATTCTAGTGGAACTTTTAACAGACCTCCGAAAAAACGGAGTGAGTATACCTAACGATGTAACTAAGGATATTCAGATGGCTAAAACTACTATTAACTTTTATAAGGTGAATCCTAATGACCCGGAGCGGATGAAAGAGTTGAAGAGAATGAATGATTTCATGAACTCTGCTCAAGATATGCTGCTTACTTTGGCTGAGGATGTTGGTGAGGATTACTTGGAAAGCTGGCTTGAAAAACTTAGGAGAGCTTCTCGTGGTGAACAAGTGTATCAGCTTGTGGATAAAAAATCTAAATTTATTGTGGGTGCTCCTTCTGGTTTTTCAATGGCTCGTTTAACTTTTAAAAAACCGATATTAGAGGAGAGATTACAAGAGATTGCGGAGTATTATAATATAATTCTTGAATTTGAGGAAGATAATATTATAATGATATTTGGTGATAAAGATAATATTAAAAAAAGTTTAAAGGAGTTATCATCTTTTTTCTCTGAACAAACCTAAATTTTTTTTAAAAAATAAAAATATAATCGAGGTTTTATTGCTAATGAAAATACTAGCATTTGGTGATCTGCATGGTAGTTACCTAAAAGTTTTAGATTACTTGAATCATAATAATTTAGATTTAATCATTATAACGGGTGATATCACTGATTTTGGTCCTGCTGAATTAGGGGAAGAGATATTAAATGAGATAAGCCAGTTTAATATTCCAGTATTGGCTATTCCGGGTAATTGTGATCCAATAACTATATATAGTAAAATAGAAAACTCTCAGGCAGTTAATATTCATGGTAGAGGTGTGATAATTAAAGATATAGGTATCTGTGGATTTGGAGGGTCTAATCCCACTCCATTTAATACTCCTCTGGAATTTGAGGAGATTCAAATCTATGAAGAAGCTCGTAAAGTATTTAAAATCGTATCTAGCCAGAAAATCATATTATTTATAACTCATGCTCCTCCTTATGGAACTGAAACTGATCAACTTGCCTCTGGTGTACATGTGGGAAGTAAGAGCATCCGTAGGGTAATAGAGGAATTTCAACCCACATTAAATATTTGTGGTCATGTTCATGAATCAAAGGGAGAGGATAAAATCGGGATAACAAAAGTAATTAATCCTGGTGAATTATCTGATGGATATGGTTGTCTGGTTAATATAGATGACATAAAAGAGAATCCAGAAGTAAAGGCAGAAATTATAAAACTTTAACAGAAAAACTTATTATTTTTACATATATTTGAAAGCATTTACCTGTAATATCCTCTTGATAGGTAATTTTAATTATTTTTTTTATATCAAAACTCTATTTACCATTTTTTATACTAGTGGATTACCTATTGATACTAACTAATTTATGGAATACAATATGAATTCCTTAAAAATTATTATCAAAGAGATTATATGATTATTAAAAGTGTTGTTAAGCATTGGCGGCCCATATAATGAGATTAGTAAGTATTTCTGGATGTTGTGGGTTTAGCTCAGGGTGAACTCCGCTTAAAGCTACTCGTCCGTTACCATAATAATCACCTACTATTGCACCATAACCCTGGAAACCTGAACTATCATCAGCATAAGTTGCAAAAGTGATATAATTACTTTCATTACCATAAAATGCTGGTCCATTCTCATGAGACATTGTTAAATAACGGGAATCTCCTAATACTTGCTGGCCAATATTAGTGGTTTGAATTGATAAATTCTCTTCCGTATAATCAGCTTCAGTATTAACGTCTGGTGCAATTCCCCAACCATTATAATCTAATCCATCAGTGTAATTAGCACCGGCGTACGCGCCTGCACAAATCCCAACGAATCCGTTACCACTTGCAACGAAATTTTCTATTGCATCACTATTAATATTTTCACTATCCACGTATTGTTCTCCACCTTGACCGCCAGGCATATATAAAACATTATAATCAGCTAATGTGTCAGCGGTTATTACATTTGTAGTATTATATTCAAATTTTATATTAGATGACTTATTTTCATTAGCATTATTTAGAATAATCTCAGTTTGTAATGTACAATTTGAATCGGCTTCAGGTCCATCATAAATTAATACTTTAATGACTTTATCATTTGTTCCATTATGAACTGAAGTGTGTGCATATGTTCCCATGATCATGATTGAAATCACTAATAAAACAGATAAAGGCAGGAAAATTTTAAATCGATAAAGTAAACCATATTGTTTAGATGATCTCTGATTAAATCTTTTACTTCTAACTTTAGATTTCTTATTTAATTTTAATGATTTAATCAACTTTATAACCTCTATATTGATATTTATACCCTCAATAATAGAAAATTATTAAGAGGGATTATTAGATTGGGAAAATAATTAAATTCATAAGTATATCATTTATTCTAAAAAGATGCTTATAAATAATTTTTTCCCAATTAATTTCCAATTTATACCAAAATTACAATATAAAATAAATTAATTACATATAATTTTAAATCAAGAAAATATAAAATTTTAAGGATATTAAATACATTTTATTAGTAAGATTAATGTTAAATTAAATAATTCTGTTCTAAAATTTTTTTTTATAGGAAAATATTTTTAAGTATGATTGACAAAACCAATTTTTATTAGTGTGCTATATTTATGTTCCAAACCCTTTTTGAGGTGAGAAATTGAAAATTATAATGGTGGAAGGTGAAGTAAGCGGCAAGAAATACAGGGAACCATTTTCTAAAGGGGTATTAACTAGGTCTTTAACTCGCGCTGAGATGGATCCTAGTGAAGCATATACATTCGCTTCCCAGATAGAATCTCATCTGCGTAGTTTAGGCATCGAATTAATAGAATTGGATGAATTGGTGAGAATAGTTCGTGAACAACTTAAAGAAGAAGATGTGGAGATAGCTGAAAAATATGGAATGTGGAAACAAATTCGTAAATGTAGAGAACCTTTAATTATACTCATAGGTGGTTCTTCTGGTGTAGGAACTTCATCAATTGCATTTGAGGTGGCTAATCGTCTTGGAATTAGGAATATGATCAGTACTGATATGATTCGTGAGGTAATGCGTAAAATAGTTTCTAAGGAGCTTATACCTACTATATATGAATCTAGTTACTCTGCTTACCGTTCACTGCGTATTCCACCACCTCCTGAATTGGATGAAGTTTTAATCGGATTTAGAGATCATGTAGATACGGTTAGTGTAGGTGTGGATGCAGTTATTGAAAGAGCACTTAAGGAAGGAATCAGTATTGTGATTGAAGGTGTACATATCGTACCCGGCTTCATTCGTAAGGATTTAGTGGCTAAGAATAACGTGATCATGTTCGTTTTAACCCTTCAAGATGAGGAGGTACATAAAGGAAGATTTTATTCAAGATGCAGGCAATTATGGGCTAGGAGACCCCTTGAACGTTATATGAATTATTTTGGAGCCATACGTAGAACTCATAAATATTTTGAAAGTCAGGCTAATAAGTATCATGTGCCAGTAATTGAGAATATTGATGTTACAACTACCATTGACTCTATAATAGAAGAGATTACTAAAACTTACGGAAGTGAAGAAGATGCTAAAAAACCTTAAAGTAGAAGATGTGATGACTGAGGATGTTATAACCGTTTCACCCACGGAAGACGTTGTTTTTGCCTTTGAAAAACTTATGAAGTACAAAATAAGCTCACTCCCTGTTGTTGATAATGATAAATTAGTGGGTATTGTTACAGCAACAGATTTAGGCCACAATCTTATCTTAGATAAATATGAACTTGGTACAGTGGTGGGAAAAGTTATGGTTAAAGATGTGACTACTATTAATCCTAATGAAAATTTGCTTACTGCAGTGGAAAAGATGCATAAATCAGACTCAAATGAGATAATAAACCAGTTAGTAGTGATGGATGAAGGAAATATAATAGGAGTAATATCAGATGGAGATATAATAAAGGCTATAAAGACTTAAATTTTTTTAGCCCATATATTAAAATTATTAATGAAGTTTATGAAGATATAAAAATAATTTTTGTAAATTAACTTTAAGTATCTTCCTTCATATTTGATTGCTCTTTAAATATAATATTGAAGCATGTTCCATTCCCTTTTATAAGCTCAATTGAACCATCTAATTGTTTTGTTAAACTAATAACTAGTTGTAATCCTAAGGTTTTTATGTTATTTAAATTCACTTCTTCTGGAAATCCTACACCATTATCCTGTACCTTCATTTTCAAATAGTCATCTTCATATTTGAGTTCAATAATAATTTCACCCTTAATTATCCCCTGGAAAGCGTGTTTTATTGAATTTGTCACTAATTCATTTATAATTAGTCCGCATGGTATAGCTGTATTAATATCAAGTGAAATATTTTCAGAATTAATTTTAAATTGAACTATATTATAATTTACACCATAAGACCTGAAAAGATCTGATACTAAATCTGGAATATATTCTGCTAGATCAATTCTAGTTAAGTCTCCACTTTGATACAATTTCTCATGGACAAGCGCCATTGATTTTATCCGGCTTTGGCTATCCCTGAAAATTTCAATAGACTCTGGTTGTTCAATGTATCTTGATTGAAGACTTAACAAACTTGATACTATTTGTAAATTATTTTTTACACGATGATGAATCTCTTGTAAAAGTACATCCTTCTCTTTAAGTGATCGGTTAACTTTATCTTCTATCCGTTTTTTCTCAGTCATATCTCTGACTATACAGAGAACTTCTTGATTATTCAATTTAACTATACGAGATTCAAATTGGAACATTTCTGATGATGGGGATAGTTCATATTCAAACTCTTGTAAGGTATTAGTTTTTAGTGCACCTTTAATGTGTTTAAAGAAAAGATCAAGATCATTTGGAGAAAGTCCAATGTTACTAATATTTTTTCCAATAATTTCATCGGGAGGTATAGATAATAAACCATCATTTTTAGAGCGGAAATCATGATAAGTGCCATTTTTACTAAGTATGAACATTGAATCAGGAATGGCTTCAATGAGAATAAGATTCTTATTCTCACTATCACGCAGAGCTTCTTCCACTTGTTTACGTTCTGCAATTTCTGCTCGTAACCTTTGATTAGCTAATGATAATTCTCTGGTCCGCTCCCTTATCCTAACTTCCATCTGAGCATAAGTTGATTTAAGTTCCTCCTCTGCCTTTTTACGCTCAATAAACTCTGATCGCTCTTTTAAAGCTCTTTCCACTGCTGGCACTAATTTTGAGAGATTATTTTTAAAAACATAATCTGTAGCCCCTTTCTTAAGCACGTCAACAGCAAAATCATCTCCTATCTTTCCACTTACAAAAATAAATGGCGTATCTGGCGAATGTTCTTTAGCGATTTCTAGTGCAGAGATGCCGTCAAAACTTGGGAGGGAATGATCAACTAATATTACATCCGGTTTCAAATTATTAATTCCATTAATGAAATCTTCTTCAGTTTCCACTCTTTCAGATGAAAACTTAACTCCTTCACGACATAGTTCATACTCCATTAACTCAGCATCAAACTGAACATCTTCTAATATTAATACTTTAAGTTCTCCTCCCATATTTATCCCCCATTATAAATATTCACTCTATTCTGGCGGCTTATTTAACAGCATCCAATACAAACCTAACGTAGATACAGCTTCTGTGAATTCATCAAATTCTACTGGTTTGCTAACATAACTGTTTACTCCTAGTTTATAACTTTCCACGATGTCTTTATCTTCCTTCGAAGAGGTTAAAATTACTACAGGAATCTTCTTGGTTCTTTCATCCTTTTTTATTATCTGTAAAACTTCGAGCCCATCCACCTTAGGCATTCTTAAATCTAAAAGTATTAACTTTGGGATTCCTTCTATATTCCGTTTAGAATAAGATCCTGTCGCATATAGAAATTCCAATGCTTCTGCACCATCTTTAACCCAAACTAAATTATTAGTTAAATTCTTCTTCTTTAAAGCCCGGATAGTAAGTTCAGCATCGGTGGGATTATCTTCCACTAGTAAAATCTCTATTTCATCTAAATCCATAAATGGGATCTCCTTTACAAATTTATTCAAATCATTTAATCTTAATTTTAATTACATATAAATTCGTATAAAAATGTTTACCATATTAAAAACTTTATAATTCACTTGGCAAAGTGAAGTAAATAGTTGCGCCTCCATCAACCTTTCCCTCCCCCCAAACACGCCCCCCATGTCTTCTAATAATACGTTGAACAATAGAAAGTCCTACACCCGTTCCTTCAAACTCTTCTTGACTGTGTAATCTCTGAAATAGGCCAAATAGTTTATTAACATATTTCATATCAAATCCCACACCATGGTCTCTTATGTAATAAATATTTTCATCATGTCCTTTTTTTGAACCAACTTCAATTACTGCAGTTTCACCTGATTTAGTGAATTTAATGGAATTGGAAAGAAGATTAATCAAAATTTGTTGTATTAATATTCTGTCACCATAAGCTGGTGGAAGAGATTTAACTTTTAATAATATATTCTTATTACTTGACGATTTTAATTCTTCATAAACATTTTTAACTAGAGCTTCCATATTTATCTCAGATATTCTCATCTCTTGGCGTCCTACTCGGGATAATTGAAGAATGTCATCTATTAATTGACCCATTTTCATAGTATTTCCTCTAACGATATTTATGAGTCTTTTACCTTCTTTATCAAGTTTATCTTCATAATCTTCGACTAAAATACGTGAAAACCCATCTATAGCTCTTAAAGGTACTCTAAGGTCATGTGAAACTGAATATGCAAATGCATCTAGTTCTTTATTAGCATCCTCTAATTTACTTCTTTCTTTGTCTAGTTTTTCGTTCAAGTCACTTAAGCTTTTCACCTTCTCAATTCTCTCACCCAAAAATGCAACTATAACGATCACAAAAATAAACATCACTAACAAGAAATAATCAGAGTACCTCTTAAATCCAAATGTAATAAATAAAAGTTGAATAAAAATCAAAAGTATAGTTAAAAATGCTGGTGCGAACCATATTCTTTTCTTTTTCCACCAAACAGAAGTTAAAAAAATAGAGATATAGGATAAATAAGATGGATGTGATGAATTATGTAAATAATATAAACTTGATAAAGACGAGATCGGGATTTTACCAAAATAAAATTGAAAATAACAGGTTAAAAATGAGAATAACACAAGAGTTAATACTATAACAACTATTCTGCCCCTCTCTTGCAGGTTTATTCTAAGGTTAATTAGCATAATATCACATGTTCAAAACCATTAATTAAGGAATTGAATAAACTAGTTTTAAAACATTGCTATTTTGATTCAAAAGATAATATTAGATAATTAATATGTTATTTTTAAAATCCAAAAATAAAAGTGAAGAAATATATTTTGAATTAAAAAAAGTTAAAAAAAATCCGTTTTAAAGTCTGGAATAATATTTAAGATTAATTTTTTTTTAACAAAAAAAATAAATTAAAAAAATATTATTTCGTAATAATAAGGGAAATACAATAAAAAAAAATTAAATTAAATCATTCATTAGGTGTTACTCTAGGTTCAAATGATTCGCAAACACTGGGATATTTCTTTCCTAATTCTATATTTAACTTATCAATAATTTCCTCTTCGATTTCACTACTCTTTTTAGCATTTACTGAAAACACATTACCCTCCAATGAAGCTTCTATTAATTCTTCACCCATGATCATCTCAAAGTATAATGGTTTACTATCTTCTATATTCTTCTCCAAATCATTTAATATTTCATTATTTAATTTTAGTAACTTTGTTTCCCCAGCAGTGTAAGTATTCTCGGGGGTTATTATTTTTTTTAAAGTAAATGGAGCGCAACCTTCTGTTCGGGCTGCTTTACGGTTAGTCCAGAAGAGAATTAACATTAATTTTTTTCTAGGATCCAATTCACTTTCAAATTCCAATGTTTTCATTTTCTAAAATTCCACCTTAACTTTTTTTTATTTTATTTTTATCCTCATATCTTAAGATCAAAATTTAACTTAAATTACCATTCTTTCTTTATTTTTTCCCCTAATTTACGACCTATTTGATAACATTTATTCAATTCATCCTCTGTAGGAACATAATCCACTTCATATTTATCTTGCACTTGGAATCCGCATTTTTCCAGGGATTCAGCCAGTTTATCCACTGTTTTACCGCTCCAACCTTTAGAACCAAAGGTAACAGCTAATCTACGAATACCAGTTCTGGCGAAACTTAAACCCTTTAAGTAATATATAAAGTCACCAGCGCTGGGATATGGTTCATTGAAGAGTGTAGGCACCCCTAATAATAATGCTTTACTCTCTAAAATATCTTTAACCATTTCACTTCGTTCATCTTCATGTAAAAAGTACATATTAACCTTAATGTCTTCATGAATCAGTCCTTCCGCTAATGAATGAGCCATTTTTCGGGTGGAAGAGTGCATAGTATCATAGACAATAGTTGCCATATTATCACACTTTCCAGTAGCCCAATCACTATAAGCAGAAATTATTTGCATAGGATCAGTCCAAATCTGTCCATGTGAAGGAGCTATCATATTTATTTTTTCTAATAATTCCAATTCCTTGATTTCTTCAAATTTACGCAACACTAACATAGATAATGGCGTTATTAAATTAGCATAAAATTTTTTAGCAGCATCCATTAAAAAATAGTTAGGAATATCCACATCAAACCTATCCTTAAAGCATAAATGTTGTCCAAATGCATCATTAGAGAATAATATACCTTCATCCATGAGTAATGTGAACATACTATCTGGCCAATGCAACATCTTGGCCTCAAGGAATGCAAACTGTCTATCTCCGATATCAAGAATGTATCCTGTTTTAACTGTTCTGAAGTCAGCATCCTCCAGTGCAGGGTAATGTTTTTTAAGTCCTTCTACAGCTATTTTTGTACAATAAATAGGTGCTTCTGGGAATTTTTTATGAATCTCAACTAGGGCACCGCTGTGATCTGTTTCAATATGATTCTGAATTATTACATCAACTTTTAATTCCCTGCCCTCCCTGTTGAAAGCATCTTCAATTCTACCCCACATCTGAGAAGATGTTCCAGGGAAAGTATTGTCAATCAAAACCACTTTATCTGCACCAAAAACTAGGTAACTATTATATGTGGTTCCATTCAAGGTATATCCATGATAATTTCTTATATCCCAATCAAAAACACCAGTCCAGTATACACCATCTTTAATCTTCCGAGCACTTGCTTTCATTATCATCTTCCCCCAAAAATATAATAAAATAAAAAAAAATTCTTTTTCACGTTGCCTTTATTTATGTAGTAAAAGTGTTATATTTTTTTGGTCCTAAAAAAATTTTAATTTTATTTATATGAGTAAAAAATTTACTAAATACAATAAAAAAAATTAGCCAATAACTAATAGGACTTCTTAAAAACGAGAAGATATAAACAACAGCCGCCATAGATATTTGAGCTGAAAAACCTCTACGTGGAATCAATTCGTGATACGTCTACCAAATAGTACCTGTAATCCTTCCCTCAGCAAGTAATACACCTAAAACCATCCCCAATGACACCTATAATCTTTATATCCATACTAAATCCAAAAACAAAAACACAATAGATCACCGCCCTTTGAAGCCGCAACATCTATAGCCCCTACATTCAACGCGGCAAATCCAGAACTTCCAATTTGTAAATAATCAAATATTTTTTCTATCCTATCTTTAAGTCCAATAGTAAATATATTACGTATAAATTCTCGTTTCAAAATGTAATATACAATAAAATCCTGAAGCAAAACCTATTATAGGTGAGAAAATCCAGATTAAAACAATAAATGCTAATACATTGAAATGTATATGTGACGGACCAACAGAAGCTAACCCAAAACCAAAAACAGCACTTACAACAGCACCCGACCCCGAGATAGGAATCTTCCCAGTAAAGTAAAACTGATCCAAATAGTAGCAGCTAATATAATAATTAAAGGCACCAGTAGTTGTTAATGCATCTGAACCAATAATCCCATTTCCAATGTTTCGCGTAACATTACCACCCATAATAGATCGCTCCAATAAACATAGTTGCAGCGCCTAAAATCAAGGCTCTCAGCATCTTGAACGCCCCACTTCCTACGGCAGTGCCAACAGAATTACCAATATCATTTGCTGCAATAGTAAATGCCATATAAAAGCTTATAACGACTCCAAATATCAGTAACCGATCCATATATATAATTTAGATTATCAAATATAGAAATATCTTAGTAACCCTAAAAAGCTTAATTTTATTTCCTTATTAAAAAAATCATAATATTTCTTCTAAGAGTTGGGAATGATGATCGTAAGCTTAAAATACTAAAAAGTCTAAACTAATAATAGGCTAGACTGGAGGGTTAGGGGTCCTCTGTAAGCGCATATCCCCTATACGGCGCGGTCGAAGTTCAAGAGGCGGCAGATTAACTGGTTGTTGGCCCAAAAATTTAGCGTAGAAACCCTGTCCCGCAGGATTAGTGGTAATCGGATTTCGACTGTAGGGTCGGAATTAACTATTTTAACCAGGGGAACGTGTCAGATCTGGGAAGAAGCAGCTCTACTCTGGACAGCTGATGCTTGTGGAGCAACGGGGCGGAGCTGAATTTCTGGATCACCAACTTCTGGAAGATTTGTCCACTCTTGAACACGCCCATAATTATCATAGAAAATTATAAACTTCAAATAATATTCAAAAAAAGTTTAGATAAAATAAATAATAACAAAAAAAATTTATATAAATATTTGATCCCTTAATTTTAAATACAAAAGACTTTTATCTCAAGATATACAGAAGTTTTGATTAACACTTTATTTGAATCAAAATCATTAAATAAAATTTATTATGCCGGGGTGGCCCAGTCTGGTACGGCGTTGGCCTGCTAAGCCAATGATCCTTTGGATCTCGCGGGTTCGAATCCCGTCCCCGGCGTTCTTGAATATATAATATTATTTAAAAAATCCAATGAGATAGTATATGACGATTTATGAAAGTAGTGGAAAACTATTTCCTAATCCTCCCTTCGATTTTTCTAAATCTTTAAATTTTGCCGTTATGTTTACACCAACAAGTGACGAACAATCTATTTCTAACTTATCATTAACTAAGGCAGTTTATATCAAAAACAGGACCATGGCATTTAAAGTTGAAGATATTGGAACAGTTGAAAAACCTGTTTTATCTTACAATTTATATGCTTATGATGAAATAAGAGATGAAATAAGATTTGAACTTTTAGAAAGAATTAAATTTTATCTAAGCTTGGAAGATGATTTAAAGGCATTTAATGCTCTGGGAATGGATGATATTAAGTTTAACCCTATTTTAGAAGATCTTTATGGCTTGCATCAAGTTAAATTTTTAACTCCCTTTGAGGGAGCATCCTGGGCAGTATTGAGTCAGAGGATTTCAATGAAAGTAGCCCACTTAATGAAGGATAGGCTTACTAAAGCTGTTGGAGATAATATTCAGGTTGATGAAGTCGATTATTGGACTTTTCCCGATGCACATCAGGTAAAAAATTTAGGTGTAGAAAAATTACAATCCATTATAAAGAATAAAAGAAAATCCGAATATTTAATAGCAGTAGCTAATGCTTTTGACGAAGTAAATGAGAATTTCTTAATAAATGCCCCCATAGAGGAAGTAAAAAATTGGCTTTTAAATATAAAAGGAATTGGAGAATATTCAGCTCATCTAGAACTTGTAAGAGCTCTTGGTAGAATGGAAGAACTTTCCGTACACCATGATAAAATGCTTATGAGTTGTGCCAAGAAAATTTATGGACCTGATATAAATGACGAAAGTTTAGATAAGATTGCAGATAGTTATGGTAAATTTAAGGGTTACTGGTCCTATTACTTGAGAACAGCTTGCTAATGGTTTAGAACTATCCACAATTTATCAGTTAAAAATAGTTATTAATCTCTCTTTTTATTATAAAAAAATTGTCTAAAACCTTTTTAATATGAAAAAATGGATTTAAATTAGAAAGAAAAATCTAGTTAAAGAACTAAATTAATCTTTATATTAAATAATACTATTTTCTTTAAATATTCTCGTTTCAACGTGCTTTAGATTAATTAGTATTATATTCTGTACTTAAAATCTAAAAAAAAATTTTTTAATTAAATTACTTATATCCTTCCCCTAGCCCTAAACTTTAAATTAAATATACAAAAACTGTGATTTATAATAAAAAAGTAAAAAATTTTTACTTTCAATTACATAATCTTACTATTCTACAATCTAAAAATTATTCATCTAAATTGTGATAGAAAATGAATATTAACAAAAATCTTTTAAAGAGTCTAATTTGGATCATACCAGCCATAATAGTCTTTTTTTTAGCATTAATTCCTACTCTAAAATATCAGTGGCCACTAAGTTGGGATATAATATATCATATACAATATGCCCAAGTCTATGCAAAATATGGATTTGTATTAAAAGATCCTCTCTTAAATGCACCATTTGGGCAGGAAATAGGTTATCCTCCCCTATTCCATTTTATAATAGTTGCTTTAAGTAACATAATCCACGTAAATTACTTCCAAATCGCTAGGTATCTACAACCATTCATAGTTATGTTCATTGTATTATCTGTTTCATTTGTAAGTCGTAAGTTTTATGGAACCATTGCAGGAGTATCTGCTGGATTTTTAATGATATCAAGTTTATTAATAGGAAACCGTATAATTTATCCTCTGCCAGAAAACCTAGCGTTAATATTCCTTCCTTTATCTGTATATTTCTACTACTATTCTATAAAAGTAAAATCATTTAAATACGCCATTTTAGCAGGATCATTATTAATGATTGTTGCTTTAATCCATCAAGCTGCTACTTTAATTTTATTCTTGATAATAACCGTATTTACCCTGATTGAATTAATTTTTTATCGGAATATCCGTGTTTTAAAAAATTATGGTGCCTTTTTCTTTTTACCAATAATAATATTGATCATCGGAGTTTTAACACTACTTTTAATATCTCCAAACTTTATTCACAATATTATAAATGAAGGAATTAAAGCAGCGACTGGTTATGCTACATCTCTTCCTAATAGTCAACCTTTAGGAATATTAAGTTATCTATGGAATCTAAGTTATCTAATTTTAATATTTGCCCTAGTAGGAACTATTGTAGCAATTAAAAGAAGACGAAAAAAAGATGTATTCATACTTACCTGGACAATACTCATGATTTTAGTGAGTAACGCCTACGTGTTCGGTGTAAATGTTATCTCCTATCGTTTACTTGTTTACATATTAATACCCCTTTCCATTCTGGGAGGATTTGGTGTAAGTTGGGTCTACAAGAAATTCAAGGATAATAAAAAATTTTCATCCCAAAAATTCAGAACCGGATTTTTAATATTAACCTTTACATTAGCTACCATAAGTGGAATTATAATTATGAATAATCCGAATAATTTTTCATTCGATATATCAAATCAATATGGAACATTTCAAATAGCACCACCATCTTCTTCAGAGGTAGATCTTTCAAGGTGGTTCAACGAATATGGTGATAAGAGTAAATCTATAATGTCTAATGATTTATTTCCAATGACTTTTGTGACTACACAAACAGGAATGCCTCTTACTAGTGACGTTAGTTTCGATAATTTCAATAATACTACTTCCGAATCAACTCTTAAACAAAATAAAATTGGTTACATTGTATTAGATAAAAGATTATCCTTCAACTCAACTAATGGAACTCTATATAAAGTGAGATATGATGCTGAATTTTATGAAATATATTATTACAGTGAAGACATTCACTCTAATATTAATGAAATACTACCCAGCTACATAAAAGTGGTATACGAAAATAAAGATTTCATAGTCTGCCAAGTTCAATAAAGTCTAAATTAATTGTAAAAACAAAAAACAGTAATCATACCTCAACAGTAAAAAAAAATTTAAATTATTATGCCTCTTATTTCTCCAGCGATCAAATAAAAACCTGCTAAACCTCCCCATTTACCCCATTTACCTGCAATTTTCCGTGCATCATCAGCAGTAATTTTTTTATCATTACAGTAAAAATGGGATATAGATCTTCTTAAACCTAAATCATCAGCCGGGAATGCTCGATGACGGTGCATGCTTCTTAATACTGTAAGATGAGCTGTCCACTCACCCACACCCCTTAACTGACTTAATTCGTCGATAATTTTAGTTACATCATTATATTCCTTCAAATGATCTAAATCTAATTTATCATCAACGATGAGCTTTGAAATATCTATTATATACTCTGATTTTCTTAAACTCAATCCAGATTCAAGTAATTTCTCTTTATTTAGTATTGATAATGTTTTGGAGTGGGAAAAGTATAATAAACTTCACCATCAAGATGAAGTTCGGTCTCCATAATCTTTAATCATATGTCTCTCTATACTCTGGGAAGCTCTAAGTGAAATCTGTTGTTCAATTATGGAAGACACAAGAGATTCAAAAACAGTTGGAGTTGTACGGCTATCCAGTCCTCTAAGTTGTTGAATTAACTTCGACATCACTCCATCGTTTTTCATGTATTCATAAAATTTTTTAAGGTCAAAATCCAAATTAAACATAGAAATAATAATATTCTCTGCTAATTTTAAGTCTTCATCAGCGAGTTTACTATCAGACTTTAATGTAATTGATAACTCTGGTTCTTCAACCGTTCCTGATGATTTTACAATAATAAGGATTAATATATTGTTTACATTTATAACCTGCCAAAATCTACCTTTATCATATCCACTAATCTGAGGGTCCCCACCAGTAAATATCCTCGCATTTAATTCAAAATTGTAAGAAGCTATTGGCTTTAATTTTATATTGGTTAAATATGACATGTTTTTTTTTTAATCCACACTGAAATTTTTTTTTATTCCATCCATCGGGTTGCTTTCAGAGAATCCGGGCGTGGTGTAGCAGACGGTGTAATTGCAGGGTATCCTATGGCACAGCCATTTAATGCAAATTTTTTTATAGGGAGTCCTAAAAGCTTCATTAATTCATCTTCTTCCGCCATTTGACTGGTAAGGGATATTAATTGAAATCCCAGATCCAATGCAGTTGCTTTAAGCCACATGTTCTCCAATACATGAGCTAATGATTCATGCTCAGCTGGTGGAATTCCGCTAAGTTCAGCAACTATAATAAAGTAAGGAGCCGTATCCACTCCGGGAACACCTTTTTCTACGACCATCTCAAGCCTGTTCAAGAAAGGTTGAAGCTTGGATTTCATGAACGGTTTTTCATCTATTAAACTTTCAAAATGTTGTACTCCATCTGCAGCTTTATTCTTCATTTGGCTAGATAAAGTTTTAATACTTATAGTGTCTCGTTCAAAGACAAAGAAACGCCTGAATTCTATTGTATCACCAACTGCAGCAGCAGCATATGGTGCCAACATCCCAGCTTCTATTATATCTTCTATCCATTCTTTGGGAGGTTTTTCATCTTTAAAAGCTCGTATAGAATGTCTTGATCTTACTATTTCATCAAATAATTGGTTACATTTATCTTTATCAAATTTTTCCATATTATCATCACCAATCCTTTCATCAATTCATATTATTTGTTTTTAATGATTCATTAAATTTTTTTTTAGAATTGTTTACTCAACAAAAAAAAATTATAATAAAAATTATCCAGTTTGATTTTTTTTAATTATTAAATTATGGATATATATCTTCTAATCTATTCATAGCTTCCTCTATTTTTTCATAAGATGTGGCATATGATAATCTAACATGATCCTGCCCATAAATTCCACATGCACTTCCGGGTACAAGTACTACACCTTTTTTTAATGCATCTGCCACAAAAATCTCTGGATATTTAATTTTAGGAAAAATATAAAATGCTCCTTGAGGCTTTACGCAGCTAATTCCCATAGCATTTAACCTGCGGAGAATGAGATCTCTTCTTCTACTAAACTTACTTACCATAGTATGAATACTATCTTGAGGTCCTTGCAAGGCAGCAAGTGCAGCTTTTTGTGATATTGAACTAGCACAGGCCGTGATATACTGGTGTACCTTCAACATTTCCTCAATTAAATCAGGAGTAGATGTGACATATCCTATTCTAAATCCAGTCATTGCATAAGACTTAGAAAAACCATTTATTGTAACAACATTTTCAGAATATCTAGCGGGACTATAATGTTTCTCATCATAAATTATTTTTTCATATATCTCATCAGATATTATAGCTAAGTCTAGGTCATCAGCTATTTCAGCTATAACTTTTACATCATCCTTTTTCATAACGCTGCCGGTGGGATTTGATGGTGAATTTAATATTATAGCCCTAGTTTTGGGTGTAATCTTCTCCAAAACCCTTTCAGGAGTCATTCTAAATTCATCCTCTTCTTTAAGTCTTACTGGAATTGATATTCCACCTGCAATTTTTACAGATGCATCATAGGATACGAACCCAGGATCTGGAATTAATACTTCATCTCCTTCATTAATTAATGTCTGAAGAGCTAGATGAAGTGCTTCGCTTGCACCAACAGTTACAATTATGGATTCTGGATTAGCAGATATCTTATTATCTTTTTCTAATTTAGTTGAAATTGCATCTCTAAGTTCTATAATACCTTTATTTACAGTGTAATGAGTAAATCCATCATCTAACGCTGTTTTTGCAGCTTCTATTATGTGATGAGGAGTGTCGAAGTCAGGTTCCCCTAAACCTAGGTTAATTGAATCCTCTCCAACCAATTCAAACATTTTTCTTATTCCGGAAAGATTTATTAGTTTAACTCTTCTTGAAGGTTCCATGAAAATTACCATTATCTATTTTTATCTTCTATAATATAAAAAAATAATATGTCAGAGTTAAAAGCGGCTCTTAGTTTTTTCGATGTAATGAATTTAGTTATTGGTGCCATCGTAGGTGCAGATATTTATATTGCCGCAGCATTTGGAGCAGGTTTATTAGGACCAGCAGCAATACTTGCTTGGGTTATAGCAGGATTAATGGCTATTACTATAGCTTTATGCTTCGCTGAATGTTCATCTATTATTCCCCGTGTTGGTGGCCCCTATGCCTATGCAAAAGAAGCATTTGGGGATTTTTGGGGATTCCTGGTGGGATGGTCCCTCATCATTGCTGAATGGAGTGGTATCGCTGTATTTCCCTTAGCTTTCGTAGCTTATATTGCTTATTTCTACCCACATATGCCTCAAATAATCCAAATAATAATTAAAGCGTTATTTGTCCTGTTACTTACAATAATAAATTATATTGGTGTAAAAGAAGCAGGTAGAGTTAATGATGTATTAACCATTATAAAGGTAACACCAATAATATTATTAACCATCATAGGAATCGCTTATTTCATTATAAAACCAACATTACTAGTTGCTAATTTTACACCATTCACACCATTAGGATTCGGAGGATTAGGAAGTGCATTAATACTTATATTCTGGGCTTATATAGGATTTGAATTAGTAACAATTCCTACTGATGAGATAATTAATGCTAAAAAAATAATTCCATTAGCTATAGGTTTAGGAATGGGTATAATCACTCTCTTCTACGTGATTACTAATTTCGTTGTATTAGGAACGGTACCTTGGATGAATCTTTCCGCTGCATCAGCTCCACTGGCTCTTGCAGGATACTTGTTATTGGGATCTATCGGAGCACTTATTTTAGCAGTAGGTGCTCTATTCTCAATATCAGGGTCAGATGAGGCTGGAATTTTAACTTCAGCCCGAATTCCTTATGCTATGGCTGGTGATGGATTATTACCACACTTCTTCGCTAGAGTACATCCTAAATACAGAACCCCCTATATTGCATTGATAATCCAAAATACTATTACACTAATAGCTGCCATATTCGGCACTATAAGTCAACTGATCATCCTCTCAGTTTTCACCATCCTATTCTGTTACTTAATCACTTGTATCTCTGTATTCCCCCTAAGGAAGAAATTCAGTGGCGGTATAAAACTTCCCAGCATAGTGCCAGTGCTTGGTATTATAGTTTGCATTTATATGATAAGTCAAACAGCCATTAGTGAAATTATTATTGGAAGCATTCTAATACTTATAGGAATCCCCATATACATTAAATACGCCCCACGAACTGAAATAAAGACTGTTAAAAAGGATATACGATTAGGAAGAGATTATTTTTCAAAACAAGTTCGACTGGATGAGATATTTCTAGCTAACTTCATTAGACAGATAAGAAAATTAATTAATAGAATTACATAAAAAAATCATAAAAACTTAAATTAGAATATATCATTAAAATTTTTTCTCATTTTCACAACTTCCACACTGATAACATCCAAAAGTCTCACACCATGGAGTAAGCTCACCATCCCAAGCCTTCTGAAATTCTTCCTTCAAAAATTCTGTTTTAACTCCTACTTCAATATTTTTCCATGGCAAAGTATCATCAAGATTATAATGTGGCATATTTTCTTTCCAAACAGTTAACGGAATTCTTCCAATCACATTTTTTTCTATCAAATCCCCCACATTAAAATCACCCATAGCTAAAACATATTGTATCAATGAAATTTTAATATTATCCATTTTAAAAGATTTAAATTTAAGTTTAGAATTCAAATAATCCATTTTAATCTTTAAAGTGTTGAAATCAAAATGTTCCCATTGAAATGGAGTGTGAGGCTTAGGTATGAACGGATTCACACTTATTTTCAATTTATTTTCTTGTGAATAAGTTTTTTTCAAGTCATTTACAAGTTTAACTATATCCTCCAAATCTTCACAAGTTTCCGCTGGTAAACCAATCATAAAGTAAAGTTTAACATTTAAATTAAGTTTAAAAGCCTTACTAATAGCATTAGATATATCATTATCAGTAATAGGTTTATTTATTACTTTTCTAACTCTCCAAGTTGATTCAGGAGCAATAGTAATGGTTCGAAGACCACTACTACTTAAAATATTTAAAAGATCTTCTGAAACAGATTCTATTCTTAAAGAAGGAGTAGTAATTTGAAAATCTCTTTCATAAAGATTTTTACAAAGTTTCTCTAATCTTGAGTAATCTGAAACAGCAGCCCCGATAAGTGCTACCTTATTCAGTCCAGTGGCTTTACGAGACTTTTCTGCATTATCTAAAATTTTATTGATACTTAACTCTCTTCTAGGACGATAAATACAACCCGCCATACAAAATCTGCATCCTCTCGAACATCCACGTGAAACTTCAAGTAAAAAAGCTTTTCCAAATGCTGGTATAAATTTTTTATCATTAGTTTCAGGATAAACCTGATTAATAGGATGCCATGCATCCCCCATATCCTTAACTACCATCATTTTCACAGGATTATTGGGGATATAAACACCTTCAATTTCTAAGAAAGCATCAATCTCCTTTTTATGATCATCAAGCCCTTTATAAGTATCCAAAACTTGATCTAAAATCACCTCCGCTTCCCCTACTATAAACAAATCAATGAAATCACTCATAGGCAGAGGATTGGAACTAGCGCAGGGCCCGCCAGCTATAATTAATGGATCATCACCATTACGATCTCTTCTTCTAAGTGGAATATCACTATTATTAAGCATCTCCAATACATGAAAATAATCCTGCTCGTATTGTAAGGAAAAACTAATCACATCAAAATCTTTAAGATTGGTTCCTGACTCTAGACTGTTAAAGTAAGGGTAGACTACCCTTTCACAGTAAACATCTTCCCTTGAATTTAAATAATCATAAATGATATGAAATCCAAGAGATGACATTGCGCTGCGGTAAAGGTTAGGATAACAGGATGCAAACCGTAGATCTACTTTGCGGAGATCTTTGATAACTACATTATGTTCCAGCAGCATAACTATAATTTAACTTAGAACATAATCAAGATATCTGATAGACAGGAATAAAAAAATATGATAGCAAAAAGGTACCAAAAGGTTGCTTTAGGAGGCACCTTTGATAAATTCCATGAAGGCCATCTAAAGCTTATAAAAAAAGCATTCGAGATTGGTCAGGAAGTTTTAATAGGAGTTACTTCTGATGAATTTGCAGGATCAAAGGGTAATATTGAATCTTGCAAAGTTAGGATGTCAAAATTAAAGAGTATATTAAATAAATGTGATGGTAAATATATTATATCTCGTTTAGAGGATCCATACGGTCCAACATTATACGCGGATGATATTGAGGCTATTATAGTAAGTGAAGAGACTAAACCCACCGCTCTCCAAATAAATAAAGAACGAATTAAGAAAGGTTTGAAACCTCTGGATATAATAACTATGACAATGGTTCTATCTGAAGATGGTAAACCCATATCCTCCACTAGGATACGGAAAGGAGAGATAGATGTAAAAGGAATGCTTATAAAGGATAGTTAAAGGTTTCTAAAAAGATTTAAATTTTATTTAGTTTTTATTTCATTAAAAATGATATTTATGAAAGTAAATGTAGGATCAAAAAATCCAGTAAAAGTCCAAGCCACCCGGAATGTATTAAAGAAAATATGTGAGAATGTAAAAGTAAATTCAACCCAAGTAGATTCTGGAGTGCCTGATCAACCTATAGGGTTAGATCAAACCATAAAAGGTGCTATAAACCGGGCTAAGAATGCTTATACTCAAACCTTTGACTTGAGTGTAGGTATAGAATCCGGACTTTTGAAGACTCCCAATACTATTACAGGTTATATAGATTTGCAATGGTGCGCCATCTTCGACGGTGAAAAAAATAGTTTAGGAGTAAGTGCTGGATTTGAATATCCTCCAATAGTCATGAAAGAAGTGTTGAAGGGTAGAGAAGTGGGAGATATTATGGATGAATTCACAGGTATTAATGATCTAGGCGAGAAAATGGGTGCAGTAAGTTATCTTTCCCAAGGAATGCTAAATCGCAGAGTTAACACTGAACAATGTGTTTTGATGGCTATGATACCCCGAATGAATAATGAACTATACTTCAATGAATGATGATAAAACTGATTAAATTATTATATTTAAATGATAATTAGAAAAAATTTAGAATTTTTTTAAGGGGATTTATTATAAAATGAAGATTGGTGTTATAACCTCAGCTTATCCTGAATTTAAGGATGATCCCCATGGTATTTTTGTGCACCGCCTTATGAAGGAAGTAATTAAACAAGGTAATGAAGTCCATGTGATTGCTCCACATACAGGAGGATTAACTAAATATAATCTAGATGGAGTAGAAGTAGAAAAATTTCATTACTTTTATCCTAAGAGATTTGAAAAATTATGTGGCAGATCAGGAATGATTGACAATGTTAAAGAGGGATTTCTAGTCAAATTTCAGGTTCTAACTTTTCTATTCTTTAATATTTTATATTCTACTACTAAAATGAAAGATATGGATATTATTCACGTGCAATGGCCCATACCCAATGGCTTAGGCGCCTATTTTTTGAAAAAAATTTATAAAACACCTTATATAAACACTGTCCATGGTGAAGAATTTTATTTATCCAAACGTTACAATACACTATTCGCACTCAAATGGCTAATTAATAATTCATTTAAAACCATAACTAACAGTACAGCAACTAAAGATTCCTATTCACGGTTAGATTTAAATGAAGATAAATTTCAGGTAATACCATTTGGAGTGGACATAAATTTTTTTAAACCATTAAATACTCCAAAAAATGAGGAAGTATTCCAAATATTATCCGTTGGCTATTTAATAGAAAGAAAAGGATTTAAATACCTTATAAAAGCTGTTAAAAAAGTTTTAAAAGAATATAATAATGTTACATTAAAGATTATAGGATCAGGACCCTTAAAGAATAAACTCCAATATTTAATAACCGAATTAAAATTAGTAAATCAAGTTAAGTTAATCGGGAATGTTTCCGACAATGAATTATTACATTTATATAACTCATCTGATCTATTCATTCTCCCCTCCATTACAGACACTCAAGGCAATACTGAAGGACTTGGTGTAGTTTTACTAGAAGCTATGGCATGTGAATTACCAGTAATCGGATCTAAAGTGGGAGGTATCCCAGATATAATAATCGATAATGAAACAGGTTTACTAGTTAATGAGAAAGATATACTAGAATTATCCATGAAAATAAAATATTTAATAGATAATAAAGAATTAAGACAAAAACTCGCTACCAATGGATTAAATAGAGTTAATAAAAAATTTTCATGGAATCAAGTAATGAACAGTTATCTAAATATTTATAAAAAAACATTACTAACCAAAAAAAATTGATCTATTACATAATTAATTTCTCTAACCTTTTAACTGCATTATATTTATCCTTTTTATCCAATTTAGCTTCATCCAATACATCTTTCAATGTTTGAATTGAATTATCATAAACTTCACGATCAACCGGATAAGGATAACCATCTTTACCCCCATGAGTAAAACTATACTTCACGGGATCCTTCCAACTCGGCTGTGATCCATAAACTAAATCAGATATTAAAGCTAAAGCTCTAATCTTCTTAGGACCCATACCTTCCAATGAAACCAGTTCCTCATAATTAGATGGCTGAATTTCCCATGCTCTTTTCAAAACCTCAAATTCCCGGTTTGAAAGATCCATATCTAATACAGGATGATGTCTAGGCATTTTAAATTCAGTGAAGTAATCATCCAATTGACTCTGAGATTCACTAATTAAAGGAGTCTTATCCTTAAAATACTTCTTCAAATGATCCGGATTATCACAGAGTAGATCTACACTAATATTACGAGCATCATCACTTTCCTGTGCAGTCATATTCAAAGATTCAGTTTCAACTTTATCACAACAAATTCCCTGATGAGGCTCTTCATCAAATTTTATAACATTCTCTGAAAGCCAATGATACCTACGAGCATAACTTGTTTCCGCTTTCATTCCCTGTTGGATAATAGCCCATTCTCCTTTCTCATTTAAAAGAAAGGAATGATGATAAAGATTATAACCATCCTGAATGCAAGAATTATCTATTTTAGCAGCTAATTTACTGGAATGAATCATATCATCTATTTTATTAGTTGATAATGAAAAAATATCAGCCGCTTTTTCAATGTCAACCGGAGTCTTACGTGATGCACGACCTTTACCACCAGCCACTATTAATCCATGCTCTTCAGGGTTAAGAGCCATCTTCATTGCTCCACAAGTGGTTGTAGTAGTTCCCGATGAATGCCAATCAAAACCAATTACACACGATAATGCTTGGAACCAATAAGGATCAGATATACGTCTTAAAAACTCATTAGAACCATACTCATAAAGTATAACCTCAGTTATACCTTTAGTTAACGTCACCATCCTCTGAAAAAGCCATTTAGGAGCATGACCACCATGTAAAGGAAGATTAACCACTCCTCTGCGAGACTGCATAATTTTTTTTATTCACACCTAAAAAATTTTTTATACAAAAAAATTTACCTAACATTATTATGAGATATTCTCAATTATTTCATCCAATTCATCGTATATAGATTGATTATTATCATGTTTAAACTTAGATTTTATATTATCTCGATAAAAATCAAGGTTTTCCAGAAATTTTTTAATATCCTCCTTATCAGGATCCTCATGAAACTCTCCATATTCCAATCTTTTAAGATAAATAGCATTCAGTATCTGTTCGAATTGTTTCTTAACGGGAATGCTTAGAATAGGTTTTTCCAAGTATAATGCTTCAGATATTAAAGTGAATCCACCATTAGTTATAACTGCACGAGCAGAAGCTAAGTCTTCAAAAAATTCATCCTCATTAAAATCTTTGAAAGTTAAATTACCATCTCTCTTATTTTTATGAAAACCATAAATTATGAATTCATCATCAAATTCTTTTAAAAGCTTTAAAAGTTCATAATTTGAATCTGTCGTTTGATAAACTAGTATATGGTTTCCTTCAACCGGTTTAAGTTGTAACACATTCTCACGTAGAATAGGTGGGAACATTTTCACTTTACTCGGGTTTTTCACGGGAGGAAAATAATAACTGGTAATTAAATATTGACGTGGTCTTTGGATAAATGAACGCACCACCCCTGCAGCCTTGATTCTGTCACTTAAATATTCATTAAATACTTTAATGTCACATTGAGTCATTACATGCATGTTATCTAAACTAATTAAGGGTATTCTTAATATTTTACTTAATAAATTGGAGTAAAATTCGAAATCTGATATAATGAGTTGAGGTTTGGATGCTTTCGCTATATTATACATTAAACGTAGGTTATATCCTAAGTCTAATGGAAGATCTTTAATGTTATTTATAAATGTTTTAGTATTATTTACTTGATTGAACTCATAAACTGTGTTAAAACCTTCAATCTCATATACATCCTCAAATTTATCCTTAAGATACTGATAAGCTCGATCACTAGCAAATATAACTACATCATTATTCTTTTGAAGATGCTTTATAACAACTGCACTACGTATAGCATGACCCATACCCTCCCCACATACACTGTACAGGATTCTCTTATTATTACAATGACCAAAATTATAATTCAAATCATCAGCACTAATTTTTCTACCAGTGAAATGATACAATGTACTTTTAGCATACTTAATAGCTAAATTTTTTCTACCTTCCTCTTCAATCCTCCTAGTACTAACAAAAAGTCTAGGAGTTCTTAATACCTTAAAAAAACTTATAGATGCAATCTTCTCAATATAATCAGTATCCTCACCAAAATCAAGATTTTCATCAAATCCATCAACCTCATCATGAAGTTTTTTAGTGGTGAGAATTCCATAACATCCTGCACCATGAGGTTTAATTGATTCCACTTTCCTCATGAAAAAATTAGCAAAATCATGGGATATCTTATCAAAAGTTTTATCACTAAGGGGAGCTATTTGCGTGATAGCAATACCTAATTCATTCTCCTCAAACTCCTCCAAAGCATTCTTAATGTATCCATCCGTTAAAATAACATCAGAATCTAAAAAAAGTAAATACTTCCCCTGAGCCACTTCAGCACCCTTATTCCTACCAACAGAAGGAATGCCACCTTTAACAATTACACATCCATACTTCTGTGCAATATCCCGAGTACTATCCTTTGACCCTGCATCAGCCACTATAACTTCATAGTCATCAAAATTTTGCCTATCAATACTTTCCAGTAATTGGGGAAGATAATTCTCTTCATTATATGTAGGTATTATAATACTAAGCTTCATGAGTTCTCTCTTATAAAATATTTATTTGTAAATATATCTATTTTCCAGATTTACCTTTCAGGATAAATAAATTTAATGTTCAAAAATTTAAAAGTATGAATAAAAATTCCAAGTCATGAAAAATCCATCCGCTTTACCTTTAGAAGTATGATAAAGATTTAATAAAGTTTCCTTATCATTAGTAGTAGATTTGATATCTATTATACTTTCATTACCATAATTTTTAATGCTTAAAACATCATATCCACTTAAATCAATAGGTTGAGTAGGGTGAATAACTGTTATCTGATGATAATCAGGATTACTACCACCAATCTCTAATCCCAACCCGGTAAGTATAATTATAAGTACTATTAAGGTTGGTTTTAATAGATTACGTGGAGAAAAAGGTTTCTCTATAAAGTACATGCCTATTAAACCCGCGAATCCAATAAGAGCTGGATTTGAAAATAAACCACCATCAAGTATTCCAATTAATGCAAGAGTACCAGCAAAGGCTATTATAAGTTTATACAAATCTATCCGTTTATCCATAGATAATAAACAAGTCACATAAATTAAAGGCCAAGTAACAATTACAACATATTTTAAAGGTGAAATATATTTAAATAAGGATTCACCAGTGCCTATATAACTGGGAATACCCACGCCCAATACTTGAGTAACCGTATAACCCAAAACTGATTTAAATATATGACTATGTATAATGCTACTTGAGGTTATACTAGGATTCACTGATACAAATACTGAGAAAATCGGTACACCATACTCTAACCTTAACAATACTTCACAAATTTGACCTATAATCAACGTGAATAAAACTAAAATAACTGCATACTTCAAATATTTTTTACTACCCTTAAAATCTAAAGACGCGAATCTACCAGTAAACCTGTCTGACGTTATTAAAGAATTGAACAATAAAAAACTACCCATAATTATTAAGAACATTACAGCTTTAGTTTCATCAGAACCCAAAGTCAATGGCCAGAAAATAGAAGTCACAACCCCATGTAGAACACTCACTCTCCACACCACAACCGCTATTATCATCATTAAAATGCCAATAATACTAAGACGATTCAAAGATAAAATATTTATCACCAAACATTTCAGTTATTATTACTTATCTGGAAACTTTATTTTATTTATTATAAAAAAAATAAGTTTAATAATTTCTTTTAGAGGAAAAAATAAGGTTTATTTAGGTTTTGAAACTTCAAGCATACGTTCAACAGCATTTCTAGCCTTATCTGCTATTTCCACATCCACTTTAACTTCGGAAACTTCATTTAAAAGTGAATTTTTAACTTTTTCCAAAGTATGAAGCTTCATAGTTTTACAAATAGCTTCACTTAAAAGAGGAATAATAGTTTTACCAGGATTCTCCCTTTTAAGTCTAGTAACCAAATCAACCTCTGTACCTATAATGAAAGTCTGCGCCTCAGATTCCGCTACATAACGAATCATATCACCCGTACTCAAAACTTCATCCGCCTCAACTTGAACCTCAGGATCACACTCCGGATGAATTAACAATACTGCATCAGGATAATTCTCCCGTAAAAAGACAATATCTCCCTCATGAAACATTTTATGAACATAACAATGACCTTCCTCAGGAATAGGAATAATCATCTTATCCAACTTTTGAGAAACATACCATGCCAGATTCATATCCGGACCGAAAAGTATCTTATCCTCCTTAAGACTCTTCACCACCGCCACTGCATTAGCTGACGTGCATAATATATCAGCCTCCGCTTTAGCCTCTGCAAGAGTGTTCACATAAAGAACAAGCGCAGCATCAGGATACTTCAATCTAGCCTTCCTCACCGCATCCGCAGGTAACATATGCGCCATCGGACACTCAGCTTCACGATCAGGTATCACAATCTTCTTCTCAGGATTTAAAATAGCAGCAGTCTCCGCCATAAAATCCACTCCACAGAAAACCACCAGATCTGAATCATCAATTTGGGATGCCTTAATACACAATTCCAGAGAATCACCTACAAAATCAGCTATCTCCTGAATAAGACTAGTTTGGTAATTATGAGCTAATATTATAGCATTCTTCTCTTCTTTAAGTCGTATAATTTCCTTCTGTAAAATATTCAACATAATATAATCAACCCTTATCCTCATATAAATACAAAAATTTTGAATTAAAAAAAAAATAATTATTTAATTAATCTTTTTTTTTTATAAAAGTTAAATCAAACTAAGATTTATAAAATAAAAATAGTTTAATAACTATTAAACTTTTTTTTATAAATAAACTTCTAAATAATAGGATTATTTTATAAATCCTCTGGTTTCAAAAGATCACCAACCTCAGCACCATCCAAAGTGCTTCCACAATCACATTGATTCTCTGATGGAATTTTAGCAATAGAATCAGATAAAAGTTTAATTAAATCCTTTCTTTTAGTCTCCACAACTTCAAATACTTCATCCACAGTTAACTTACTCGGTGAAATAGAGGCTGCAAAATTCGAAACTGTACAAATACTACTATAACACATTTCAAGCTCCCTAGCAAGTATAACCTCAGGCAAACCGGTCATACCCACAATCGTACCACCTAACTGTCTAAACATTTGAATTTCAGCTGCAGTCTCAAATCGAGGACCCTCAGTACACACGTAAACACCATTTCTCTTAACCTTCCCGGAAGATATTAAAATATCTCTCAACTCGCTACAGTAAGGTTCGGTAACATCTATATGAACTGTTCTATCATCATAAAACGTGCCTTTTCTCATTCGCGTGAAATCCAGGAAATCGTTAGGAATCACAAAATCCCCCGGTTTAATGGATTCATCCATAGAACCAACCGCATTAGTTGCAATAACCCGTTTTACTCCCATTTTTTTCAAAGCATATATATTAGAGAGATAATTAACCATATGCGGTGGTTTAGCATGACCCAAATTATGTCTAGGCATGAAAACTACTTCCCGACCATGAAGCTGGAAAACTGACATTTCCGGTGAAGGACCATAAGGCGTATCCACTACACGAGATACAATTTCATCCCCCAATTCAACAATCTTGTATATACCTGTTCCACCAATTATGCCTATCATAATAAATCATTTTCCATATTTAATTTTTAATATTTTATATTATAATAATTTATAAAAAAAATTTTTAGTTTACTATTATTGATTAACATTATTCACAAAAAAATTTGTTCTTGAATATTTTTTTTTTATCCTTTAGCTACACCCAATGGCACCATTCTAGCTACTAAACTAGCTATTCCAGCATCATGAGAAGTTTTAACTACTATATCAACATCCTTATAAGCACCCGGCGCTTCCTCAGCCATCACCGGCATCGAGGTAGCTTTAACAATAATACCCCGTTCCGCCAAAGCCTTCTGAACCTCCTCACCACTATAAAGTCTTTTAGCACCAGCCCTACTCATAGTACGCCCCGCACCATGAGCAGTTGAACCAAAAGTTTCCTCCATAGCAGTATCAGTACCATGAAGCACATAAGAAGCCGTACCCATAGTCCCCGGGATTAAAACAGGCTGCCCCAACTTTCTATACTCTGAAGGAATCTCCATCCTACCTGGTCCAAAAGCTCGAGTCGCTCCCTTCCTATGCACATACACTTCCATATCCCGACCTTTAATATTATGAACCTCTTTCTTAGCAATATTATGCGCAACATCATAAACAATACCCATATCCATATCCTCAGCATCCCGATGAAAAACATGTTCAAAAGATTCACGAACCCAATGCACAATCATTTGCCTATTAGTCCAAGCAAAATTAGCACCAGCAGCCATAGCCTTAAAATAATCCTGCGCCTCAGGTGAATCAGCAGGAGCACAAGCCAACTGCCTATCTGGAAGATTAATTTGATACCGTTTAGTTGCCTTATCCATTGTTCGTAGATAATCAGAGCATATTTGATGGCCACAACCCCTAGAACCAGTATGAATCATCACCGTAACCTCACAATCATCCAATCCAAAAACCTGAGCAGCCTCCTCATCAAAAATTTTATCAATTCTCTGAATCTCCAGAAAATGATTACCCGAACCTAATGAACCCAACTGAGGAATACCCCTCTTCTTCGCTTTATCAGATACCTTATCAGCATCCGCCTGCATCATCCTACCATTTTCTTCTAAATGATTCAAATCAGACTTCCAACCATAATCATTTTCAACAGCCCACTCCGCACCATTATTTAACACATCATCAATCTCGCCTTCCTTAAGTCTAATTTTACCTTTACTACCCAAACCAGATGGAACATTATCAAATAGTACATTCACCAATTCCTTAAGTTTAGGTTTTAACTCCTTCTCAGTTAAATTAGTTTTTAAAAGTCTCACACCGCAATTTATATCAAATCCCACTCCACCAGGACTAATCACGCCATTACGAGCACTGAAAGCAGCTACTCCACCAATACTAAATCCATATCCGAAATGTATATCCGGAAGTCCAATACTAAATTTCTGTATACCCGGTAAACAAGCCACATTAGCCACCTGATCCAATGCACCAGTCTCAACTGTTTTAATAGCTTCATCATCCAAATATACTCTACCAGGAACTCGCATACCCTTCTTATAATCAGTACTAATTTCCCATACACAATCTCTAACTTTTTTTAAATATTCATTCAAAATACTCTCAGTAACCATAAGATTCAACTCTCCCTAACTCTCAATAATTCTTATTTTAACTGTATTATTATAATTTTAAAGTAAAATTATTTTTTATTTTAAAAAAAATTTGAATAAAATCTTATAAAAAAAATGAATTTATGATTAATAAATTATATAGTTCAAAAAATACTTTTTAAGTATTTAATTGATCTTATGTATCTAATATAACCTGCACCATATATCCATTTTCCTCTTTTATATCCATAAGATGATAAGTAGCTGCTTTAACATCTTCTCTACTCTCATGAATCATAAGATCAAAAGCTTCACCACAAACCACTGCATTTAACCTGTAATTCTCCTTACTTTTAACTATTTTAACTTTAAATCTAGAGAAAACTAAAAATTCAGAGTCATGTAAAAAAATCAATTCTGAAAGCCAATCAAAGAGAAGAGCAAAAAGATCCTCCGATTCAATACTAATCTTACTCTCCACGATACACTTTACCTTAGAAGTATTAGTCATCACTTCAAACAATGCCAACGCAGCATTCTCAAATGACTCCTCTAAAGTTTTTCCGTATGCCTTATAACCTACATCAGCTGTTACATCAAAAAATTCATATTTCAAAATAGTTTCAATCCCCTCAAAGAAAATAAGAATTAATATAATAAATTAATTATATTATTATATAAATTTTATAATTCTAAAATAATATAACATTTTTTTTATGCAACCTCTCTAGGAAATTCCTCTCTCACCTTAGGCTCCAATCCTCGACCCAATCTCCTAGCCACTTCTTCATAATAATCCTTAGTTCTAGATGTAGTTGAAGGATTAATTTTCTTTAAAGCCTCCTCAAAATGCTTAGCAGAAACATTATTAATCTTTATATTTCCATGAAGAGCAATCATACCCGCTTTCCTACATAAAGCTTCAATATCCGCCCCTGAAAAACCTACAGTTCCCTTAGCTAAATCCTTAAGCTTAACATCATCACTCAAAGACATATTTTTAACGTGAACTTTCAATATACTAAGTCGAGCCTTCTCATCCGGCGGAGGAACTAATACAACCTCATCAAACCTACCTGGGCGAAGTAAAGCAGGATCCATTAAATCCGGTCTATTCGTAGCGCCAATAACCACCACGCCACGTAACTCCTCCAAACCATCCATCTCAGAAAGCAAAGTATTCACCATCCTCTCTACCACCCGAGGCTCACCCTCAGCACCACCCCTAGTAGGAGCTATAGCATCAATCTCATCAAAAAATATTATACAAGGAGAAGCCTGTTTAGCCTTCTTAAATATCTCTGTAATCTTCCTTTCAGACTCACCAAACCATTTACTTAAAATCTCAGAACCCTTCACACTAATAAAATTAGCTTTCGACTCCGTAGCTACAGCCTTAGAAAGCATTGTCTTACCCGTACCTGGTGGTCCGAAAAGTAAAATACCTTTAGAAGGATTAATTCCAATCCGTTTAAAATCATCACTATTAGTCAACGGCCACTCCACAACCTCTATTAAAGTCTCCTTAAGTTCATCAAGACCACCAATATCCCCCCAACGAATATCAGGAACCTCTATGAAAACCTCTCGTAAAGCAGAAGGACTAATAGATTTTAATGACTCCATAAAATCATCCTTAGTAACAAAAAGATTCTCAAGGACTTCTTGAGGTATAGTCTGTTGCTCCAAATCAATATCTGGTAATATTTTTCTCAAAGCATTCATAGCCGCCTCCCGACATAACGCAGCGAGATCCGCTCCTACAAAACCATGTGTAATATTACTTAATTCACTTAAAACAACATCATCAGCCAAAGGCATGCCTCTAGTGTGAATCTGTAATATTTCATTTCTACCATCACGATCCGGTACCCTTAACTCTATTTCACGGTCAAATCTACCCGGCCTTCTAAGAGCCGGATCTAATGCATCCGGCCGATTAGTAGCCCCAATAACGATAACTTTTCCTCTCTCCTTTAAACCATCCATCAAGGCGAGGATCTGTGCAACTACTCTACGCTCCACTTCTCCTGTAACTTCCTCTCGTTTAGGAGCTATAGCGTCTATTTCATCTATAAATAGAATAGTAGGAGCATTTTCTTCAGCTTCCTTGAAAATTTCTCTTATCTTCTTTTCCGCTTCACCCACATACTTACTCATAACTTCCGGTCCATTAATAGGGACAAAATTACTTCCACTTTCATTAGCAACCGCCTTAGCAAGTAAAGTTTTACCAGTACCCGGTGCACCGTGTAAAAGCACTCCTTTTGGTGGATCGATTCCTAACCTATCAAATATCTCCGGATGACGTAATGGAAGCTCTATAATCTCTCTAACTTTACTTATTTCTTTGCGTAATCCACCAACATCATCATAAGTCACATCTGGGATTTTCTTCTCCACTACTTCCACAGCTTCCGGCCGTACTTCCACTTGAGTAGTTTCATTAATCCTTACAATACCTGCAGGATTAGTTGAAACTACTGTGAATTTAATTTCACCTAACGAGAATGGGGTACCCATCTCAAAAAATTCTCTGAAAATATCTTCAGACCCAGGGAATTCTCTCAACGTTTCTCTGGTTCTTCTTGGAGATATTAAAGCCATCACATCTCCCCGAGCAACAGCTCTCCCAATTATATTCCTTTTTATAACGTCTCCAGAGGCCATAATTCTTATACCTTTAGTTGCAGGTGCTAACACTACTTTCTGAGCCATCCTAGCTCCAGCTTTACGTATAGTTATCATTTCCCCTATGGAAGTACCGGCATTAGAACGGGTGAGACCATCCATTCTAACTATTTCAAGTCCTACATCTGCGGGGTAAGATTTTCCAACTATAGCTCCGGTAGTTCTTTTACCAATAATATCCACAACATTTCCGGGTTCTACTCCTATTTTATTAAGCAATTCTTTATCGATTCGTATAATGCCTTTACCCACATCCTGTTGTAATGCTTCAGCGACTCTCAACTCAATTTCACTATTTTCAGGCATAAAATTTCAATCCCCCATAAAAAATGATCATTAAAAAATAATTTGAAGAATAAGTTTTGTGGAATTATTTTCTTATGTACTATTATGTAACTGCAGAAATATAATTTTTTGTGTTAATGTTTAAACTTGTAATTTAAGAAACTATTCAATCCCGAATACTTCTCAAACGCTCTCTATCTCTTCTTTTAAATACTTCTAAAAAGTAGTATTATATTAAGGAGGTATAAAATGATAAAACTTTATAATAAATCTTCAATTCCAGATCTAAGGAAAAAAGTAGGATATATGGAACAGTACAACTTAAAAAATATTAATCTAACACCATGCATTATTATAATGCTAATTATGATGGTTTTAATTATCAGTATATATATTGTAGCTGCAGGCCCTAATTCGAATTATCCCTTAAATTAATTAATTCCATCCTATGTTTTTTTCTTTAAATTTTAAAAAAATATTTTCAATCTTATTTTGAACATAATAAAATGTAATACTTTTTTTTGAAAATATTTCAAATATAACATTACGCTAAGGTGCAGATAAGAGACACTATACTGATCTAAAATAGACTTAATCAATTCTTAAATACATTTTAAAGGCTTCACTTATCAGCTTTACTAAAATTTTTTTATTTAAAATTTTATTTAAATAGTTAATACTTTTCTATAAAATTTTTTGTACTCAAATTAATATTAATTCCATTAGATATCTAGAGTAAAATTACACTATTTCTGCACCATTAATGCACCAAAATCAAAAAATTTTTTATTTTAAATTAATTTATTTTTTATTCTTCAATCAGTGATCTGGTTGTCATATAATATGTAGGTAATAAAATAAAAGTAAATATTAATATTTAAGGAACACCAATACATTTCTCTATCTCTTCAACATCAAACCTTAAAACTATAACCCTAGAATTGCCCATCATACCTTTACCCGTAAATGTTATATCCACTAATCTCAAAAACTCTAATTTATTCAATAATCTATCAAAAGAAGCATAACTTAAAGGTTTAATCCTATTTAACTGTTCATACAAGTTACCCGCAACCCGATCATCCCTATTAGCTTCCACTATAATATTAAATAAAACTCTTTCATTACCGGATAAATTACTAATCGTACTTTTAAGACTAATCGAATTCGCATTATGAATGGCAGATTCCAAATGCTCCTCAGTAATAACTTTAGAGGCATTAGCTTCAGCGATATTCCCCACCAAACCTAACAAATCAATTCCCACCCGTAAATCACCAATAGACACAGTTTTATCAATAATTTCATTTAACAATTCATCAGATATCACATCAGGATAAAAACCAACCTTAACTCTATCCCGTAATATACTCTTCATCTCATCACGAGTATAAGGATTAAATATTATCTCCCGAGGTATAAAAACTGAATTAACATTCTTATCTAGAAGATACCGGAATTCAATATCTGATATAATAGCAAATAAACCAGTTCTAACTCCTTCAAACTCCTCATGGGCACGTAAAATATCATAAAATACTTTATTAGCATTCTTATTATGGAATAGATAATTTACATCATCCAACGCCACAACCAACGCTGTATCAGTATCATGAAGATACTTCATAATTTTATTATAAATACGAGAAAATGGAATACCAGTCTCAGCAGGATAAGTCCCGAATACTTTCTGATAAATCTGAGAAAATATGTTAAAACGAGTAGTATGCAATTGACAATTCACATAAACACATACAATACTCTCAGAATACTCTCCCACCTTCTCGAAAATTTTTTTAATAGAAGTAGTTTTACCTGTAGCGCAAGAACCCACCACTACAGTATTAACTGGTTTACCACCTTTCAAAGCAGGTCTCAAACAAAGTGCAAGTGCATCCATCTGAGTTTCCCTAAATAAAAACTCTTCCGGCACATAATCAGGATTAAAAACACGTATATTCCGAAATATACTCTCATCATGCATTAAAATATTATCAATCGCCATAAATTCTCAACTATCTCCGCGTTTAAAATATATGCAATGCAAAGGATTCCCCGGATCCTCTAGGATGACTACAAGAAATACTCACCCGTTTAAATAATACTAGACAACTTTATATCGAAATTTTACAGTGAATACATCGCTCAGTCCAGGAAACCAATTTAAATCTATATTATTTAATTTTTCGATTTGCTTTATCAAAAAAATATTCAACCCTTTTATTTTTCAAATAAACTTCTAATCTAAAATAGTCTTTTACATATACTTATAATTAATTTTATTATTTATAGTACAATAGTAATTAAGAAATTTTTTTATTAATTACTAATAATAAGTGAAAATGAATGTCAAATTCCCAGGATCAACTTGAAAAATTTTATGCTAAAAATCGCCGAGAATGGCGTCAATGGCTAAAAGAACATTATAATTCTTCAACCGGAGTATGGCTTATTTATTATAAGAAAAACACTAGTAAACCTCATGTTGAATATGAAGAAGCAGTAGAAGAAGCCCTTAAATATGGCTGGATCGATAGTAAAACCAAAGTACTCGATGAAGAACGTTACATGCAAGTATTCAGTCCCCGAAAACCAGGCAGTGCCTGGTCCAAGTCAAATAAAGAGAGAATCAAAAAACTTATCAAAAAAGGCCAGATGAAACCAGCCGGACTAGAAAAAATCAATACAGCTAAAAAAGATGGTTCATGGACTATTCTAGATGATATTGAAGATTTAATTATTCCATTAGACTTAAAGAATACATTAAAACAAAATAAAACAGCATATGAGAATTTTGAAGGTTTCACTGATTCAACGAAAAAACAGGTACTTTACTGGATTGCCAATGCTAAAATGAAGGATAGTAGATTGCGAAGGATTAAAAAAAACAGTTGAATTAGCGGGAAAGAATAAAAAACCCTTATAATTTTAATTAACTTTTTATAAATCAGGGCTTGTAAAGTTATTGGGATGTTGGGAGAAATTTTTTTTTTATTTCAAAAAAAACCTATTTTTTATAATTATTTGTCCTTTAATTATGTCATATAATGTAATACTTTCATTTAAGAAATTTTAAAATTATAAAAATTGTTAAGGTACCGTTAAGGTTACTTTAAGGGATCTGAAAAAGCAGTAAGGGATGTTATTTTAATGTTTATCGGATTCATAATACCCGGTTTCTCGAATTTTTTTATTTTGATTTTTTACATCCCATAGTAATACTTTTCTTAAATATTTTTTTTTATATACATTTCTTTCTTTTAACTGTAAAAATTATTTTTTTGATACATGCAAAATCTCACAAAATTCATGACCTATTTTTTCATCCACTTAAAAAAATCCCCCTTCATTTATAATAAATTAAATCTAAAAAAAACTTTTAAAAAAAATAAATGTCATAGGTTATACTGCTTGGTTGGCGTAAACAGGCCCGTCAGACCATAACTGCAATAGCAGGTCATCCAAAAAATAAATAAATTAAATTTAATTAAACATCATCTAAAAGCCCCTCCTAAAAGTTTCATAAATAAATGTATTTTTCAAATTCAACTCCAAATTTTACAAACTTTCTTTTATACTATATACATTACCCGTATGACGCATTGTTTAACATACCCAGAAATACTTTTAAATCTATAATATTATCTTAATAATGATATAATCAGTTAAAATATCCTATTTTTCATGAAATTACAACTAAAAAAAAATAGAATAACATTCAATATAAAATTCATATACGAACAACAAGTTGCAATGAAAAATTGCTACCAGACAAACCTTGCTAGTAAGAACTATAAAAAAAAAGAAAACATCCTACAGAATAAACCAAACATTTACGAAGACAAATGGAAAACTGGACACGAAAACAATGGAAAACACATCAACAATCAATAACTTTACAAACCCTATAAATCCATTAATTCATCTATACTAATATTCTCCACTCCAATCAATTTTTCACCATGAGAAATATTAAAAATAACTACACTCTCATTACCCGCCAACCATTCCACTAATCTCTTAGCATACTTAAGCTTCAAAATTTTTATTTCATCAGCCTCACCCTCAACCGTATCCATATCCGGCCTTGAATACTTAGTAACCACTCCACCAAAATCCATTCCTGCTAAAATAATAATTTTAGCACCCAATTCCACTGCAAAAAATAATGCACGGTCCCCATCAGTAAAACCACCGAAATTATAAATATTCCCCACCGGAGTGCTCTGAGTAGTACCTAAAACCCGCTTTAACCGGGAAACATACTCCATTATTTTATCCGAATTATTACCATGCGCATGAACCACTAAAAAGGAGCCATTCCGATTAGCTTGGATAATATCCTCCATTTTACCATCCAAATCCGTAACTATAATATCTGGAATTAACTCCTCCTCTAAAAGAGCAGTTGTCGCCCCATCCGCCGCTATAAGAGTGAAATCTGATAAACATAAATTTTTTAAATCCCTTATATTCTCTTTAAGCGATGGACCCGCTCCAAAAACAATAACCATATCCTTAATAGGAATATCCGCTGGTGATAAACTATTTGAAGATTCTAACACTTTATTTAACATTAACGCTGATTTTTCATCATCATCTCTAATGAAACCAAATTCATCTAATATTTCCTTATACCATGAAAACCATATAACAAGATTCATATAGATAAGATAGATATTCAATACAAATAAAGTTAATTAACTTGGAGGTTTTTTAGATGGATGAGACGTTGCTAATGATACCAGGACCTACTAGAGTATCTCCCCGAGTCTTAAAAGCTATGTCTGATAATATAGTTAATCATAGAAGCGCAGTTTTTGGTGAAATTCTCACAGAAACCACTGAAATGATGTCTGAAGTCTTTCAGACTGATAATCAATCCTACATATTAACCGGCTCCGGAACCGCTGCCATGGAAGCCGCATTAGGAAACATAATTAATAAAGATGATAAAATTTTAAATATTGTCGGTGGGAAATTCGGTGAAAGATTTATGCAAATAACCGAAACCCATAGAGGACAACCCATTAAATTAGAAGTGGAATGGGGACATGGAGTAAATCCAAAAGATGTTGAATACATCTTAGAAGAAGATGAAGACATTAAAGCAGTGACTATAGTTCACAATGAAACCTCAACCGGTGTAACCAATCCAATAGATGAAGTGGGTAAAATAGTTAAAAATTATGATGCTCTCTACGTGGTGGACACGGTCTCCTCATTAGGAGGTGATGACGTCTACGTAGATGGATATAATATTGATATGTGCGTTACCGGATCCCAGAAATGTCTAGCTGCACCTCCCGGTATGTCAGCCATAACCCTAAATGATGACGCGTGGAAAGCTGTAGATAAAACTAAAACCTATAATTATTACCTTGATATGAAACGATACCGTAAAAGCGGGTCAGCTAACCCACCAGAAACCCCTTACACTCCATCCGTAAGCCTAATGTATGCAATACGTGAAGCATTAATTGCAGTAATGGAAGAAGGATTAGAAAGTAGAATAGAAAGACATAAATTAGCAGCATTAGCCACCAGGAATGGTATAAAAGCCCTGGGATTAGAACTCTTCAGTCAATTAGAAGTATCCAGTAACACCGTCACCGCTATTAATATACCGGAAGGTGTAACTGATAAAGAATTAAGAGGTACCATGCGTAATAAGTACCAAATCGAGTTAGCTGGAGGTCAAGATCATCTTAAAGGTAATGTATTCCGAATTGGACATATGGGTAATATCACTCACCGTGAAATAATCACCACTATATCCGCCTTAGAAATGACCTTAAAAGAATTCAATCTAGATGTATGCCTTGGAAGTGGTGTTGCAGCCGTAGAAGAAGCTTATCTCATTGACTAAAAAAAACATATTTTTTTTATTTTTTAATTATTAATTAATTATTTTTTTTTAAATATCTCTCAATATGGAAACCGCTGCCTTAAATACTATCGGTCCATCCATCCATGATTGACGTAATAAATATAGTGGCCGGGCATAAAAATCTCGGAAAGCTTTTTTCTGGAGTTTCTTAAGTTCCTCTAAAGAACAATCCACTGTCTCCATAACTGGAGTTAAAAGATTAAATTTCGACCAATCATCAGTTTTAATTAAATTATCCTCTAAGGATTTAAGATAAAAATCTGTGCCCGGGTACGGTGTAGCCAATGAAAATATTGCATAATTCGGCTTCAAACTCTTCACAAACCGGATAGTGTTACTAATACTCTTATGGGTATCACCGGGCATGCCCAAAACCACCGAAGCAATAGTTCTAACCCCATGCTTCTTAGTAAGCTCAAAAGTCCGCTTAATCCTATCAATAGTAACTTCTTTATTAATGACATCTAAACTCTGCTGATCCGCTGATTCAACACCTAAAAGAAGAGTAATACAACCCGCATCCGTCATATTCTTCAATAAATCATCAGAAATAGTATCCACACGAGCAGTGCAACCCCAATAAGTATCAATACTCCTCTCCTTAATATCATCACAAATATCAAATACTCTCCTCTTATTCAAAGTAAAAGTATCATCCATAAAAGCAAGCATCTCCGCATCATGAACCCCAATTAAATGTTCCATTTCATCCACCACATTAGATGATGATCTTAACCTCAATTTATGACCATGCATAGCTGAAGAAGCGCAAAACGAACAATGATAAGGACAACCCCTACCTGAAATAAGAGTTCCAATTGGTAACTTCATATGCATAATCTTATAATCATCCATAGGAAGTAAATGACGAGCCGGGAAAGGAATACTATCCAAATCCCCTATAACACTCCTCACAGGAGTTTTAAAATCTTTATAAACAATACCTTTAACTTTCCTCAGATCCTCACCCTTATCCCATGCCTGCACAAGTTCAAGCATAGTATATTCACCCTCACCCAAAACCACCACATCAATAAAATCATTATCTAAAAGTTTCATGTAAGTGAAAGTAGGATGATAACCACCTAAAACTATTAAAGCCCCCGGACAAGATCTCTTAGCAATCTCAGCAACTTTCAAAGCACTACCAATAGTAGGTGTCACAGCCGTAACAGCAACCACATCCGGAGAAAAATTATCCAATTCACGTTTAATACCATCAAAATCCATATCCAATGCTGGAGCATCAACTATTTTAACCTCAACACCACCAGTCTCCAAAACCGCTCCTATATAAGCTAAACCCAATGGCGGAGCAACCAAACCTATAAATTTATATTTCGATGAATTATAAGGAGGATTAACCAATAAAACTTTCATTCCGGTTCACCTATCCAAAAATGGATAACATTATTTTTAAAATCTTTTTTTTATAAACCTATCATACTATTTTATCAATTCAAATGATTTTAATTTTATGGGAATACAGGGAATATATCATAGTCTGGAAAAAAATTTCCCCATTTTTATCATTTTTCCAAAAATTTCATAATCATAAAACACTAAAAATAATAATTAATATTAATTTTAAAAAAATTTTTTAACTTAAAAGATCTTGGAGATGATATTATTAAAAAGATGCGAACCATTGCACTAGAAGAAACCTACGCCACCCCAGCATTTATGGAAAACATTGAAAAGAACTTCAAAACTCAAGCAAAAACCGATGGAAACCCCCAAAGCCCCCCCGCATTTTTAACCCAGATAGCAGGAAAACTAATCAACGTCGGCGAAAGTAGAATCAAAGAAATGAATCAAGCAGGAATAGATGTACAAGTACTATCATTATTCTCCCCCGGAGTAGAACAACTAGAAGCATCCATCGCAGTAAAAATAGCAGAAGAAACCAATGATTATATCGCAGATAAAATACAACAATATCCAACTCGTTTCGCTGGATTCGCTACCCTACCTACACCAGTTCCAGAAACCGCTGCAGATGAATTAGAACGAGTGGTTAAAGATTATGATTTCAAAGGTGGAATAATTAATGGTCACAGTAAAGGTCGCTACTTAGATGATGAATTCTTCTGGCCCATTCTAGAGCGTGCCGAAGCATTAAAAGTTCCCATCTACCTCCACCCCACACTACCCCCACAAGCCGTAATTGAAGCTTCATACACGGGAAACTTTACATCCGAAGTAGCAACTATTCTAGCACGTAATGCCTGGGGTTGGCATATTGAAACCGCTATACATATCCTCCGGATCATACTAAGCGGAGCATTCGACCAATACCCAAAATTACAATTCATAATTGGACACATGGGTGAAGGATTACCATTCATGCTACAAAGAATCGACCGATCTTTACCAAAAGAGGTGATTAAACTAGAAAAATCAGTAGCCGAATACTTACGTGAGAATATTAATTACACATTCAGTGGATTAAACTATACTCAAACATTCCTCGACTTATTCCTCGAAGTAGGAGCAGACCGGATCATGTTCTCAACTGACTACCCCTTCGTCCCCATGGAAGAAACTCGCACATTCCTAGATCAACTACCCGTTAGCACCGCTGACAAAGAAAAAATTGCACACGGAAACGCAGAAAAACTCCTACACTTATAAAATAAAAATCAAAGATTTATCCTAAAAAAAGACAGTCTACTGTTTAGAATGTATTTGCCAGGGAAAAGATAATCCTTGGCAATTTAAAAAATTATTTTTTACAAAAAGATTATGTATATAAAAAAAATTAATTAGAGTAAATTCATTTATCCTCATTCGCATTAATCATTTCAGCAGGCTCCCACCGCTCCCTATTACCCCTACTAGAATCAGATAATATTCTTGAAGGTTTCTTCTTAGCTATCTTTAAAGGAGTTCCACAGGCTAAACAGTTGAATTCAAGAAGCTTATTATTTTTGGTGCTAATTTTTCCATAATCACTTATTGCAGTATCCGATTTCTTATCTTTCGATTCTACTTTTATCTGAAATCCACATTTCCCACAGATCAAAATTTGCGTTACCATAAGAAATAATCTATATCTTCTATGTAAAAAAGTATCTATTAAAAATAAAATCCACTATTAAAGACTAAAAATTAAAAATTTTTAATGTAAAGTAATAATTTTAGTTCAATTTTATTTTTTTATTTTAGATTTTAAGTTCCTATGTCCATGGTTTCACCCTGCTCTTTCTTACTTTTAAGTCCAATAGTAAGAATAGTCATGAAAATTGCTACGAATCCAATTAATAGGTAAGCTAATTGGTAACCGATGAGGTTTCCAGCATAAGATCCAATGACCGCTCCAATTAAAGCTCCACCGATAAGTTGACCACCACTAGTTATAATATTAATTAATCCTTGACCAGCTGCTCTTTCTTTAGGTGGGCTTTCAATCAACATAATGTAACGTGGAGGTGAGCCAATCGCAGTACTCATACCAATACCAATAAGAATTTCACCAATTACGAATAAATAGAAGGATTTAGAGAATATGCTCAATATAAATAAGCCTATAATCATGATAAATGTTCCAGTAAACATTATATTACGAGAACCATATCTATCCAGAAGTCTCCCTATAATCGGTCCACCAATTGCCATGGTTAAAACAATGGGTAGTAACATTAAACTAGCATTAGTAATGCTAAAAGATAAAGCCACAATTACAAAAACCGGTACAAATATTGTGGAAGCTTGAACAAGACCCGTACCCACCATAATACTAGTGATAAGTTTAACTTCTTTACTTTTGAAAAGATCCACTTGGATCAATGGATCCTGAGCAGCTTCCTCCACCTTCCATAAAACAGGTAACAATACTGCAGCGAGAATTAAGAATGGCCAAACCTGTAAGGATGTTATACTAACCAGGAAATTATTAGTGTTAATCTGATTTATACCATAAGCTAAAGAAGACACTAATACACTTAAAGTGATGATACCCAACCAATCAAAGTTTATCATCCGATTTCTATCGGTTTTAGGAAGTATATAAAGACTAGCAATTATAACTATCACTGCAACCGGTATATTAATTATGAAGAGCCATTGCCACCCGTGATTTAAGAGTAAACCTCCAAGTATTGGCCCTAACACAAAGGATACACCCCAAATCGAGCTTAAAATTCCAAGTGCCCCACCTCTTCTCTCAGGAGGGAATATATCACCAATAAATGCATTAGCAACCGGGAATATTCCACCAGCCCCAATACCTTGAATAGCTCTACCTAATATCAACATATCAATAGAAAAAGAGGTTATTGTTATAAATGAACCTATAGCAAATAATAGAATATCTAATACGTAGATGGATTTTCGACCATAAATATCAGAGAGTTTAGCCATTAATGGTGTTCCGATCATGAAAAAAAGAATGTATATGGTGAAAACCCAACTTAATAACCTTTCATTAACACCAAAATAAACTTGAATAGAAGGAAGTGCAGGTCCTACAATCCCTATATCAAGAGAACCCATGAAAACGCCGATTAATAATAATAAAAGTATTTTCTGATTGCCTTTTAAGTTCATAAATCTTTATTATCTAGTCTTTTAATTAAATATTTTCCAAAAAAATTCCACAAATGAAAGGTTTTTTTTTAAACCCCAATGATTAAGATAACGGCTGTATGCTGTAATCAAAAATATTTCAAATTTGACCATGTAAAAGTTACCATCACACTTAGAATACACACCAAAAACATCTTCACCTGTTTTTGTTAACAACCTCATGCAATTAAAAACCCTCAAGCAAAATTTAATATAAACTAGCGAACGCTAAAATCGAAAATGAAAGAAATAAAAGAGAAATAAGAAAAATTTGCTAAAAAAAAAATACTCCTGAAATAAGACTGTAAAAAATTTATAAAATTTCAAAGAAAAAAAAATCAGGTAAATAGATATTCTATTAAATAATTTAAATTACTTCATTGAATTAAATTTTTTTACAAAAAAATCAAACACTTCACCATAATTACCTTCATCTACATTCTTAGACCGTAAGCTCATCTGCCCTAAAAAAAGCATACCCTCACCATCCAAATAACTACGCATCTGAACAGTAGCCTTCTGAGACTTACCACCACCCGAAGTCACGAAAACACCAAAATATTTACCCTTCAAATTTTTAAGTTCCGACAAATATTGATTAACTGCAGCAGGGACTTTACCTCCCCAAACCGGACAACAAACCACTAGACCATCAAAATCAATCAAGTCAGTTACACACGGTTCAATTGGCACACTATTTTCTCTAATTGCATCCCACAACTTAAAAAAATACCACTTGTCCTTAACTGTTTTAATCACAGTTAAATCAGCATCAATTTCTTCTTTAAGAGCCTCAGCAACTTTAAGAGTATGACCCGAATAAGAATAACACGCAATCAAAGTCTTCAAAATTCACATCTCCCCATAAAAAAATTAATTAAAAATTCAATTTCCTTATATTTTTTCTTTTAAACTATTTGCAAACCTTTCTGCACTTTTAAAATCCTCTTCATCAGGTTTCCCTTTATTTAAACCACCAATAAGTTTAAAAGGACCCCACGTATCAAATCCCTTACAAGAAAACTCCCCAATAATCTCAAAACCTTTACCAGATAACTTTTCCTTCAACATACTATTAAATTCAAGTTTATCCCTACCACTTGTAGAAAAAACAAAAGCCTTTTTATCCTCAACATTACCCAAACCTTCAACAAACTTCATCAAATCTTTATGAGGCTTACTATAAAAAATTCCAGAACCAAAACCAATCAAATCATAATCCTTAACAACATCCGCCTTAATATCCTTTAAATCCAACAAATCCCCACCTAAAGAATTCACAATCACCTCAGCAATACGTTTAGTATTCCCATGATGCACAGACTTATATATTATCCCAATTTTCATTTCCTATAACTCTCCCTCGTTTATGTAATTTAAAATAGTTTGCAACTAATTTTAATAATTCAATAGAAATTAATGATAAATATATAGATTCTTTGGTGCTTTATCTTTTAATTGGTTTCAGAGGAGTATTTTTTTTTTAGGGATTAACCTTGAAATTAATAATTTTAGAATCACTACCCCCATGGTCATCAGCAACCACAAAAGTCACATTAAACAGAGTATTTACCTCTTTAACATCAGGCAACCAACTAAAAGCTCCAGTATCAAGATCAATTTCAGCAGGATTAACAGGTTTAGGTTGCATTTCCATCATATAAGTTAATTTAAAACTATTAGGACTACTACCCTGTAAAGCAATTTTCACTTCCTCTCCAACATTAATAACTGGAACGATAGGGGAATTCAAATTAGGACCATTAGATCCATTTGTTCTGGTAGTTGCCTTATGAGTAATAAATCCCGCGATTCCACCAACCGCTGCACCTGCCAATGTAATTAATGCGGAAGCATTAACACCACCAAGACCAGCTAAATAAGCAAATATAATAGCTGCCACTGAAACAAATAACAATGCTACTATGGCAATGGCAACTACTTTTTCATGATCATCATTAAATTTAATAACCATTTACATTCACCCCCCTCACATTAATTTATTTAAATATTATTATAACTCCTTTAATTTATTTATATTTCCATTAAATGAATTTCATTTCATGTTATTCCCATATCATCTAATAATTTAGTGAATGTTCTAGGATCTTCCCCTTCAAATTCATAAGTACTATAGATAAATATACATTTTAATAAGTCATACCCACCGTATTGATAAAACAAGTATGTACTATTATTTTCAAGGTCAACATTTTCTAGTAAACTTAAAGATTCAAATGCTTCCTCAGGAACACCCAAGGCGATACCATAAGTTAAAAGTCTGTTAATCTCCGCAGATGATATTGGAGGATTCTTTTTAACTGAAATAGGTTTCTTAATATATTTTTTGAATTTCATCAATTCCAAAAAATACTGCTTACCTTTAGGAGTCCATTTAATGCTGATATGAGGGTATAATATTAAAAATAGAAGTGATACCACTCCTAAAAAAATTGAAGAATAGAAAGGATAAATAGTTAAAGAAGAAGAATCATTTGTTGCCAGTATAAATATTATTCCCGCCACTAATAAACAAGTAACACCTAAATAACGATTAATTCTACTATTTTCAATTATAAATAACTTATCACCACTGGTATAGTACTCATTGAAGACATGCTCCTTCCAGTGATAAAACATGTTCTGAGACGTTTTAAAAGTTCTTTCTTTTATCCGTTCAGATCTGATTATTTTAATTAAATCTTGAATAAAATTAGGGTCAGCATGAGACTTATCAGTCGTCATATCAAAACTTTTAATTTTAACTAAATTATCATGTTTACTAATACTTTTAAAGTAATGTAGAATATAAACCTCAAAAGGTTCAAGATTCAATTTACGACCCACAATTTCCAATCCAATTATTTCATCACCACTATAATGAACTTTCAAATACTCTCTACTCACCAAATCAAATATAGTCGCAATAAAACCATCAATATCCACATACCCCACCCTCTTCGACCATGTAGAGCCATCAATAGCATTAGCTAGAATTGGAGAATAATGTAAACTAATATCATCACTTTTAGGAACTATTATGCGTGATCTGAACCTGTAAAGTAAATAACAAAACCAAAAAGAAGATGATAACGTAATTAAAGTTAGAATATAATAAAAAATAGGATCCATAATATAAATTCACCCATCAATAGTTAATAAAAATATTCTTTAAAAAACTCAAATAGTTATCATAAAAATTAAATTTTTATAGATAAAACTTTTAAGTTTAGGTTCACTTCAGACTCAAGCTCTTTTTAATTCAATTATAAAAGTTGAATATGAAATTTATTATTTAGGTTTTTTTTAATATGAGATTGATAAATTAAAATTTTTTAATTTTTTCTCAGATAAAGAAAGTTTAATGCTTAAATCTTTAATATAAGGATCATTTTCAAGTTCTCTAACCTTCATTATTAAAGAATTCTTTTGTTTTAAAGGTATATCATCGGAATTCTCTATACTTCTCTCTAAAGCTTTCAAATAAACAGCACCACTAATATTATTTAATTCTATAACTCTACTAATATTCTGGAAATCCTGAGGAACTATTTTACGTTTATCCAACTTTCCAAAAAATTCCGACTCACTGATAAGTTTAGTTTCTTTAATATACATGCCTCTTGCCCTAGGACGAACCTCCACTTTTGCCACGATTAATGGTTCATCTAAATCAGGGACAAAAACATAATCTCCTTTTTTAATATCCACCTTATTATCAAAATAAGATTTTTCCGGCTGAATATCCGCAGGAACATCCATTAAGATTTTCTCATCCTTAGATTTATAATTACGAATAATTTTAACTCTATGAGGAAACATTCTAAAAAATACCTCCAAAAAATTTTTTTCTTATAAATTTATTATCTTTATTAATACAATATTAATTTAGAACTACTTCTTTAATGTATCAAATTAAAATGTCATGGAATACGGAGACATTTTAGTTAAATAATAACAATTTAAAATCATATTTATCTGAATGATTTATGAGGAACTTTAATATAAAAACGATTTAGAATGTGTTATACTTATGTTTAAACCAATTTTTCATTACACTGATAACATTGTTAATAATCTAACTTTTATTGCTGAAGCAAAGACTATTATCATTAAAACACCCCTTATTCCTAATTGGGAATTATCCTTAAAAAAAGCAGCTATTTTAACTAACGCACACTCTTCAACTGCCATAGAAGGTAATTCTCTTACTTTTGAAGATGTTACATCTTTAGCTGGGGGTCACGAGGTAAAGGTTAAAATAGAAGATCGTCAAGAAGTGCTCAACTACTTTGAATTGCTTGAGAAACTTCCTGATTTTGCTTCAAAGGATCCTTTTACATTTGAAGATCTTTTAGAAGTTCATAAAATTATAACCAAAGACGTATTAGAGGATAATGAAGATGGAGGTGTATTCAGAAATCACGAAGTAGTGGTTAGCCATCCAGATACTCGTGAAGTTATATTCAGACCACCAGAAACTTCCAAAGTCCCTGAATTAATTGAAAGCCTTCTGGAGTGGATTAATTCTCCCGAAACAGAAAATTTAAATCCAATCATTGTCTCGGGATTAACTCATTATGAGCTTTTTAGAATTCATCCTTTTATTGATGGAAATGGTAGAACTGCACGGATTATGGCTATGACCGTGCTTTATAAAAGGAGTTATGATTTAAAAAGATTCCTTGCTTTAGATGAGTATTATAATATAGATATATCACGTTACTATGATGCATTAAAAACAGTTAATCCTGATTTACTAGATATTACTCTATGGCTTGAATATTTTACAAACGGTGTTGCCGTTAGTATAAAATCAGTTATGGATAAAGTCCTTGGATTAAGTGAAGATGTTAAATTCCTTGAAAAGAAAAGAAAAATTCCATTAAATGAGAGACAAATGAAAATAGTGGAAAAAATAATTGAAAAAGGAAAAATTGCTAACCGGGATGTCCAAGAAATGTTTGGTTTATCCCATTCAACTGCCTTTGATGAATTACAAAAGTTATTGAAACTTGAAGTTGTAGAAATTAAAGGAAAAGGTCGAAGTACGCATTATGTACTAAATAGCTCTGAAGAATAATCTAATTAAATATATCATTAAGATTTATGTTTACCAAATTTAAATTAACTTATCTCTAAATTAATTTATCCAAAAATTTTTTTAACAATTTCAATATATATTAATTAAATAGTGTGAGTTAAAATTGGTTTGTAGGATGAAGATTCAAGACTATAAAATTCTCTGTTTAAATAGAAGGAGTGGTGACTAATGACTGTTTCTCAAGAATATGTTGAAGATCTATTTAATTACCTTCAAATAGGTGAAAATGAGAAATTCTTCGAAAAAGTAGCAGATAATGTTAATTGGACAGTAATGGGAACTCACCCATTGGCGGGAGTCTATAAAAACAAACAAGAATTTGTATATAAAACATTTATACGATTGAATAAGTTACTAAAAGGAGAAATTATTTTAAAGGTTAATAATATCATAGTTCAAGAAGATTATGCTGTTGTGGAAATGATATCCCTTTCAACTGCTTTAAATGGAATGCCCTTCAATAATACTTACTGTTGGATAGTTAAATTTGAAAAAGAAATAATTATTGAAGTACGTGCCTATGTAGATTCAGCATTAGTACAGAAAGTCATTGATGAAAACGAAAAACCAATACAAGAATAATAATATCCAGCACAAGAAAATTTAACTCAAATGTTTGGGAGAGATGTTTACTGTAGCTGTATTTTCATTATTCAAGCCTAAATATAAATTCGGAAATAATTTCATAATAAATGCATCTTTTTAAAGATCAATGAAAATTGAGTCGTCTTTGATTGATACTTCATAAATCTGCAGATCACTTGCACCGCTTCCAGTTGCTTCTTTTATCTCTTCATCAACGTCTTTAATAAGTTTTCCAGTTTTAACGTCATACTGAGCACCGTGTGTAGGACAACTAATAATAAATTTTTTCTCCAATTTTCCCACGGGTATGAAACCACTCATATGAGTACAAACTGCATCTACAGCGTAAAAATTTCCATCAACATTAGCAACCAAAATATAATTATCATTAACAGTGAATCCTTTCATAGTACCCGAGGGAATATCTGAAATGTTACACGCCTTCTCCATTTTAAAAATCACTCCTTATAATCCAATAAAAAAAAAATTCAGAATGAAAACTCAAAAAAAGTGTAAAAACTTATTTTTACAGTCATTCTTTTAAAATGGATTCATCACCATCATTAAAACCAATCATTATATGGGTTCCGTCGCAGAAGGGTTTATTAGATGATTCACCACAACGACATAATGTGACCCTGTTTCGAACTTCATAAGTGTCTCCATTAGAAGATTCGATGGGTATAGCTCCTCGAACCCATAGCGGACCGCTTACTCCTTTATCAGGTTCCTCAGTAACTGCTATGGATGTTTCAAAGTCTGGCTCGATTGATTTTCCAGTTTTTTTATCCCAGACCACTAATCTTCCAGAGTTACAGTTACCCGCAATTTGAATAGCAATTTTTTTCGCCTTTGGATCATCTGAATGCAGTACAAGATAATCAATTCCTCCTGCACGATTACAGAAACCAGCGTGATTGCATAAATCCCGATTATCAGTTAATTTTAATTCCGGTCCATTAATCTCCTTCGCACCACTAAGATAAGATTCTCGACTGGCAGTTTCCATACCTTCAAAGTCGAATTTCTCATGATTACCGTCACAAAATGGTTTGTTTTCGGATTTTCCGCATCTACAAAGAGCATATTCTTCCAGCTGAGGATAAACCTGTTTTTCAATCCATTCATAAGGATAATTTGAATCATTTGAACTGATTATCAGTTTAACCAGTGGAATTCCACCATAAACTAGAAATGGACCGTTCTTGACTATTTTAATGATTTTTTTGTAATTCTCCGTCAAAACTGTTCTTCCCCTTTATGAATATTTTTTACATTAGACCGATTTGTTTCATCAATCCCATTTGATCATAAAAAAGATTCTCTTCAATAATTTTACCATCTTTCCAATGGGCTACAGTGCAGAATTTAACTTTAAATTTTTTGTTAGTTGGTGGTATTTCACCATCTGCAGTTTTCATTGGTCCTTTCATAGTGCCGGTGAATATAGCCACTGAACAAGTCCAGTCCTCCTGACCGAATAGAACCCTATAAGGATCGTTTCCAACATGATTATCTGGAAATGTCTTGAAGAATTCCACAGATTCCATATGATGTGCATGACCACCTTTAGTTGGTTCAGGCTGGCCTGGCCAGTACACAGTAACTTCTTCATTATGCCTTTCATTGAAAGTATCCCAATCTTGAGAATTCCAGGCATCATCCAATGTTTTCATTAATCGCATATTCTCTTCTACAGTCACCTAAAATCACCTCGTTGTTATAATATAATTTAAGTTGATTGATTGCAATAAAAGTTTTGTAACTTATGCAAGGGTATAAGTGACATAAACTTAATCTGTTACAGAATAATCTTGAAATTGATAAGCAGCCATTCCCAGGTCACCAGCATACCAACTATGATGAATTACTTTACCTTTAGCTCCATCCCCTGCAGCACCATAAGTTGCAACTAAGGGCATGTAATGATCCGGGTAAGGATGAGCTCGTTCAGGGTAAGGAGCAAGATTTCTGTAATTAATTAAAAGTTTCTCATCACCACGTATAACAGCATCAGTTAACCAATCATCAAATTCAATTGCCCATTGATCAGTTTCGCCTCCAAAATGGAATCCCGGATATCCTAATGGGTGAACTGCACCACCACTCCCTATAATCAAAACATTATGAATACGCAACTCTTCTATAGCTCTACCCAATTTCATATGCTGATTCGGGTCCAGATGGCTTTGAATAGAAAGCTGTACAATAGGAATATCAGCATTAGGGAACATTAACATCATAGGCACCCATGCACCATGATCCAATCCTCGCTCATGGTTAATATCACAAGACAATCCACTATCTTTAATTAAACCAGCTACATCATTTGCCAGTTCTGGATCTCCTTTAGCAGGATATTCGATTTGATAAAGTTCTTCAGGAAATCCATAAAAATCATGGATTGTTTCAGGTTCCTCTACGGAGTTAACTGTAGGAATAACTGTTTGCCAGTGCGCAGATATACAGAGTACTGCTTTAATATTTCGATAATGTGAACCCAACTTCATTAAGAATTCACGAGCAGGTATTTCTTCTAGAGGCAAAGTAGGAGCCCCATGAGAGATGAAAATCGGTGGTAATAAATTTTTATTCATACTATTTCCAAATATTTATGATTATTTTTCAGTTAAAAAAAAACTCTAAAAATGTTGATAAATATTATTATAATGCATTAAAAAAAAAGGAAATATTTTCTAAATATTCTCGATATTTTTAGGTATTCAAGCTCTTAATATTTTTATGGAGGCGGTATCATCTCGCCAACTTCATATGCAGAGGAAGTGTCTAGTAAATATCCCCAGCTAGGTAGATGTTCCCGGAATATCATGGCCATAGGCCATCCTTTATCTTCATCACTACGCCAATCAGCCTGCAATTCAGCAGCAACTGACCACCAATTACGTACTTTCACACCCGCCTGACTCAAAACCGATACCGTAGCTTCACGTTCCTCTTTACTCACCGCCCCACTAGCATCAATGACCCCATGGACTTCAAATCCTTCAAGGACAGCATCAAGAGCAGGAAATTGCAAGCAAGTTGAATCAGTTAAACCAGCTATAATCAACTTCTTCCTATCTAAAGAATCAACAGCTTCACGAAATTCCGGCCAACGCCAAGCATTAATTACACCCGTACGTCTAATCACACTAATATCCGGGAATAATTTTCTAAGTTCAGGCAACATAGGACCATTAGGACCCCAATCCCGACTAGTCGTTAATATTACCGGTAACTCAAATAATTTAGCGGTTTTAGCCAATCCTAAAATATTGTTTCTAAATTGTTCAGGAGAAATGTCACGTACCAATTGCATCAGCCCCACCTGATGATCAATAAGTAGTAACGCAGCATTATTAGATGTTAAAACATCCCTAGGACCCATATTTTCCTTATATTTACTCATCTTATCTTATCTCCATTAAATTCATCTAATATTATATTAAAGTATATACTTAGAAAAGTTAAATTTTTTGTAACTTATATAAGGGTATAAGAAACATTTAGTAAATCATGATTCAAGATCAACTAACTATACAAACATTACAAAAACTTGGATTAACTTACTACGAAGCTAAAGTTTATGTAGCGCTTATGTCAACTGGAGTAACCAATCCAACCACAATCTCAGAGGAATCCGGAGTTCCCCGTACAAAAATTTATGGAGTATTAAAAAAACTAGCCGCAAACAACTGGATAACCATCGAAAAAGGCAGACCAACCATAATAACACCCAAATATCCCGGGGAAGTTATTGAAGAACATAAATCACTAATGAATACGGATATAGATAGAGTATCCTCCGAATTATCCATGACCTATGACCATGTTTTAGAAAATGAAATCCCCAAGGTTAGAATTATACACTGTTTAGATACACTAATCCAACTAACAGCAGAAATAATGTCCAGCGCTAAAAAAAGGATAATGATGATGGGCAGTCTTTACTTTCCCGATGAATTAGATATTATTAAAGATCAAATAATAAAAGCCAAAGATCGCGGAGTCAGCGTCCGCATCATAACCACACCGTCAATAAAACTAAAAGATAAACAATTCAACATAATAAAAAATTTATCAGAATCAATTAACGATATAAAAATAGGACACCCTTATTTCATAAAAGCTATACTAGTTGATGACCGGGAAACTCTCCTTATGATATCCCGAGTACAAGATGAAGTCCCAGATATAGATAATGTGTTTGCTATCTTCATCTCCAACAATTCATTAGCTTCCTACTTTTCAAGTGTCTTTGACATGGACTGGAAAAATTTAAAATTTTATAATGAATAAAAAAAATCCAATTATCACTCAAATGCTAAGGATATATCTATTCACTGTAGAATCCGTTGTTAGGGACCATCAAAGAATAATTTGATGAATATAGATAAAAAAACATTTATGTAAAACATGACGATGAGCGATGGAATATTAAAACATTTCATTGATTAAATAGCCGTAAAAAAACATTTAGTTCATCTATAACCTTTAAGAAATCTAGGACGTTTGAATTCCTTAACAAATGAGGGAATATTAGTTGGATCACTATACGAATGCATAATAAGTCGTTTAAGATTCTCCGCACCCATAGAAAGTGTAATAGGTTTCTCAGGGTATCTTCTAAGAGTTAAAATAGCAGATTCCAGTAAAGATTCAGCCATAGCCCTGTCTTCAGGATTAGCAACAACATATTTATCAGGATTAGGATAAAACCTACTATTAAAAGTTACAATTTTCTTACAAAGACTAATATCATTTAAATCTTCAAATTCAAGTTCACAAACATAAGTTAAGACTAATAAGAGGAAACTTATACAATTTTCATATTTATCTTGTAATTTCGAGTCAATTTCAATACATGCACGAATTTTACCAAGCAACCTCTTAGCTTCATCCACATTAAACTCAGTTAAATTACTCCACTTATCATCTATAGGAAGCAATTCCCTCTTAAGTCGTCTGCAATCATTTGTATATGCTAGACAATCCTCGCCCTCAAATTTATTTTCATTAACCATTTTTTTTAAAACCCCCATATTATTCGAATTAAAATTTATCCAAACCTAAAACCTGTTCTTTAATGGTTATTCATAAATTAATGTCCTAATTGGATTGTAACTAACCTAATACTCCCTTATTAACCTGAATATATAATTAACTATGAATTATACTAACCATGAAAAAAACAATAATTTACAAAATAATATTAAACAAACAGAAATAAACGAATTAAATCTAATAAACTTAACCCTATTTTATTAACTCGTTTTATACAGTATTAAATTTTCTATTTATCTATATTTGACTACTTTTAAATGGTGGATTATATTAATATTTTAATTTACATATTAGATTGTTCTAGGTTGATCATTACCCTCATAATCCAAAATAACCATATTTTGGTAATGATAAAGATTTAAAAATGAAGTTAATAAATAAAGTTTTTAATAAGATCAGGAATTTAAAAAAAATGAATAAATATATTATGACAATTGATCTCTAATTGTTTCTAATATCGACAAGAAAACTTAGTAAGTTTGCCCAAATTATCTTGCGCTACTTCATCTCGAACTGTATGGATATAATCCATTTCATTACGTTGGAATGTTTTCACTTTAGCGCCTAATTTCCATTCACCCTTGACTTTGATCATAGTATAAATCTCATTTCCATTCTTGATACTTTCTACAACCTCACCTTTAGTCCATATTTCAGGTTTACCCGAGCTTTTAAAAATTTTAACCTTTTCAATATGCTTTTCCCCATGACACACTTCTGTAATCCAATATTTCATTTTTATAATCCTCCTTTCAAACTTTATTTGTTATATTATTTGAAAATGAAACTAAAAATTTTTTAAAATTCAATTTATAATTATTTAACTCACTCTAATTATTTTTTACGTTCTAAAAACAGACCCAAGTTCAAGTATTTTCTACATTTCCCATTACTTGATTTCATTATATGAATTATTTTTTATGTAGAATCCCAATTCTAAAAATCTAGAACCCTATATTTAAAAAAACTTATTTTTATTATTAGACGAAATATATTGATATTCAGTATTACATAATAATGTCATAATAATAAATTGATTAGGGAATACAAACTATTTAAATAAGCAGTTAAATCCTATAGAGCAATTATAACGTACATTATACAAAGCTAATACCCTAACATATATTAAAACATATATTATTTTTTTTTAAGCCATTAATGATCTATACATGTCTAGACCTTCAAATAAGCCGCTTAAAAACGAACTCTAACGACTTTACGATGCTCCTAGATTCTTATTTTCAAAAATTTTATAAACTGTTATCAAAATATAATTAACCAATAAAGGGCCTAAAACTAATATCCAGGAGGAAACAAGGATTATGGGTAATTGAAGCAAAGGGATAGAACCTTCAATTAGATCATTTCTAGAAGACCTTAATAGTCAAGAAGGACATAACCTATACGAATTACCAGTAAAAGATGCCCGTCAACTATCGTTTAAAATTGGATTATAATTTTTATTACTTTTTTAATTTCTCTAATCATTCCAAATTTTATTTAGTAAATGAATCAGGTACACAAGTCTAAATGATTCCGGACTTTGAAGATCTAAAATAAATCAAGGATAAATAACTGATTAAAACTCGTTTTTTATTGCCCCCATCCTTATAAAAATTTAGCAAACATAATGTAAATTTGTAACATCATGTTGCCCATTATGTTCAAAAAATAGTCATTTCTTTAATTTTGGGAGATAATTTAGTTCCGAATAATAGTATCACGATCTGAATATAATACATTAATGAATTATTTCATGATCATATTTAATTTATCATTAATTTGTCTTTGAAATTCACCTTTAGCATATTCAAAAAAGTCACTTTGATCATTTTTAGCACTAGAAATAACATCTACTAAATCCGTGGTTTTCATAAATTCTATAATAAAATATTCTGATTTTGGAGGAAAAAGTGCTTCATAACTCACTTCATACGAGTTATTTTCATTAATATCTGAAATATATTCATCTATTTCCGGTTTTAAATTCTCTATTACAATAGGGTTTGTTAAATCCTTATCCGCAAAACAAGTAAATAATTTTATTTTATTTAAATCTTCATTAACAATACTACTAAAAACAAATTCAAGCATTATATAATCACCATTAATTAACTACACTTCATAAAAAGAAATAACTTTCCCTTAAATTTTCCAATATTTATATGCAAATATCAATAAAAACGCTTAAATACTTATTTATGCGTTATATCGACGAATAACGAAGTT
>Ga0187851_10000077_pt1 | contig 90412 bp, 82 predicted proteins | sample June2016WEW_6_10_FD_132997 | JGI IMG/M metagenome (GOLD analysis project Ga0187851, IMG submission 132997) | Peatland microbial communities from SPRUCE experiment site at the Marcell Experimental Forest, Minnesota, USA - June2016WEW_6_10 | ecosystem: Environmental > Terrestrial > Soil >... | reverse complement strand
CTCACACAAAGGCCGCCTCTTTCCCTGACACAAAGGCCGCCTCTTTCCCTGACACAAAGGCCGCCTCTTTCCCTGACACAAAGGCCGCCTCTTTCCCTGACACAAAGGCCGCCTCTTTCAACGTTCGTGTTTTCCCACCCTTGCGGCAAAAACAAGAGCGCCGCAAGGATGGGGCACCCAGGCTTTGTGGTTGAGCGGGATTTTAGCGCGACTTCGTCGCGCTGGTTGATTTCTAAATTCTTGTGGATGGAATGGTGGCACGACTGAAGTCGTGCCCTGACACAAGACATATTTTTGAAACACGCTCCAGTGTGGTGAGTCAGAAGTTGGTTGTAGAGACCCAGCGACGGAAATGCAGGTCCTTCGACTCCGTTTGCCGCAAAAAACGCGCCAAACTCCGCTCAGGATGACAAGCTGATATTGAGAGAATGGTAGTGGATGAGTTTGAATCAACTTCCCTTCGGGGGCTAAAGCCCAGTTGATTTTGCGGCATTTACGGCACGACTGAAGTCGTGCCCTGATACAAAGCATGTTGAGGGGGCTTCGCGCTCAGTCGTGCGGAATTTCGAGGGCGCCGGTGAGGTTGGTAACCTTTGATACGCCGTGGCTGCGGCACCATGATTCGAGGCCATGAGTGAGGCGCGCGACGGCGCGGGGGTCGGCATAGCTGGCCGTGCCGACTTGGACGGCAGTGGCGCCGGCTAGAAGGAACTCGACGACATCTTCCGGGGTGGTTATGCCGCCCATTCCGATTATGGGGATGGAAACGGCGTGGGCGGTTTCGTAGACCATGCGCAAGGCAATGGGCTTGATAGCCGGTCCAGAGAGGCCACCGGTGACGTTCGACAGGCGCGGACGGCGGGTTTCGGAGTCGATGGACATGGCCAGAAAGGTGTTGGTGATGCTGAGCGCATCTGCCCCTTCGTTGGCGGCGATTTTGGCCATTTGGGCGATGGAGGTGACGTTTGGCGAGAGCTTGACGATCAGCGGCCGGGTGGAAACTGCTTTGGCGCGATGGACCAGGTAGGCAAGTTCACCTGCGTCTGCGCCGAATGCCATGCCGCCAGCGTGGACGTTGGGGCAGGAGACGTTCAGTTCATAGGCAGCAATGCCTTCGGCCTGATTGAGGCGCTCGATGACCGCGATGTACTCGGCGACCTGGTAGCCGAAGACGTTGACGATGACTTTCGCGCGGGGGTAGCGGCTGAGGGGCGGCAGCTTGCGGCGGATGAACTCTTCAACACCGACGTTTTGCAAGCCGATAGCATTTAACATTCCGGCCGCGGTCTGGACAATGCGCGGCGCGGCATGGCCGGCGATTGGCTGTATGGAGATGCCCTTGGTGACGAATCCGCCGATGCGCTCGAGAGCGACGATGTCTTCAAACTCGATGCCGTAGCCAAAGGTGCCGCTGGCGGCGATGACCGGGTTGGCCAACTCGAGGCCTGCCATGGACACTTTCATCTCAGGTTTCACGCGCGGCAATCATCCTTCTTGACAGTCATCTGTAGTCAGTTTTCGGTGGCTTCGGCGTTGTCAAATTGATCCAAGCTACTTGTACATAATACGCGCCGGCATGACCAAGGCACGTTGGAAGCGGGTGGTGAATTGCGGCCGGGACGAGGATTGGAGTGGGAGGGTCGAATCGTGTGCGGAGGTTTTTTGGCCTGAAAAGTTGGCGCAAGCTTCGCTGGAGATTTATCCCTTGACACTCGACAGGAGAGAGTGCGACTCTATTGTCGAATGTCGAGGGGAATCATGCCACCATCCACAGATCTATTGCAGGGAACATTAGACTTGCTCGTTCTGCAAACGCTCGCCGCAGGACCTATGCATGGTTGGGGGGTTGCCCAGCGCATCCAACAGGTCTCGAAGGATGTACTGCAGATTGGCCAGGGATCCCTTTATCCTGCGCTGCACCGGCTGGAATACAAAGGATGGATTCAGGCGGATTGGGGAAGCTCCGGGAACAACCGGAGGGCCAAATTTTATGCGTTGACGGACGCGGGCCGAAAGCGGCTGGAGACGGAACTGGATACCTGGGAACGATTGTCAGCGGCCGTCGAACTGGTGTTGGGTCGGATTCCGGGGGCTGAGGCATGATAAACGCATTCCTGACCCGATTGAGATTTCTGGTGTTTCGACGGCCATCAGGCGACCTGGACGAGGAACTCCAGTTTCATGTGGAGCAATCGATCGAGGCGAAGATAGCCGCGGGTATGACGGCACAAGAAGCGCGAAGGCAGGCGCTGATAGAGTTCGGCGGCGTAGAGCGGACGCGGGAGCAGTGCCACGAGCAGCGGCCAGGGTGGTGGATGGGCACGGTGGCGCAGGATGTGCGTTATGCCATGCGCGGCTTTCGTCGCAACCCCGTATTTACTATCGCGGTGATTGCGACGCTCGCAGTGGGGATTGGCGCAACGACGGCGGTCTTCAGCGTGGTGGACCGGATTCTCTTCCGCAGCCTGCCTTATGCGCACGACGACCGGCTGGTGTCGTTTGGGCTTTCACAATCGCTCGAAAAGCAGGAGTTCACTCTGGGCGGATTCTTCTACGAGTGGAGGGACAATCAGAAGCCGTTTGAGTCAGTCACGTTCGAGCGGGGCGTGAGCACTTGCAACCTTACCGAGACGAACCCTGTACATCTCAACTGCGGTGAGGTGGCGTGGAATTTCTTGCCCACGCTCGGCATCTCTCCTGCGCTGGGGCGCAACTTTTTGCCTGAAGAAGACCTTCCTAACGGCGCGAAGGTAGCTCTGATCTCCGATGGGCTTTGGCTGAGCCGTTATAACCGCGATCCGGGAGTATTGGATAAGACCATTTACCTTGACGAACACCCTGTGCGCGTCATCGGCGTACTCCCAAAAGACTTTGAGATGCCCCGGCTACAGCCGACGGACATCATTACCCCGGCGGCAATGGACGTGGCTGCGCAGCACACGGTTAACAGCGGGATTGGCTACCCGATGTGGGCCTTTGCGCTGCTCAAGCCGGGCGTGAGCGTGCAAGAGGCAAAGGCCGAGATGGAGCCGCTCTTCCGCCATACACAAGAATGGATACCGGCGCAGTTTCGCCAGGAATTTCATCTTCAGGTACGCTCGATTCGCGACCGCCAGATGCAGGAGGCGTACAGGGCTGCGTGGATATTGCTTGGCGCGGTATTTGCGGTGCTGCTGATTTCCTGCGCCAATGTGGCCAGCCTGTTCTCAGCGCGCGGTGCGGCCAGAAGACGGGAGCTGGCGGTTCGGTCGGCGCTCGGGGCGGGTCGAGGACGGCTGGTCAGACAGACACTGACCGAAGCATTTTTGTTGGCTCTTGGCGGAGGCGCAGCCGGATGTGCGCTAGCAGCGATTTTATTGCGCACCTTTATCGCTATCGCTCCAACTGGAATTCCATTTCTGGCCCAAGCGCGGCTCGACCTGCGGATTGTTTCGTTCACTGTCGTACTGTCGATGCTTTGCGCAATTCTGTTTGGAATTCTGCCCGCACTTGAAAAGCCCCGCGCGGACGCGCTGGCAGCACGTCAAACGAATTTCGGCGCACACGCACGGCTACAGCGCGCTCTGGTGGCGGCGCAAATCGCGATTAGCGTAGTACTGCTTTCGGGTGCAAGCCTGCTGGTGAAGAGCTTCTGGAATCTGGAACAACAGAGTCTGGGAATGCAGACACACGGCGCACTGACCGTGCAGATTCCGCTGAGCTGGCAGCGATACCCAAACGGCCAGGCATATTTGGACTTTTTTCTGCGTGCCGAGGCGGCGTTGCAGCGTTTGCCCGGAGTGACCGCAGTGGGCATGAGCGACTCGCTGCCTCCAGACGGAAATAGTTGGCACGACGGGGGACGTTATGCCGAGATGGTTGTTGCCGGTAAGCCGCCCACTCCAGCAGGAGTCGGCGGAACGGTGGTAGCGCGTTCGGTGACGCCCGGCTATTTTCGCGTTCTCCAAATTCCGATTGTTCAGGGCCGGGGATTTGCCGAAGAGGACCGTGCTGGAAGCCGCGATTATATGATTCTGAGCAAACTGCTGGCTGCACGAATGTTTCCGGGTGGCGACGCTATTGGGCAGCATATCCAAATACCAAGGTATCGGCCGTATTATGCCCTGGACGGGCCGGTGTATACCGTCGTTGGAGTAGCGGGAAACGTGCAGAACGCCGGTCTGTCCGGCGAGGATGAACCCGAGTACTACACGTTACGCCGCAACCACGCGGAAATCTGGAACGGCCACTGCATGCTTGTGCTGGAAACGGCTCTTCCAACCTCGGTGATAGCCCCATGGGTGCGCTCGCAAATCGCGCAACTCGATTCTCTCGCGCCGGTGGAGATTGAGCCACTGGACCAGACGGTGAGCAAGCTGGCCGACAGGCCGCGCTTCGAAACGGCTCTGTTGGGGTTCTTTGCGTTTTGCGGGTTGTTGATGGCGGTGATCGGGCTTTACGGCGTGATTGCGTTTATGGTCGCGCAACGAACGCAGGAGATTGGCGTGCGCATGGCGCTGGGCGCGACACGGTGGGACATTCTGCGGCTAATCGCTTCGGAAGGTATACGGTTGATTGTGCTGGGTGGGATTGCGGGCTTGGCCGCTGCCGTGGTCTCGGCCGAATTGCTCAAAAGCCTGCTTTACAACGTGGGCCCACACGATCCGGCGACTTATGCGGCGGTCGCGTTGCTGCTGGCCTTTGTGGCTCTGGCAGCGACGCTGATTCCGGCGCGCGCCGCAATGCGAGTAGAGCCAGTTGTGGCTCTGCGCTGCGAATAACTGTTAGAGCGGGCGGAGACAAAGCTATCGACAAACAACGAGGGCGGCTTCGTGGAAGCCGCCCTTCTGTTTATTGATGGTGGAGCGATTATGCGCTGACGGGCTCGGTGGCATTGACCTTGACCGGGGTGAGCCAGCCGAAGCGATCGGGCTTGAGGCCGTTGGCGATGCCAAAGTATTCGTCGGCGATCTTGCGGGTGATCTCGCCCGGCTTTCCGTCGCCAACGACGATGCGGTCGATGGAGCGAATTGGCGTGACTTCGGCGGCCGTGCCGGTAAAGAAGACCTCGTCGGCAATGTAGAGCATCTCGCGCGGAATGGCTTGCTCGCTAACCGTGAGGCCCAAGTGGCGGGCGATGGTCAACACGCTGTCACGTGTGATGCCGGAGAGCGCGGAGTTGCCCAGAGTCGGGGTGTAGATGACGCCGTTGCGGACCAGGAAGACGTTTTCACCGGAACCCTCGCTGACCTGGCCGTTCACGTCCAGGGCGATGCCCTCGGCATAGCCGTTGGTTTCAGCCTCCATGCGGATGAGCTGGGAATTCATATAATTCGCTCCGGCCTTAGCCATTGCCGGCATTGTGTTGGGCGCAAGGCGATTCCAACTGGAGATGCACACGTCAGCACTTTCGCCGGTGACGTATTTGCCCCATGGAAAATTGGCGATGTAGACCTCAATGGGCGAGCCTTTGGGGTTGACACCTATTTGGCCGTAGCCGAGCAGCACGATGGGGCGGATATAGCAGGGCGCGACGCCATTGGCTTCAATCACATCGACCACGGCTGCGCAGAGCTCGTCGATCGAGAAGGGAACAGCGATGCGGTAAATTTTGGCAGAGTCCAACAGGCGCTGCATGTGCTCGGGCAGGCGGAAGATGGCCGAGCCCTGAGGCTGAGCGTAGCATCGAATCCCTTCAAAGACGCTGGAGCCGTAGTGGATGACATGGCTCATCACATGGATGTTGGCCTGCTCCCAGGGAATAAGGTTGCCGTTGTGCCATATTTTCGAGGTGGCTTGGATAGGCATGATTTTTGGAGTGCTCCTTGGTCGCGCCATGCGCGTACTGTATAGCGTACAGCGCGGGAGGCGGCCCTGTCACGGAATGGTGCGCGCTGAACAAGGCTGAAAAAGGCAGGCGCAGGCGCGATTGCGACGAAAGCTGGTTCCAGAGAGATATAGTTGTTTCAAAATGAAAGTTTGGCGAGGTTTTGGGCTTCAAATGTGATGGTTGGAGCGTGCCTTAATGTAAGGGTCATGGCGGGAGGGAAAAATTGTGAACCCTCGACAGTCTTGCGAAGATGTCTGATTTCCAGCCTGATGTGTAGTGCTTACGATATTTAGAATGAAATAGCCAGATGGGTAAAGGCGCTGGCGCCAATCCTCTACAAGCGATTCGAAACTCGGGAGCCGGCCGTCTTCGCAGCGGGATACGTCTGTATCTCCAGATCGATACTGGCGATCTCAGCGCCGCAATCTGGTTGGAGACTGTGCGTGCATTGGCAGAGTTGCGCGAATTGCGCATGTCCGCTTCGCCCCAACTCCACTCCAGAAGAGGTCAAGAGACTGTAGATATCTACACATGCATTGCGTTCGAACTCGAAAAATATGTTCACTACGCCGCCCTCGTCGGCACCGCGAAACAGCACCCAGCCACCTCGGCCGAGAATTGCGCTCGTGAGGGTTTGCATCAAAAGCTCCGGCTCTTCCGTGCAGATGGCCTTCATCTCCATCGCCCAACCGGTACCTGCCTTCTTCCCCACATCGCAGTTGTTCACGGTTTCCCTCGCAATCAAACTATCGGCGCAGGACGGAGAATTGTCTACGCGAATCCACCTTAAACAATAACTACAGAAGACCATTGCACAGTATGCGGTAAGCCTCGTTGATCTCAGCCATCCGATCATTTGCCAGCCGGCGAGCTCCTTCAGTTTTGCGTTCAAGCCGGTCGGGGTGACTCTGGTTAACCAATCGCCGGTAGGCCGCCTTGATCTGTACTCGCGTACTGGTTGCGGTCACTCCCAGGAGTTGACAAGCACGAAGCTGGGACATGGGACGGACTACCGCTTGACTACCGTCACTCTCTACAGAGGATGGCGCCCACTCCGGTGAAGTGGGGAATTGCGAGGGCAGGGGAGAGTTCTTAAAGGATTGCCGAGACCAGCCGGTGCCGTAGCTTCCGTTTCCCGGACCCGACTCGCTTTGCCGCGCGGCGGACTGAATTCCGAGGCTGTCAAATTCGGGAAGCACGCGGAGTTGACGCTCGGAACTATTCTGCTGCTGCCGCCTCTTCTGCCAATTCTTTACCGCTGCAGGCGTGCCCTGTGTCCAGCTTTCGACAAAGAAGAGAGGGTCGGGGTCGGCATTGTCACCCAGGAGCCCTTGAACGTCGTTTACGAATTCCCATCTATTCCCAGGCTGATTTGGCTCGATCGCTGGTATTGCATCGTGGCTTTCGTGTGTCGTTGAGCCTGAGCCGCGGTCAACATCGAATTGGCCTTTCATATCTCACCTCGGAACGCGTGCACCGAAACTTCCAAACAGAACCGCTGAGACCGTGCTCTGTGCGTTTCGGCGTAATTCATCCATCGACAGTTGAGCGTGTTTGTTCTACGCGCATCCGGGGACGGATTGGCTACGGCAGCCGGACGATTCGCAGCTAGAGGCTTTCAAGTAGTTCGTTAGACAGGGTTTCTGAATAGAGGATGGGCTCACACCGGTGGCTCGAACAACTAATTGATTCTCAATTTGAATGTGCTTCGGTCGCATCCTCATCGCAGCGTAAGGATAAGTTCAATGAGATCTGAATTAAAGTCATTTCACTACCGATAACAACGTAGTTAGGGATGACCGCGCAGCGGCGGGAAGATGCGCCCGTTTGGTCAAGGAGCCATGCAGTGTCTGATATTACACCAGTATTGCAATCGCCCGAAGGATCGGAAAATTGTAAGAGGACGGGCCTCAGTGTCGAGGCGCTGGCTCAATCGTTTCTGGACAACCTGCTGTTCGTGCAAGGGAGATACCGCGAGCGAGCAACAGTGAACGATCTCTATATGGCTCTTGCACATACTGTTCGGGACCGCCTCGTAGAGCGCTGGATCTCGACGGTGAAGAACTATCAGGCACAGGATGTGCGTGTGGTCTGCTACCTGTCGGCGGAGTTCCTGACAGGACCACATCTTGCCAACAATTTGGTCAACCTTGGGATTTACAACGAAGCCGAGCTGGCTATGCAACAACTGGGCATCGACTTGAATGTTCTCATCGAACAAGAAGAAGAGCCTGGGTTGGGCAATGGCGGCCTGGGACGTCTTGCATCCTGTTTCATGGACTCGCTGGCAACTCTGGATATTCCGGCAATCGGCTATGGGATTCGATACGAGTATGGGATATTCGATCAAAGAATTCGAGATGGATGGCAGGTTGAGGCAACAGACCACTGGCTGAAACTTGGGAATCCCTGGTCACTGGAGCGGCCGGAAGATGCCTTCGAGGTGAAGCTCGGTGGCCAGACGGAATCATATATCGACGCCAGCGGGCGCCGACACGTGCGTTGGATTCCGAAGCGAGTGATACGTGGAATTCCGCATGACACGCCGATCCTTGGATATCACACCAACACAGCCAACACCATGCGGCTTTGGTCGGCGCAGGCCGTCGAGTCATTCGATTTTGGAACATTCAACAATGGGGACTTCGTTGGCGCTGTGGCCGACAAAGTCTCCTCTGAGAACATCTCAAAGATTCTTTACCCAAATGATGAAGAGATACAAGGCAAGCAGTTGCGCCTGGCGCAACAGTTCTTCTTTGTTTCGTGCTCGCTGCAGCACATCCTGAAGATTCAGGTTATACAGAACCGTCCGTTAACCGAATTGCATCGCAAGTTTGCAATCCAAATGAATGATACGCATCCCGCGATTGCAGTAGCGGAGTTAATGCGCCTGCTTTTGGATGAGCATTCAATCGATTGGGCAGTGGCATGGCATGTCACGCAGAACACTCTTTCATACACCAACCACACCCTGCTTCCGGAAGCTCTGGAACAGTGGCCCCGAAGCCTCTTCGGTTCCTTGCTGCCTCGTCATCTGGAGATTATCGATGAGATTAACCGGCGCCACTTAGACAGCGTACGCGCGAAGTTCCCCGGGGATGAAGAGCTCGCAAAGAGACTATCGCTTATCAATGAGGCCGGCGATCAATTCGTGCGGATGGCACATTTGGCTGCTCTTGGAAGTCACGCAATCAACGGTGTGGCGGAGTTGCATACAGAATTACTCAAGACCAATGTGCTGCAGGACTTCTACAAACTCACGCCTGAGAAATTCAGCAACAAGACAAATGGGGTCACGCCTCGCCGCTGGGTAGTGCTGAGCAATCCTCGGCTGACCCAGTTACTTACCGCACGGCTGGGCACGGGCTGGATTCGCGATCTTGACAAACTTCGTCATCTGGAGACGATGGTCGATGACGAAGGGCTCCGCGAAGAATGGAGGGCCATAAAGCAACATAATAAATTGCAGCTCTCTGCTTACATTCATGAACATCTTGAGATTTCCACGAATCCTGAATCCATGTTCGACGTACTTGTAAAGCGTTTACATGAATACAAGCGGCAGCACTTGCAGATTCTGCATATTCTGACGCTCTACAAACGCATCCAGCGAAATCCTGATCTGGATGTGGTTCCCAGAACATTTCTCTTTGGCGGAAAGGCCGCTCCCGGCTACCGCATGGCAAAACTGATTATCAAGTTGATTCATTCCATAGGCGAGGTAATCAACGCCGACCGGCTTGTCAGAGGAAGACTGAAAGTCGTGTTTCTGCCGGACTACAGTGTGAAGCTTGGCCAGCGGGTGTACCCGGCCGCAGACCTTTCTGAGCAAATATCGTTGGCCGGCAAGGAAGCCTCGGGAACAGGAAACATGAAGTTTGCCATGAATGGGGCACTCACGATCGGCACACTGGATGGCGCCAACATTGAGATCCGAGAGGAAGTGGGCGAGGAGAATTTCTTTCTATTTGGCCTGACCGCCCCTGAGGTTCAGCAGCAAAAAGCCGCTGGGTACAATCCCCGAGTTTATTATGAGGCGAACGCCGAGTTGAAGGAGGCCATAGATGCCCTCACAAGCGGGGAATTCTCCCACGGGGACAAGTCGCTATTCGCGCCACTCGTCAATTCTTTGCTGAGCAACGACGAGTACATGTTGCTTTGCGATTACAAGTCGTACATCGACTGTCAGGACCAAGTGAGTCTCGCTTACAGGGACCAAGGAGAATGGACGCGCAAGTCCATGCTGAACGTCGCACGGAGCGGCAAGTTCTCGTCTGACAGATCAATCCGGGACTATTGCTCGGGCATCTGGAACGCCTGGCCGGTGAAGGTCTCGTTATAGCGAGTTCGGGATTGGAGCACGAGGAGCTTGACCTGATTTTCTGCGACAAATGGTGAAGGATCTCTCGCGCCGGGCCGGCGTCACATTCTCAGGATCGTTTCCTGAAGGTGGGGGCCTCTTCCCGGCACCAGCGAGCGGAGTCATGTTTTGAGCGAGCAAGGCGCGTTCGAAGCAGCCTGTGGATTCAATGGATGCCGGAGCAGCCTGAAGAGCTATAGCAAAGACGCGTCAGTCCAAATGGCAGCCTCTGCATAACACCTGATCATCTCGGCCTGGTTCAAGCCATAGGATTGCACGATGACATCACACTTCGCCCAATTGCCTTGCTCGTGGAATTCGACCCAGCGCAGCAAGCTGCTCTCGTGGGTCAGCGCGCCCAGCAACGCGCCCTGAATCTGCCGTTGCGAGGTAAGTATCGGGGCCAGCGTTGCCATAGGTACGCCAAGCATCACAGAAAGCAGGCTGAACATCCCGAGCAAGTACTGCTCCGCTGGCTCCAACGCGCTAGCTCGAGCGGCCAATTCGCAGAATCGACCTCTTACAAGGGCCATCCGAAGGATTTCAGGCGATTGTCCGGCGTTCAGCTCACTGGCTATGGCCAGCGACGCGATGCGGCGGACTGCATCGTCGCCAACCACTTGGAGCGCCGAATGAATCGAGCGTACCTGATTGTGCAACGCGTACGTAGCCGAGTTGGCCATTCGTAGAAACCGGAAGACGAGAGACGTATCCCGTTTCAAAAGTTCGCTAAGCTGGGGCAGGTCCAGGGGGTCGTGCTGCAGAAGCCGCAGAATCTGGACATGAGAGGCCTTATTGGCCGGGACTTTTCTGTTCTCTACAAGCTGAGGACGGCAAAAGTAGTAGCCCTGAAACAGCGTAAAACCTTCCGCACGGGCTTGCTTGTGGTCCTCCTGGGTCTCCACCTTCTCCGCCAGCAGCACAATCTGCGTTCCGCTTACTCGCTTGAACAGCTCCTGCCGCTTCGGCGCGTTGGTTTGGATAAAATCCACTTTGATGTAGTCGGCCAGTTCAACCAGTGGATCGAACTTAGCCTTCCAGACAAAGTCGTCCAAGGCGATCCGGTAACCTTCGGCCTTCAGTTCGCGACAAGCAGCAATTAGCTCGGGGGTGGGTTCGAGCGTCTCCAATACCTCCAGCACGGTCAATCCAGCTGGCAGAACCCTCACCATTCGCTCCACCAACGACTCCATGGTGCAGTTCACAAACGCGGGCAATCCCGCGCTCAGCCTTTCCAGCCCGAAGACCATCGCATTGTCCAGCATTGTGCGAGTGGCCATGTCGCCATCGCCGCGGAACACGGCCTCCGGCCCGGCCCGGAATAGCAATTCGTAGGCAAGTACTTTGTTGCGCAGGTTAAGGATGGGTTGCCGCGCCACATATCGGAGTGCGTTTGCCGACTCGTGCAGCGGAACCTTGGGGACTGGGATCATTGCTATCACGCGGACCTTTCCATTCTCACTATCGGCTCTGCGCCCACAATACTTCAGGGAATGTCGAAGCCCTAAACGATTCGGAACAAAGCTCTCAGTGCCGATGCACAGAATTCCTTCAGTGGGCGCACAGCAGATCCATTTCAGAAAAAGGGTGCGAGGGCGGCTTCGTTCTCATCCCCATTTGGCCAAACTGTCCCATACTGCCCGAATGGACGCAAAGTCGGAGATGTTTACAAATTTGTACTCAAATGCAAAGTTGTCACGCCAAGGTGTCCAACTTGTAATCAAGGTTGTTTTCCGCAGCCTGAGCACTTGAGCCAGTCGCGCTTGTCCCAGGGGCTTCCGAAACTGAGGCCATAAACGTTCCTGCAGCCTCTTCGACGCTGAGAAGGTAGCTTTTGCCTGCCACTCTTGTGAAATGGGGAGGTGAGAGCACTGGCAGGGCAGGGTTGACTGCAGCATTCTGGACCTGGTTCAGCGTATTGGAAGCCCCGGAATATCCTGTGTTGGAGTCAAAAGAATCGGGCACCAACTGCGAATCCATTTTGGATAAGGATGAGATTGCGGAATTGGATTGATGTGGCGGGGTGTTCCAAGCAATTCCAGTTAGTGTGACCTTTGCAATACTATCGCTCTCCATAATTCTCCTCCCCACTTTCGACCTGAATCTGCATTTGTCCATCTATCGGCAGGTTTTGCTATTGTGTTCAACCTTATTTCAGCAGATTGCACGGTGTCGCGGTCTGTTGGATGGTAAACTTTGGCGCGATCAACTCCTCTGAAAGAAGGAGCAACAACGGAATGGAGCATGGTCACGAGTGTCTCAGACAGTCGGTCAAACTTCAAATTCAACAGAAAAGCTGAAGGCCACACGTAGCCTCTCATAATGCAGTGGAAAGGACTGTGACCCAGAAATGGCCATCGGCACATTCGAAGGCAACCCTTTCCAAGATCTTGGAACCGCAGATCCGCACGTCATAGTCGCGTCCTTCCATGACGGTTGGCATAGACAGGCTGACACCCGTCGTCATGCTGCACTTCAGGTTTCCCCCAATCATGTTGGCCAATTCGCCGAGTACGTCGCGCACATCGTCGTCTACAATCTCGGGTGGATCCATGGAGAGAATCCGGCCAGCGAACTGGCAAGCTTGCCGAGGATTGCAATCGAACAACACTGCTCCATTCCATTCTCCTGTGAGATAGACAGAGGAGGTCAGCCGATCCCCAACAGGATTCCAGAGCGCACTGGAGGGAGAGACTTCAAGGCCTATCATCGTCGTGAATACAGATTGCACGATTTGCGCGAGAACTTCGACACTCACTTCAGTTTGCATAAGTTTCCCTTCATTTGGCAATGTAGACAGTTATGTTTCCCACTTTCCTTCGGTCAAACCACTCATCAAGTCCAAAGGCTGACTCGGCGCCGCCGAGCAGCAGCCAACCGCCGCGAAACAATGTACTGTGGAGCTCCTTCATGATGTTCCGCTTTGTTTCGTTGTCAAAATAGATCATGACATTTCGGCAGAAGACCATATCGAAAGGCCCGAGGGTTCGCATGCTTTTGCGCAAATCAATTGTCTGAAAGTGAGCCATCCGGCGCACTGACTCACATAACTGCCATTGCATGCCAGAACGATGAAAATACTTAACGAGCAGAGGTGTTGGAAGCCCACGGTTTACTTCGATTTGCTGGTAAGTTCCGGATTCAGCGCGCTCGACAACCTTCGAGGAAAAGTCGGTCCCAAGAATCTGAATATCCCAATCCTTCAATCCATCTTCCATTAACATCATGGCCAGGCTGTATGCTTCTTGTCCGGTGGATGACGCGGCCGACCAGAAGCGCAGCTTCCTTTTAACCTGGCGCTCTTCCTTCAGTGTCGGCAATAGGACGGTTTTTATAGCTTCATACTGAGCTGGGTCGCGGAAGAAGTATGTCTCATTTGTAGTCATGGCCTCCACAACCTGGAGGCTAATCTCCGGATTGCGCTTGGCGAGGAGGAGTTCACACAGAGCATTGACAGAGCCAAGGCCGAATTGCTGTACGATAGGCGCGAGACGGCTTTCAAACAGATAATTCTTGTTGCTTTCAAGCACGATCCCAACCTCGGAATATACATGCGCCTGAAGGAACCTATAGTTCGCAGGGAGGATCTCGTTAGTCAGTGTCTGGCTTCCCATCAAGTTCCCTCCTAACTCCTGCCTGTCAAGCGAAGAATCTCTGGTACTACTTCTTCGAGCGGTAATACGCGGTCTGCAAGGCCGGCATTCACTACGGCGCCAGGCATTCCCCACACGACGCTGGACGCCTCATCTTGCGCAAGGATACTCGCCCCTTGTGCCCTGAGGGTCTCAACACCACGCAAGCCGTCCTGGCCCATACCGGTCAAAATGACTGCAAGGGCCGCGCCGCCGTACACATCTCCGGCGGAAGTGAATAGTGCATCGACCGCAGGGCGGCACGAGTTTTGCCGAGGAGACTGATCCAACGAGACGCGAATACAATTCTGGTTGGAGGCTAACTTCATGTGAAAATCTCCGGGGGCAATCAGGATCTTGCCCGGCTCAACCATCCCATCGTGGGTTGCTTCCTCCACTGGCAACTGGCATGTGGAATTAAGGCGCTCCGCCAGCAACCGAGTGAACAGAGGCGGCATGTGCTGCACAATGAGAATCGGCAGTGGGAACCCAGCGGGCAACATCGGCATGATTGCGCCTAGCGCGGTTGGCCCACCTGTAGAAACTCCAATCACGACAACTTTTGGCCGCGGTTTTTTCCCCTGCGAGATCGGCGTGCTCAGCCTTGCTGAATTCGTCAACGGCGGATGCTTGGCCGCTGCCGAGATTTCGTGAGGAAGGTAAAAGAACTGTTTTATTTTCGGGATCATCTCTTCCCGCAAGCGCGCCATTGAGCGGTCGAGAGAACCCTCATTGGAGATCTTTGCCACGTAATCGTCTGCACCGAGAGCCAAGGCCTCCAATGTAATGGCAGCTCCACGGTCGGTAAGCGTACTGAACATGATGACCCGCATTTGAGGATAATCGCGACGAATTCGCCGCAACATCTCCATGCCATCCATATCCGGCATCTCGATGTCTAACGTAATGACGTCCGGATTGAACTGCGGAATCCGCTGCAGACCAATGTCGCCATTCGAGGCAGTTCCCACCACCTCAATGATTGGGTCCTGCTCGAGCGCGTGAGTGACCAGGCGGCGGATGACTACGGAGTCGTCCACAATCATTACTCGAATTCGCTCGCCGGGCTTCAAAAAGCGCTGGTTCATCATGAGCATGCCTACGCCTGTGCCAAGGGAGAAATCCCAACAAGCTCCAGTTTTTCTACGAGGACGTCTTTCGTAAACGGCTTCATGACGTACTCGTTGGCCCCCGCCTCCAAGGCTTGTGTCATTTGCCCTATTTCAGTCTCTGTGGTGACCATGAGAATCTTTATCGAGGCAAATTCAGGCCTTTGTCGCAGGCTTTTGACCAGTTCCAAGCCATTCATCTCTGGCATGTTCCAGTCCGCCAAGACCAAACTCACTGCTGTTTTCTCAGCATCGAGGACCTTCAAGGCCTCTATGCCGTTGGCCGCCTCGCAGACCTCGAATCCGAGTTCAGTCAAGACTCTGCGGATAATCATGCGGATGGTTTTGGAATCATCGACAACCAGTGCTTTGCTCATCATTCATCTTCCTTTGCGAATTGAAGGTTTACCCAGCGGCTGGTAACCCGCCCGCCGGGCTGTGATCCTTACGGTTAGTTCGGTCAGAAGGTGAATTTTGCGACCGAAGCCTGAAGCAGCGCAGCCATCTGATTCAACTCCAACGACGCTGACTTGAAATCGTTAGCTCCCTGGGTGGTATTCTTCGCTGATGTTGCAACGCTAGAGATGTTCTTGGAGATGTCGTTGATCCCCTGTGCTGCTTCGGTTACGCTGCGGCCAATCTCATTGGTCGTCACCGTCTGTTCTTCCACTGCCGAAGCGATGCTGTTGGAGATGTCGTTTATTTGGTTGATGATCGCACCAATCTCCTCGATCGCCGTGACGGCTCCCTTGGTGACTCCCTGGATGGCCTCGATTTTCTGGCTGATCTCCTCGGTCGCCTTGGCAGTCTGCTTGGCCAGTTCCTTTACCTCATTGGCAACAACCGCAAAACCTTTTCCGGCCTCACCGGCGCGGGCGGCCTCGATGGTTGCGTTTAGCGCGAGCAGGTTGGTCTGCTGCGCGATCGAGGTAATAACCTTGATTACGTTGCCGATTTCCTGACTCGATTCTCCGAGCTTCTTCATGGTTTCGTTGGTTGAGTGCGCCACAGTGACCGCATTCTTGGCCACTCGCGCCGAGTCGTTGGCATTCTTGGAGATTTCGCGGATCGAAGCTTGCATTTCTTCAGAAGCCGTAGCCACCGATGCCACATTCCTCGAAACCTGTTCGGTGGCCGCAGCCACAACGTTGGCCTGAACTGCTGTTTCATCCGCGGTGCTCGCCATAATCTGGCTGACTGCCGTGAGTTCTTCAGAGGATAAGGACAGTGTGCTCGCGTTTTCGGCCGTAGTCTTCAGCGGCGCAACAATCGCATCCAGGGTCTGGTTGATGCCCTCGATGACCTTGCGATAGTCTCCAAGGTGTTTGCCGGCGTCGGCGCGCGTGCCCATTCGGCCTTCAACGGCCGCTTTGGCGAGCATGTCGGCATCTGCCACCAGGGCGCCAATCGAACTCATCGTCCGGATCACATTGGGCATGAGTGTGTCGTTCTCCGAGCGTTTGCCGATCCTCTGGCATTTGATCAACTCCTTCTGGAAATCACCGTCTCCGATCTCTTCGAAGATCACATTCACGTTCCGGAGTCGATCTTGCGCGCCATTGGTTGCCTTTGCGACTTCGGCGAATATGCCCTGGTAGGAGCCTTCCACGGTGGTAGTGCAATCGTTCACTGACATCCGCTGTAGTACCGAATTCGCTTCGAGCAGCCCATTCAGGCCGTCAATGCAGCTGTTGAGATTGTTCCTCAGTGTGTTGAAATCACCGTTGTAACTGTCCGTGATCTTGGCGGGAATATCGCCCTTGCCGATGCGATCCACAAAGTCGGCAGCCATGTTGAGTGGTCCGATGAATGCGTCCAAAGTATCGTTAAAGCCCTTGGCGATAATGCCCCATCCGCCTGGATACTTACTCAAGTCCGCACGCGTCGTCAGTTCGCCGTTTACCCCTGCCTGACCCAGTCGCTGAACTACGTCGATAATGCCGTAGAGCCTGCGTATCACGGTGTTCACATTGTCTTTGACGACCTTGAAATCACCTTGATAGTCATCCGTGATCTCAGTCAGCTCATCTCCTCGCGAGACCATGGCCAAGAACTCAACGGCCATATTCAATGGCCCACTTACGGCATCGAGTATGCTGTTCACACCTTCGAGTAATTCGCGATCCTTCCCTGCGAATCCATCCACATTGGCGCGCACGCTGAGGCGACCTTCTTGCGAGGCTTGGACCAGCCGAAGAACTTCTCGTTGAAGCCGGCCGTCAGCACGGGCAGGCGACTTTCTGGTTGTAGGGCGGTCCAAGACGGCAGCGCCGTTGGACGAATTCCGATCGGCAGGTACCTGCCGATCTTTGCTTGATTGCCTTGCCATCTCTTTTACTCCTCACAGTATTCCTGGCGCTTTACTGAGCCGTTGCCGGCGCTGATTCTCTTGCAGATCTTGCTTTGCGAAAGTCAACAGTCTCTCGCGGAATGCCGAATGCGATGTACTGAGCTCATGGCTTGCCATGCCGGGTCAACGGCGCTAAGCTGCCTTCCCGACAGTGAGATCCACCGTTTTCTCTTCATCGAGGACCAACAACAACCTGTCCTTGAGCTTGTAGACGCCACGGATCAGTTCTCTTGCCGCGGGATCGAGATTTTGCGGAGGCAGTTCATAATTGGCTGAGTCCATATCCAGCACATCCCCAATCTCATCAACCAACAGGCTGGCAGCTCCGTCCATGGTGCGGACCACAATATTCATCGGCGCCAGGTCTCCGGAGCGTTGTGGCAGCCCGAGCCGCCGTCGCATATCGATGGCGGTGACGATTTGACCGCGAAGGTTAATCAATCCCTCAATGACATGAGGGGCTTGAGGCACTGGGGTCATCTGCTGGGAACGCAACACTTCCTGAACGTGGAGAACATCTACGCCGAAGAAAAGGTCGGCCACGAAAAATGTAGAAAACTGCCCACTTGTTTGCCCCGCTTCGGATTTCGCTGCCGCAGTTTGGATTGCCATTTGTTATCCCTTCATCCCGACAAGTTCAGGCGTCAAGTCAGCTTGAGCTGCCGCTGATACAAGCTTTGCCACCGATTCAAGAATGGCAACAGAGTCCGCTTTCAATTGGCAGTCCTTGAATCCCGCTGCGCGAACGGCCGATGCCAGAACATGATCGGTTGAGTCGGCCACCGCCATGACCGGAATTGTTTCCCACTCCGGCCGACTGCATATAGCAGAGAGCAGCGCCGAACCGCCATTGGGCGGAAGATCCAGCGCAGTCACGACGACATTCACAGCTTGCTGCTCCAAGCTGCTAATTGTTTCCTCGAGGCTGGCAGCCTCGATAACCAGGTAGCCGGCCATTTCCAGACCACTCCGGACCAAGCCTCGCGAAAACGCAGAGGCATCAGCGACGAGAACCTTCTTGCCGCTTCCATGGCCATCCGCGTTTTTGTCCCAATTCCCCTCGCATGCGTGAATGACTTCGTTGAGATCGAGGAAATCGGTGACACGCTTGCCAACCACTGCCGAGCCGACCAGGCCCTTGCGTTTAGACTTCTGTCGCACGGTCACGGCTTCTTCGGTGACGTCCAATATCTCGTCAACTACCATACCGACACTGCGGTCGCCGTCGTTGAAGACAACCACCTGCACCAAGTCAGGTACCTGAGCGCCGGCTGAAGTTCCCGGTTCCAATACCTCCCTGAGAGACACCAAAGGAAGTATGCGGTTCCGATACTGCACAACTTGTCCCCCGCCTGCGTGTTCGATGGCTGACTGCGGGAACTCCTCGAGTCTGGCGACAAGAGAGAGGGGAACGGCGAGACGATCGAAAGAACCCGCGCGGAACAAGAGCAAGCGTTGTTGCTCTATCTCCGATTGCGACTTCTTTTTGTCTTCTGCGCGCGCCTGTTCACGCAACTCGCCAAACACGCCGGAGCGCTGGCCGATACCGAGCACGTCGAGAATGAGGGCCACGCGGCCATCACCCATAATGGTCGCACCCGCGTAAAGAGTCAGCCCTTTCAGTTGCTTGCCTAAAGGCTTGACCACAATTTCCTGGGTGTCGTTGATGCCGTCCACAACAAGTCCAAACTGACGGTCTTCTGCCTGTAGGACTACCATGCTGACCGCCTCTAACCCTTCGGCAGATTTCAGCCCCAGCACCTGATTCAAGTAAGTAATTGGGAGCAGGCTACCGCGACGCCGGTATACTGGCGTTCCGTGCACGTACTCGATGTGCTTTCCATCAGAATCTCCTTCAAGACGGATCAGTTCAAGCAGGCTGACCTGAGGAATCACGAATCGTTCGCTGCCGCTGGTGATTACAAGACCGGGAATGATGGCGAGCGTGAGTGGAATTCTGATCTTTATTGTTGTGCCTTGGCCGGTGCGGCTGAAGACATCAACGACACCACCGATCTTCTCGATGTGGGATTTCACCACATCCATGCCAACTCCGCGTCCAGAAATATTGGTAACCGTCTTGGCCATCGAAAATCCCGGCTCGAAAATCAGGCTGAGGGCCTCTCGGTCACTCAGCTTTTCAGCCTGTTCAGGCCTGATGAGTCCGTTCTCCAGCGCCTTCTGCTTGACCCTCGCAACGTCAATCCCTGCCCCATCATCACTAATCTCGATATTTACCTGTCCACCTTCGTGATATGCGCGAAGAGTCAGTATTCCCCGGGGCGGCTTACCAGCACTCGAGCGGACTTCTGGAGACTCGAAACCGTGGTCGCATGAATTGCGGACCAAGTGCACCATAGGATCTTTGATGGCCTCAATGATTGTCCGGTCGAGCTCCGTCTCAGCTCCAATCATCTCCAACTGGATATTCTTGCCCAGAGCAACAGCGATGTCCCGGACCACACGAGGGAATTTGTTCCACACGACTCCAATGGGCTGCATGCGCGTCTTCATCACGCCTTCTTGCAACTCTGTGGTAATCAGGTTCAGCCGCTGTGAGGTCGCGTTGAGAGCAGCGTCTTCTCGTTCGGTGTTGAACTGGAGTATTTGGTTCCGGGTAAGTACCAACTCCCCTACAAGATCCATTAGTTTATCGAGCAGCCCGACTCCGACCCGGATATTGGAATCCGCTGCGGCGGAATGCCGCTCGGCATCTTCCTCCGTCCGCCTTTCTTCCTTTCTCCTGTCGTCTCCTTTGCGTCTGTCATCCCCTTTCTCACTCGTGGGTTGGATCTCTGCTTGAGGAATCGGGCAATGTTTTTCAGCCGGAGGCTCCGCTTTCAAGGCAGGCGCCGCTTGCTGGCTGGGCTGAACGGGATTTGGCTGGCTCTCTAGTTCGACCTTCAATTCCGCAGCAACGCGCAAGCGTTCCGTTAAGTCTTCAAAGGTGAGTGAGCCCTCCGTACCACAGGTCTCAATTGAGGCCAGCACTTTGCGAGTTGCGTCAACGGTCTCCAAAATCAGGGACACAAGGGCCGGATTGAGGTTCCGCTTGCCGTCGCGCAATTGGCTCAAGAGGGTCTCGGCCTTGTGAGTGATCCCTTCCAAAGTTGAAAAGGACAGAAACCCGCACGCTCCCTTGATGGTGTGAATGGTGCGGAAAATGCTTCCCAGTAGATTCGCGTCCTGTGGATGCTTCTCCAATTCAACAAGGTCTTGGTCCAAACGAGAAAGGTTTTCATGACTCTCGACCAGAAACTCTCGAATTGTCTCCTGATCTTCCAAAGAGGTGTTGTCCATGATCCCCTTCCTGCTCACTGGGCTGCGTTTATCTCAACGACGATCTCTGAGGTTATTGCAGACGACCCGGCCTGAGCATTCTTTATCGACATATCGCACAGATTGGTTCAAGGAACTCAAAGTGATGGTGTTCGCTCGACTCCATTGAATAGGTAGTGTTTAGACAGGCCTGATATCACCTCTCGCCAGGAGTCGAATGAGGTCATGTTTGTACCGCATCAGAATCTAACTTGGTTAATAATCAAGGACTTGCCAAGATGACGATCTGCGATCCTTTGTACGCCTCACAAGGCTCGATGCGATTGCTTAGCAAGTTGCCGGGAAGAATGGCGCTAGTTTGGTCAGCATTATTTGGCATAATGCGCTAAAATTCATTCGCGTTGGAGGTGTGCATTGACGTGACTTCGACTGGCAGTGGCTTCGTGGCCGAGCCGGTTGACCCTCACGGTGTTGTGTCATGTTCAACAAACTGTCAGCTTTCAACTACCTACCTGAGTGGCGTGTTCAATTTCGTGCGATTGCGATAATAATCTGAATGTTTCCCCTGACCGCTTCGATACATTGAGCCGATAGTGATGAGAACGTAGCGGGGTACCCGCTAACTCAGCCGCTTGTATCGACAAGACAAGTTTGGGAGGCGATCGCTTGGATATTCTTCTAGTAGACGACAGCAAAACAATGCGTATGATAATCCAGCGTGCGATCCGGCAAGCGGGTTATCGCAGCCTTGCAGTGGGCGAGGCAGAGAATGGCGTTCAGGCTTTGGAAAAGCTCCGCACAGAACAGCCAAAGCTGATCCTTTCAGACTGGAACATGCCGGAGATGTCAGGGATCGACTTTCTGGTGCGGGTAAGATCAGAGCAGAACATGGTTCCTTTTGGATTCATTACATCAGAGAACTCGACAAGCATGAGAGATCTCGCCATGAACTCGGGAGCGACTTTTCTCATCTGCAAACCGTTTAGCCCGGAAGATGTGCAAAACGCCTTGGCTCCGATTTTGGGAGGGTGTTAACTCGTGGCAGAGGCTACTCCATTCGTACTTTCTCGGTGCTTTACCCAGCTGATCGGTCGCAAGGTGACTTTTGTCCAGACCCCCTTGGCGCCGCCAGATATGAAGATCAAGCAAATATACGGCATCTACAATCTTCTTCCTCACAATACTGCGATTATCGTCAAGGCTGATCTCCCTCTGATGGGCTCTCTTGGAGGGGCTCTGGTGGGACTTCCGGACCCGGCGGTGAAAGAGCACCTTCGGGTGACACCACTTGAAGAGCTCCTCCGGGACGCAATAAGCGAGGTGCTAAACATTGCATCCTCCTCGATCACCTCTGAAGGTCGAGCGGTCTTCACCAAAATAGTATTCGATCCAACCTACATCGATGGCGCTGCCGGAAAGGTTTATGCCAAAGCAGACCATAAGAGTTATTTCAACGTTCAAATAGATGGTTACCAAGGCGGCAAGTTCAATATACTTTCCCAGTTCATTCCGGGTCATACTGTAGGCCACTAGAAGGCGGCAACCAAGCCTTCCATGTGGAAGGACTGCCTGGCACTATCCAATCAAAATGACAATCAGTCTGCTTGTCTTGAGCGAGTCCGATACCTATTTCTCAGGATTCGAGAAACGGTATTAGCCCACCGTGCAGCTCAGGGAATATATCAAGGAGTCTTCGCGGGAAGACGACTCGAATCAGCTACGACCACAATATCCACTCGCCGGTTCGCTCTGCGGCCTTCCGGAGTATCGTTACTTGCGCTCGGATGATATTGCCCATAGCCTGCAATTGAAATCCGGGCGGGATCAATACCTGACTCATCAATCAGCATCATCGCCACAGCCATTGCCCGGGCGGTTGACAGGTCCCAATTCGAACTGAACGCGGCATTATGAATCGGAACATTATCGGAATACCCTTCCACGCGCATATCAAGACCGTACTGCGTCAAAACAGCCGCTATTCGCTTAATCTTGTCTTCTGCCCCAGGCTGCAGCCTTGCTGCTCCACTGTCAAAGAATCCCAGCTCATGAAGGCTGATTACGAAGCCCTCAGGGGTCATACGTATGCCAATCTCCTGCCGCTCGATCTCCTGGCCGAGAGCCTTGTTGAGCTTTTTGTGCAACTCCATCATGTCTATGCCTGCACTGGCGGGTGACGCAACCAGATTCGCTCTTCCATCCGCGTTCGTGTTGACTGAAGTGTCGAGGCTCGAAATGACTGAGTTTGATTTCTCCTGCCGGCTATTACTGCCTGGAAAGGCTTCCATCTCCTGAAAGCCGTTCTTAACGGCTTTAGATACTCTCTGAATCGCTTTTTTATCGTGATAAGCCGAGGCAAAGAGCACAACAAACAGAGCGAACATCAAGGTCATAAAGTCAGCGTACGAAACAAGCCAGCGTTCAGTGTGAGGGCCCTCCTCACTGTTCATTCGCCGTTTCATTTCGCCACCAACGTCTCTGCAGCAATCTGTTGTTCCGCTTTGTTTTCTGGGGCAGCGCGGTCCAAGTAAACGGCAAGCTTAGATTCAAGAATTCTTGGATTCGTCTTTTCCACAATGGCGATTACACCATCAAGAATCAACTCCCTGAGCGCTTGCTTTCTCCGCATTAACATCTTCATCCGCCCGGCACAAGGAAGAAAGAAAATATTTGCCGATCCTACTCCATAAATGGTAGCAACAAAGGCAACTGCAATTCCCTTGCCGACTTCATTGATGTTCTCAAGACGCTGCATAACCTGGATGAGGCCAATTACGGCTCCGAGAATGCCAATTGTCGGGGCAAACCCTCCCGCAGCCTCAAACACTTTAGGTATCAATTCTTCGGCACCAATCTCTATCTCCATCTCAAGCTCCATCGTTTGGCGCAACTCAGGTGGAGGGGTTCCATCGACGGCGAGAGTCAGGCTCTTCCTCAAGAATGGATCCTGAATCAGCTCGAGCTCCGCGTCCAGAGACATCATTCCAATCCGGCGAGCTCTTGAACAATAACGACTCAGATCTGCAATGAGTTGCGAGGCGGGGTCATCGACATGAATAAAGACGTTCTTCAACTCCTGCGCAGCCTGAATTACGACAGAGAATGGAAACTGCACCATCACTGCTCCAAGAGTTCCTCCAAACACAATCAGGGCGGCAGTTGGCTGCAGCATTTGCCCAAGCTGACCGCCGTCCAGGTATAAGCCGGCAGCTATCCCTATGAGCGCAACGCCAATCCCACTCAATGTTCCTTTGTTCACATCGAGCCGCCTTATGCTTCCTAAGTCTTCTGATCTACTCAGTTACACAATCAAGAACTACTATCGACAGCCTGAGCGTTTCTTATCATAGGATTCGCGGTACGATTTGAGCCAACACATAAAGACGGACAGCGGGCCAACCAGGATTGGTTACGACGGTAGGAGGATTACTCTAGTGAGCGGAATCGGCAGGATTCAAGCTTGCAGACCTGGGGGCGGCGAAGTGAGCGCCGGCCGGAATGGCTGAATCGCTAATGCCGGGAAAATGCCGCTGCACAATCAGAGCTGCCAGACAAAGCCAGCCTGTGCAAGCTTCGCATCCAACTGCTGTGAGGTAAAGGGCTTTGTCAGGTAGTCATCCGCTCCGGCTTTGAGAGCACGGCGCAGCTCCCGTATTCCCGGTTCGGCCACTCCTAACATGACGACGGTCGTATTGTACACAGTCCCTTGTCGCAACTGGCTTATGAAGTCCAGGCTGTCTGACTCGGGCAGACTCCAATCGACCAGAACAAGATTTGCTTCGCCCATGCTGCGAAGAACCTCACACGCCTGCGTGCTGTTATCTGCTTCTGCAACTTCAAACCCCCGCGCGGAGAGTATTCGAAGCAGGGTTGACCGCATCGTATTCGAACTTTCTAACACCAGCGCCTTCATAGGTTTCCCACATACATACACTAAGAGCCAACGCGCACAGATGCGCGCGTAGTTCTCTTGCTTAGAGGTTGGGCACGAAATACTCTCAACAAGTCATATGCCATTGTCTAAATCCATTTCCGGGCCATGAATCGCGAGGCCTACGCGATCGGCGGGCACGATAACAAAACGAAACTGCGCGAACGGTTCATTTCCATCGAGTCCGCGCATTCCCGCATTACGCGGATCCCGAGAATCTAACGCTCTCTGGTTCTGTCCCGAAAGTGGTTGCATAACCTGCACTCATCCTTTTGACCGGTACTTCACCATCAGGTTCCGATACTTGTGCAGGGTGGGCGTCAAGCTGCTGCCAGGCACTCCTGACATGCAGGACCATGTCGATCTGCGTCTCGAGGATATTGGCTGACTTGCTTGCCGACGCCTCTATCATCTTTGCCCGCAGATACGCATAGAATCTGGATAAAGTTTGAGCCGGCTCTCCTCCATTCTTCACATCGAGCCAGCTTTCCAACTGGCCGAGCACGAGTGCGGCGTGGTTCAACTCATTGCATCGCGTCTGAATGTCGTTGTTGTGAAGAGCGACGGCGGCCCGGCGAAGATCACCCGCCAGGGTGTCGAACAGCGCAATCATCAGGCCGATGGTGCTTGCGCCTTCGATGGCCGATTTCCGATAAGAGAGCGCTGTCGTCATTGCCGTCACCCGTTACTGCTGTTGTTAGTGAAGCCCAGTTCAGAGTTGAGTTCCGCCATCTGTTGCGGCAGTTGCTGCAGAGCCACTTCAGCCGAAGTGAAGTCGGCGGTGAGAAGTGTCTGCTGGCTTGCGATGTAACCTGTCTCAAAGTCGTTGATTTGCGAGGTCAGGGCGGAACTCGAGGCGCTGATGCTGCTCAAGTCCACGGTGAACGCACCGTTCGCTGGACTGGTGAAGGTATTCAACGCGTTGCTCACCGTGTTGGCAAAGCCGTTCAGCGCCGTTCCCTCGAAGAAGTTTTGGACATCGGACGGATTGTTCACGAGGGCAGCATCCAGAGTGCTCGAATCGACCGTTAGTGTGCCGTCGTTGTTCATTGTGATGCCCATGTCACTCAGATTCGAGACAGTCGTAGTTCCGGTTGCCGGCGTATTGACGTAGTTGATTGCCTGCTCTAGCGCGCTCTGCAGGCTGCGGACAGTGGGGTCCGAACCGAGTACCCCTTGCGCATTGGTTGTGCTGCTCACGTTGAATTGCGCGGTCACAAGGCCAATGGCTGTGTTGTAGTCCGTGACAAACTGGTTGATCGCTGTTGACACAGCCGACGTGTCAGTACCTACAGTAAGGTCGACCGGGTTTCCAGAGGTCGCCCCCAAGAGAGTCAAAGTGACTCCCGGGATGCCTCCGGTGACTGTATTGCTTGTATAGCTGGCAGGGACTCCGTCGATTGTCACCGAGGCGTTAGCTCCCTGAACAGCTTGCGAAAAGGCGAACGTCGAGTCAGTCGCACTCGGCTCATTGATCGTGAAAGGAGCGCCGCCCGTAATCGACAGAGTCGCGCCGGTCGAGTTGGTGCCGGCTAGCGCGGTCAAGCCGAGAGGCTTCGTTGTGGTCGCGCTCATTGCGCCAAGCACTGAATCATTGCTTGAGACCGTGATGCCCTGATCGCCGGTACCTTCTGAGATGACTTCCTCGCCGGAGCCGTTCACTGCGCCGATTACGTTGGCGGAGAGAGTGCCAGCGGTCACTGCCTTAGCAATAGCTGTGTTCAGGTCACCGACGGTGGCTCCCGTGGGTGCCGTGTAGGTAAATGTGGCACCAGTCTTACTGTCCTGGATGGTAGTGACAGAACCGGCGGTGAGAGGTGTGGTGCTTGTCAAGGCCGCTGACGCCGATGAGGTGTACGCGGTTGAAATCGTCGCGGCGTTGATTGAGGACGCCAAGTCCGAATAGGATTCGCCTGAAGTGGTTGTGATGGTCGCTGTTCCGGCCGCGCTGGTGAGGATAATGTTGTTTGCGCCAAGCGTATCACCAGTTGGCAACGTCTGGGCACTCCACGATGTATAGGGCTCCGAGACCGAAAAATCGGAAGCGGCGCCGGCGGATTTGGCTACGATTGCGAGCCTTGAGCCGGTCGAGTCGGTGACAACCGTAGCGGAAAGATTGAGGCTGGCCCCGGTGCTTGTGGTGGCACTATTGATGGCCTTGGCCAAATCGTTCAGATTGTCTCCGGGGTTGCCAGTGCCAGTCTGGATGGTCACTGAAGCACCCGCGGTTGTAATCGTGACGGCCGACGTTGGCAGAGTTGTGGTAGGAAGGCTTTCAGAATCCGAATACCACGCAGCGGTAGCAGCCAGGCTGTTGACAACTACTGTGTGGTTGCCGAGAGTGGTTCCATCAGCCGCTGTTGCGGTAACGTAATTGCTGTTGGAAGATGCCACTGTCCGTGACGACAAAGGCCCGTTCAAGGTATTCAGCGATTGCATATCTGTCTCAATAGCAGAGGTCGCTGTCTGAATCGCGGTGAGCGCAGTGGTTTGACTAGTGAGGGTCGTTTGGTCAGCCTGCCATGCCCGCTCCGGTCCGCGATCCGCGTAAATGGCTGCCGCAACGGCAGAGGTGACGTCGATGCCGGGCGTGCTTGTGCCTGAGCTTGCGGCCAAGATGGAGCTGATGTTGATCGCAGGGGTTGTAGGGGTGGTAGACGACAAGAGCGAATTGACACCCGAGACTGAGCTCATAGCTTCCCTACTTTGCAGAAGACGTCATAAAATGCGCGCCAGCTTCCAGATCCGGTCGTTTACCTGGAATCCGAAGACCTGGCGGCAAATGTTCAAATATCACTTGATTGAACGTGAAGCGGAGGTGGAACCTTGTTGCGGCGCCACCTCATGCATCACCTTCCACTTTCTTTGCAATTACTGGACCAGCTTCAGAACAGCCTGCTGGGCCTGGTTGGACTGCTGCAGGGCGGCCATGCCGGTGGACTGCAGGACGTTGTACTGGGTCATGTTGGCCACCGTCTTGCCGATGTCGGCATTCTGAAGGCCGTTGGATGCGCTTTGCAGGTTCGTCACCTGGCTGGCCATGTCGCCGCTGGCCGCGGTGAGGCGGTTGACGGAGGCGCCGATGATGCCGCGCTGTAGAGAAACGGCGTTGATTGCGCTTGTGATGGCGAGCAGAGAAGTCTGCGCGGTGGCAGCGGTTGTCAGATTTCCGGTAAGGTTGAGTGCACTGGCACTGAGCGCGGCGATATTGGTTGTAATGGTGGAGTTGGCCAAGGCAGTGGTTCCGTCACCTATGTAGACGGTGTTGCTGTTGCTTGAGCCGTTGACTTCGGTCATCGTCCCCAGCGCGGCCACAGAAGCGACGGCAGTTGAGATGCTTCCATTCGCGTCGTTGAGCTGGAGTTGGCCAGACCCGTTGATCGAGGCCTTGAGGCCCGATTTTTCGGCAGCAGAAGCTGTACCGGTAAGCACTTCACCACCGGTTGTTGCGCCGGCGTTGATGGCCGTCACCAAGGCCCCGATGGTCGAAGCCGCGGCGTTTGTGTATATGATCGTATCGCCGTTGGTCAGTGTAGCCGTGACGTTTCCTATGGCCAACGTGCTGGCCGAGGTCAGCGCGGTGGTGGAATTCGTCGTGTATGAAGGACTTTGCGAGTTCATCGTGCCAAGAGCGGCATCGTTGGTCGTGACATTGAGACTGTCAGTGGAGTTGTTCGAGGAGATCTCCAGTTGGCCGCCACCGTTGATTGCTGCCGTAACGCCCGCTGAGAGCGTACCCGCAGCGATGGCGTTGGTAACTGCTGTTTGCAGGGCGGCAATCGTGTCGCCAGTTTGCGCGGTATACACCAGGGTGCCACCCGTCTTCGAATCGGAGATGGTGGTAACCGAACCGGCTGTCAGGTTGGTCGTGGTTGCAAGAGGCTGTGACACCGTACCTTGCGTCGAAGTGAACGTTGTTGGCGTGGCGGAAGAAAACACGTTCGATCCGTTATAGTTGGTTGCCTGGCCGATCTGGTTGATTTCGGACAAAATCGACTGATATTCCGTGTCCAGAGCGCTCGACTGGCTGGCGGTGATGCCGGCCGTAGAACCTTCAGTTGCCAGCGTCACAGCGCGGTTGAGAAGGCTGGTAACCTGCGAGAGGGCGCCATCTGCAGTCTGCAACAGGCCAATGCCGTTGCTGGCATTCTGCTGCGACTGTGTGAGGGCTGCAATGTTGGCGTTCATTCCGCTGACAATCGACAATCCTGCCGCATCGTCCGAACCGGAATTGATTTTCATGCCGGTTGAAAGCTGAGTCAGGGTCTTTTGCAGACTGGCCTGTGTGTTCGCCAACGCGTTCTCCGCCGTTAGGGAGGAGATGTTATTCAGGACTGTGAGTGCCATTTGGTGTTTCTCCTTATTTGCCCTTTTTGCGCCTGCACTCGGCTCTTTGTGTGGGGCCTGCTATGAGGCTCCTAGTCGTCGAGAAGGAGGTCGTCTTGGACAGACATCCTATCGGTCACTGTGGAAAAACATTTCAATGTAATTGTCAAGTGATTCTTATTATCAGCAAATAATTGCATTGGAGGCACGCGATCGCATTGATAACATCGCCTAACTCGCTGAAAGCAGAAGACCCAGGCGACCTGAAACGAAAGATAGTGTGGGACGCGCCTGGGAACCTATCGTTGAATTCGGATCTATAAGGATGAATCACAGGCTTTGAAAGTCATTGCGACGGTTTATAACAGATACAAAAAGGAGAAGCCCATGAGACCGGCTGGACTTTTCCTTTTGTATCCATCGTCCTCTTGCATAACCGGCTCAGGCTATTGCAGATACTGAAGCAGAGTCTCGGGCAGAGCTTTGGCAGCGGCGCCCAGCACGGCGCCATTTTCGAGCGTGGCCTGGGAAAGATTCGTGGCCGCATCCGCGGTACTGATTCCTACCAGCGCGGTTTGCTGAGTTGTGAGGTTAAGTGTTTCCTGGCTCAGGGTACTATCTTGGGCGTTGAGTTGACTTATTGTGTTATCCAGAGGGACGCGCTGTTGGCTTACATAGTTCAGTGCCGCGGAGATGGCCGTGGTTGCCGTGCCGACTTGCGAAGTATTTCCGCTCTGAAGGGCAGTAATGAGTTGATTGAGCGAGCCGATGACGTTGGCCCCCGAGAAGAGCAGCTGGTTTCCAGGCAGATTGGTGGGCACACTCATGGACTCGCCCACCTGCACGCTGTTTGAGTTGCCGTTCCCAACATATGCGTAAGCATTGGGGACCGCAGTGCCGGGAGCTGCTGACATGGATCCGAGAGTGGCGTCATTGGTGCTGACGACGATTCCGTCGGCAGGATTGTTCGTTCCGATGGAAAGCTGACCGTTCGCGTTGATGCCTGCAGTGACTCCGGATGAGAGCGTGCCTGCGGAGACGGCATTGCTGATGGCCGTTATCAAGCTGGCAACCGTGTCGCCAGCTGTTGCCTTGAACGTAAACGTATCTCCGGTGGTTGCATCACTCACGGTTGTGACCGAGCCGTTTGTCAGACCAGAGGTAGATGCCAGTGGGAGAGCAACCGTTCCGTTTGATGAGTTGTACGTCGTAGAGGCAGGGACAAAGGGCGGCGTAGTGCTCTCTGTGCCGCCGAAAATGAAGACACCCTGAAAAGACGTGTTGCCTTGCGCAACCACGTTGGTCAAGAGACCCTCAACCTGAGAGGCAAGTGCCTGCGTATTGGCAGTGGAGTTGGTCCCGTTAGCGCCCTGCGTGCCCAGCGTGATGGCCGTGTTGAGCGAAGTCACCATTGAGCTGATGGCCGAGTCCGCCGTTTGCATCTGTGGGAGGACAGAACTGATATTACTCGTGTATGTGTCGACGTTTGCCGAAATGCCGAGTGAGATCACCATATTGGAATAGGCTGAAGGATCATCGGAGGGCTGGTTGACTCGCAGTCCGGTTGACAGCTGCTGCGTCGCGGTTGCGAGGGCCTGTTGGCTCTGTTGTATCTGGTACTGTACATCGGGAAGCATGTTGGTGATGCGCATGATGACCTTCTTTACGCGACCCTTTGCCGCGTTTCTGATTTTTTAGTCCGCCGCGGCGGTGCCCATGGCCATCGTCACCGTAAACATCGATTGAATGGTCGTGACGACACGCGCGGCCGCTTCATAGGCTGTCTGGTACATGATCAAATTGGCGGATTCCTGATCGATCGAAACCCCTGAAACCGAGTTGAGCTGGTCATTGAGCTGTAGCAGACTGGCCGTTGTCGCGGTGGATTCCGAGTTGGCATTGGAGGTCAGGCTGCCCACTTGGTATACCAAGTTTGCATACGCGTCTCCGGGCGTCTGGCCGGCTGGGAGTGTAGCAGTCTGCAGTGCACTGAAGTTGACCAAGTTCCCGTTGCTTCCGGCCGTTCCGTCGGAGCTGGCTGCGATCTGGGAGGGACTGGTGAGCGCCAGTGTGATAGAGCCAGCCGAACCGGCGACTGGAGCTGCCGCAGGGGGAACCGTCGGGGGGAACTTGAAGAAAGCAGTCCCGGTGGCTCCGTTTAGATCTGTGCCTGTTGACTGGGCAGTATTAAATGCGGCGCCAAACTGATTGGCCAGAGTATCCAGTTGGGTCAGAAGCGTAGGAATTGTCGTGTCGCGCGTCTGGATGGTTCCACCCAGGTCTCCGCTTGTGATCGTCTTCGTGATGTCGGTGCCGTTCTGGTCGAGAACGTCGGTCATTCCGTTGCTGGCGGTCGTGGTTTGCAAGGTGAAGCTCTGCGTGCCCATAACGAGGGGCGTTCCGCTTCCAGTCGACAATGTCACGCCGTCCTTGCCCTGGGTTACGGAGACATTGGTGATCGCCGACAGCTGGAGTATCAGTTGATTTTGCTGGTCCTCAAGCGTGCCGCCATTCGACTCGGTCCCCTTGAGCGCGGCAATTTGCGGATTCAAAGCAGCAATCTGCTGAGTCAACTGGTTGATCTGGCTTACATCCGAAGTAACCTGGGTGTTGAGACCGACCTGTTGCGAGGTCAAAGTGTTGGAAGCCGTGTTGAAGGCCGTGGCCAGATTCTGTCCGGCCGTGAGTACCGCCTGCCGTGAAGAGGGACTGGATGGATTTGTCGAAAGGCTTGAAATGCTCGAGAACAGGGCCGATATATCCGTCCCGATGTCCTGGGTCGAGGTGGTAAATGTGGGCTGTATCTGCTGCATTGAGGTGAGCTGCGCATTTGCGCCACTCTGGGCCGAGGTCTCATTTTGAATCTGCGTCTGCACCAGTTCGTCGCGCACGCTCTGATAGGCTTCGATTGCGACCCCACCCCCCACGCTGAGGTTGCCGTCAGTCGTCGGCGCGACCTCTTGAAGTATGGGTACTTCGCGGGTGTAGCCGGGGGTGTTTGCGTTGGCAATGTTGTTGTTAGTTGCCTGCAGAGCGCCAGAGGCAGCGTTCAACGCTTGTACTGCGATCGAAAGTGAAGAACTCAGAGAGCCCATAGATTACATCTCGCAAGACCAGGTCTGATACTTCAACCTGGGTCCGCCAGCCTCCTGAAATTGACCTGTGTGGCTTCTGCACAACGAAGCGAGGAGAGCAATCGTTTTACCGGAGTGCCTGAGCAGAGCAGCGTACTGTAAATTCAGCTCGCGGATCGTTCTGCTTGCCGCTTGGATCTTCGTTTCAACCGCGGGGTCAATGCCCGAGCACGAAGGCTGCACGGAAGACCCTAAACCATCACCGACGGAGTTGGCCAACTTTATAAGGCCGGCGCAAAGCATTTCCTGCTTCGCGACACTCTCTTGAAGCCGGGGCAAAGCATTTGCGGCGATAGCATCCGTGGCAACAGAGATCTCAGACGCCAATTCCTGCAACTGCTGCAGATAAATGGCGGCGATCACGTCGCGCGTCTGGAGAGCATCACCGCTCATGTTCAAGCCCTTCGGGCAAGTTCTTTTTCTCTAGGCCAAAGAGAACTTCAACTTGCCGTAGTTGCTCACTTAGACTTCTTCGCTGTCGATCAAAGCGTTAGCAGTTTCTGTTGAGTCAACCTTGTATTCACCACTCTTGACGGCCTGGCTGAGAGCATTCACCTTGTCTTGACGAATCTCGGAGGAATTCATAGCCTGAGTGGTCAAAGACTGAACCGATTGCGTGCCGGTACTCAGCGTGGTGCGGTCTTCGGTCGAAATCTGAGCACCAACCGGACTCCCGGTTGGGACTTTCTTCGCGCCCTGATCAACTGGCGGCAAGCTTACTGGTGGAGTGTTCACTTCGATCTTCATGGCAACTTCTCCTGTCTCAACGGTTCTGCTATCGGCGTTTCCAGGAAAAGATTTCAATCAACTACTGAAGATGTTGAAAACAGGCAAGTTACGCCCCTTTCAATTCTAATTTCTGTTTAGGCCGGACCCTATTTCGCCGCGGCTTTGGCTTGCGCGTCGTCCGCCTTGCGAAGTTGCTTCGAGATCATCTTCGCGATGCCGATGCCGCCAGCCGCAGTCATCGCAGTCCCCAATGACTGCATCGCCATCCCCATGAATTGTTCTTTGCCGGAGTCTGCGTCACCTTCGTCGTCTCCCCCGGGAAGTGATCCAAAACTTTGCTCGGCCTGCTGTAGCCAGCTTCCCAGAAGTATGGACTCAAAATCCTTTGCAGACTTCTCAATTTTCGCATTTTCCGTCGATGAGGCCGGCTGGTGAAGGAGCTTATTTGTGTTGATGGCGATGGGCTCGGTCACAACTCCGGAGATGGCGCCGGTCATGGATTGATCTGCCATCATATTACCTCCAAATCGGCTTCTAGCCCGCCAGCGGCCTTGATGGCCTGCAAAATCGAAATGATGTCATGCGAGGTTGCGCCAATGGCATGAAGCCCTTTGATGAGTTCATCTACGTTCGCGCCCTCTTCGAGTTGGATCGATTGCGCGGGTGCATCGTTTACCGTCACTTTTGTTTCATCCACTATCTCCGGTTTGCCGTTTGAAAGCGGCGCCGGCTGCACAACCACATGCTTTGTCTCTACGTCGATCGTCAGGCTGCCCTGGATCACAGAGACCGGCGAGAGCCGGACTTCGCCTCCCATTACGATGGTTCCGGTACGTTCGTTGACCACCACCTTGGCCGGTGATCGAAAGGTGATGGAAAGGTTTTGAACACGCGAAATAAGAATCGGCACAGAAGAAGCGCCGCTGGCGGCAACGTCCACATCAATGCGGCGGCTGTCGATAGCGGTGGCAATCGGCTTACCAAATTCCTTGTTGATGACGTCCGCGATATCGCGCGCAGCGGTGAAGTCGGAGTTCAGTAGCAGCAGGGAAACAGTGCGAAAGCGACTCAAGTCTACGGCCGCGTCCCGTTCAACCGTTGCGCCTTCGGCAATTCTGCCGACCGTCGGCTGATTTACGCTCTTGGAGTTGCCGGCCGCGCCTTCAGAGTAGCCTCCGATAACCAATGGCCCTTGCGCTTCGGCGTACACCTGCCCGTTGGCCGCACGAAGAGAGGTCAGCAACAGCACCCCGCCCTGAATGCTCTTTGCGTCGCCCACCGATGAGACGGTAACATCTATTTTCATTCCTGGACGTGCAAAGGGTGGAAGCGTTGCAGTGACAAAGACGGCGGCGACGTTTTTTACGACGACGACGCCGGGCGTGATCTGCACACCCATCCGTTGAAGGGAATTCGCCAAGGTCTGCACAGTAAAAAAGGTCTGCTGCGAATCGCCGGTGTTCTTGAGGCCAATCGCCAGGCCATAGCCGACGAGTTGATTGTCGCGCACGCCTTGAATCTGCGTTAAGTCGCGAATCATCACCTTATGGTCGGCATCGGAGGCAAACGCGGAAAGTGTCGCAAACAGCCAGACGACTGCGGGCAAGGCTAGCCGCTGTAGCCAGCGATTCTGCCAGGCAGGCCGAAGTTTGCGCGAATTGCCGATTAGAAGTTGAACAGCCATAGGATAGCCCTGGTGATAGGATTCGGTTTACGTACGCCGTCCGAGATGATTCCCTTGCCCTTCATTTCGATTTCAAGATTGCTCAGAGCTGTCGATAGGACCGTGTTGTTCGGGCCGATGTCGCCGGGCCTGATCATACCGCGCACAATTACATCTTCATGCTGGTTGTTCATGAAGATCTTCCGCCCCGCTTCGACGACCAGATTTCCGTTGGGCAGCACCGCAATCACCTGGCCAGTGAGGTTGGTTTGGAAGAGGGTGTTCGATGCTGTCGATCCCTGTCCCTTAAGCGCAGATGAGGAACTGCCCGAAAGCAGAGGGTTAGTGGATGCAGGAGTCCTGCCAAGGATGCCTGTAATGGCAGATGTGCTCGTGAAGCTGCGCTCGCTGTCTACAGTGCCGGATTGCGTCGCAGTGGTTTGGACGGCAACCTGGATGGTAATAGTGTCGTTGAGGTGGTGGGCCTTGTAATCGGAGGAGAAGTCACCCAGAGTGCTTTCGGGCGACCATAGACTCCCGACAGTGTGCTCATCGGCAGCCGGGAGGTAGTGCTCTTGCAATCGCGCGATGTATTGCGTGCGATTGCGTTCGGTGGACTTTTCGTCCGATTTATGCGCGGAGAGGCAGAAGGCGAGTGCCGAAAAGAAGCCGAAGAGTGCGAGCAGAACTGTTCCTCTAAGGTGTATGGACTTGGGCAGCATCTTAGAAACTCCTTCTCACCAGGTTTGCGCTAACTACTTCTGCGACATAATTCTGCTTGCGGTCCGGGCTTGCGACGTGAATCGTGTGACCGGCAATGCCATTCTCAAGACTGATGACACTGATCTGGACATGCGCCCGAGCGTCATCCATCACCAAGGTCGCGTGTGCTCCGGCCCGGATCACGATTGCGGTGCTCGGCTTTGAAGTTGCGTTGCTGTCGACTGCTGAGGCGCCAAGCGCGACTGGAGTGCTGTTACCCGGCGCCGCGGGTTTGCTGACAATGGAATAGAAGGGAAGACATGTGCCGGGCAAACGGCAGCCCAGCTTAACCAGGGAGTGGAGCTCGCCGTGCTCTCCCGGTGACCGAGAACCGAGTGGCACGACTGACAGAATATCCAACACAGGAGCGGGTTCGGTGGCGACAACCCGCGCAAGCAGCGACACCTGCTCGTCCATGGTCTGAATTCCGTTGCCGGAGAGAGCCTGAGCAACCAGATGTGCGGTAAGCGGAAAGCGGCGTTGCAACTGGGATTGCGCCTGCGCCCATCCGGGCACGCCCATCGCCATCATCAACATAACCGGGATCAATCTGGTTGTCATTGTTCCTCTTTGTCGATTCATCACATAGTTGACTATTGGGCAAGTTGGTTAAGTTGCTGCAACATTTCATCCGCGGCCTTGACGACTCTGGAGTTCGACTCATAAGACCGCTGCGCCAGGATCATGGCGACAAACTGGTTGACGACGCTGACGTTTGACTGTTCCAGCATCCCCTGCTGCAGGGTTCCCAATCCGTCCGAACCGCCAGGCGTTCCAATGATGGGTTGACCTGATGCTGTGGTAGCCAGGTAAATATTGTTGCCAACGGCGTTCAACCCGCCTGGATTGACGAAGAGAGCCGTTTGAATATTGCCAACCTGCGTAGCTGCCGTTTGGCCAGGCTGGGTGACGCTGATTGTTCCATCGCTGCCGATGGTGATGCTTAGCGCGCCGGCTGGAATCGTAATCGCCGGTTGCAGCGGATTGCCATCGGCGGTGACTACCTGGCCTTCTGCATTCGTGCTGAAAGAGCCGTCGCGCGTATAGCCAATTTGGCCGTTGGGCATCAGGATCTGAAAGAATCCCGCCCCGGAGATTGCTATATCCAGCGGGTTGCCGGTGGTAGAGAAGTCGCCTTGCGTTTGAATGATCTCCGTCTCCGAGGGCCGTGTTCCGAGACCTATTTGCAAACCAGAGGTCACAGTCGTCTGCTGAGTTGAAGCAGCGCCTGGCATGATCTGGTTCTGATAGAGAAGATCTGTGAAATTTACCTGACGCTGCTGAAAGCCCGTAGTGCTGGAGTTCGCCAGATTGTTTGCGATGTTGTCCAAATTCAACTGCTGCGCTGTCATTCCACTTGCGGCCGTGTATAGAGCACGAAACATATTAGATTCCTTTCGAAGTTAGCAGTGCACCGATTGAATCACTAATCAACTGACGCGCGGCAGGTCCTGGGCTGCGGTCTTGTCCATCTCGGTGCTGAACATGGTAAGTACACGCCGCATGGCCTCGACCTCACGCTGAGCAGTCATCAACTCGATTACGCTGGTGACAGGATTCACATTTGAGCTTTCGAGCATACCCTGGCATATCTGGGAATGACTGGCGGGAACGGCGGTACCGACGGGTGCCGTATAGTATGTGCCGCCAGCACTTTGGATTTGTGTCGTGGGTGGGAATTCGACCATCTTCAGTTTTCCCGAGATGGCGCCGTTTACGGAAATCGTTCCGTCAGAACTTATCGAGACTGGGGTTCCAACAATCGTGACGGGCTTACTATTGTCACCCAGCACAGGGTCGCCCGCAGCCGTTGTAAGTTGGCCTGCAGGCGACACGCGAAAGTTCCCTCCGCGAGTGTAAACAGAACCTGAAGCAGTCTTCACTTCAAAGTACCCTTGTCCCTCGATGGCGAGATCGAGCTCGTTTCCGGTGTGTACCAGAGCACCTTGCGTAGTATCCAACTGCGTGGCGCTAAGTACGCCATAATCATTCATATCCTGGTTGAGAACTGAGATAGGAGAGAGGCCTGTGGTGACCAGCATGGAGCTAAACACGTTATGGTTCGCCCGGAATCCCGCGGTGCTCACGTTTGCCAGGTTGTTGGCAATAGTGTCGAGCGCCTGCGTGCGGGACAGCAACCCAGTTGTGGCTGCGTAGTATCCACTGTTCATCGTATGGCCTCGGGCAATTAATATGCACGTCAGGGGCCAACTGAGTTCAGGTCGAGTTTGTTGTCTGTTTACTCGATTTTTGAGAGCAAGACGTGCGATTTGCGATTCACCCGCATCACCGATGAGAGGTCAATGAGAACTTGATGAGATGAAACACTTCATGAGGCGTCGGGCAGGATTCGTTTAATTGGAGACCTGAATCTACATAAGACAAGCGCTTTCAGTCATTAGCGATCGAAATTCAGATTGCTATAGCAGGAAGAAAGCTTTCCCAAACACTGACGATGCTTATCGAGCCGATTTAGTGTATCTTCGATTGAATTCAGTCTGCCGATACGTCAGCGAGATCGTGCGCGGCGGTGAGAATCAGCTTCCATGGTGAAGATGAAGATGGTTCATTGACACTGCGCATGGCAGCAAGAACAAAGAATGGCAGGGCCCCATCCATTGCTAACAAGGCATCAGGTGAATTGGCGCCTGAGTCACCGTCATGCCAGCCAAGGACCGCTGGAATTGCTTGATTCTCATGAAGCAGGCCAACGAGGTATGCATCTTCCGGAGAAATGCCTTCGATCGACTCAGCCACCAATTGTGCGTATTGAGCTACCAAGAGGCTGTGTTTCCAAAGTGCTGTCGCTGCATAGTGCTCATCGTCGCATGCAAATGTATGCGCAGACAATACGCTGAACCAATCGTCCACATCCAGGCCGGCTATACAGTCATCCATCCGGCCAGGGCGCTCCCCGGCAAGGGCATATTCCCTGCCAATTAGTCGCAAAATCTGGATGGTCGCCCCAACATCGCTCAGGATTAGCGCCGAGACCTTCCGTAAGTCAATAAACGGCTCATACAGAAGCATCTGGAGGCCCAGAACTGTTGCTGACATGACCGGTACGTCATTCAGGAAATCCGTTTTTTCTTGTGCAGGACTCTCTTGGCCTCCGAAGTGGATGTCCCCCAGAGCAAAAGATGGAATCCAACCCTGATCCATTACCTGTTCGCACATTTGATCGAGCATTGTCTCACCCCTGCTAGGTCCTTATCGGCATAGACAGAAAATCTATCCAAACAGAAGCGCAATCTCTTGATTCATCGAATGGGGTTTTGATACGCGCAAGAATGGCTCTGATACGTGGTGGATCACGATTCCAGACGCAGCAAGGGACAGGCCTTCTTAAGTCTCATGGAATCAATAGGCCTGACGCTACAGGAATTATCAAAACGTGGGAAATGATCTTAACGCAGCACCGTTTCAGCGGCCCTGTCTGGCGATTCCCAGTGTCGGTCTACGGGGCTCTGCGTAGACAATTCTGGGGCTGAGGGGAAATCTCATCGACTTCACCCCGATTGTAGATGTGCCTAGATCGCCATGTGGTATTTGAAGAAGAATGAGCTTCATCCAGCTTTGAAAAGGAGATCAACTTCTTTTGGCCCGCACTTCAGACGTATCCAAAAGTGCTCCTTATATCTACAAATGATGGCCTCATCCGCCTCGAGATCGACGACGTAGCCACAGAGTATACGCGCCATTTCAGCGGGAGTTTTGACGTTTTCGAAAGTCAGTGTCCCTGTATCTGCATTTCCACTTCTCTCGAGCGCCGACTGCCTTAGTTGGATCTGGGTCTCGAAATCGCTGGGCGTTACGAAGCACGGCTGCGTCTTGCATCCCGTCATCTGCTCGATGGCATAGAGCAGTCCGTACTCGACACCGTCAACAAAGCCCACCAGCAGCCGTTTTGTTGCTGTAACGTAATGCAGAGGAATTGCGGAATGGAAATGGGTCAAGACTTCTGGAACCTGAATGTCAGTTTGCATAACACATTGTGGAATAGCGAATACCGGACAGCCCCATTGTCCCGCGCGGGCGGCAGTGACTTGCATTTCACTGAGCCAACCTCGCCGAACCAGGATTTCGCCAATCTCTCCACCAGTTTCTTTCTGCTCGTCTACGGCTTCTCTCAATTGCGCGCTGGTCAGCAAGCCGCGACTAACAAAGATCAGCCCCAGTGGCATACGCGATACATGACTAGCCTGCGCCTGCTTGGACATCATTAGTTCCGAAAGCCTGAGCTCTGCAGCTGACGTAAAGCAGGAGGAACTGCAATACCAGTTGTCACTCATTTTGATTCCGGCCTTTTGAGCCGAAAGATGCCCCAAAGTCAATGTCCTGTGACAACATTCACAAGTGGAGGTGACTGCCTTGAAACCTTCTGCCCAAGCGGGCAACGATATGGATTGGAACAGGCTCATGCGTGCATTTGCTCCTCGCTTAAGATTTCGTCGAACGCCCTCAAATCCGCGGCACTCAATGGAGTATCGGGCAGAAGTTTGCCGGTAAGACCTCAGTGACGCGAAGCCCATAGTTGCCGTCGATCACTACCGCTTCGCCCCTGGCAATTATCTTGCCTTCAAGAAGCAGTTCGACGGGTTCCTCCACTTGCCGATCAAGTTCAATGACAGAACCGGTAGTCAGTTCCAGCACTTCTCGCAGAGAGAGCCGGCGCTGCCCAAAACGTAGAGTTACGTTTAGTTCAACATCCATAACCAAATCCAGATTGACCTGCTCGTTGATCACTCGTTTCAAAGCTCCTTGCATCGGACTTTCCGGGATTTTGGCTTGGCTCTGATATTCCAAGGGCACGGGATCTTTCAGGGACATAGGATCTTCTATGTGCTTGGGATCTTCTGATTGCACAGGGTCCTCTAACTGTTTGGGAACTTCAATAGGTGCGGGATCTTCTACGGGCACGGGATCTTCCAGAGGCTCGGGACCTTCCAAGTGCTGGGATAAAGATTCGATCAGAATCGGACTCAAGTACATCAAGAGTGATGCTCGATCGTCCTTATCGCTGATAATTGTGATCTGCTCGCAGCGCGTGAGACCGGACGGAGGCTCGGAAATTGAACTAACCGAAATTGTGAACTCACCATACTCCGGTACGAGTTCAGCCCGAAACTCTTTGACCCCGTCGGTGACCATTTTCAGCAGGGCTTCAGACTGCTCCGCTCCGAACTCTTCGCTTTGATGTCCGAGGAGTTTTGATGCCCATATGCAAGCTGCGACACGATGGCACTCCAGGTGGACTTCACCATTCAAGCTGCCGGCTAGAGCGAGCTTGATCCTGACCGGCTCAGTTCCATCAGGGGGCGGTTCGACGTCGGGTACCGCCGCAATCATCCAGGGCGACTCGCCAGCTCCGGTGAGAGTCTTAACGAGTGAGGTGAAAAGGGCTTGCGAGAATGATAGGCTGACGTTGCCAACGGTTGTATTCGTCCCCATGCTAGTCCTTTCCTACGACTGGTTCCTGCGACCTGGATGAGACTTGTGCTGCCTTCCGGGTGCCGTTTCGCACTGGCAATGCCTCAAAGAGCTCGACGTCTTCTACGGTAAGACGCCCGGGATTCTTGACGGGCGCTTTCATTTTCAAGACCATCCCCGGTTTAAGGTCGACCAGATCCTTCACCAAAACCCGCATCTGAGTGATATCCGCTGCAACTGTAAAGTCACAGTCGAGAATCCGTTCGCGAAGACTGGGGCTTTGGAGAAGCCGAAGGCTTGATATCTTCTTCGACTGCGCAGCCTTCAAGTGCCTTAGCAGGAAACCGACAAAGGATGTCGGCAGGACCATGGTGATACACCCGCTTGTTTCTCCCAGGGACATCTCGAAGATCATCAACACCAGTTTCTCGTTTGCCAGGAACACCTGCTGAATCATTGCGGGCTTGATGCAATGGGTTGGTGTCAGTGTCAGGTTCAGGGCCCGCCAAGAGTTTTCCAACTCCCTCACGATGAGAGCGGTGACACTTTCAAGAATCTCCTCGTCAATCTCCGTAAACTCGCGCACCTGTTCCGATGCAGTTCCAGCGCCGCCGAGCAAGAGGTCAATGACCGGAAAGATCAGATCAATATCCATCTCCAACAGGAAGTTAGTCTCCATCACATTAAGCGAACAGGGCATAAGGTAACTGGTCGCAGCTGTTCTGCTGGCATATTCGCCGACAGACATTTGCTCAAGCGCAGCTAATTTCAACTTAAGAGAGGCGCCGAGAAACAGTTCCAAAGAGTTGGTGGCATTGATGGCGAATTTTTCGTGCAGGGCAGTCAACATTCGCACATTCTCGTTGGACAGACGGCCCGCATAGCGAAAGTTGCAGGACTGAATGGTGCGCGGCTTCTGTTGCACGCTCTGCGTTGCCGTTATAAGTGGCCCATCCGAGCCGGGCAATGCAGTCATGCCTCCCTCCTAAAATGCTGAGCATCCGCGTTTTGGTTAACTGCTTGCCGTCGCTGTGGCTGGTCTGCTTCCGCTGAACGAAGATGTTTCAGTGAGGCGCGCAACTTGACCATCGCGGCGGCGTGTATTTGTGAGACCCGTGAGACTGCGATGCCCACGACTTTTGAGACCTCCTTCATCGTCAGCTCTTCGCGGTAATACAAGGAAAGAATCAACTGCTCTCTCTCCGACATCCGGGATACCGCTTCTATCAACTGCGCTTTTCTTTCACCTTCAAGGCAGAGGTCAAAGGGGTTATCCCCGCCTCCACTAGGCGCCGATTCGATCAGATCATGTGCCTCGGTGCTGTCGTGGGAGGAATTCGCTTGCTGCCCAACCAGATGGAGGCCGTCCAGTTGCGTGAGAGTTGTCTGCAATTCGTCGAGAGGCATCTGCATCTCTGCCGCTATCTCTTCTTCGTCCGGCTGCCTTCCCAACTGCGACTCCAGTTTGGCGACCGAAGTGGTAATCTCGCGGTTTCGCCTGCGCAATGTGCGAGATCCCCAGTCCAACTTGCGAAGACTGTCTAGAATTGCACCGCGAATTCGATATTTTGCGAACGTGGCGAATTGCGCGTCTTTTGAACCATCGTAGTTGCGGCAGGCATCGAGAAGCCCGAGGACACCGGCCTGGACCAGGTCTTCCATCTCAACTTGCTTGGGCAATCTCTCGCGGATTCTCGCTGCGACATAATAGACCTGCGGCAATTCACGCATCACGAGTTCGTTCCGTTCCTCGATTCCGTCACTACTCGCGCGGTAAGCCAATTCAACTGATGTCATTCGATCTCTCCCTTTACGAAGCACTTGCCTATCTCTGAATCTGTAATCGAGGGGTCATACCCTTCGTAATGTCGCTCTGCCAAACTTCACAACTCCGCTCGATTGTCTAATGCAGCACCCCTACCGACTGCACCGGTGTCATTGGTGGAATCTCCCCAGGAGAGATGACAACAATCTTGGGGATGAGCGGCTCCAGCAGGCGGCGAAGGTAGTACCTGCCAGGAGAGGAACAGAGGAGGACGGGAGGCGCCGAGCTGATCTCCTGACCAAAATCCGTACGCAGTCCATCCAGCACGCGGCGTGCCAAACCGAGCTGCTGTGGAGTCGAAATCGTCTGGTTCATGGGCTGGTTCGACCCGCGCAAGCATTCATCTTCAATTGCCATGTCGAGAGTGACGACCTTGAGTTCGCCCTTGTCATTTAACAGGGGCCGAATCAGCGCTCGTCCAAGAGCGTGACGGACTGCTTCCACTAGTGCGATCGGATTCTTGTTAAACGAAGCTGCGTCAACCAGAGTCTCGAGGATGGTTCCCAGATCACGAATCGACACCTGCTCACGCAGCAACTGCTGCAGCACCTTTTGTACTTCGCCGAGACTCATAAGCTTTGGGATCAGCTCATCGATGAGCTTTGGATGAGAGTCGCTCAACCGGTCAATCAGTCTCTTGGTTTCGTGCCGGGATAAGAGTTCATTGGCATTTCGCTTGATCACTTCTGCCAGATGCGCTGAAAGCACAGAAGTTGCGTCGACGACGGCGTATCCCGCAGCAATTGCCTGGCCCTGGGTCTGAGGAGTAATCCACTTTGCAGGCACATCGAAGGCTGGTTCGCGGGTGTCCTGACCGGGCAGATCAGGCGCGTTGGCGTTGGAACTAATGGCAAGCAGGCAGTCCCGGCGCAATTCCCATCGCGCGATTTCGGCCCCGCGCAGGTAGATCACGTACTCTCTTTCCCGCAGCGAGAGGTTGTCCGTGATATGGATTGAAGGAACCAGGAAGCCGAGTTGCTGAGCCAGATTCTTTCTCATGGACTTCACGCGAGACAGTAGCTGCCCCCCTTTTTGCGCGTCGACTAGAGGAACCAGGCCCACACCTACCTCGAGCATGAGTTCATCAAGCTTGAGGATCGCGTCGATGGGATCTACTTGCGGAGCTGCTGCTCCACCGGGTCCAGGTAATGCAAGCTTTGCGGCCAACTCCTGTTCGTCCACTTCATCTGTAATGGCTCGCGGCTTTAACTTCGATGCGCCGAACATCAACGCACCGGCCAGACAGAAGAACGAAACCTTCGGCAAGCCCGGAATCAGCCCCAGAGCTGCCATTGCTCCGCCTGCAATCCACAACAGCCGCGGACTATTGAAGAGTTGCTTGCCCACATTCACGCCGAGAGACTCTTTCGATGCGGCCCGCGTGACGACAATGCCGCCAGCGACGGAAACAAGCAGTGAGGGAAGAATTGTGACCAAGCCGTTGCCCACCGTAAGGATGGTGTAGGTCTTCAACGCTTCCTGGAAGGGAACTCCCTGCTGAAAAACTCCGATTAAGAAGCCGGCGATAATGTTGATGGCCATGATGAGAATCGTGGCCAGTGAATCGCGTTGACTAAAGCGGGCCGCGCCATCCATGGCGCCGCAGAATTCGGCTTCCCGCGCCACCCTTTCCCGACGTGCGCGGGCTTGCTGCTCATTGATAATGCCGGCGTTAAGGTCGGCATCGATGGCCATCTGCTTGCCGGGCATGGCATCGAGAGTGAAACGGGCAGTGACCTCTGCCGTACGCACCGCACCGTGAGTGATGACAAGAAACTGAATGGCGATCAACGCGAGGAAGAGGACAAAGCCGACAATGTAGTTTCCGCCAACCACGAACTGCCCAAATGCTTCAATCACTTTGCCGGCAGCCGAGGTGCCTTCATTGCCGTGTAACAAGATACGGCGAGTACTGGCCAGATCGAGCGACAAGCGAAGCAATGTCAGCAGGAGCAAGAGACTCGGAAAAACTGAGAATTGTACCGGCCTAAGTATCTGGATCGCCGTCAGCAAAACGAGAATCGACGCAGTGATGCTGAAAGTGAGCAGGAGATCGAGTATGAAGCTCGGCAACGGCACGAGCATTACAAAAACCATCGAGACCGCAGCTATAGGCGCGATCCACTCGCCGGACTTCCGGAAAAAGGCTAACAAACCATCCATCATTGAGTCACCCCTGGATGCCGAGTCGATGAACCGGGTACACTTTCAGTTTTCTGGCCGGAAGCATTTCTTGAGCGCCGCTCAGCTTCGCTTCGCCGTACCTCAGCCTGTGCGCGGAAGACGAAGGCGAGGATCTCTGCCACTGCCTGGTACAACTTGGCGGGGATGGAATCGCCGACTTCCACGCTCTTGTATAGCGCCTGTGCCAAGGGCTTGTTCTCCACCAGCATGATCCCGTTATCGCGCGCCAATTGCTTGATCTTCTCTGCAAGCAGGTTTCGCCCTTTAGCCACAACAACGGGCGCCGTCATATCCGGTTGATAGCGGAGAGCAACTGCATAGTGAGTTGGATTTGTCACAATGACCGTGGCGGTCGCCGCAGCTTGCAAGGACTGCTTCTTGCGCATTGCCCTTTGCAATTGCCGGATGCGCGACTTGATGAATGGATTACCGTCAGTATCTTTGTATTCCTGACGGACCTCCTGCTTGCTCATCTTCATGTCGCCTTCCATCTTCTTCAAAATCAACACATAGTCGACAACAGACCAGACCAGCAAAATGAGACCTGACTTCCAGGTCAGGTCCAACATCATCGATCCTTCTAAACCTACGAACGGTCTCAGGCCAAGACTGGATGCGTGGGTCATTGTCTCCCAGTGTCCGCGCATTGTGTTGATGGTGACCCAGAGAATAGCGCCAAACGGCAGCAGGGATTTCAAGGTATTGCTGAGACCTGTGAGCGAGAAAACCTGCCCCAGTTTGCTGACAGGATTGAATCGATCAAACTTCAAAGCCAGCGCTCCGGGAGCAAAGTTGAAGCCACCCTGAACAAAACCGACTAGCAAAGATGCCATCATCCCTGCCAGCAGGATTGGGACTATCCAGCGCATTACTTCGACCGCGCTCCAGAATAGGACCGGCCCATTGCTCTCAATATTTCCCGACGCTGCCACGTAGAGCGTATTGCGAAAAAGCGACGTCCAATGAGTCACGGCAGTCGGCGCCATCAGCGTAAATACCCCTGCCACAGCCGCAAGCGCAAAGACGCCCGGCAGTTCTCGCGAACGGGCAACCTGACCCTGTTCCCGAGCCTTTTCGCGTCGTCTCGGTGTCGCCTGTTCTGTATTGCTGCTGTCAGCCATTTTGTCCTATCGCGCCAGACGCTATCGAGCCAGGTGAAGAAGATGGTCGGTCATTACCATTGAATTGAGAAACAGGCGTTCAAACAGGTTGGGCCAGTACTTAAGCGCAGAAATCAAAATCAAAAGTCCGAGCATGCTTTTTATCGCTGGACCCAACAACAAAAGCGGCAGTTGAGGAGATGCTTTACCCAGCAGACCGAGCGCGATATCGGCGAGCAATGTCGCGGATAGAACAGGTGCGGCGATTTGGATTCCGATGGAAAATACGCTTGCGCCTGCCCCCAGCGCTGCCGATGTGAACGCTCCGGTAAAGCGGCCCGAGGAAGGAGGCAAATAGTCAAAGCTGTGCGCGAGCGCACGCAAAATCCAGAGGTGGACATCGAGTCGCAGAAAGATCAGCATCGCGATGGTTTGATGGAACGTAGCTACGACCGTTGATTCCACCTGAGTTTGAGGATCAAGAATGTTGACCAGCGAGTATCCCATCTGGACGCTCAATACCTGCCCGGCCATCTGGACTCCGTCGAAAACTACATTGGTGGCGACGCCAAGCGCGACTCCGATCAGCAATTCACTGAATGCAATCATTGGCCACTGGCTGATGCTCATCTGGGGTATCTTTGCGGAAAGCATCGGATATAGGAGCGCGGTCAAAGCCATCACCAGCACCGCTTTCACGCGGGCCGGTATCGCGACACTTCCAAAGAAGGGCGCGAAGAGCATGATGCCGGTGAGACGTCCACCGATCGTCAATAAAGCTCCGAGGACCTGGACCAGAGATATGTTCACTACTGCAACACCTTGTGAAAGTCGGTTAAGAGGTCAATTGTGTAGCGCGCCAGATGCCGCCACATCCACGGCATCATCATGAAAAGAGCAGAGCCAGTGGCCAGCAGGCGGGGCACATGCGACAAAGTCTGGTCCTGAAGGGAAGTGAGCACCTGCAGAATGTTAACGAGGAGGCTGACCGCAATCGCGACCAACAGGATGGGTGCAATCAGGATTACAACTTCCTGCAGCATCAGACGCCCCAACAGGACTACTTCATCCACGCCCATTAGTTAAAACTCCTCATCAACGCACCGATAAGAAGGTGCCAGCCATCTACCATGAGAAACAGGAGAAGCTTAAGCGGAGTAGAAATGACAACTGGCGGCAACTGCATCATTCCGACAGAAGTGGTAATCGACGCGACAACCATGTCAACTACTAGAAACGGCAGAAAGAGGACGGCCCCAATTTGAAATCCCGCTTTCAACTCAGAGAGGATGTATGCCGGCAACAGGACCCGGAATGAAACATCGTTTATGTTCGCGGGACGAGGTTCCTTGGCTATGTCGAGAAAAAGCGCCACGTCTTTCTCGCGAACATAGTGCGACATGAACTGGCGCATTGGCACCCCTCCGCGCACTAGCGCATCAAGGGCGGTGATCTTGCCTTCTTGCAACGGCACTACTGAATCGCGATAGATGGTCATGCCAATCGGCTGCATCAGAAAAAACGTCATGATGACAGAAAGTCCAATCAGGGTCTGATTAGATGGCGTTGTTTGCAGGCCTAGCGCCTGCCTGAGGAAGTGAAAGACAATCAGGAGCCGTGCGAATGGCGTCATGCAGATAAGAATTGATGGAACGAGGGTGAGGAAAGTCAGCAGGACAACGATGGTCCATTGCGCTGAACCACCCCCTAATCCTGTGATTCGCAGTTCGTTCGGATTCGACGGCGTTGTGCCCATTTCAATCGGAGCGTTGTTGGGTGGCAATCGCGTCAATCGGGGTTGCTCCACCGCAACTCCGCCTCCTGCACCTCCAGCGCTTTGGAAGGGAGCTGCTTTTGCCGACACCGTCGCCAGGGACAGCAACAGGAAAAGCATTACTCGGATGGACGATGAATTCTTCACGCCGCTTCCTTTGCCCGCTTTGCTGTTGGCTTGACGTTCTGCTTCCTCGATCGCTTCGCTGGCTGCTGTTCCTTTGCCTGCTTTGCTGCCGGGGCGACGCTTCGCTTCTTTAGTCGTTTCACCGGTTGCTTCTTGGGGGATGTCATCGTTTCGTTCAATAGGCCCCCGAAGGATTCCTTTTGGTTCAGTTGCGCCAATAGCGCGACGTTTGTGGCCCCGCCCCCTATGAGGAACTCAGCCCCGTCTACGTGAATCACGGCTAAGAAGCGCTTCTCACCGAGAGAAACTGTTGTGGCTACCTGCAGCCTCCTGGCGCTGGTTCGAGCTGCTTGTCGCGTGCGGATCCAACTCCATGCACGGGATAGCAAACCCTCAGAGTTCTGAAACGGTCTCAGCGAGGCTCTACGGGGAGCGATCGCAAACGCCCGCGCGGAATTCGGTGCATAGATCGAACTGCCAAGGTTCTGAATTTTCATGAGAGGTCCGTCAATCGCACAGCGAGGCGCTCGCCAACGACTTCGAATTCCGTCCACCCGACCAGTTGTCCATTCACGCGGAGAGGCAGGTCGCTGCTCTGGTGGTATGCGGTCTCGACGGTGGAGCCATTGGCGAGGCTTAGCAGATCGCCGACAGTGAACTTTACAACCGGAAGGTCTAACGCGAGGGTGCATGGGAGCCAAGGCAGAAGTTCGCAGGGGTCGGGTTCGTGGGGCTTTTCCACCAACTGGGGCCCTTGCACCGACTTCTCTTCCGTCATCGGCGTCGAGGTGACGATTGCCTTGTTCATTGATTCCTTTGCCTTTACTTTCAAGTCGACAATGCAGATCCTTGTGGGCTCTTGTTCCTTGAAGCGAAGAACATGGATTGCAGTTCGCATGTCACGCGAATCAGCTCTTCGATAGGCTTTAATGCAATCGAGAGACCGTTCCGAAAAGTTGGGTGAACAATTAGCCTGGGGGCTTCAAGCCAAGAGCGCTAAGTGGCAGAACAATAAGGTGAAACTCGAAATGGGGGCCACACCGACAATTTGCCGGACAGGGCCGCAGATAGAAGATCGCTATGACTTCGTGAGATAGATATGAGAGCTGCTGATGAATGTCAGGCCGGGCCGCCCAGCAAATTTGCTGAACGGCCAGTCCCTAATTCATCGCTAAGAAACCACAAGTTCTCCAGTTTATTGGATCATTGCAATTGTGGCCTGGGAAACCTGATTGAAAGCAGTAATCGACTTAGCGTTGGCCGAGTAAGCTTGCTGCGCCACGATCAACTTTGCAAACTCCGCAGCTATATCCACGTTTGACTGCTCAACGTTGCCCCCAACAATGGTGCCGCGCCCGCCTGTTCCAGCCGTCCCTATCACGCCCGCACCGGAAGCGGCAGTTGGTTGGTAGTTATTGTTGCCGATGCTGACAAGCCCTTCGTTATTAGCAAACGACGCCACGGCAACCTGTCCCAGCGCCAGCGTGTTTCCGCTGGTGAAGGTACCTTCAATGGTGCCATCCGGTTGGACACTATAGGTTGAAAGCGTGCCGCTGGCGAAACCGTCCGTGGTGGTGGCGCTTGTAGCGCTGGGCGCGGCCGTCTGGGTGATGGTTGGATTGGCTGCCGTACCAAAGGGTCCCGCGAGTGCCTGCGGGGAGGTGGCGCCATCGGCCAACGCAGTCGCAGGAACGGCGGGTATAGCGGGTGGTCCTACAACTGCCGGACTGCCAGGCCCGCCAAGGCTAATGGGTACAACATTGGTGATCGAAGCCAAGGTGCCTGTGCTGTTGAAGTTGAGCGTGCCAGATCCTACGGTCCAGTTGGTGCCCGTGGCGCCGGTCAGATCTGCAGATGGCACAGTGACGGTGTAGTTCCAGGTGTTTGGCGCTGTCATGGTGTAGTTGACGGTGAGAGTATGCGACTGTCCCAGTGAGTCGTACGCTGAGAGTGTGCTGCTGGGAGCAGTGCCGCCAGGCCCTGTGTTGGAATTGAGATTGGCCGTAACCCCAATCGTAGTACTCACCTGAGCAGGGATAGTAACGCCACTGCCCACCTGCAACGGCTGTAAAGTCGCCCCGGGATTGACCACTCCTAGAACCGCTGGATATCCCAAAACCAGTTCTCCATTCGGTGTTGTGAGTTGCCCGGCGTTATTCGTGGTGAAGTCGCCAGCGCGGGTGTAATCCAGCAGGCCACCGGGGGCCTGGGTGACAAAAAACCCATTTCCAGAGATGGCCATATTGGACGACGTGCCAGTCGCGTTCAGATTTCCCTCGGTGAAATCCGAGGTCGTGGAGGAAACTGCGACGCCAGAGCCGGTCTGAATCGGATCACCGGCGCCGTTCGATTCACCAGCCTGCGAGTAGATATCGTTGAAGGTTAGAGTCTGGTCTTTGTAGCCATCGGTATCGATGTTGGCCAGATTATTGGAGACGGATTGCAGCTGGCCTTGAGCCGCCACGAGTCCAGAGAGTGGTGTTGAGAAAGATCCCATTACTTGCCTCCTGAGGTGTTGTTGTTTGTCCCAGAAAGGCCCATGGTTGCAGCGTTGAGGGACGAGTTGAACGAGGCCGCCACGGCATTGCTATTGCCGGCAGTCACGGGCATCATTGTGTTGGGGTCAAACGGCAGTTGGCTAGTGGCCGCACCGGCCGTTGACGGCGACAGTGCGCTGGCGATGCCGCTGTTTGCTGCAGCGACTGCGGCAGCATTGGCTGTCGCCCCCGCTGCTTGCGTTGCGCCCGACGCCGCGGCTACAGGCCCGGTGAGCGTCTGACTAATGGTGATGAGCTGTTCCAACTGGTTCAGCGAGATCATCTGACCCACCATCGCTGTTGGATCGACGGGAGCAGTGGGATCCTGATTCTGCAACTCCTGCGCCAAAAGAGTCAGGAAAGTGGTACTTAAGCCACCAGCGCCACTGCTGCTTGAGGTCGAACTGTTCGTGTTGGTTGTGCTCGCAGCGCTGGCCCTAGCGTTCGCAAGCTTTTGGGTTACGCTGCTGGCAGCCGGAGTGAGCGAGTTCAAGATTGTCGGCATGGTGTAATTCGCTAGAGCACTGTGCATTTTAGTTCCTCCTCAAGTTCCTGGTCCTGAGACCTTACCTAGACTCTGATGTCGAGACGGCTGTTGAGCCCGCCGCCGTTGGTTGCCACTGTCGATGCAAGGGGTGAAAACTGCCGGTCGGAAAACCCGTTGCCTGAATAGTTTGAAGCGGCATTTCCCGCTTGCTGCCTGCTCCCCTGCGGATCGCTGGTTGCGCCTTTTGAAGAGTCGCCGGACGTTCCTGCTCCCAGCCCCCCTCTAGCCCCATTCGAATCGATGCGCACATCCACTGACTGATTACTGCTTAGCTTCGCTTGAATCTCCGGCAGATGCGCAGTGAGTGTCTTGGCTAGTTCACCGTGATCGAGCGAAATCTGCGCTGAGATCGAGTCGCGAGTCGCTGAAGTGCTGATTGATATATTGCCGAATTCGTTTGACCGCATGCCGACTCGCATCTCGGACTGACCCACATTCTGGATCAGCCTAGCCGTATTGACGACCGGCGAAGCTTGCGGGGCAGCGGTCGCAGCGGGAGCAGCTCTGTCTGGCGTAATGGCGGCATGACCGGCGTTGCCGCTGGGAGTTGGAGAAGTCTGCACCGGAGAGGTGATGGCCGCATTCTGAGAGTGCGTACTGTCAACGACCGTGTGACTTGCGAAGTTTGCCTGAGACGCCGCTGTTCCTTGTGCCTGCGAAGACACGCTGATTTGGCTCTGATTGGCGGACTGTGTCGTCTCTTGACTGCCTGACTGGAAGGTTGCCGCATTTGATTGCGACGGCGCATGTTGCTTAAGTCCTGTCGTATCGTCGGCATCATTTGTCAATCCAGCCTTGCCACTGACGGAGGAGACGGCCGACGGCTTCGCAATAGACGTTGAGTTCAGGCCCGATAGACCCGCCTGACTCGCAACCAGCGACCCATCAGTGAACAGGTTCTGCGCAGGAAGCTGAACGGTTACGGCCTCGGGAACGCTGAGGCCAGTTGCCAGCGTGGCCTGATCAGCCGAGACCGCTGGGGTAATTGGCCGATTGGTCGAATCTGTACCAGCTACCGGAGCCGCACCTTCCTTTGATGATGCAGGCTGAGCAGCATGTGCGGTCGAGACTTGGTCAGCGTTCAACGAAGTGTTTGAGACTGTGTTGACAGCAACATTTGGGACATCATTGTGAACTGTATTGGCAACCACATCGTGAGCTGCACTTATGTTCGAATCTGGATCGTTGTTGGCTGTGACATGTGCGACTGTGTTCGGCGCCGCATTAGCGAGCCCGTTTGGAATGACGCTGGCGAATGCTTTCAGAACTGTTTTCAGGAATGAACTCTGCAATTCGTTTGAGGCTGCGGTCGAGGCCGCAATCGAAGCCTGGCTCGAAGCTGCATTCGAAGGGGCGATTGGTGCAATGTTTGCAAATGCGTTCTGGGCTGATTGTGAGAGCGAACTCTGTGCTTCACCAGGTGCCGCGTCTGGTACGGGACTCTGTATTGCGTTGGTCAGTGTATTGGACTGGGCATCCGGGACGACAATTTGCGTTGTGTCCTGGGCTGGATTCGAAGAGGCGTTTGGTGCTGCATTCGCAATTGCGTTCAGGGCTGATTGCGAGAGCGAAGTCGCAGTTCTTTCAGGGACTGCGTTCAGCAGGGGATTCTGAATTTCATTAGATGTTGCACTGGACTGAGCGTCCGGAACCGCACTCTGAGATTTGTTCAGGAACTGATTCGAAGAATCGTTTGGTGCTACACTTGCAGCCGACTTCAAGGTTGGTTGCTGGAGTGAATTCGCCGCTTGTTCAGACACTGCGCTCAGCGTGGGATTCTGAAATCCGTTGGTTGCGGCACTGGAGCGCGCATCCGAGGCCGCAGTCTTAATTGTGTTTGCCGCCGCATTCGAGGAGGCGTTTGGTGCAACACCAGCTCCCGCGTTCAGGACTGATTGTGAGAGCGAATTTGCCGCCTCTTGAGGCACGGTGTTCTGAAGGGAATTCTGAATCACGCTCGGATCTGTGATCGAGGGTGCTGTCACTACTCCATTGGAGACGCTATTGCCTGTCGTTGATGGGGACACTGCCAGAGCGTTGACTGCTTCAGTTGCGGTGCCTGACGATACTTGCTTCTGTGCCAAACGGATGCTGCTCAACTGAGAGCTTTTCGACAGATTGCCGGCTGACTTGGCGACGCCTGATTGAGCAATGGTTGATTTTGATCCCGCGGTCCATCCCGCTTCGGAATTGCCGATCGGCTGGCCCATCACAGCAGTTGCTTCATCAAAAGACGACCCGGACGCAGCGAGAGGTAGGCCCGTCGAAGGATTAACAGTACTCGTCAATTGCGTCTGCTGCGCAGGTAAGGCCTGCTGCAACACCGTCAACTGAGAAACTACCGGCGATTGAATCGCCGGGCCATCGGGAATTGCACCGGGCGTGACCGCATCCTTCGAATCAGGTTTCGGCTGACGCGTGGCCTTGGGGCCAACTTCGGAATATGCCTTGGAAGCAGAGACCAATGAGTCGTTGAATGACACCGAAGATTGATCGGATACTTGTGCCGTCGCGGCGCGAGTTGGTACGGGCGCCAGGATGGGCATTTCGGCATTGGCTCTCAGGTTCACGCCGATACATGTGCACCTGTCGGGCCAAATGGCGTTCCTTTAGACGAGGCCGCTTCCTTCATTGAAATCAGCAGTATAGGGATCGACTATTCGGACGCCGCACGGTATTCAGGACAAAGCAGGCAAGACTTGCCGGATCACCGTTAGGCAAAAGCTGCCGGGTTGCGACTAGAGCCGGCGATGAAATTCCGGCGTATAGGTTGAATCTCAAGGAACCTGCGGGATTGGTCACGCTGGCAAGAAGATCGAGGCGGCGGAGGCGCAGCGAAGCCTGTGACAGGAACACCGTCAGTGAACTGCATGCAGGAGCATGGAATGGAACGGAACGAAGGCCATTTGCTATGGTTAGAGACGGCTGAACAAGACAAGGTATACGAGACGCAAGAGAAGGGAAGTAAAGGGCACTGCGAGGGTTAGAACCGACCTCGGCGAGCAATGTAATTATCATCAAGGGTCTTCTGCTGATCGCGAGCCAGATCAGAGTCGTATTCGCCCCGTTTCTCTTCGCGCATATCGGTGAGCATTTCGCGATTCCGCCGCGCCTGCTGATAAACAACAACTTGCCTGTCTCGAAGTTGCTTGAGCTTCTCGATCCGCTCTACGAGGACCTCTCTGCTTTCCCTGAGCAGCTTTACCTCCCCATAAGAAGCATGTAAATTGTGTCCTAGAAAGGCCTTGAAGACCTCAGCTTGACGGGAGGCATCCGATCCCTCAAGCTCGGCTTCGGTTCGCGCCAGGCCTTCCTGGGCCCGCGAGAGCTCGAGCTGAATCGATTGCAACATGCGTTCTTCGCGCTCTTCAACAATTCTACGAACACGAAGCACTGAACCTAGTGAAAACTTAAAGGCCATATCAACTCGGAATCTCCATCAAGGATTTAACGACGTTTGGGAAGGCGAATATCTCTTCGGGGCGCTGATGCAGGAACGAGTTTAATTGCGGCAGTATGTCTACTGCCCTGTCAAGTGTCGGATCGGCCCCTTTTTGATAGGCTCCAATGCGAATCAAGTCCTCGGAACGCGCGTAGGAAGCCATCAACAGACGAAGAGCCTTGGCTTTCTGCATATGTTCTTCTGAGGTTACGTTCGGCATAAGACGGCTCAAGCTTTCGAGTATTGAGATTGGTGGATAGTGGTTTCTCATCGCCAGGTTTCTGTCGAGAATTACGTGTCCGTCGAGCAGCGACCGTACCGTGTCCGCGACTGGATCCTGCTGATCGTCACCTTCCATTAGAACGGTGTAAAACGCCGTGATACTGCCACTCTTGAAACAGCCGGCCCGCTCAACCAGCCGGGCGAGCATGTTAAGCACTGACGGTGTGTAGCCCTTCGCCGTAGGCGGTTCGCCGGCTGACAGACCAATTTCGCGTTGAGCCATTGCGAAGCGGGTCAGGGAATCGACGACCAGAAGCACATTCTTGCCATGGCTAGCAAAATACTCCGCAATGGCAGTTGCAGACAGGGCACACCGCAATCGCAGAAGAGGAGATTGATCGGAGGTAGAAACAACTACGACGCATCGTTTCCTTCCTTCATTGCCGATCACCTCCAGGAACTCTCCGACCTCGCGGCCGCGTTCGCCCACAAGAGCCAGCACCGTCATATCGGCACTTGTCCCGCGGGCCATCATGCCAAGCAGGGTGCTCTTGCCGACACCACTGCCTCCAAAAATACCAATACGCTGACCACGTCCACAGGTGACAAAAGCGTCGAGCGCACTTATGCCGCAGCCGAGGGGCTCCCGGATGGGTACACGATCAAGCGGTAGCGGGGCCGAACCATCCACCCATACCGCCCGTTCGCCTCGATAATCACCTTTCGAGTCAAGCGGCACACCAGTGGCATCAATCACTCTACCCAATAAGTCACTGCCCACACGAATTGATGGCCGAGTCCCCCAAGCGACGATTCTGTCTCCGAACCGGATTCCTTGGGGATTCTGATCAGCCATAGATAGCATGGTCGATCCTCGAAATCCCACGACCTGACCGGAATACTTCTTACCGGTGGCGCTAGTAATCTCGCAAGACTCCCCGACAGAACAGAACGGGCCTTCGGATTCGACGAGGTTTCCTACGACCTGCAATACACGTCCGCGCCAACGAAGAGTAGATCCTCGATCCAAACGGTCAAAATAGGGGGCAAGCGGCTGAGAAGGGTTCACTTGACGGGTGGCCTCTGCGCCAGGAGATCGAAGAACCCTTGCTCAACCTCTTTCAACTGCGCATCGATGCTAAAATCGGCCGAACCTAAATCGGTTTCGAGAATGCAATCATCGGGGCCCAAATGGGTATCTTCCACAATTGCGATGGTCGATCCGTTATGAGGAATTGCCATGTAATCACGCCAATTTGCCGCTGTCTCCGGCGAAACGCGAACCGATACACTCGATCCGTCGTGCAACTTATCTACAGCGACGCGGACCAATGCCGCAACCAAGAGGGGGTCAACCTGTGCGTCGCGATGCAGAATTTTCGCTGCGATGGCCAGGGCCAGGTGAACCACTTGCGCCTCAACACGTGAGAAGTAGTCTTTTCTTTCAACCTTGAAGAGTTCCAGAGCCTGCCGGACCTTTGCTGCTTCTGCTTCCGCCTTTGCTTCATATTCTTTTTTGAGCCGCTTCTCAGTCTCGGCCACCGCTTGCATACGAGCAAGATTCAACAGATCGTCTATCTCCTGCGGCGACTTGCCTGGTTTCACCTGTTGGGCGCTCACCTGTCCTGCGGGAGACTGAGTGGGCTTAGTTCCATCTGCGTTGGTCAAAGAATCAGCACCCGCGTCCCGGTACAAGAACGACGCAACCGGAGCAGGCGATGCCTGGTTTTCGACATCATTAAACGAGGAATTCTTCATTTGACTCGCCCTTCAGTACGATCTTTCCTTCGGCCTCAAGCTGTCGAGCGATAGCGACAATTTCTGTCTGCGCTTTGATTACGTCTTTGCTTCGCACTGGGCCCAGCGACTCCATATCTTCCTTGAGCATTTCGACGGCTCTCGACGACATTGTGCGGAAAACGTGGTTCTTCAACTCTTCGTTGGTCCCCTTCAAAGCCATCGCCAGCGTCCGCTTATCAAGTGCGCCTGACAGTTCGCGAATGTGCGCTTCACCAACCTGCAGAAGATCCCCAAAAGTGAACATGAGATCACGAATACTAATTGCCAAAGTCGGTTCAACGTTCTCAATGCTCTCGAGAATTTCCTGTGCCACGGTCGTGTCGATGCAATTCATGATGTCTGCTGCGCTTTGGAAGCCAGAATAAGCCCGTTTGCCTTGCTCAGCAACCGACTTGAGTCGCTCGGCAAGCACGAGCGAGACTTTCTCAGCCATCTCTGGCGAGAATCGCCGCAGGTTCGCCAGCCTCTTTACTGCTTCGGCACGAATTTCGATTGGAAGACTCATCAACAAGGCGGATGCCTGGCGATCGCCCAGTTGACCAAGGATGAGAGCAATCGTCTGTGGGTGTTCGGCTTCAAGAAATCTTGCGAGCTTCTGAGGATCGGCGCGCCGTAACGACTCAACGGGTTTGAGATCTCGTGCCTTGGTCAGGCGCTGCAGAATTCCCTCTGCTTCGCCTTCTCCGAAAGCCCTGATCAGAAGGCGCTTGGCGAGATCATACCCTCCCTGGACAAGGTAGTCCTGCGCCTGGGTCATCCGCTGATACTCTTCAATAACCTGGATCGACAACTCTACTGGTATTGTGCCTAAACTCGCGACTTCGTCGGCAACAAGCTGCAAGTCCAGCGGGTTGAGATCTCGGAATACTGTCGCCGCAGATTCTTCACCCAGGACCGTCAGGAGGATTGCGGCTTTGCGAACGCCGCTCAGGTTTACTTTTTCCGTTGGCATAGTTACAGATTCTCCTCTTGCAGCCATGCGCGAACAGCGGTTGAACTGCTTGCCGGCTCAGCCTTAACAAACTCGACGAGTTGTTTTTTCAACTGGCCGTTGCGTTGGGCCAGGCTGGCCGCAGCCTGATGCTCTCCCAGCTCCGGATCAACCGGAACTGGAGCGCGTGACGCCGGCAGTGGAATCGGGGTTGCAAGAGCGCGCTTCTGGATAGGCTTGATCATGAGGATGTAGACAAGGAGGAAAAGGACCAGCAGTGCGGCATAACGGATCAATGACGAATAGTCAGTTATGCCCTTCCGCACCTGATCGACGAGCGTTGTAGGCGGAAGGTCCTCAGCAGGCGCCCGGTCAAAAGTCAGGTTCTTTACGCTAATTACGTCGCCCCGAGCGCTGTTGAATCCAATTGCCGCTTGCGCGGTTTCGCTGATCATCTGCAACTCTTCGGGTGATCTCTTATGGTGAACCTGCACCCACTTGCCGTTTTCCTGCTTCCGCTCGACTACATCGTCCAGCAGTACCGCTGCTGTGAGACGGCGAATGCTTCCAGCCGGTTCAACTAGATGGCGCGTTGTTCTGTTCACGCCATAAGTATTGTTATCTGTCTTTGATGATGATGACTGGCCCTGTTCCTTCGTTGCAGGAGCGGACGCCAGCGCCTTGTCCTTCGGATCAGGTGCGGGCGCAGGAGCCTTGGGTTTGGGTACATTACTTGATGTTCCAGGCACGCCGGCGAGAGCCGCACCCGAGTTGGTGCTTTCCTCAGAATGCTGCATGGTCAATACGGCACTGACAGCAGGGTCGTATTTTTCTTCGTTTTCTTCACTGCTGCCGGTTTCATATTCCACGTTTACGGACGCGTGGATACTATCGGCTCCTACGACGGGTCCCAAGGTCGCGATCAGCCGGCGTGTCAATTCCTGCTCGATCCCATCGTTCTGGTCGGAGGAACTTCCGCCGTGTCCGAGTGACTGATTCGAATCAGCATCTACGATTACCACGTCTTCCGGCTTGAGTTCATCGACTGCTCCCGCGACGAGCCGTTGAATCGAAGAGACGTCCTCTCTCGAAAGGCTTCCGCGCCTGAGCCGCAGTGTGACCGACGCCTTGGCGCCGCGCTCCCGGTCCAAGAAGACCGAGTCGGTCGCCATTACAAGGTGCACCCGCGCGCTCTTGACACTACTCATGGTCTGAATTGTTCGTTCAAGCTCGCCTTCCATCGCGCGCTGGTAATTAACCTTTTCATCGAACTCCGTTTGCCCCCATGAGACCTTGTCGAAGATCTCAAAGCCAATGCGCCCGCTATGGGGTGAATCGTGCGACGCAACCTCCAGCCGGGCTGCGTCGACCTGATCGGCAGGGACGCTGATGGACGTGCCGTCCGGGCTCAGAAGGTAGGGAATCTTCTTTGCTGTCAATTGTGTCGCGATCGCCTGCGCATCAGCCGGTTCCATCCCTGTCATCAAGGGCTTGTAGGTCGGAGTTGCAATCAATTTGAAAAAGAAGACCGCGACGGCCAAAGTGGCTGCCAGACCCACGCCGAGATAGATCCGCTGCTGCGGACGAAGGCCTACCCAGAACTGCTTCGCGTGTTCCATCCCCCGGCCCGCGCCCGCAGACTGCTTTGAAGCCACCATCTGGTTATTTCCGGCCATTGGTCCTCAATTCCTCCGAATTCCTAAAGCCAAGCAATCGGAGCCGCATTTCTCTAGGCGCCGTCTCGCAGGTGTGTTCACGGAGACGAGTCGCTTAGAATTGCATCTTCTCAATATCCTGGTAGGCGCTGACAATCTTGTTGCGAACCTGCATCATGAGCTGGAAGGCAACATCTGCCTTCTCGATTGCTATCATCACAGTGCTCATATCCGCGTTACCGCCTTTCAGCATGGTGCTAATTTGCTGTTCGGCGCCGCCGTTCAACTGGTTGACCTGGTGAAGAGCATTCGACAAGACGTCGCCGAAGCTTCCGCCCGTTTCAGCAGGCGAAGCGGGTGAAAAGTTTGGGAGAGCACCGATGTTGCCGATTGCGCCGAGACCTGAAACTGCATTACTCATGTTGATCTCTTTCGCCTAGCTCTTGAGGATGTCGATCGTTTGCTGGATCATCTGCTTAGTCGCTGCCACTGCCGATGCATTCAGTTGATAGGCGCGCACAGAGCCCATCAGGTCTACCATTTCCATGACCGGGTTGATCGCAGGATAAGCAACGTAGCCATCCTTGTTCGCATCCGGATGGCCTGGCTCGTAACGCATGACTGGAGGCGCCGGATCGTCAACAACCTCGGAGATTCTCACGCTTCCAGCAACGTCCCCATTGGAGCTTCCTGAGTTGGCAAGCGCAAGCCGGAACGATGAAGCTCCAGACGACTGGAAGACGACCTCTCTGCGCCGAAACGGTCCACCCGCGTCGGTATGCGTCGTCTCAGCATTGGCCATATTTGCGGCGACAATCTCAGAGCGTTGCCGCTCTGCCGCCAACGCAGATCCGCTGATCTGTAACGAGTCGAAAAGGTTCATGGTTAACTGCCTCCGCCGCTGATGGCGCTGAGTATTTGATGAAATTGATGTTTGATAAGTTGGATGCCAATCTGGTATTGCAACTGCGTCTCGGACATCAAGAGTCCTTCGCGGTCAAGGCTCACGTTGTTGCCGTCTGGACGCTCCAGCAGGCCGGGGACATCCCGAACGACAGGGTTTATTTGCACGGACCCGGTACCGTCCTCGGACTGGCTCAAGACCCCGCTTGTAGCCCTCTGCAGTTCGCTGCTAAAGTCAATGTCGCGCGTATGGTAGCCCGGCGTGTCGACGTTGGCCATGTTGGAGGAAATTGCCTGTTCGCGCCTCGTTGTCAAACTGAGGTAGCTCTCCAGCGTGGAAATGAGCGGAGTGGTCTGCGTCATGCATATCTCCTTGGAGGTAGCCCGTACTCCCTGATCTTGTTTCGCATTGTTCGAAGACTGATGCCCAGCATCACCGCCGCGTGCGTCCGGTTTCCATTTGCCAGGGCCAGCGTGTTCTCGAGGTGCAGTTTTTCAAGCACCGAGATCGGTGTTCCGGGGGCCGGCATCGCGTAATGAGCGGCCTGCGTTTTTCCCAACGGCTGAAATTCTTTGTAGAAGCACGCCGCGTCGATTGTGGCTCCCTGGTGCAGGGAGAGCACGCGGCGCATGAAGTTCGCGAGCTCCCGAACGTTGCCGGGCCAGTCGTAATCCTGCAGCCTTTCAATAAAGCTCGGTTCAAGCAGCGGAACAACATTGTCTGTTTCGACGGCAAATCTCTGGGCGAAGTATTCGGCCAGCGCCGGGATGTCTTCCAACCGTTCGCGAAGGGTGGGAAGGGAAAGCGGAATTACGTTCAGCCGATAGTAGAGATCACTGCGGAAGCGTCCCTGTTCCACCATTGTGCCGAGGGATGCGTTGGTCGTGGCAATCACTCGAATGTCAACATGAATGGATCGCGTCTCACCGAGCCTCTCAAATTCACGCTCCTGAAGGACTCGCAAAAGCTTGGGTTGCAGGTTCAGTGGCATTTCGCCAATCTCATCGAGAAGCAGCGTGCCGCCGTCCGCCAGTTCGAACTTCCCGGCTTTGGCGGAACTTGCGCCCGTGAAGGCGCCTTTAGCATGACCGAACAATTCGCTTTCGATGAGGTGTTCAGGTACTGCCGCGCAGTTTATGGCAATAAATGGTTTGTGGCTTCTGTCGCTGGCTGCATGAATATACCTTGCCAGCAGTTCCTTGCCGGTTCCACTTTCCGCTTCGACTAACACGTCTGCATCGGTACTTGCCGCGGCACGAGCACGTTGCATGGCTTGAAGAAGCAACGGAGAGCGACCGACGATTCCCGCGGTAACGGTTTCCGTCTTCGCGCTATCATTTTGAACTCTTTCGGTGACAGTCTTCTCAGCAATTCGTTGCATGACGCGTGCAGCCGCTGCCTGAAGTTGTTCAAAGGAAACCGGTTTCGTCAGATAATCGAATGCACCATCGCGCATCGACTGCACCGCTTCGGGAACGCTTCCAAAGGCAGTCAACAGAATTACCGCTGTAGTTGGCGAGTCCTTCAGGACCGAGCACATTACCTCAAACCCGTCCCCATCCCTCATGCGGATGTCGCTGACCACCAGATCGAAACTCGAAAGGCTGACGGCGCGCGCTGCGTCACGAACACCGCTTGCTGTTTCGACACGCCACCCATGACGGAGGAAATTTGCCTGCAATGCCGTGCGCATTCCCGGTTCGTCATCGACTACCAAGACGGAGGAGTTCCCTTCGTTTGAGCAAGTACTGTTCATGTTGTCACCAACTCAGCCGGAGCTACAGGAAAGAACAAGGTAAAGCGAGCGCCGGAATATACACCGTTCGAAGCCGAAATCCAGCCGCCATGCTGTTTCATGATCCGCTCGCAAACTGCGAGGCCCAGTCCAGAGGTATCGCCGGTTCCACTGAAACCTGGCTCAAAGACATGCGCAATCTGGTCAGGCCGCATGCCGCATCCTGTGTCGGCGAATTCAGCGGTAACATATTCGGTTTGCACGTTACGACTCTCACCTTTTGCGATGTGCTGCTTAGGCCCGAGCGACACAGTAACCTTACCGTCAGCTTGCGTATAACGAATGGCGTTCGAAACGAGATTTAACACCACCTGCTGGAGTGCGCTCTCATTGCCCATCACGAGGGTTGAGTCGTAATCGGCCGACCACTCCAATGCAACAGCTGCCTGATCTGCCAGGGGCTGAACAAACCGAAGCGCCTTGCCGATGAGGGCTGACAGCGGCAAGGGAACGAGCTTCAACGAGCCTGAACCATGGAAGCATAGAACGTTGTTCACGGTTCCAGAGAGTGACCGAATGCCGGCGCGCAGATTGGAGATCCATTCTCCGCGGCGGGCTCCGTCCTGCTCTATCAACTCGGCAAACAATTCCAGACTCGCTAACGGGTTTCTAATCTCATGGGCCAGCATTGTCGTTATTTCTGCCAGGGCCATTGCCTTGCGCCCAGCTTCGCGTTCTTTTTCAGAGCGCTTATGGGCGGTTATGTCACGCAGAATCAGAATCGTATGGTCAGGCGCGTCTGCATGGACGGATTGATGGAACATCCGGCGAGTACTAACCTCAAGCCAACGCATTCCTGATGAACCTTGAACACAGAACTCATGTTGTGTGTCGGAGATTGAAGTGCTTACGCAGGATGCTTCGAGGTTGACACCGCTAGAGGCGGAAATCTGCCGCAAGGTTGTTTTGCATCCTTCACCGAAGTGGGTCTGATCAAGCCCGAGCAACCGTTTGCTCTCCGGATTGATCATCGAGATCTCTCCGTCGCGATCGAGAACCAGCACGCCGCAAGGCATTGAGTCCACAATGTGCTGCAAGGCCAACCGCATACGCTCGTTATCTGCCAGGCTGGTGTTCAGTGCGGCATTCCGCTCAGACAACTCCAGCCCCAGCTCTGACACTTCTGCCTGCAGGGCCCGATAGGAATTCTCAAGTCTCGATGCTGCCGCTATGAATTCTGAGAATTCACCGGCGAGAAGCGCGGCGCTGCTCGCATCACTGATAGATTGGGCTCCCGGGTCTTTCTGGCGCAGGCGGTTCTCATCGAATTGCGAATAAACGATTTGCGCGTGGACCTGGCCATTGCTCTCGCTATCTGCGAGCGAAGCATTTCTTGGCGCGGGATGAGAACTAGGCAGCATCTGCCTATTGACTAAGCACGGCGAGGGCCACTTGATTTTCAGCTGGGAAGCTGACACCTGAAGATGGCTGAGCGATGTGCTGCAAAATGGTTCTGAATAGCGGCGAAGATCAACTGCTACTTCTAGATAAGAATGTGCCGGGCCTGGATCTCGCGCTCGGATCCGACAATTATGCTGGACCGCTCAAGAACATTCCGCAGTTCACGGACGTTTCCTGGCCAGTCGTGCCGTCGCAGTTCCTCAAGCGCCTGCTCGCTGAGGCTCACACCAGGGCAGAACTTTGCCAAGAATGCCTCGGCGAGCTTCTGGATGTCTTCAACTCGATCACGCAGGGGTGGCAGCTTAATTGGAAAAACTGCGAGACGATAATACAGATCTTCGCGAAACAGGTGCTGCTTGACGAGGCCCTGCAGGTCGGCGTTTGTGGCCGCCACCACCCGGACGTCAACCTTAAGGTTGTCGTTGCCACCAATTCTCTGCACTTCGCCCTGTTCAAGAAAGCGCAGCATTTTGCTTTGCAAAGACAACGGCATATCACCAATCTCGTCGAGGAACAGCGTTCCCATATGCGCCGCATGGATTCGGCCAATGCGCGATTGCACAGCACCGGTGAACGAACCCTTCACATAACCGAACAGCTCAGCCTCAAGCAGAGGCTCAGGGATGGCAGCGCAATTGATCACTATAAGCGGCTGCGCCTGGCGCAAGCTTATGAGATGGATCGCCTGTGCAATCATATCTTTACCAGTGCCGCTCTCTCCGCTTACCAGAACCGTCGTATCTCTACGGGCGACCATGTGAGTCAGTTCATAAACGCGCCGCATCGGCTCCGAGTCTCCAATCATCCCGCGAAGACAGATCCTTCCCTCATCCCCCGCGCGCATTCGTTGCAACTGCATTGGAGAGAATGAGTTGGGCCGATTGTTGCCACCGCTATAGAGCATCTGGGTCAGCTCAGCCGATAATGACGTCGGCGAAGAAGCGCCAACGATCAACTGTCCGGTATGTGAATTCACCGAAAGGACTTGAACATTTGGGAACTGTTCGCGAACCATCGCACTGAACTCACTGGGCTCCAGGTCCGGGAGCAGGGGATCGAGCAGCAGAATCTCGCTGGCACTCTCGTGCAGACACTCAAACGCTTCGGCGCCGCTTGCGGCCTCGGTCAAATTCCAGCGGGCTTGAGGAAGCTTCTCTCGCAGTTCTCTGCGCAGTCTGCTGTTGGGACTCACAAGCAACACATTGACTACGGTGATCTCGTTCTTGCGAAACTTCGGGAGGGAAGACGTGCTCATCAATTCACCCTGTGCCAATGAGGCGGCTCCAATCGCGCTCTATCTGCTCTTAATAGCAGGCGCCGTCAGTGAGAGTCAATAATTGGAGCGCTCGGCAGTTCGATTCGTATGCTGAATGGTTCCAGGCCGCATGAGAAGTTGGCCCGCTGGCTTCGGATATTTGCCTCGACAAGCGCCAAGTCCAATCTCGCTTCTGCATTCATTGACTCAACACGGGCGTTGAGATTCCGCACAACTAACTGGACCGTATTTGAGGTTGGGGACGTGACGATAACCTCAACAGTGTCCAGCTTTTGGGATACCCCATGGGCGATGAGCAACACGCTCGACAATGCCTGAAGAGTCCTCGCGCGGTCGATGAAAACGGGCTGACAAGTATCCGGCACAATTGAGTTGAGTAAGATCCCGTCTTCTTCACACAGGAGTTTGACTCCACCTACCACATCCGCGAGAAGAGGCAGGATTGGCGTTGAGGATAGGTGAGCCTTAGTGTTCTCGAAGCGAACCAGGTCACGAAGATTGTCGAAAAGCTTACAGACCCGTTCAACCTCCTCCGCGGAGAGTGCCGTTAGTTTTCTGAGTTCGCCCGCGCTCATCTGATCTGTATCGGGGTTGCTCAGGCTGGCCCGAAGAATGGTCAGGGGCTGGGCAACCGCATGTAAGCCCTCCGACAAATTTGAGCAGAGCACTTCCGATGCGGATCTCGCACTTGGCGAACCACCGCCCTCACTCTCGCTAGTCATTATTGAGTACGTATCCCACGCCACGAACAGTACGTATCAATTTCACTTCTCCTGGGAGGTCAACCTTATCGCGCAGGTACTTCATATAAACGTCTACGATGTTCGTGGTGGATTCGCATGAAATGTTCCACACTTCTTCCATGAGTGTCTTGCGTGATATCGCCTTTCCCACGTTGTTCATTAAGTATTCGAGAAGGGCGAATTCACGCACGGTGAGATCTATTCGCCTTGTTCCGCGCATTACCCAGTGTTCCTCGCGGTTGATGGTCAAATTGCCCACATTCGATGCACTCGCCTCAAGAGTGGAATTGCGGCGAAGCAAACATCTGACCCGTGCCAGCAACTCGAGAAAGGAAAAAGGCTTGATCAGGCAATCGTCTGCTCCACTTTCGAGTGCCGACACGAGATCCTCGGTACGATTCCTCGCCGTCAACACTAAGATTGGGAGTCTTGGCTGGCTCAAACGAACATGTCCTATGACCGCCATTCCGTCCATCTTGGGCAAGTTCAGGTCAAGAATCACTAGATCGAAAGTTGCCTCCTGAAGTACGTCACACCCTGCCTGGCCATCGTGACGAACTTCTACAGAGAAATGTCTGCGATTGAGTTCGCGAATGAGGAACTTACCGAGAGGAATATCATCATCGACCACCAGGATCTTTGATGCAGTCAATTTCTTTTCTCTTTCCACCAAAGCATCTTCCACGGATGTGTCGCCAACGGGCGCCACTGGAAGCCAATTCGAACGCACATCATCAGCGGGAAAATCCGCTGGCACTAGTGGCGAACCCATTTCACAGCCCCCAAAAAGGACACAACAATGCGATCCGTAAATTAGGTAATAAGGCTTGTCAAGGGCGGAGCAAAAAGCAGACCACGGAGTACCGCATCAGCGGCGCCTAATCGACTTTCTATCCCGCTTTCATCCAAATTGTACCATTAAGATTGCATTAGCAAAAGTGTAAGATTTACACCGGCTCTAAGTACTTAACACAATAGGCTTTAGAAGGAGAGTACAAAACTGAACCACGAGCGGAAGCCGCATCCGGACTGCAGATGGCGTTACTTTTGAATAAATTTGAAACTCTAACGACTTAGTGCCGATAGATATGAAGATCAGCGTGGCCGGCATGTTCGTCTAGCCTCTAATACCGAAGGGAACCTTGAAGAATGAGCGACTTAGAGAATGTCCGGAAGTTTGAGTTCCGGCCTTGCCGCATGAAGGCAGGTTTTGACGTCACCTTCCTCGCGGGAGGAGAGACGGTGCACGGGGTATGCAGGGACCTCAGCGGTACGGGGGTTCGCGCCGAGTTCGATGGTCTGGTGATCATTGGCAGCTCTGGGCAGCTCATTCTTCGCCATCCATCGGGCGTGCTTAATCTGGAAGCCCAAGTTGCCTATATCGAGAAAAGTCAGGTAGGCCTGGTTTTTCTTTTCAAGACGCCCTCGGAACGCGCATTAATAGCCCGGCTTATCGGCGCAATTGCAAATGACGAGGTCGTGCTCTGGTCGAAGTAGGATTGTTGTCTCCGGATCCCCCGCGTATCCGCGCATATACATTTCTGACTCGGACTTAGCTCCTCGATGAAAAGGCGTCAATGCGTCTGCAGGGTCAAGGAGAGGAGATTCTCGATCCCGGTACAACCTCTCCCCATCCTCCCACCAACAGATCGACAGCAGCGCAATTCTACGGCGACGAACTAGACGGGGAGCGTGGCCGATGACGCCCTGAACCAATTCGACTTGATCGGCCTACCAGTTTGGAAGTAACCTTTCAGGACCATCACGAGGATCATCAGTTTGGTTAGGGCTTTAGGCGGGGAATGGATGCCAGGCTTGCTTGCAGCAATTGGAAATCTTCCAACGGTATCGGACGGCTAAACAAATAGCCCTGAAACGAATGGCAGCCCATGCGGTCAAGAGACTGCCGTTGCTCCTCAGTTTCTACACCCTCGGCCATCACTGAGAAGCCCATTGCCTCGCTTAAGGAGATAATGCTTTGAGCAATGGCCCCGCTGCCGCCATCAATCAAGATGTCGCGAATGAATGATCGGTCGATCTTCAGTTGGTCCAGTGGCAGGCGCTTCAGGTAGGTGAGCGATGAATAGCCTGTGCCGAAATCATCGACAGAAAAGCTTACGCCATGGGACTTAAGAATCGTCATCTTGGCGATTACATCCTCGACGTCGTGCACCAGGATACTCTCGGTTATTTCCAACTTCAGGTTGCGCGGGTTGGCTCCGGATTTACTCAGAGCCCCCAACACCTGTTCTACGAAGTTCTGCTGACGGAACTGGTAGGCGCTAATATTCACGGCGACCGAAATCGCGGCCATTTCCTTCTGGTTTGCCCATGCGGCAATTTGCCTGCACGCAGTCTCCAGCACCCAGTTTCCCAGTGGCACGATCAGCCCCGATTCTTCTGCTATCGGAATGAATTCGTCAGGAAACACAAGGCCGCGCGTCGGATGCTTCCAGCGCAACAGAACTTCGGCGCCGACTAGACGACCGCGCTCTATTTGAGCCTGATAGTAAAGCAAGAACTGGTGCCCACTTATTGCCAGATGAAGATCGTTCTCCATCGACGCACGGGCTTTTACAGCAGCTTGCATGGCCGGGGCAAACAAATGCAAGGAGTTGCGTCCAATAGCTTTTGCATGGTACATCGCGATGTCCGCTTGTTGTAAAGCCCCTCTCGCGCTTTCCTGATTATTTCCGAACACGGTGATTCCGATGCAAGAAGTGACGCGGCATTCCAGGGCGGCGAGGCGGTACGGTTGGCTCACTACTGTTAATAGTTTCTCGGCGACTCCCTTGGCCTGAGCTGCGGCATCCTCGAGAGTTTCGCTCAGGTCTTCGAGCAGTACTACAAACTCATCCCCGCCATGTCGCGCCACAGTGTCACCGTCGCGAAGACACGTGGTGAGACGGAAGGCGATTTCCTGAAGCATCAGGTCGCCTGTTTCATGTCCAAGCGTGTCGTTCAATGTCATAAAGTCGTCCAGGTCGATGACCAAGAGGGCTCGATTGTGGTCTTTCCGCGTACTCAATGCCGTGGACTTTTCCAGACGATCAAGCAGCAGGCGCCTGTTGGGTAAACCTGTCAAAGGGTCGTAGAATGCGAGCTTATTGAATTCTCGCTCTGTGACCTTCGCGTTTGAGAGAGCCAACGCCTGCATGTTTTGAATGCGCTCTGTCACATCCCGCATGATCGCGATGTAGCCGGTGGTTTTGCCAAAAGCATCCTGGATAGGTGCAATCCTCATTTCCTGGTTGTAAAGAGTGCCGTCCTTGCGCCGATTGATCAGCTCGCCTTGCCAAACCTTGCCGGATTGGACAGTGCTCCACAGCCCTTCGTAATACTCCAGCGGTTGGCGTCCCGACTTCAGGAGTCGAGGACATTGCCCCACTGCCTCAAGGCTGGAGTATCCCGACATTAAAGTAAACGCAGGGTTTACAAACAAGATCGCGCCTTTGGTGTCTGTGATCACGATGGCGTCGGCGGCTTGCTCCACGGCTCTATCCAAGCCCGTAGGCCCCAGGGTGTCATTTATCGAGCCCACATTCACCTCGAGACGAGATCATCCACATTGCCCTTATCGGCAAGGAGTTCCAAACTGTTCTACTGCAATCGTCCCTGCTCTTTGCCGAATCCCATGATGCCGGCACCGGCTATTTGATTGGTGGCAAAGCACCGTTGCTGACAGCCACAGGCTGCTGAGAAGGGTTGACAACGTACTGGATAATTAAGGTGATCCTTCGGTTCGAGGCATCCTCCGGCTGTTTGGGCTTGCGCAGCTTTCGATCGGCATAACCGCGCACTTGCGCCACCTGGTTTGGATGAACTCCGTTACTCTCCATCAGACGTCTGGCGGTATTCGCGCGGTCTGACGATAGCTCCCAGTTGCCGTAGGCCGACGCACCCGTGTACGGCTTGGAATCAGTGTGACCTTCAATCAACATTAGATTTGGCAGCTTGCCCACTTCGGGAGCTAGTATGGTCAATACGCTCTTTAGTATGGGGGTTGGCTCTGCGCTTCCGTTCTCGAAAAAGGTACCTTGAGGATCTTCCATCAACTCGATCTGCAGACCTTCTGGAGTGACGGTCATCTCGATTAACTTTTTGAGTTTGTCGAAGTCCTTCATCTTCTCCATTGACTTCATAAGGTCGTCTTTCAACTTTGACATGTCTTCTTTCTTGACGGCCGCGGCATCTCCAGCCCCACCCAGTGTCGTTCCGGTCTTTTGGGCTGTGCCATTAGGGTCTCGAAAATATCCGCCGACTGCCTCTTGTATGGGCTTGCTGCTGTTCATCAGCCATAACACTATAAAGAGTGACATCAAAGCGGTGACAAAGTCGGCATAGGCCACCTTCCAGGCTCCGCCGTGGTGGCCACCGTGGCCGCTCTTCTTCCGAACTATGATTATCTGATCGTCGCTTCCCATGGCTTCACAGACCTATGCGGCTTCAAGTACAGCCTGAGGCTCTCCAGCTTTCTCTCTGCATGCCTTCTCAACTTCGAGAAAGGACGGGCGAGTGTGCTCGGGAATTGCGCGGCGGCCCATTTCAACCGCCATAATGGGAGCGGTACCTTTGATAGAGGCGAGCATCAACACACGGAGCACATGGTAGTAGCTTTGTTCTTCGTCCACGATCTTTGACATAAACGCGGCCAGGGGGCCGACCAATCCGTAGCAAAGGAGAATTCCGAGGAAGGTGCCGACCAGAGCAGCGGCAACGTGTGACCCGATTTCTTCCGGCGGACCACCGAGCGAACCCATCGTCACCACCACACCAAGGACCGCGGCGACGATTCCCAATCCGGGCAGCGCATCCGCCATTGTCGTCAACGCCTGATTCGGTTGGCTGGCCGAGTGGTGATGGACTTCCATATCGAGTTCCATCATCTGGTCAATGTCAAATGCACTCACGCCGCCAGTAATTGCCATACGCATAGTGTCACAAACGAAATTGCGAGCATGATGATCCGCAAGGAATGCCGGGTACCTTGAGAAAATCGGGCTTTTTTCCGGATCTTCAATATCGCCTTCAATGGCAATTGCGCCCTCTTTGCGAGACCGGGCCAAGAGGTCGAACATCATTTTCAACGTCTCCAAATACCTCTTTTGAGAGAATGGTGATCCTTTGATCACACCCATCAGCCCGGAGACAATCTTCTTCAAGATGTGAATCGGATTGGCAGTCAATACGGTGCCGATCGCCGCGCCGAGGATAATAAGTAGTTCGGCTGGCTGGAGAAGGACGCCAATCTTGCCCTTTTCCATCAAGTAGCCCACGACAACACAGGTGAATACAAGGAGAATTCCGCCAATCGATGTCATTCCGTATTCCACCCCCCGCCTTTTCGACGCCTTCCGCCAAGCCGAAGAGAGCGTGGAGCGGCGGAGGAGTCTAAAATGAGCAAAGAACTTGCTCCCCTGCTATCGGCAGAACCCTATACCTCGTCCAGCGGAAGTCGAGAATGGCCGCGATTTGTTTGAGATTGGGCGCGGTTACTCAAAATTGGGTTGCTTCTCCTTGAAACCAGAGGGATTACCCAAACGGCTCATAGCATCCAAGTCGGCTCGGATCAATAGGGCCTAAGATACAGGAGAGCCGGATGAAGTGGTTAAGACAGGAATGGGGTCGCGCTTGGACAGCGGAGTCGGATAAGAGAGCTAAGTGATTGATTCCGGGATGCCGCGCACATTCGTTGACATGTCTTCTCGCGTAAGGGGCGTCCGGAGAAAGCCGCAGTGACAGTTACAAGTTACCCAATCGTATCCGCATCCGTTTGGCTCATGTGATTTCTTTGCGTTCGGCAAATCGCTTTACAACGTTATCTATCAGCTCTTCAACCAAGTCCTCAAGTTGCCTTCGTACACTCTTACTTAGCAGAGGGAATTTGAGGCCTATTCTGGCATCCGAGCGAGTTCCTTTTACCTGGCCGCTCACACGAAAGGGCAGGTTGTTGATTTGAAAGGTCAGTTCCACCAATGTGTCTTGTGAGAGGCTCTGCGGCTTCTCGAATGCCATCAGGCACCCTCCTGCACTAAGATTCACAATCCTGGCAGGGTAGAACGCCTCGCCTGCTCGCATTTGGATACCCGCTTTACCAGTGCATAAAATGCGGGTGTGACGACGCATTTCGGGGGCATATTGTGACGAACCCTTTATTAAGAAGTCTTCGATAAGCTGTGCAATCAGATCTTCAATGCGTCCTCGTACTCTGTCGCTCAGCAGAGGGAACTGAAATCCAACTTGACGATCCGATCGAATCGCTCTTACCTGTCCCCATACTCTGAACTTCAAATTGTCAACCTTAAAGGCAAGTTCAACAATCATGTCTTGCGAGAGGCGCTGCGGCTCCTTAAACACAATCAGGCATCCCTCCGCACTGAGATTCGCAACCCTAGCAAGGCAAGGAATCCCGCTGGCGTCCAATTGAACGCCAACAGAACCGTCGCATTCAATACGAGGGTTTCGCCGCCGTTGCTCTGACATTCTCCGCTACCTCATCGGGTGTATGCTTCGTTTCGAACTCGGCGAATGCAATTCGAGCCAGTTTCCGTGCAGGCCATCAAATCGCCGGTAGTCCGCTCTTGCGGTTCTCTCCAGGACGCCGTCTTACAGAACTCGATTACTTCCCGAAATCTGATATTGGCATTGGTACTATCGGCATATCCGCGCATGCCTTGCAGCAGTTTGTCATTGGAAGGGTTCGGGTTCCCATTTTGCAGGAAAGTGGTTTGATTCAGCTGCAGAGACTTGCAATCAATCTTCGGGGGTGTGCTGGAGCGGAGTGGGGCAAGGAGGTGGATCGAGAGAGAGTATTTCTCTTGACACGACGTTGTCTCAGCGCTATAACTGACCAGTGGTCATAAATGCCTAACGTTCGGATTTAGCCAGCCTTGGCATTTAGCAACGGTTCCAGGAGCGAGATGAACAACCGTCCGGCAATTCAGTCTCCAACGCTTACGGCTGCACCCGGTTCCGAGAATCTGCCTCACCTGCAAGGCATGGGACGGCGCCAGCGGCGTGCCGCGGAGACGCGTCTTCGATTATTCCGGTCAGCGCTCCAACTCTTTGCTGAGCGAGGCTTCGCCAACGTCACGGTGGAAGACATTACAGAAGCCGCGGATGTTGGCAAGGGTACTTTCTTCAACTATTTCAAGAGCAAGGATCATGTGCTGGGCGTAATGGCCGAGATCCAGCTTGGCAAAGTAAGAGAAGCGCTGGAACTGGCGGAGCACCATCAACAGACAACTCACACCGTGCTGCATCACCTGTTTCATCGTGCCGCAGAAGAGCCGGGACGCAGCCCTGACCTTGCCCGCGCAATGATCTCCTCTTTTCTCGCCAGCGAAGCAGTTCGCAAAATTATCGAGCGCAACATGCAAGAAGGCCGCAGGATGATTGCGGAAGTTGTGGGCGCAGGACAGAAGGGCGGAGAGATTGATCCCCGGCTGAAAAAGGAAAAGGTGGCGACCCAGGTGCTCCAGACGTTTATGGGAACTGTCCTGTTCTGGTCGCTGCATGAGAAACCCCCGCTCGATGTATGGATGGAAGACAGTTTTCAACACTTCTGGAGAGGGATAGCCGTCTCCGGTCAAGAGCAAAAAACATGAAACGAAGAATTCGCATTGCCGCTCAAATTTGGATGCTTGGCCTGGCCGCGGGCATGACCGCAGTTGCGCAGCCGGCTCCTTACCGACTTACGCTGCAGGACGCGATCCAGAAGGCGCTCCAGGCGAACCTGAGCGTACTGGCCGCTGGCACACGAGTTGAGGAGGCGGAGGGTACGCGTATGCGGCGCCTGTCGGCTGCGCTGCTTCCGCGCGTGAACGCACAAACCTACGCCAACTTGCAGAACCATGATCTAAGGGCTGAAGGGCTTTCCTTTACCGGAATTCCGATTCCCAGCACCGTCGGACCGCTTTCCAATTACGATTTTCGAGTATATGCACAGCAAAACGTCGTCGATCTAGGAAGTTATAGGGAACTCAAAGCCAGCGAGCGCGCTCTAGCGGCCGGAAAAATGGACGAGCGCGATGCGCGGGACCTGATTGTGCGCGCCATTGCCGCGCTTTATTTGAACGCGCAATCGGCGGCGGCACGCGCCGATGCCGCTCAATCGCGAGTGACCGATTCGAATGCGCTTTACAAGCTGGCCAAGGACAAACACGACGCCGGGACGGCTACGGGCGTGGACGTGCTTCGCGCGCAAGTGCAACTGGCCAACGATCACCAGGCGCTGTTGATTGCCCGGAACCAGACCAAGCAAGCGCTGCTGGAACTGGCGCGAAATCTGGGCATGAGTCCGGGAACGCCGTTGGAACTCGCCGACCCGCTCAACTATCGGTCCTTGAGTCAGCCGGATATTGAAACTCTTGAATCCGCGGCGCTTGTTGCCCGCGCCGATTATCTCTCGCTTGCCAACCAACGCCAGGGACTGGTGGAGCAGCAGCGCGCGAGTCGCGCGCGCTTTTATCCGAAGCTGAGCATCAACGGAAACATCGGCGAGATTGGGCGCAGCATCGGCAGTGTTCAAACGACGGGCCTGGTGCAAGGGCAAATCGATTTCACACTTTTCGATCACGATCGGAATGGCGAAGCGCAGGAGTTGGCTAGCCGCGTGAAGCGGATTGATGATCAGATTGCCGATCTACGCCGCGGTATTGAAGAGGACCTACGCTCATCTCTGCTGAATCTGGACTCGGCAAATGAGCAGGTGGCCGTTGCGAAAGACGGCCAGGAGTTAGCGAAGATAGAGTTGGAACTGGCGCAGGATCGCTTTCAGTCGGGAACAGCCAATAATGTCGAGGTGATCACCGCGCAGGACGAGCTGGCGCGCGCCGAGGAAAATTACATTCTTGCGGTTTCTAGCCATGTGGACGCAAAGTTTGCGCTGGCGCGCTCGATGGGCGATACAGAGAAGAACATTCTTGAGTTCATGGGAAAACCATAGGCAGCGTTGACGGCGGAACCACAATCGATAACCGCACAGGCGAGGGTTGAAGTTATGAAGCGAATCATTCCAATTGTGATATTGTTGGCCGGGGCTGTTGGGGCAGGTATTTACTACTATCCGCAGCTGGTCAGGAATCCGGCGCTAGTCAATCAGCTCACGCTCTCTGGCAACATTGAGGCGCATGAGAGCCTGGTGGGTTTCAAGGTGCCGGGGCGCATTGTTGAATTGCCTGTCGAGGAGGGCCAGCAAGTGGAACAAGGCGCGCTGTTGGCGCGGCTCGACAATGCCGACTACAAGCAGCGGGTGAACGTGGATGAAGCCACGGTGAGGGTACGCGAATCGAATCTGGCGCTCACGCTAGCCGGAACGCGCCAACAAGAAGTGAAAGCGGCTCAGCAAACCATGATTGATGCCGAGGCCGATTTGAACGAGAAACAGATTGACAATGAGCGCGCCACGAGACTTTTTGCCAAGGACGAAGTTTCCGCGCAGGAACGCGACTTGGCAGCGACTGCGCTCAGACGGGCCGAGGCGATTTTTAAGGCGTCGCAGCAGCGATACAACGAAGCCGTCGAGGGCAGCCGCAAGGAGGACATAGCCATATCGCGCGCCAATCTGAACGCGGCCGGCGCGGATCTGGGCCTGTCGCAAGTGAATTTGAGCTACACGGTTTTGCGTGCTCCTTTCGCGGGCGTCGTGACGGTGCGTCAGGCGGAGTTGGGCGAAGTAGTGTCACCGGGATCTCCGGTGGTTACTCTCGCGGACCTTGATCACATCTGGTTGCGCGCCTATGTTGCCGAAACTGATCTTGGCCGGATTCACTGGGGGCAGGACGCAATAGTCACCACGGACACTTATCCCGGCAAGCAATACCACGGGCGCATTTCGTTCATTTCTCCGGATGCGGAGTTTACGCCCAAGAGCGTGCAGACTTACAAGGAGCGGGTTACACTCGTCTACCGCATCAAGATTGATATCGACAATCCGAAGCACGAACTGAAGCCTGGAATGCCCGCCGACACAAGCATCGATCTGGTCTCTGGCAAGCAGAATGCGAACCCGTCCGAAGCGACTCCGGCCAAACAATGACGGACCAGTTCCAATCCGCAATACTTGCTGAGGGATTGACGAAAAGCTTTCCGGGCGTGAAGGCGGTTGATGCGTTGAGCTTTGACGTACGTGCCGGAGAAATCTTCGGGCTGGTGGGCCCCGACGGTGCAGGGAAGACGACCACACTGCGCATGTTGGCTGGGATCATGCCGATGGATGCGGGCAAAGCTATGGTTGCAGGCTTCGATGTGGCGCGCGATCCGGAGGGCGCCAAGCACGGTCTTAGTTATATGCCGCAGCGCTTCGGGCTTTACGAAGACCTTACGGTGGACGAGAACATTCGGTTCTATGCGGACCTGTTTGGCGTGAAGAGGGCCGAGCGAGCCGACCGGTCGATGAAGTTATTGGAGGCCGCGGGCATGAGTGAGTTTCGCAAGCGACTGGCCGGCAAGCTTTCCGGAGGAATGAAGCAGAAGCTCGGCCTGGTGTGCGCACTGATTCACCGTCCTAAAGTGATTCTGCTCGATGAGCCGACCACTGGCGTTGATCCCGTTTCGCGGCGCGACTTCTGGCGAATTCTTTACGAACTAGCGGCGGAGGGTGTGGCGATTCTCACTTCGACCGCTTACCTTGACGAGGCGGAACGTTGCCATCGCGTTCTCCTTCTTCATCAGGGCAAGGTGCTGTTCTGTGATACGCCGGCGAATCTCAAGGCAAAGATGGGCAAAGGGGTTTTGTCGATCACTGCGCCGGATCCGCGCCTGCTGCGCAGCGAACTTGAAGGCGCGGACGGAATTTCAAGCATTTTGCTCACTGGCGATGGGTTGCATGTGGTGGTGGACGACGCGGTGCGGCGCATTCCTGAATTCGAGGCGAGGCTGAAGCGCGCCAACATCCCCTTTGAAGCAATTCAGCAGGTTGAGCCGTCTATTGAAGATTTGTTTGTGGATGCGGTTGGCTCGGGAGTTGCGTCTCATGCCTGAGATCAGCAATTCGGTTGTCGTCGAGAGCCTGGTGAAGAGGTTCGGAGATTTTATTGCCGTGGACCGCGTCAATCTCGAGGTCCGCAGGGGCGAGGTTTTCGGCTTTCTGGGGCCAAATGGCGCGGGCAAATCTACCACGATTCGCATGCTGTGCGGTTTGCTCAAACCTACGTCGGGCCGCGCAGAGGTTGCCGGATTCGATGTGAGCCGGGAACCGGAGGCGGTGCGCCAGAACATTGGTTATATGTCACAGAAGTTTTCCCTTTACAACGATCTGAAGGTGATTGAGAACATCCGATTGTTTGCCGGGCTTTATAGTGTGCCGTCCAGTGAACTGGGAGAGCGGATTGAATGGGCACTCTCCATGGCCAATCTCAAAGGCCAGGAAAATCTGATCACCGGAACTCTGCCCGGAGGGTGGAAGCAGCGGCTGGCACTGGGTTGCGCCGTACTGCATAGGCCCCCCGTCATCTTCCTCGATGAGCCGACCTCTGGCGTCGATCCGATTACGCGGCGGCAGTTCTGGGATCTGATTCATCAGATGGCCGAAGCGGGAGTTACTGTCTTTGTGACCACGCATTACATGGAAGAGGCTGAATACTGTAACCGTCTTGCGCTGATTTTTCGCGGAAGGATTGTGGCGCTGGGTACTCCTTCTGAGCTGAAGCGCGATTCGATGAAAGGCGAACTACTTTTGGTGGAGTGTGCACCGCTGGGCGCGGCTGTGGAAACGCTGCAATCCGCGCCAGGCGTGATGGATGCGGCAGTCTTCGGAAATGCACTGCATCTGGTGGTTGAGGATGCCGCCACTGCTGCACCTCGCCTAGAGAAATATTTGGCGGAACATGGAGTTGCCGTGAGCCGCATAGAGCAGATTCGTCCCAGTCTGGAAGATGTTTTTGTCTCGCTCACGACGGGCCGTGAAGCGGCAGAGGAGCGCAAGCCATGAGCCTGACTCGTTTGCTTGCCATCGCGCGGAAAGAGGTTGTGCAGATCTTGCGCGATACGCGCAGCCTCATCATTGTCGTTCTCATGCCCGCGGTGCTGGTGCTGCTTTTTGGCTACGGTGTCAATTTGGACCTCAAGGGACTGCCCGTGTATGTGTTTGATCGGGACGGCAGCCAACAGAGCCAGGACTTGCTCAAGCACTTTCAGGCCAGCGAATACTTTCATGTGGAGCGCGTGGTTGACAGCTATTCCGAACTGACCCGCGCGTTAGATGACGGCCACGCAAAGATGGGAATTGTCATTTCCTGGGATTTCTCTCAGCGCCTGCGCGACGGCCGTCCCGCCCAGGTGCAGGCGCTCGTGGATGGGTCAGACGACAACACGGCTAACGTGCTCATCGGCTACTCACAGGCTGTGGTTCAGGGCTACTCTGCCGAGGTGCAGATCGACTGGCTGCGCGAGCGCGGCCTGTCAATTCAGCCGGCTGCGATGAGCGTGGATACGCGCACCTGGTACAACGAAGATCTGGAGAGCAGCGCCTTTATCATCCCCGGGGTACTGGCGCTGGTAATGTCGGTTATCGGCGCGTTCCTTACTTCGCTGACCATTGCGCGGGAGTGGGAACGAGGCACGATGGAACAGCTGATTTCGACGCCTGTTACGGCGATGGAGATCATGCTTGGCAAGCTGGCGCCTTACTTTGTGCTGGGGATGTTAGACACCGTCATAAGTGCATTGATCGCGATCTACTGGTTTGACGTGCCTTTTCGCGGCTCTTGGGTGACGCTGATGGCGGCGTCGGCCATGTTCATGGTGGTAGTACTATCGCTGGGATTCTTCATTTCGGTTCTGGCGAAGAACCAGTTCGCGGCCAGTCAGATTGCGTTGCTGATTACTTTTCTTCCCGCGTTTCTGCTGTCGGGATTCTTGTTTTCGATTGAACAGATGCCCATTGCGCTGCAATGGATCACGCGGATTCTTCCGGCGCGCTACTACGTTTCGGTGCTCAAGAAGATTTTTCTCAAGGGAACGCCCGCTCATCTGCTCTACGCGGACCTTGTTCCATTAGCTGTCTTCACGCTCGTGCTGGCGGTACTGGCTACGCGCAGTTTCCACAAGAGGCTGGAATGAGGGAGGGCTTCTTAGTGTGCTTTGAGAGGATAAACCTTCACAGTTTCACAGTTACACAGGAAATAGGGGGGGAGGGGGTACCTCCTGACGAGGAACAGGGAATAGCGAATAAAAAAGCACGGATCCTGTGGTCGTAGTTCATTCCTCCATTGTGGCATCGTGAGAGCGAATTATATGCAAGCCACGAAGTGATTGGCTTCGGAATTGTGAAGGGAGAGAAGAATGCTGGGGCGGCTGAAGCAAATGCTGATCAAGGAGTTCATCCAGGTTTTCCGCGACAAGCGGACGCGCTTCATCCTCATTGGGCCGCCCATTATTCAGATGATGGTTTTTGGCTACGCGGCAACTTATGAAATTCATCATGTGCCGACTGTCGTCCTTGATTATGACCACAGCCAGGAGAGCCGCGAACTGGTATCGCGCTTCACATCGAGTCCCTATTTTGACGTGCAACAGCAGCTTACGGATTCGCGTCAGCTCGGCGATCTAATCGAGGCTGGAAAGGCTACCGTCGGGTTGGAGATTAACGCGGGATTCGCGCAGAAACTGCGCAGCGGACAAACAGCGCCTCTGCAAGTGATTGTGGACGCGACCAACTCGAACACCGCGCTGATTGCCTCGGGCTACATATCGCAAATCGCGCTGGGTTTTGCGCGGGAATACCAGAGGGACCGCATCTATCGTATCGCGCCGCAAATGGTGGAGGTAATGCCGTCTGTCGAGCTTGCGCCGCGACCGTGGTATAACCCCGACCTGAGGAGCCGCTGGTTTTTTGTGCCGGGAATCATCGGTAGCCTGACGGTTGTGCTGGTTGTGACACTGACCGCCTTCGCCGTGGTGCGTGAGCGCGAGATCGGGACGCTCGAACAGATTATGGTGACGCCGATTCGGCCGGTGGAGTTCATTTTGGGCAAGACGCTGCCGTTCTTTCTGATTGGCCTCTTCGATGTCACTCTGATCGCAGTGGTTGGCTCACTGTGGTTTCAAGTGCCGTTTCGCGGGCATGTGGCCGTGCTGGCCCTGGGCGCCGTACTTTTTCTCCTGTGCATGCTGGGCGTGGGGCTGCTGATTTCCACTGTTTCGGCTACGCAACAGCAGGCGATGGTTACTGCGTTCTTCGTCATTATGCCGACGATCACGTTCTCCGGCTTTGGCTTTCCTATCAGCACGATGCCCCATTGGATGCAGGTGATGAGCTATGCAATCCCGTTGCGTTATTTCTTGATTGTGATTAGAGGAACTTACCTTAAGGGCGTAGGGATGGATATTCTGTGGCCGCAGATGGCCGCGATGGCTGGCCTTGGCGTCGCCTTGCTCACGGCAGCGATTCTACGTTTCCACAAGGCGCTGGATTAAAGGACGGCTCGTTGATGTACCTTTAACTTTTGGGTCTGTTTTGCCGGCCTAGGTCACGCTAACGACGAAGACCAGTCGTTGGGGACCCCTTAGCCGCACGAGCAAGAGTGGGCCGAGGATGGGGCACCCGGCAGCGTGGGTATGGCACCGGGCAAAGAACAAATGCGGGGCCTTCGACTCAGTTTGGCGCGAGAACGTGCCAAACGCCGTTCAGGATGACAGAGCTTGGAATGTTTGGAGTACGGTTTCCTATGATGGAGTTCCATATAGCCCGGAAGGCGCGTGAACGGTACGGGTTCGCGGAGTCGCTGTTTACCTACACGGGGAACGTGGTTTTTGCCAATGTGGCCGCCTGCCGCGAGTTTGCGCATCGCATCAATAAGGTTCGCGACGTTGAAAAGCATCCGGAGCAAGTGGTTCATGCCGGCCAGCTTTTCGCCATGGGGCTGATCGACGAGGCAAGCCATATTCTGATGGCGCGTTACCGCCAGCAGTTCGACCCCACGGTAATGACCAGCGCCCTGGAGTTTTTCTCCGCGAACGTTGGCGCAGATGCCCTGGATGCAATGCTGATCGCCTTTGTCGAGCAGTTTCCCGGTATTTCGGTGATTCGCGGTACCGATACGCCTCGCCAATGGCTGGCGAAGGGAAGCGGTGAAACTTCGAATCGCGCCGCCGCGCTGGAAGAGCTGCTGCTGTTGTGGACTGCCAATCGCAACGAGGCTTTTCAGCCTTTCGAGGAGCTTTTCGAGGAAAAGACCCTTGCGGAGACGACCGTTTACCGCCAGGTAACGCAGCAGTTGCCCGACTACTTTGCAACACGCCCGCTGATTCCGTTGCCGAACGCCAAGCCGATGAACCTGCTGGAGTTGCTGAGGGCGCCGGCCGTAGGCGCGCCTCGCTCGCTGGCGGATCAGCTTGCCCTTATCCGCAAGCTGTGGAAGCCGCTGCTAGGCGAAAGCCTGGAACAGCTGCTTCTGATTGCCGGCGAAATTCTGCGCGAGGAGGAGCTGGCCATTTGGATGCAGTTCAACCCTCCGAATGCAGAACGGCATGGAAAGCAGAAGCATGGGATCGTCGCCAGTGCAGAAGTGCCGGTTTTCGGTGACCAGGCTCACGAATACGAAAAGTTCTCGCCAGACATGGCCTGGATGCCGACCGCCGTGCTGATTGCCAAGAGCACATACGTCTGGCTGGCGCAAATGAGCAGACAATATGGCCGCGACATCTCCAAACTTGACCAGATTCCCGACGAGGAGCTGGCACAGCTCGCACGCCACGGGCTTAATTCGCTCTGGTTGATCGGAGTTTGGGAGCGGAGCCGCGCCTCGAAGACTATCAAACAACTCTGCGGGAACTCGGATGCAGTGGCCTCGGCTTATTCGCTTTTCGATTATGCGATTGCCGAAGATTTGGGCGGCGAGGCAGCATACATCAACCTGCGCGACCGGGCATACCGGCACGGAATTCGCCTGGCCAGCGACATGGTCCCGAATCATATGGGCATAGACTCGCCCTGGGTTGTGGAGCATCCGGATTGGTTTATCTCCCGGCCCGAGCCTCCCTATCCCGCCTACAGTTTCAATGGCCCCGATCTTTCGCACGATGGACGCGTGGAGATAAAAATCGAGGACCACTACTTTAATCAGTCGGATGCCGCAGTGGTTTTCCAGCGACGTGACCGGCAGAGTGGCGAGACTCGCTTCATCTATCACGGCAACGATGGCACCAGCTTTCCCTGGAACGATACGGCTCAGCTTGACTACCTGAATCCCGCGGTCCGCGAGCAGGTGATCCAAGCCATTCTGCATGTGGCGAGGCTGTTTCCGGTTATTCGTTTCGACGCCGCCATGACGCTGGCCAAGCGCCACGTGCAACGTCTCTGGTTTCCCGCACCCGGAGACAGTGGCGCGATTCCTTCGCGAGCCGAATATGGCATGAGCAGGGCCGATTTCAACCGGGCCATGCCGCACGAGTTTTGGCGTGAAGTGGTGGATCGCGTGGCTGCTGAGGTTCCGGGCACGTTGCTGCTGGCCGAGGCTTTCTGGATGATGGAAGGCTACTTCGTTCGCACTCTTGGCATGCACCGCGTTTATAACAGCGCGTTCATGATCATGCTGCGCGACGAAGATAACGCCAAGTATCGCTCGGTGATCAAGAACACGTTGGAGTTCGACCCGGACATCATGAAGCGTTATGTCAACTTCATGAGCAACCCGGACGAGCGCACGGCTATCGACCAATTTGGCAAGGGCGACAAATGCTTTGGCGTGGCGGTGATGATGGCCACGCTGCCGGGGCTGCCCATGTTTGGCCACGGCCAGATCGAGGGATTCACCGAGAAGTACGGCATGGAGTACCGGTGGCCTCGCTATGACGAGAGCCCTGACCCATGGCTAGTCGAGCGGCATGAGCGCGAGATTGCGCCTCTGCTGGAGCGTCGCCGGCTCTTTGCGGAAAGCGGCAATTTCCGGCTTTACGACTTCTTTCTGGACGAGGGCAAGGTGGACGAGAACGTCTTTGCCTACTCGAACCGCAGCGGACAGGAACGCGCACTGGTGGTCTATAACAACCGCTACGGCGAAACGCATGGGACCATTGATTTTTCCGTGGCCTACGCAGATAAAGGCGCCAATCAAATGCGCCAGCAGAGAATCAGAGAAGGGTTGGGACTGAGCGACGCCGCGAATGTGACGCTGGCGTGGCGCGACTCGCTGACCGGGCTGAACTACCTGCGGCGGGCAAAGGATTTGGCAGGGCGCGGATTGACCGTTGATCTGCACGCCTACCAGTGCCACGTTTTTCTGGATTGGCGCGAGCTTTACTCGACCGCCGAGCAGCCCTGGGACCGTCTATCGGACCAGCTTAATGGCCGGGGCGTCGCCAACCTGGAAGATGCGCTGGTAAAAATGGAGTTGCAGCCGGTGCATGAGGCGCTTCGTGCACAATTGGAGCCGGGTCTGGTGCGGCTCTTCGCTGACCTGGCCGAGCATCCTCGCGCGCTGGCGGCTGGTACCGACCCAGAGATCGAGGCCAAGCGCACGGAGTTCTTCGAGGCTGCGTGGGCGCGCTGCGAGAGCTTCCTACGTCTGGGTCAGACGGCTTATCTGGCGCTAAACCGCACTGATGCCAGCGGCACGAAGCCAGCAAATCCGGCATTGCTGCGCGCGGCTTTTCGCGAGCGGCTGCGCGCAGCAATGCGCATTCCGGCTGTCGAAGCGCTCTTTCCGACTCCATGGACCGTGGCTGCCCGCCGCATGTTGCCGAGCCCCAGTCCACAATTGACTGCAACGGCGATGTGGGGTCCTGTGCTTGGCTGGTGCGTGCTGGAATTGCTGGCTGAATCGATTGACGCTACCAACCCGGCGCGCGTCGCGCTGGATCTGTTTGACCGCCTGCGCCTGAGAGAGCCGTTTGCCCAGGCTTTCGCGGCGTTGGGCTTTGAGGGCGAGGAAGCGTGGCGTGTGGCTGCGCGCGTCAAAGTCGGTTTGCTCACCAGGGCTGGCGTTGGCAAGCTGCAAAAGGAGCGAACGGAAACCGCAACGGTCTCGGATGGTAGAGTGGCACTTTTGCCTGCATTATGGCTCGATGCGGATGTGCGCTGGCTGACTGGGGTGCATGAAGCGGAAGGCCACACCTACCTGGTGCGCGAGCGCTATGAGGAGTTGCTCTGGTGGCTGATCATGCCGTCGCTGCTACGCCTGACAGACGAGCTTGCACCTCGCAGAGCTGCGGTAGAGACGATGAGCCGCACCATCAAGGATGCTTTGGCGACCGCTGAAGCTGCCGGGTATCGCGTGGACCTGCTGCTGGGCCCAACTGCCAACGAGCGCCCGGGCGAAGAGAATGCGCTCGAGGTTGAACGAACTGCCGAAGTTAAAACGGTATCGAAGACGCCGCGTCAGCCTGCCAAGAAGCGGAAGCCAGAAAAGCGGGGACCAAGCCGCAAATAGAAAATGCTGCTTTCGGATTTGTGCGTGAGCATATAAAGCGCGGAAGCAGAGATTTGGGCGGAGCTGTGGCGTGTTTGCTGCGAATCCGACTTCTCTTTCTCAGCCCGTATGTATAAGGATCACAATTCGATGTGACCCAAGGCACATCCAAATGCGCCCTCTAGGTGTCAACGTCCCTTGCGGATGGTTTCCGGGGTAGAATCTCTGCGAATCGCGCACCACGTTGGAGCGCAGCCACCTTCTCAGTTGGGTATGCAGGGCTTCATAGGCGAGCGCTTCTTGTCATTTCCTGCTCCCCGGATATGGTCCAGAAGCGTGCAGGGTGCAGCCCATGTTGCCCTCTCCATCCCGTCAATCCACAAAAGATACGCTGCAAGTGTGTGCCGTTTCTAGAAAACAGCACCGGTGGTGTTGTGATTGGCGGACGCCGTGTTCATGGATGTGAAAAAGCAGTTTGGACTGTCAGGGCGCCTATAAAGTGTGATCGAGAGAGGCGGAGGAATCATGCAGAATGTCGCCAATGGAGCGCTGAATACTCACGAGAAGCTGCTGATCGACCAAGCGGTAGCAGAGCACTCCGGCCGTCCCGGAGCGCTGCTTGGAATACTGGAGACGGTTCAGGCAGCCAATGCGCATAAGTTTCTTTCAATGGAGTCGTTGCGGTACATTGCTGAGGAGACCGGCATTCCTCCAGCAACAATCTACAGCGCCGCGACCTTTTATGCGCTCTTCAACCTTGATCCGCAGGGAGATAACGTGGTGTGTGTCTGCCGCGGGACGGCGTGCCACACCCGCGGCTCGCGCGATCTGTTGGAGAAGTTGTGCCTCGATCTGGGGCTGAGCGGACAGGAAGCGAGCGATACAAACGAGGCCGACAAACTGGCTCTCACCACTGCCGACCGGCGCTTCACAGTGCGTACTGTCGCGTGCTTCGGCCAGTGCGCTCTGGCTCCGGTGGTTGAGGTGAACCACCATATTCTCAGTCATGTGAACGAGCGCACGCTGCAGAGGGAAGTTAAGGCGTTGGGCCAGACTGGAAAGACTAGACAAGGGGGAAAATGATGCCGCGAATTCAGGATATCGGTGCGTTCAACGCGGTTCGTGAGGCTGGGCTTGCCAAGCTGATGCCGGCCACACCGCGCCTGACCGTGGGAATGGGAACCTGTGGTCGCGGCAATGGCGCCGAAGAGGTTTTTCACGCTCTCAATGAGGCCATTCAAAGGAGCGGCCTGGACGTGATGCTGGCCGGGGTTGGCTGTTTCGGCTCTTGTTTTCAGGAGCCCCTGGTGAGCGTCCGCCTTCCGGGAAGTCCCCTTGTGGTGCTGCATCGCGTGCAGGTCAACGATGCCGCGCGCATTCTGGAAAGCATTTCGACGCGGACCATGCCGAAAGAGCTCATTTATTGCAAGATTGAAGAATGGGATCACATTACGGCGCACCTGAAATACGGCCAGGGTTATCCTGACATTCCAGCATGGAACGCGATCCCTTTCTTCAAAGGGCAAAGAAAGATTGTTCTGCGCAACTGCGGCCTCATCAATCCGTCAGACATTGAGGAATACATCGCGGTGGGCGGCTATCAGGCTCTTTATAAGGTGTTGATCGACGGGCGCACCGACAGTGTAATTGAGCAGATCAAGGCGGCCCGGCTGCGCGGACGCGGCGGCGCGGGATTCCTCACCGGCAACAAGTGGGATTTCATGGCCAAGGCAAAGGCCGACAGCAAGTACATCATCTGCAACGCCGACGAGGGAGACCCCGGCGCATATATGAACCGCAACGAAATCGAGGGCGATCCTCATTCGTTGCTGGAAGGCATGATTATCGGCGCGTACGTGATGGGCGCGACCGAGGGCATCATCTATGTGCGCGCCGAGTATCCGCTGGCAGTGAGCCGCTTGACCAAGGCTATCGAGCAGGCGCGCGAATACGGGATGCTGGGAGCCAACATACTCGATCGCGGCTTCAACTTCAACATTCAACTGGTGCAGGGAGCTGGGGCCTTTGTCTGCGGCGAGGAAACGGCGCTGATTGCATCGCTTGAAGGCCAGTCAGGCCGTCCGCGTCCCCGCCCGCCGTACCCGGCGCAGAAAGGGTTGTGGGGCAAGCCAACCAACATCAACAATGTCGAGACCTGGTACAACGTCGCTCCCATCGTCACCCGCGGACCAGCATGGTTTGCCGAAACCGGCAGTGCTAAGAGCCCTGGAACCAAGGTCTTTTCGCTGGTAGGAAAAATCCAGAATACGGGCCTGGTGGAGATGCCGCTGGGCACACCGCTGAAGAGTTTCATCTACGACATCGGCGAAGGCGCCGTCCCGGGCCGACGCGTCAAAGCCGTGCAGACGGGCGGACCGTCCGGCGGCTGCATTCCGGTCGAGATGCTTGATACACCCGTCGATTACGAGAGCCTGGCTCAGATAGGCTCCATTATGGGCTCGGGCGGCATGGTGGTGATGGACGAAGACAACTGCATGGTCGATGTGGCCCGGTACTTCATCGAGTTCACACATTCGGAATCATGCGGTAAGTGCGTCCCGTGCAGGGTGGGGCTGAACAAGGCGCTGCGCATCCTGAATGCGATCACAAAAGGCAGCGGAACCCGCGAACAGATGAACCTGCTGGATGAACTGGGACGGATGATTCGTGAGTGCTCACTCTGCGCGCTGGGCCAGTCGGCGCCCAATCCGGTGCTTACCACCATTCGCCACTTCCGCGACGAATATGAAGACCATATCGTAGCCCATCGCTGCCGCGCCGGCGTCTGCCAGGAACTGGCGCTTTCGCCCTGCGAAAACAGTTGCCCGCTGAGGATGAACATTCCCCGTTTTTTGGAGTTATACCAGGAGGGCCGCCTGGAGGATGCATTCGAGTCCGTGATTCTCGACAATCCGCTGCCCGCTTCTACCGGAAGAGTCTGCCAGCATCCTTGTGATAACAGATGCCGCCGTCAGTCTTTTGACGAAGTAGTGAATATGCGCGAGGTACATCGCTTTCTGGCCGACTCAATTTATCAATCTGACCTGTTTGAGCCAATGCTGGAGCGCATTCGCACGCGCAAGCTGGGGCCGACCGGCCGCAAGGTAGCCGTGGCCGGCTCCGGTCCAACTGGCTTGACGGCCGCGTTTTACCTGGCGATGCTGGGCCACGACGTAACGATTTTCGAGGAACGCAACGAGGCTGGCGGTATGTTGCGATTCGCGATTCCCGAGTACCGGCTGCCCAAATCGGTACTGCGCAGGGAACTGGATCTGATCGAAGGCATCGGCGTGAAGATGGTCTTCGGCACTCGCATCGGCTTCGATGTTCCGCTGAACGAACTTGCCAGCCAGTTTGATGCGGTTTTCCTTTCTATCGGGACCTGGAAGGAGTCGTGGCTTTATCTGCCCGGCACGGAATTGAAAAATGTTCACCCCGCGCTGCCTTTTCTGGAATCTGTTGCCCGCAAGGAGAAGGTGAACATGGGCGCGAGAGTCGCGATCATAGGAGGCGGCAACGCGGCAATCGATTCGGCCCGCACCGTGATGCGAATGGGCGCGCAAGCAACTATCCTCTACCGCCGCGAGCGCCAGGATATGCCGGCCATCGACGAGGAGATTCAGGCCGCCGAGGACGAGGGCGTTCTCTTTGTCTTCCTCGCCGCGCCACACCGCATTCTGGGCGGAAAGGACGGCAGCGTGAAGGCCATCGAAATTGTCAAGACGCGGCTGGGCGAGTACGACAAGAGCGGCCGAAGACGGCCGATGCCCACTGATGAAGTGCAGCGCTTTGAGTGCGACAGTGTGATTTTGGCTGTTGGCGAGACCTTTGACCTAGACTTCTGCCGGGCTTCCGGACTGGAACTCAAAGAGGAAGGAACGATCATCGTGGATCGCTTCACGTACGAGACCAGTCGGCCCAATTTTTACGCGGGCGGCGACGTGATCACCGGCGCATCCAATGTGTCCAACGCGATGAGCTGCGGCAAGCAGGCGGCGCAGAAGATGGACGAGCGCTTGATGGGCGAACAACGCTGGGAGAGGCTATTTCCGGACTTCGAATACAGCCGCACGGCGCCGGGAGAACCGAGCCTGAGCCGCCGTCATGCGGCACACGACCTGCCCGCCGCCCTCAGGGTTCGTTCGCAACAGGAAGTAGTTGCGGGTCTCGACCCCAAGGAAGCGCTGGAAGAGTGCCGCCGCTGCCTGCGTTGCGATTTGCGAGCCACCGTCACCGCCAATTGAGTTGTTGAGAAAAGGAGCGCTGCTGTGCCGACTAAAACGATTTCCGTGAGGATTGATGGCGAACTGGTGACTGCCAGAGAAGGGCAAAGCATTCTGGAAGCAGCTCTCGCCAACGGGAAGCAGATTCCGACACTCTGCTACCTGAAGGGACTGAGCGCTGTGGGAGCCTGCCGTGTATGCATGGTGGAACTTGCCGGCACGGATCGTCTGCTGCCGGCCTGCACCACGCCTATCCAGGAAGGCATGTCCATCAAGACCGCCTCGGCCAAGCTGACTCAGTACAGAAGGATGGCCGTCGAATTGCTGCTGGTGGAGCGGAACCACATTTGCTCGGCTTGTGTCTCGAACGGTCATTGCGAGTTGCAGTCGCTGGCCCGTTCGCTTGGCATCACCCACGTGCGCTACTCCTACAACAATCCGCGGATGACAGTCGATATGACGCATCCTCGCTTCGTCCTCGATCAGAATCGCTGCATCCTGTGCACGCGCTGTGTTCGGGTTTGCGCCGAAGTGGAGGGAGCGCATGTGTGGGAGGTGGCTTCGCGAGGGATTTACTCGCGCATTGTCAGCGACCTCAAGGACGATTGGGGCAAGGCGAGCAACTGCACTGGCTGCGGCAAGTGCGTGCAGGCCTGTCCTACCGGTGCGCTAGCGGAAAAAGGCCTCTCGGTGATGGAGATGGTCAAGCAGAGCGACGCTGTCAGCCGCCTGGCAACGCAAAGGGCTGCTGCCGTGGACGGCGCGCGGTAAGGCGCCTCAGGTATTATTGAAATCCGGACGCCCGTCAATCCGGGCGCCTGATCCGTATTGTGTCTCGAGGGCTCCTACGGGAGCGATTGTGCTTCCCCGAATCTCAGGCTTTCCCATTCCTTCATTTGTGCCCACGGCCCGCGCCCCGTAAAATCAGCATTGGTGGTCGTCACGCCAGTATTGAGCCCCGCTGGATTGAGTGACAAGGAGCAGATGAGCGAACAGGAAACAGGGATCTCCATTGAGGCGCAGGCGATGTCGCCGGCGTGGATCAAGATTGAACGGGCGCGCCATCCCCAACGGCCTTACCCCATGGACTTCATCGAAAAGATTTTCTCTGATTTCAGCGAGATTCACGGCGATCGCAACTTTGGCGACGACGAAGCGCTGGCCTGCGGAATGGCCAGGCTGGCCGGCGAAGAGGTGCTGGTGATCGGCAACCGCAAGGGCGGTTCGACCAAAGAACGGGTGCGGCGCAACTTCGGCATGCCCCATCCTGAGGGCTACCGCAAGGCGCTCCGAGCCATGAAGATCGCCGAAAAGTTTGGACGGCCGGTCATTAGCTTCATCGATCTGCCCGGAGCTTTCCCCGGACTAGGGGCAGAGGAGCGGGGCCAGGCGGAGGCGATTGCGCGCAATCTTCTCGAAATGTCACGGCTGCGCGTGCCAACCATTTCAGTAATCAGCGGCGAGGGCGGATCGGGAGGCGCGCTGGCGCTGGCCGTCAGCGACCGCGTTCTTATTCTCGAAAATGCCCTTTACTTCGTGATTACCCCTGAGTCTTGCGCGGCCATCATGTGGCGCGATGCATCCCACAAGCAATTGGCTGCCGAGGCTATGCGCATCTCCGCGCCGGAGGTTGCCGCACTGGGCTGCGTGGATGAGATCGTGCAGGAGCCGCCGGAGGGCATTCATACCGACCCCGAGGCAGGCACGGGCTTGCTGAGTACTGTGCTGAAGAAGCATCTGGCTGAACTCAAAGCGTTGCCTATCGACACTCTGGTGGCCGAGCGCCAGGCCAAGTTCCGTAACATTGCGCAGTTCTATACGGAAGGTTAAATGCCGATGAGTCCGATTCAGCCTGCTGTCAGCCGCTTAAGAGCTTATTGGCGATTCATCCTTGCAGTGGCTTGGTTCTTTCTGGCGCGGTCGCTGGCTTTGCGTGAGGCGCGGTTACTGGTGAATGAGCAGTGGCGGCCGCTGGTGGAGCAGGCAATGCTGCTCGCTCTGCTGCTTGTGGGCTATGCGAGCATGGGATTGACGCTCGATCGGCAGCTGCATCCGGTGAGCGAGCAGGGATTGCCGCGACGAACCGGCTGGCTCAGCGAGGCCAGCCTTGGAATGGCCGTGGGCTGGGCGCTTGCCGTGGCGTGCGTTCTCCCATTGCTTGTGGGCGGAGGCATTGCCATTGTTCTTATCCTCGGGCCTTCGGCCTGGGGATGGCTAGCGGCCGACACAGCATTCTTTGCGCTGCTTGCGCTGGCTGAAGAGGTTGCCTTTCGCGGCTACGGATTTCAGCGCTTCGCGGAATCAGTGGGCTCGCTGGGCGCGGTATTGGGTTATGCAGGCTTTTACGCCATCGTCCAGGGGCTTGTGCCAGGATCGAGCCGATCGAGCGTTGCCGTCTCCATCGTACTCAGTCTTGCTCTATCCATTGCATACCTGCGTACACGTGCATTGTGGCTGAGCTGGGGAATCAACTTTGGCTGGAAGGCCAGCCGCGCACTACTGTTTGGACTGGCGGTGAGCGGAGTCAGCAGCCACTCCCCAGTGGTGCAGGGCAATCCCATGGGGCCGTTCTGGCTGACCGGCGGGGGCTTCGGCCTCGATGGTAGTTGGGTTGCCTTCGTCGTCCTAGTCGCCGCGCTGCCTGTGGTTTACCGCCTTACTCGCGATTTGGACTTTCGCTACAACGCGCCGGTGATTGTGCCTGGCGGCATTCCGGTGGATTTGGACGCCGCCGCCCACCGTCAGCACGAAGCTGCCATGGGCGCGGTCGAGACGGCGACTCCCGGGCTGGTTCAGATTTTGCCGGCTACAACGCCGCCGATGAAGGGTTCAGAGAAGACGCCGACTAGCCAGCCGCCGGCCGCAGTCTAACGAATCTCTGGAAGAGTCATCATTGCAGCCAGCATTCCCACAGGTGCTAAAGCCCGGGTCTATTGAACAGGCCTGTCCAGCCGGGCACTTGCTTTACATTTCAGACCGGGCAGATGGTTTACACATTGGTCCGATTTTTGGGGTTGTTTATGATTCATCTGCCCGCCGTAGTAGTGCCTGTGGGAAGGTGGG